>ERZ1740070.1390-NODE-1390-length-15253-cov-14.700816_pt1 | contig 15253 bp, 8 predicted proteins | sample MGYA00581734_ERZ1740070 | MGnify/ENA primary metagenome ERZ1740070 (study PRJEB43018, sample SAMN04849744) | marine metagenome | isolation source: floating plastic debris | place: Pacific Ocean | collected 2008-09-01 | study: EMG produced TPA metagenomics...
GGATTGTTCTAAGTACCGGAAGGAGGGATTTTGAAGGGCTAACTTTTTCATGCCGCTTGTCTTTTTTAATGTTACTGTCTTGGTATGCTTTGCATTGATTTTCAGCTCGTTAATTAAGCCAATAGACCACTGTCTTATAACTGTCTTATTTACGCGGACGCCCTTCGGGTTTTTGTCCCCTGTTTCGCTGCGGCTTTGATTTTCTCGATCACTCGTTGCAGTTGCTCGTCTACTCGGTCTCGCAAATTCACCTGGAGGCCGGTAAAGGTGTATTCATAGCCTATTCGCTGCTTTTTCCCTCCGATGACTTCTACCATGCCATAACTAGCTAACTCTTCTAAGTAGCGGTTCAATGTACGGGGGTGGATACGCCTGACAGCTCGAAGGTCACGGGCAAAAAATTTCTCTATCTTATGCTTAATAGCCCATATTTTCAACCACTCATAAAACTCCCGACAAGCTCCGGTCAGCTCATCGGATTTTCTAAATAATACCTCTCGTAATAATTTAAACCCCCATTCTATATCTTCCAATGTCGTTTCAATGTAGGCTTCTCCATGGGTATCTGACTTTTCCTCTCGCTGGTATTGATGACAAAAGGTGATCGCTTCGATAAAGCTGAGTAGTAACGGTAAGGTTCTTCGGGGTTTAAAAACTTCTTGCGGTAAGGTGATATGGATCGCATACGGATTGATAACCTTTACTGGTTGTAGTATGCGTTGCAAGTGTTCCAATCGCTCTCTGGCCTGCTCTTCTTCTTCCTGATCAATTAATCCCGCTTTTATTTTCCGGTGGTAGTCCATTACTTGTTCGTCTTGTTCTTTACTGTTGTCCAGGTAGAGCAATAAGCTTCGGTTCGCATTGTCTTCATAGATTGCTTCTTTGGTGGTACAACCACAGACACTTACGGGGCCTTCTACGACTAAGGTCACTGTCTTTAATTTGCCTTGGGCATCTTTGACCGTCACCGTTTTACTAATACGTTTCTTGCTTTGCATTTCTCTGATGGGGTAAAGCACCGCTTCCGCTCCATCTAAATCTTCAATCAAGAAAATCTTGCCTCTCAGCTCCTCTCGGCCAAAACGGTAGAAGCTACTTTCAGTAATCTGAGTACTTTCTATAATGTCTTCTGAAGGCATAGTGGACGCTACTTTCTCTTGCAGGTAACTTTTGCCCATTCCGCTTTTAGCCAAGGTGATCACACTCAATGGGTCCACACATTTGCGGCTACTCATTACCACGTATTCGATCAGAGCGTTCGTCCACTCTCCCACGATTCCGGTTTCTTGTAAGTCTTCTCCAATATGTTGCAGCAGGTTGGGGGCAGATGCATAGATTTTAGCTTGGTTAATTTTTTCTGTAGTTAATAGCTTTTTGGGTTGTTCGAGTGCGGTGGCTTGCCGTTCGATCTCCCGCAGTCTGTAGTGTTCCAGTTCATCGGTGAGTTCAGCCAGGGCGGCCCCTATTACGCTGGTACCCACTTCCAGTTTCTCGGCTACTCTCCTAATCAGCTTCTCTACCTGGGTGTCGTTGTATAAATCCAGGTTGTGCCTTAAAGCCGGTCTTTGGTCTTCTGTAATTTTGATCTTAAGGGTAACTCTCAGCCGGTCCAAGCCCTCTAAACGGATGCCGCCCAGTACGGCGATGTCTAACATGCCCTTTGTGTAGGTCAGGTGGGCGGGGTTTGATGTGTTAAGTAGGGGGTTTTGAACGGACATGAAAAATATTTTGTGCTTTTCTACAAGCATCAAAGTTAATAGTTATTGTATAATTACACAATATATAAATCGCTTCATTTGAATATACTTATTCTAAAAGCTAAATTTGTTGTGCTATAAGTCTATAAAATGAATGTAGGAGAGAATATCAAGCGAATAAGGGTAGCTAAAAACCTATCTCAGAAGCAGGTGATTGCTGTGGCTAACCTGGATGCTGCTCAATACTCACGTATTGAAAACGGCAAAACCGATCCTTCAGCTACCACATTGGAACGTATTGCCAAAGCCCTGGGCGTTACACTCTCACAACTATTTGCTGCTTCTGATGAACTCAATGAGATCAGCTCACATGACAAAACCATTATGGAAAAGGTTTCTCTCATTGAAGGGCTTAGTGAGGAAGAGCGTAAAACAATCTATACCATGATTGATGCCTTCGTGGGTAAGAAAAAATTAAAGGACACTCTTTCCAATGTCCTGCAAGATGTAGCGTAAACTCATCTTAAATACTGTATAGGTCGGAAAACCTGACAGCACTTAAACGCTCTATTCTAAATTCTTTTTGAAATAGCCCAGCGAGGCGCTTAAGCCAGTAGGGGATCAATGAAATTATGTGGAAAAATATATTCCACTACCTACCGCAGACCCAGCAACTATCACAAATGGAATTATTAAAATCATTAATCTCTTCTTTTTTTTTGATTGTTTAATGAATTCGTATTGCTCAATATTTTCATCAACCATTTTTTGACTGAACATAAAATAGTTAAACACAAAAACGGCAATAGAGGATAGCAAAAAATAAGCTGTAAAAGGAAGGGCTTCTCCATACACTTCCTTTAGGATATTCATGGTCAGTATTAAAATTAACACTTTCATGATTCCCATATAATACATTGCATTCTGTCTAGGAACCTGCCTTTCCCCTACGTCAAATGAACTCCAATAGGCATTAAAGAAAATATAGAAGTAATAATATTTCATCGGTTTCTATATCCCTCAATTAATTCCCGTCTGATGTTGCTAATTCATAAAGACCATAAGCAAATCTACCTGCAAAATATATCCCTGATATTACTGCCCCTCCTGGTACAAATGCTACCGCTGTCATTACCGCATCAGCTGCGACCCATCCCCAAGCTTCGGCAGTACCCTTATTTGCAGCATCGACCGCTCCAATAACCAAACCTACTCCGGCCATTCTTCTTCCTGCCAATTTTGCACCTTGCAACAGTTTATTATTAGTTGCTATATTCTTCAATAAAGTGGCTTGTCTTGCAGTCTTATACCCCGTATTAAAATCTCGGATTTGCTTAAGCTCTTTAAGGTTCTTTAAGTTATTACGTAACAATACCCCTTCCTGTGCTGTTTGGTACGCACCTGCACTAAACGAGCCAATTGACCATAACCCCATTAGAGTTTCGTCCACTAAACCAGCCTGAGTAACATCCCCCCCTGATTGTTGACTATTCACATTCAGCACTTGTGGAACGACATACTGCGCTCCCCAAACGGTACCTGCATTGGAATACAACGAAGTTGAATGCTCCTGATAATGGATCAAATTTCCATTGGCATCCACTCCTATATTATTTCCAAGAGCACCTAGAGCATCCGCAATGAAGTCACCATCATAGCGGCCCTGACTTCGAGCAAAATTAGCCTTCTCCTGCTGGCTCATTTGGTTTATCCCATAGGTCGAGTTAAACCGGCTAAAACTCATAAACGCCGCATTCCAATAGGCCCCATGCCCAAAGGATCCATAGTCCGCTTGACGTACACCGTATTGTGATTGACCCAGTTCTTCTCTTCCATTTCCATACATGTCCCCCATCAACCCTGACTGGTTCTGTAGCCCCGTAGGATCGTTAAACGCTATCGGATCATTGTACGCAAATTGATACGGGGTCCAACTGCTGAAGCTACTGGCCAACGCATCGATGCCCGTAAACCTACCTAGCGCTGGATCGTACTGCCGGAAAGGGGTTTCGTAGTTCTTCGTCTGCTCGTTGAGTTCACTGCCGGCATTGAACAGGAAGTTGTTTTTCAGGTCGTTGACTCTCGTCCAGCTGCTACTGTGGTGCAAACCAAAAGGGTAGTAGTTAGTATTTTGCACTACCAGACTTTCTGTTACCGTTATCTCAAGATCGTCAAAATAAACCTCGGCATTACTTTCATTGGTAAGGTATACATACACAAAGCCTTCCTGCTGCACTTCCTGCCCCGGTATGCTTATTTCCATAGCGCTTCCATTGGCGTCATCATCTAAGGGTACAAAACCTTGCTGCACGGCATTGAAGTTTGTATCAAAGATAATGTAATTCAGATAAGCAGCTATGAAACCCGAAGGAGGCTGTTGCACTCCTACACCACCCAAAGTTGGATCATAAGCGCCGGCAAAAGCATCGTAGGTAGCTTGTTCACCTGCCGTACCCCCGTTAACACCGCCAAAGGCGCCTGCCGCCGCCGCTATCAACGCGCTCAGCGAAGCTGTGGAGTTGCCGTTGCCATTCCGATAAAAGCCCTGTACTTTCATTTCAATGTTATCTCCTGGGTAAACCGGAATACTGATACCTGCACCACCTACTGTGCCCGGTAGTAATCGCTGTACTTCATCATAGGAGGTAGCGAGCACATCTACGGTGTTACTCACATTTTGAAACAAGGCATCATCCACCTGGTTGCCCGGCTCACTCTCCATAGTAGCTTTAAAATTTATGGTCTCGGCACCGGCCGTATACATCAGTCGTACATTGCCAAGGTGATCGGTATAGGCATATTGGTACTCAAACGATCCGGCGTTATGCACAATACGCCCTTCCGGATGGTCCAGCGACTGGAGCATGCCATCTTCAAATAAGAGGCCGGCCACATAGTCTTGCGTTGTGGTAGCGCCCCCGGCAGTAACCGCCTGGCTTAGCTTAGCGCCCGTTGCATCATAGGTATAGGCGATCACAGTACCATCGCCAAAGGTCACGGTTTCGGGCTTATTGAGTACATTGTATTGAATAGCGGTAATATCCTTTTCCGCATCGGAGATCATATTGCCATTGGCATCATAGGCATAGGCAGTACCCGTGCTGCTATCAATAAACCCTTCACCGGCGTTGCCATTATCGCTCACCGCGGTCAATTGGTTTGCACTGTACGAATAGATAAGGTCGTCCATATCCGAAGCTGCCCCGGCTACGGGCATTTTTCGCTGCAATGCGGTAATATTCCCATTGTCATCATAGCTCATTTGGCCCAGGTCATAATGCCCGGAATTAGCGCTAAAGCCAGCGCCTTCCCCATAACTGGCTTGCGTGAGGCGGTCCATTGGGTCATACGTAAACCCATAGGCGTGTACTTCGTCTGCGGCAGTAAGGTTGGTCTTCCACTTCTGGGCGGTAATGTTTCCATTGTAAGCCGCAGACTGCCCCAGGGCTCCCAGTGTTTCATTATAAATGAGCTCCAGACCGAAAAGTTTATCGGCCGTCATATTATCCGGGTCGTTTATGGTAGTGAGCCAGCCGCGAATGTTGTACCCCAGGTCCACAGTTTGCAGAAAATCAGGAGAAGCGGAAGTGGAGTGCAGGGCTTTAGTCTTCAGTTGCCCCAGGGCATTATAGTCATACCTCGCCAGTTGTACTTCGCTTTCACTGTTAAGGGTATGGTAGAGTTCCGTCGGCCGGCCGGCATGGTCATAGACAAACCGGTAAAGGGCGATCACATCATTATGGCCACTCACCGTTTGGGTAGTTTTGGTTTGAAGCACTTCACCTATAAAGTTGTAGATCATGGTCGTTTTTTGGGTACCGCCCAAATGGTGATCTGCTAGGGTTTGAATAACCCGGTATTCATTATCGTAAAAGGCGACGCTTTCGTGCCAGTTATTTGTACCTAAAACGCGCACCTTACCACCGGTAATCAGACCCTTTACCCGCAGATAGGGACTGGCAGCCTGCCCACCGAGGTGCGTGGCGTCGTAGCTGTAGTCATCCGTACCGTTTCTATCAAAATCATAGCTATCGTAATAGGCTACGCTCAGCGCTTCGGTATTTGTGGTAGGAAAACAGCGATTGCTATATCCATGGTACTGCGCATTAACCTCCGTTTTTTCGTAGTAGTGGTCGCCATTATCATAGTCTTTGCTGTCTAACTCCTGCTGCATAAGCGCTCGTGTGGTAAGGGTGGCATTAGTATGAACGCCGGAGTATGCCACGCGCCCGTATTCATCGTACTTGGTAAATAGCCACTGGTTATTTTGGCGCTGATTAGCGTCCTGGGTAAGCACAGGCCGGTCCAGTTGATCGTAGATAATGTAAAAAGCATCTTGACCCGGTACTTTTTCTTCTACCAGGCGCCCAATCTTGTCGTATACATAAGTAAAAATAAGTTCCGCTATGGACGCTGCGCTCACATCCAATGTAGCTCCTCCACCCAGGGTGGTCACCGCCTTTGGCGGTAACGTATGTATGAGCCTGCCAAAATCATCATATACGTAGTAGGTACTTACATAGGCAGCCACATCTTTTTGCGTCTTGTTTAGGACCGTACGTCCCAGCTTATCGGTAAATGTTATAGTTACATGGCCATTTTCATCCGTAACCTCCGCCACTACCAGCTCTCCTTCGCTGTAATAGCTGTTGCTGGTTCCGTCGGCTTTCCACCGCCTTACCTCATTGGGCGCATTTAATCGGTTTTTGAAGCCCACGGTATGTCCTGTTCCCGGCTGCCAAACTGCGCCCGGCGCGCCCTGCTCTTTTACTTCGCCAAGAGGGTTATCGTAAGTTAGCGTTACGGCGTACGGCGCGGTATCCGTGACCATATCATTAGCCGTATTTTGATAAAACTGGTACTGTTCGCTGGTGGTGTAATCGGGAGCATAGTCAAATTCATTGAGGGCCGCAGGCCGGTATAACCCATCGGTGGATACGGCCTCATATGGCAAATGGGCTGTAGACGCCACACCTTGCGCGTCATAGGTGGCAGGCTGCACCAGGTCATTACCTCCGGGTGAGGCAGCTATAGCCGTCGACTGGATGGCGCGCCCCAGCCCATCGCGATAGATTACCTGCTGATTGATCTCTGCCGGTACCAATTGGTAAACGTCATCGAGGGTGAGAACGCCCGCATTCCGCACTCTTAACGTCCGTGTAAAATTGATGCTCTGCTGGGCAAATTCGGTGTATACATTCACTTCTGTTTTACCCTCGTTGCTAGCCGGGACCTTGGTAACGCGGATGCCGTAAGCAGCCGGACGATTTACAGTAAGCGACGTGCCGGTAGCCCCGTCAATATCGCTCCCGTTTTTTGTCCACTGGTAGGTATCGTAGGCGGCGTTTATTACTTGCATGGTTACCTGCCCGCCTACGGCCAGCGCCGATCCGGAGGTAAAGCTTATTTCCGGCTTTGGAATGACCGTAGCCGTGACCTGTGTTCTTGCACTTTCAAACCCCGAGTCATTGACCACACTTACGTAGTAAATTTTGGTGCCTGTTATTACTTCCCCAAAAGTCTGCCCTGTGGAAAGAACAGTTTGGGTGGTGGGATGATCGTACCAGCGTATTTCATACCCTGCAGGATAAGATGTAGTGACGGCTAAACCGGAAAACCTTATTCCTATCTGAGTATTGCCGGTAGCCGGTGGCGGCGATGGTCTTTCGTACACCGTAACCGTATTGGAAGGTGTAGAGCACCCGTTAGCGGTTACCGTACAACTGTAATCGCCGGTAAAATTGGTAGAATGCGACGAACCTGTTGCCAGTAGCAATTGACCATCCTTGTACCATTGATAGGTATAGCCAACGCCTGTATTTGCGGTAAGCTGCGCTTGTTCGCCGGTAGCAATCGCCGGCACATCGCTGCTCAGGGTAGCGGTAGGATACGGGGCTACGCTAACCGTAAACTGCCCGTTCATAATGCGCCCACAACCGTTTCTCGAAGCTACTACTTCGTATGTGCCGGTGTTCGTGAAATTATTCCATTGAAGGGCGCTTCCTGTTCCATTCAGTATATTACCATAAATGGTTTGCCCCACCTCGCGTATACCGTATTGTACGCCGCTTTCGGAGTCGGACAGGGAAATGGCGACCCCGCTAGCTCCTACGCAATAGCTACCGCCGCCGGAAACATTGTAAACGAAGTTAGGACCGTTGAGAACACTTATGGCAATAGCGTTAGAGGCGCTTGAACACCCGCTTTTAGTAACTACACACGTATAACTTCCAGATGAACTGGCCGCGTAGCTGCTGGCGGTTGCGCCGGAAATATTAGATCCATTTTTGCGCCATTGGTAAGAATAACCTGAACCTGTCTGCGCAGAAAATGAAACCTGCTCCCCGGGACATATGGTAGTGGAGCCACCTGCGCTGATTGAGGCAGTAGGCACGGCGTTTTTAGTTACCGTAGCAGACCCGTTCATGGGGTAATTTCCGCCATTGTATTGCACTCTTATGTTATAAGTTACCGTACCCGATAAGTTAGTCCAGGTTAATGCAGATCCGGTGCCCGACTTTGGGCTCCCATAAATAGTACTTCCTATATAATAGGTTACACCCGGGTCGGAGTCACTTAGTGTAACACTTCTCCCTCCCGAGCCGTCGCAATAGCTGCCACCGCCCCCCACGTTGTATTTACCAAGCACCCGCACTGATTTTTGAGGTGTAGGGGTACCACCGAGTGCCAAAAAGCCAAATACTACCGTTTGCAAGCCAGCCTGGTCCCAGCGGATGTTTGCGATATATTGGGTGCCTTGAACGCTGGTAGATATGATGGTACCCCCGGTGACTGTCCAGGAGGTGTTAAAGAGGGCATTCCCCTGATCATACGTATACTGAATAGTACTATTTTTAAAAGTGACGTCAGACCCCAGGATATCCGTCCCAAAAAGATCGGAACACAGGCTTAAACAAATCAAAAAGAAATAAAGTTGCTTCATGGGTATCACTGGTAAGAAATGTTATCGACCGCAAGAACGTATTCATCTTGCCCGACCGCGATTTTTAGCTGGACACTGCTCCTGGCGCCTTTTAAAACTGCCGTGCCCTCCTGGCCCTGGACACTCAGCGCATAGGTCCTTTTGCCCCTGTTGTCCACGTTGCTCCAGTTTCCGCCCACGTTGGTTATATCGAATTCAAGCCGGTAGCCCTCTCCTGAAGTTTGATCCCACACGAGTATGGTATCCGAAATTATAATTTCAGAAGTAATGTCTATAGATTGATCGTTCAGTGTGAGCCTCTCGCTTGTAAGATGCACAGCATTCTGTGAGTAGCTTTCGGTCATTACTACCAGAAAAAGGCTTATCAAGAAGTATTTCATAGTCATCATTTTAAAACTGTCTGCAATAGTTATGAGCCTCATCCGGGCAAGTCGGATCCGATTTATAGACCGATATAAGTATGGGGGCTGATTCTGCCACTCGAGACGCGTCATTGCCCTCTATTTCACATTTCACATAAAATGATTCGCGCCCGCACAGGGCTACCATATCATTCGTGCCGGCTGTACCCCAGAAGTTTTCGGAAAGTTTTCGCGTTTTCCAGGCATACGTGATCTCTTCTCCCGCCAATGTGTTTGATACCTGTGATATGGAAAAGATCGTCATGTTGGGTTGGGAGGTTACTCCACAACTGCTGACCTGATCATTATTGGGGTTACACAGATCGACGGTAATGGGTCCATTAGCGCATATCTCAACGGCCAGCTGCTGAAAGCCCAGGGTTACCGTCTGGTACGAACTGGCTTGCCCCTGCCCGGCTACATCCACCACCAGGCTCACTTTGTAGTCGCCAACCGAAGAAAAAGTATGTTCTAACAAGGCGCCATGATCAGGAAAATCCAGCTGAGTACCCGGTATAGGTTCAGCGTCGTTATCCAACTCCACTATGGACCAGGAATAACTATGGTTAAGTCCACCACAGTCAACCGCCTCGAACTTGGAAATGGTATTGATCTCCGGTGCACTTGGCGTATCAAAACGTGCGTTAATGTCTATAGGCAAATTTTCAAAACCTACTTCAAAAAACTCGCGGATGTTGCCTGCATCATCTTTTTTCATCAGCAACCTGCCTAACGCATCATACTCGTAGTAAATGGCGTTACCATTATCATCGGTATTTGCGGTAGGGCTTAAGTGCGTACTGGAATACGAGGTGGTGTTTACTACAGCATTTTCGGGCTTAAAAATAATATCGTCAAATACCAGGCCTGCGGTTCCCGGCAAAATTTCAACCGTAAGTGAACTGCCCGTAAAAGCGCTTGTGGGGAGCACTTTTTCAAGGTACTGCCACTCATTATTCGTATTTGGATAGGCCAGGCCTGACTGGCTGTAAAGTGTGGTATTAGGATACAACAGTTTTATGGTCATGTTTCCGGCAGCGGAAGACTTTAACCAAAAGGAGAGTCTGTAATTCTCCCGATCATAAAAATCTACTGTGGCCGAAATACCACCGGACGTATAGGCAAGACAAACCTGCCCGCTTCTTGAATCCCAGCGCATAAGTCCGGTGAAGTCAAAATCGTCATTACCTCCGGCTTCGAAGTCCTCAAAAGCTACTTCACCGGGCCTGCCATTAAGAACCGACGCCACGGCAGCATTGTCATTATATCCTAAAAGTGTGCCCTGGTATTGCCTTTTCCGGTGATCGTAAACCGCCAGCGGGGTCGCCTTTCCCTGATAAGAATGCACTGTAGCAAGTGGTACGTACCGGCTATCGTATTGAAAGTCCCCTCCTGAAATAGCGGAGGTGGTAAAGTTGGTAACGGCGCCATTTAGGGCTAAGCTCAAAGAGCTTTCCGGCAAGGTAACGGCGCTTTGGTCGATGGTATATGCTTTATACGTCTGTAAGGTGGCTCCCAGGGTTTGTGTATTTGCCCCTTCCTCTTTATGCTGAATAATTTCAACCGGCCCCGCTACACGGTGCTCGTCTACCAATTTTTCAATGGCCTGAGCATGGGTATCTGAAACCTGACTCAGATTGTAGTTGGTAGGGTACACGTATTCGGTAACATAATCAACACCATTCCCATCCTGCCGCACTTCTTTGTGCAGTTTAAGGTCGCTATAGTAGTGTAAGGATAAGGTATCGGTCATTGTCCTGCCGGAGTTCCATTCATCATAATCAGTAGTAATAACTGAATTAGGTAAATAGCCAAAATTTGTGGCTATGTCATAGGAGATATGGCTAAAGACATACCCAGTGAGATTTGTACCATCGAATCCGCTAAACGCCTCCAGTTTAAGGGCTTTAACCATATCCGGGTTGGTATTAACTGACAGCAAAGCGTAGTTATTTTTTACTTTACGCTTTAAGAAGCCCGACTCCGTATAGTACAGCACTTCATCCGGTGAACCATGGGCATAGTCATTTATAATGGGCGTGGCATACGGGAATTCATATGAGCCGGTACCCAGCTTACCGTATTCAGGGCAACCTGAATCCCGGGCGATTAGGGTCTCCGGCGCACTCCATCCACCTACATTTTCATCTCCATAAACCACAGGGTAATTAAAAGTATGCTCTGTATAACCTTTACCCGGTCTGATGACTTTGATTTTTTTATAATATACCTGCCCGGAATTATCTGCAAGATCCTGACTCGAACGTGCCGTTAAGTATTGCCAAACATCGTCGTCATTGTTAGGATCAATCTGATCTACCTGGGCCAGCGTTCTTAGGCCCAATACATCGCTAGGGTCCTGATAATAAGGCAGGGGAATAATGAAGTTGGGTATCTCCTTAACATACCCGGTAGATTGCAGGTTGTCCTCATAGTCATACTGGGTTACAATAAGTTCAGACCTATCGCCTTCATCGGTAGTGGTAGTTTGTGCTACTCTTAAACCTTTACCGTCTAAGGTAGTGTTGGCATAATTATCAAAATACTGATTTTGCTCGTAGTTGATGGTAGTAGAGCCGCCTCCGGGCAGTATGACTTTTCCCAGCATTCCGGTGCTACTGGTAGAGGGTGAGCGATCCGCTCCGGGAATAAGCTGATAGTTAGAATTACCGGGTATGGGCGCCAGCCTGTACCGCTGTGCTGCCGGCAGGTTTTTATAAACATAGACCTGAGGCGGTTGATCGGAAGATGTGTTACCGAAAGCGGAATTCAGATTACCCCAAAAATCATAATTGCCAACATCCAAGCAAGGAAAAGATATCTCCTGTTCCTGCGTTATGCCTCTATATTCGAAGCTGTAAGGCGGATCTTTGAGGCAGTTGTGAGTTCTTGTTATGCTTTTCAGCATAAGAAAATCGTTATTTTGATTATCAGAACAACGCGGCTCGATGTAATTAAAGAGGTGGGACTGCACTAATTCGAAACCTCTAAATACACTAATAACTCTTAACTCGTACCTATCATCTGGTTTTGGGTTAGCTTCAAAAGCTAATCGGACTCCTGACGAGCTGGTGATGGACTTAATTACTTTGGACCAGCTATACAAATTAGTGGTATGAACGGTAGAGGTTACATAAGACTGGTCCTCATCAGAATAAATAGTAACCTTGCGTTCTGCTGAAGTCTCATTCTCGTTGCTAGAGGTGTAGCTAAAGTTAATAAAGGCCCCGGTAAATGAGGTAATCTTACTCAGATACCAATCTGTTACATAAGTCAGTGTGCCGCTATATACTTTGTGCTCGCGTTGAAAAAGCAATGGCGACCCTAAATCCTTACTCGTAGATTTTCTAAGTTGCTGCCGGTCTGAGAATTCATAGATAATTCCGTCAGGTGTGGTGACCTCAAAGCTCGCAATACTGGGTCCGGAAAACACCGGGGTAATTTTAAGATCCATATAAGGTATGGTCTTGATCGATTTATTGTTATCAAACACAAACTGACCGCTGTATCCGGCGAAGTTGAAATAATAAACATCGGGCTCTAAATCTTTCATCACTCCACCATTATCATAGAAGCCCAAAAGGTTTTGGTAGTCATTGAGTTCATCGCTGCACTGAGCCAGGTTAGTATCAGCGGTAGGGGTAAATGCTGCTACATCTGAAGCCACAGTTCCACTAAGCCATCCTTTATGCGTACTCAAATCAATATCATCAGGAATATCTTTTACTTCCCTTCCTATGAATCCCCCGGGATTTAAGGACCAACCCATTCCTACCCAGCTCTCACTATTGTCATTTCGAACTGCACCGGGGTTGTACCCCAAGACAACAGGCAGCTGCAGGTCGTTGGACCTTAAATTGTAAATGGGAATAGAAACACGCGGGGCGCCCGTGAGCAGGTCTACGGAAACCTGGGAAACGCAAATATGATTAGCAACAAAGAAAAGAAATAGAGGTAAGTAGCAGCGCTTTCGCATCATTTATAATATTAATAAACGAATGTAATAATTACTTTAAATACATCAAAAAAACTATTTTATCATATTTAAAAGATATATATCAGTACGTATGTAAGTCTGACAAACATTCTTAAAGTTGTAGTATACTTGCAAAAAGTATCTGCAATGAGGAGAATCACCATAATTGACTGTGGAACCAATACTTTTCACCTTTTAATTGTGAAGCTGCACGGTACGGATCCTATTGTACTGCACCAGGAAAAGAGGGTAGTTAAAATTGGCGAGGGAGGAATTAATAACAAAAAGATAACAGGCGAAGCTGCACAAAGAGCAATTGGCGCTTTGCAGCATTTCAAAATTAAGATAGATGAGTTCCACGTTCATGAGGTATATGCTTTCGCAACGAGTGCATTTAGAAATGCATCAAACGGCTTACAGCTAAAGCGGCAAATCCTTAAGGAAACAAACATTGATCTAAGCATAATTGATGGAGGCAAGGAGGCCGAACTTATTTACCGAGGTGTTTTCAGCGCGATTGACGTTGGAACGGAGCCCGTTCTCACCATAGATATCGGCGGGGGCAGCGTCGAGATTATCATAGCCACAGGGACCGATATTTTATGGAAAGAAAGTTTCGAAATAGGCGCTCAGCGTTTAATGGATCTGTTTCATAAGCACGATCCTATTTTAGAAACCGAGGTCGGCGCCCTTGAGGATTATCTCGGAGATATGTTAAATACGCTATTTAATGCTTTGGAACGGTTCAAGCCAACCACACTGATCGGCTCTTCAGGAACGTTTGATACCTTAAGCGCCATTTACTGCCAGTTAACGGGCTTAGTAATTACTGAAGAACAAACGGAGACTCCATTGACCATATCCGCCTACCGCAGCATCCATGAACAACTCCTTACTAAAGATCGTGCAGGAAGGCTAGCCATGCCCGGCATGATTGAAATGCGTGTCGATATGATCGTAGTGGCTTCTTGCCTCGTTGATCTTTTATTGAAGCGAATTCCATTTCAACACATCAGAGTGTCTAAGTACGCTTTGAAAGAGGGGGCGCTGGCGCAAATTGTAGATGGCGCAGGACTTGACTAATTTCGCAAGCGCATGAAAACGACATTTAAAGATTCTGAGCTAAGGGAGTTTACCAGAAACACTTTTCTGGCGATGGGCTGCAGTCCATCACATGCCGATCTCGCTACTGATGTTTTGATAAGCGCCGATCTGAGGGGTATCGATTCCCACGGTGTTGCACGCCTTAGCGGGTATGTAAGGTTATGGGAGGCGGGAAGAATTAACCCGGCACCTGATATTAAAATTGTGCATGAAACTCTCAGTACGGCAGTGGTTGACGGTGACGCAGGCCTTGGCTTAGTGGTAGCCCCAAGGGCCATGGAAATAGCGATAGAAAAAGCAAAAAAAGTAGGCTCCGGTTGGGTAAGTGTAAAAAATTCAAATCATTTTGGGATAGCGGGATACCATACACTTATGGCTGTAGAGCAAGAGATGGTAGGTATAGCTATGACCAACGCCAGCCCACTGGTAGCGCCTACATTCGCTACAGAACGTATGCTGGGCACCAATCCCATAGCCGTAGCCATTCCTACCCACGACCAGCCTCCTTTTGTAGCCGATTTAGCTACAACCACCGCGGCAAATGGTAAGTTGGAAATATTACAGAGAACAGGGGCAGAAGCTCCGGAAGGCTGGGTTCAGACTCAGGAAGGAAATAAATCCGTTGACCCTAACGAGTTAAAAAAAGGTGGGGCCTTATTGCCACTTGGTGGCGACAGAACACATGGCAGTCATAAAGGCTATGCGTTGGGTTCAATCGTAGATATCTTTTCTGCGGTATTTTCAGGAGCTAATTATGGGCCATGGGCTCCGCCCTTCGTCAGCTTTCTTCCACTGCCGGAAGATCCAGTCGGCGAAGGATTAGGGCATTTTTTAGGGGCTATGAGGATAGATGCTTTCAGGCCTGCCGACGAATTCAAAAATCATATGGACAATTGGATAGCACGTTTTCGAAGTACCGCCCCTGTAGATGAGCAGCAAAGGGTACTTATCCCTGGAGACCCTGAACGAGAAATGGAAGCAGTACGTAGAAAAAGTGGAATACCACTAAACACAAACGTGGTTAGCGACTTGATGGAAATTGAGAAGAAACTAGGAGTGAAATTGGGTTAGAACCCACCTGTTTTCCGCGACTTTTTCAGTAAATGGTTAAAAGGTTTGATTTCACTTAATT
>ERZ1740070.1391-NODE-1391-length-15245-cov-4.738907_pt1 | contig 15245 bp, 11 predicted proteins | sample MGYA00581734_ERZ1740070 | MGnify/ENA primary metagenome ERZ1740070 (study PRJEB43018, sample SAMN04849744) | marine metagenome | isolation source: floating plastic debris | place: Pacific Ocean | collected 2008-09-01 | study: EMG produced TPA metagenomics...
CCGCCAAGTCGCAGTCCATGCCCAAGGACAACATCCAGCGCGCGATCGACAAGGCAAGCTCGGGCGATGAAGAGAACTACGAAGAAGTGCGCTATGAAGGCTATGGCCCGGGCGGCAGCGCGATCATTGTTGAGGCGCTGACCGACAACCGCAACCGCACCGCCACCGCGGTGCGCACCGCGTTCAGCAAGAATGGCGGCAATTTGGGCACCGAGGGGTCGGTTGCCCACGGCTTCGAACGGCTTGGCTATATCGAATACGGCCCGGACGCGGGCGACGAGGAAAAAGTGCTTGAAGCCGCTTTGGAAGCGGGCGCTGAAGACATCTCGTCCTCCGAAGACGGCCACGAAATCTGGACCGCCGCCGAAGATCTGCACGAGGTTTCGGGCGCGCTTGAGAAAGCGTTGGGCGAGGCCAAGGAAGTGAAGCTGGCGTGGAAACCTAACATTACGGTTGAGATGGACGCGAAAGGCGCAGGCACCCTTTTGAAGCTGATCGACACGCTCGAAGATGATGATGACGTCCAGACCGTTTGGGGTAACTACGAAATCCCCGACGCCGTGGCAGAGAGCCTGTGATGGGGCGCTTGGGCTGAGCTGGCTGGAATGAATTGGGCGGCTTGGGCCCTTGCGCTTGCCTTGGGGGCGGCCTTCCTGCTCGCGCTCTCCTGGAGGCTTGGCTTTATGGTCGGATTATAGACGCGAATTGTGGCACTAATACTTGGCCTTGATCCCTCGCTAAGTTGCACAGGCTGGGGCGTGGTGACTTCGCAAGGCTCCGGCCTCGTCCACGTCGCTAACGGCCAATTGCCAACCGATGCAAAAGCCCCGATCGCGCAGCGGCTCGCGCAACTTTATGCCGGTATCGCCCAGGTGATCGCTGAACATCAGCCCAACCGTGCCGCGTGCGAAGAAGTCTTCGTCAATAAGAACGCGCAATCCACGCTCAAGCTGGCGCAGGCGCGCGGATGCGTGTTGGCGGCCTGCGGAGCGGCGGGACTGGTAGTGAACGAGCACGCAGCGCGCAAAGTGAAACAGTCGGTGGTGGGCACAGGTGGGGCAGACAAGGCTCAAGTGGGCGCGATGATTAAAGTTTTGCTTCCTGGCGCACGGATTGTCGGCGCTGACGCGGCAGACGCGCTTGCGGTCGCCATTGCCGATGCGCATTTGTCTCCAACAAGGACCTATTGAATGACACTCGAATTTTACGGCATCCCCAATTGCGACACCGTCAAAAAAGCGCGCAAATGGCTTGAGAGCCAAGGCCTCGACTGCGCCTTTCACGACTACAAGAAAGAAGGCGCGAGCGCTGACAAGCTTGAGGCTTGGATCGGCGCCAAGGGCGTTGACGTGGTCCTGAACAAGCGCGGGACAACGTATCGCAAGCTTTCGGACGAGGAAAAGGCTCAGGCCCAAGACAGTCACGGTGCCGTCACGTTGCTCGTCCAGCACCCCAGCATGATCAAACGCCCGGTTGTGGAGTACGATGGCGGCGTTTTGGTTGGTTTCAAGGAAGACGAATGGTCCGCAGCTCTTTTGTAAGTCTGATCGCCGGCATCCTGGCGATGTGTGTCCCCGTTGTAGCAACCGCCGAGGGTAACGTGGAAAACGCCAAGTCTAAGCGCCCTCTGATTATCGCTCACCGCGGGGCCAGTGGAGAGCGGCCCGAACACACATTGGCGGCCTACGAATTGGCGATTGATCGCGGGGCCGACTTTGTTGAACCCGATCTTGTGGTAACCAAGGACCTCCAGCTGGTCGCGCGGCATGAGAATGAGCTTTCAGGCACCACCGATGTGGCCAACCGCGAAGAGTTTGAAGATCGCCGTCGGACCAAGGTCGTAGAAGGCCAACGCGTTGCCGGCTGGTTCGCGGAAGACTTCACGCTAGCCGAGCTGCGCACGTTGCGCGCGCGCGAACGCGTGCCCGGATCCCGGCCTTACAGCGCGCAATACAATGGCCTTTATCAAGTGCCCACATTTGAAGAGATCGTGAAGCTGGTGCGCGCTAAAGAGAAAGAGGTTGGGCGCACAATCGGGCTGTATCCAGAGCTGAAGCACCCCACACTCATGCTTGAGCAAGAAGGGATCGATATGGTCGATCTTCTCGTGGCTGAGCTGGACAAGTTTGGCCTTACCGGGGCCGATGCAAAGGTCTTTATCCAGATTTTCGAGGTTGGCCCGCTGCAACGGCTCAACAAACTGGTTGACACGCCGCTTATTCTTTTGGTCGCGCCGCTTGGTGGCCCCTACGACGAGCCCGCCATGCGCTGGGCGGATATCATCTCACCCGCTGGCCTTTCCGAAGTTGCGCAATACGCCGATGGCATCGGGCCATGGCTTGGCCATGTGCTGGACCCGGCGACCATGCAGGCGACCGACTTGGTCGCTAACGCGCACGCGGCTGGTTTGCAGGTGCACCCCTGGACCTTGCGCAAGGAAAACGGGTTCTTGCCCGGCCCGCTGCGCTCGCAAGGCGGGGATGCCGATGATGGGCAGTATAAGACCCTATGGAACGCCGCGATTGCTTCGGGCGCGGACGGGTTCTTCACGGACAATGTGAAAGAGTTTGTTGCGCTTATCGAAGGCGAGTGAGTGGCCGCTAAGCCGCTCGCCGCGCCGATAGAATATAGTTGAGAGCCGTATCGTCCGACAGGTGCAGGCCCTTGCCGGGGCGATAGGCGATGCCGCGCTGTTCAATGACTTCCAGCCCCACTTCGCCAAGCAGATCGGCAAATTCATCCGGAGTGATGAAATCGCGCCAGTCATGCGTGCCCTTGGGGACATAGCCGATCGCTTCCGCGGCGCCGACCAACAGCAGTCGGCTGGCGGCTGTTCGATTGGGCGTCGACATGATCAGCAGACCATCGGGCGCAAGCCGGGCCGCCACATCGGCGATAAAGGCGCGCTTGTCCGCCACATGCTCGATCACCTCGACGCAGGTCACAAGGTCAAACGCGCCAATGTCGAGGCTTCCGACCTCACCCGCCATATACCGAATATCAAGCCTGCTGCCCTCCGCGTGCGCGGCCGCCACGTTTACGTTTTCGGCGGAGGCGTCTACGCCGGTCACATCGGCCCCCAGCCGGGCCAGAGGTTCGCACAGCAGGCCCGCTCCGCATCCGATATCGAGCGCTGACTTTCCCGCCAGAGGCTTCGCGGCAAAGGCTGTATCAGGCCAATAGGTGTCCAGCGCTCGGCGTATAAACTCGAGCCGGACCGGGTTCACTTCGTGCAAGCTGGCCATCTTGCCCTTGGGGTTCCACCAATCGCGGGCAAGATCGGAAAAGAAAGCGGCTTCTTCGGGACGTATGGTTGTGTTTGCGTTTGCCATGCCTTGTCCTTAACAGCGCCCCAGGATGTAGACCAGCGGCGCACACCGAAGGAGCGGAACTCTCTTGGCCACGGATCAGCCTCAGCGCATCGTTATGAAATTCGGCGGCACTTCGATGGCCGGTACCGAGCGTATCCGGCGTGTCGCGGGCCTTGTCCGGGGTCAAGCCGCGGGCAAGGATGGCGTACGACACGAGGTCGCGGTGGTGGTTAGCGCGATGGCTGGCGAGACTGATCGACTGGTCAATTTGTGCCGGGAGGCCAACGCTCTTTACGATCCGGCGGAATACGATGTGGTGGTTGCAAGCGGCGAACAGGTCACCAGCGGACTGCTCGCGCTTACGCTTCAGTCACTGGGTGAAAAGGCGCGCAGCTGGCTTGGCTGGCAGATCCCGATCCGCACGATTGAAGCGCATTCCAAAGCGCGCGTTGAAACCATTGAAGCCCCCGGAATGATCAAAGCGTTGAGCGAAGGCGAGATCGCGGTCATTCCCGGTTTTCAGGGCGTTAGTCCCGAGGGCCGTATTTCGACTATGGGACGAGGTGGTTCCGACACGTCCGCTGTTGCTGTAGCGGCTGCGATCGGGGCGGATCGCTGCGATATCTACACCGATGTCGACGGGGTTTACACGACCGACCCGCGCATTGTCGCGAAGGCTCGCAAACTGAAAGCGGTGACGTATGAAGAGATGCTGGAACTGGCCAGCGTCGGCGCCAAGGTGCTTCAGACGCGATCGGTTGGGCTTGCGATGAAAGCGGGCGTGCGATTGCAGGTGCTCTCCAGCTTCGTGGAAGAGGACGCAAACGCTTCGGCGGATGATTTGCTCGGAACGCTGATCGTATCCGAGGCTGAAATGGATGAAATGGTGGAGAAGGGGCTGATGGAACGCCAGCTTGTAACCGGAATTGCGCATGACAAGACCGAGGCGAAGGTCATCCTCACCCGTGTGCCGGATAAGCCCGGCGCGGTGGCCCATATTTTTGAGCCACTTGCTGATGCCAGCATCAACGTGGACATGATCATTCAGAACGTGGGCCGTGATAAGGGTGAAACCGATGTCACCTTTACGGTCCCACAGGCTGATCTTGCCCGCGCGCAGGCGCTGCTCGAAGAACGGCGCGAGTTGATCGGCTTCAACCGCATCATCACGGACAGCCAGATCGCCAAGATCAGCGTTGTCGGTGTGGGCATGAAAAGCCACGCGGGTGTTGCCAGCAATATGTTCCGCTCGCTTTCAGACCGCGGCATTAACATCCAGGCGATCTCCACATCGGAAATCAAAGTCAGCGTCCTGATCGATGAGGACGAGACGGAATTGGCCGTTCGGGTGCTGCACACCGCCTATGGATTGGACGCCAACGACTGATCGCAAGGCGCTGCACTCCGTTAGACGCATCAGGCCAACATTTGGCATGCGTTAGGCATGTTTCGTAACTCGGCCTTAGGGCTTTGAGCCAAATTCATAGCGCTCCACGTAATTGGAGACGCACGCATGGCGCTCAAGGCTCATCTCGAAAACAGTTCGCTCTCATCGTCGCAAGGCGAGGCTCGCCAACAAGAGCGTCGCGCGCTTTTTCTTGAGACCAGTGGCACCCTTCCAGGTGGGCTCGAAGCCAATGTTATCATCCACAACATCTCAAAATCCGGGCTCCTGCTGGAAACCGAACTCGCATTGTCGTTGGATGAGCGCTTGGTTCTTGACCTCCCAGAGGTCGGAGCGGTGCGCGCTGTTATCGTCTGGCAAAGCGGGTTCTTGTTTGGATGCGCGTTCGAAAAGGAAATCGACCAGAGCGCGTTCGCCGCCACTCAATTGCGCGGAGATCCAGCCGCCGAGCCATTTAGCCCTGCTCTTGAAGCTCCGCCCGAACCCCTAGGCGTCAAACTGAACCGCTTGCGCCGCGAACGCGGGTTGACCTTGGCGCAGGTGGCGAGTGTTCTGGGTGTAAGTAAGCCGACGGTTTGGGCCTGGGAAAAGGGGAAAGCGCGCCCTGTGCCTGATCGGATCGAGGCGATCGCTGAGGTCCTGGGAGTGAAACCGCAGGAGCTGGAAGAACGCCTGGGTGATGATCCTCATTCTTCGCTGGTTCAGGAATGCCGCTTACGTATTGCCACGGCTTACGGAACACACCCCAGCAAGGTCCGTATTATGATTGAAGTCTGATGGGATCAGCTAATTAGAGTTACTTAATTGGCCTGCTCTTCTCACGATTTATGGTAAACAAAGCCATACCGTGAGTCGTATTTTAGTCTGTAAGGCTTACAAAACTAACGGCGTTATTTTTTATATTTGTCATTAGTCAAATAATTGCGCCCAAAGTTTAAAGTTTTACTTTCTTTATGCGGCTTCCGGTCTGGGGCATCATGAGAAAACCGGGGCTTTACGACAATGCAGATGCGCATAAGCACAGCGGAAGGGACCGCTTTGCAGGGCTTTCTTCAAGAAGCCACAGGGGACATCATCGTCAGGATCGATCCCCTTGGCTTTATTGAAACGGCTTCCACAAATATCACCGACATCGGGTACGATCTGTCGCAGTTGTTGTTGAAGCCGCATTTGGCCGACCTTGCCGAACCCAGTTACGCTGACGGGCTAAAAACCTATGTCACGGGCGTGCTTTCCGCTGACCTCAACGAAAACGGCGCGGTAGACTGGTTCGAGTTCCCTATCGGCTCGTCAGAGCGATCAAACATCTTCGCTTCTGAAAGCTGTGCACCGCGCTACGCCCTCAGTTTGCGCGCCCTGACTGACGAAGGGTCAAGCATCACCGGCGCCGTGGGCCTGTTGCGCTCAGTCGATCGTGAACGAACCTTGGAAAGTGAGGTCCATGCGCGAGCCCTTATTGATCCGCTCACAGGCCTTTCGAATCGGTATGTCTTTTGTTCCGCGTTGCGGCGCCACCTCGTCGAGCGAAGGGAAGGGACTGTAGCGATCTTCGAGATTGATCGATTGCGCGCGGTTTTCATGCAGTACGGCCAGCGAACGGCGGATGAAATCGTGTGGGGTTTTGCCAAGTTTCTTGAAGCGATGGTCAATGAAGAATTCGAGTTGGCTCAGTTTGATGGAGAACGGTTTTGCGTTATTCTGTCGGGCCTGTCTCCAAAGGCCTGCAAGAGATGGGCTGATGATGTCCTGAAGACCTTTGCTTCGCTGACGCTCACGACCTCTTCACGCAGTTCGCACCTGTCCGCGAGCGCTGGACTTGCCCGAATAGAAGGCGGCGTCGATGAGACCTTGCGGCAAGCCGAACTGGCCCTGGTCATGGCTAGGGCTCGCGGAGGGATGCAGGTGACGCACGCGGCAACCCTTGGAAACGCGCGGATTGCCGTTTGACTCGATAAGGTCGCGCGCTAGGGCCTTGGGGCATGGCATACACTTCGAAGATATTGCTCTTGGGATCAGGAGAGCTTGGCCGCGAGTTCACCATTTCAGCCAAGCGACTGGGCGCTTACGTCATTGCCTGTGACGCCTATGACAACGCGCCCGCGATGCAAGTCGCGGACCAGAGAGAAGTCTTTTCAATGCTGGATGGCGATGCGCTGAAAGCGGCTGCCCAGAAGCACAAACCCGACCTGATCGTGCCGGAAGTCGAAGCCATTCGAACAGAGGTTCTCGCGGATCTGGAGGCCGAAGGATTTCAGATCGTCCCCTCCTCGCGAGCCGCTCAGCTGACTATGAACCGTGACGCGATCCGAGATCTTGCCGCTGGGGAGCTCGGCTTGAAGACCTCGCGCTATCGGTACGCGACCAGCTTTGAAGAGGTGCGCGCCGCAGCGGATTTCACGGGCTTTCCGTGCGTTATCAAGCCTGTCATGTCCTCCTCGGGGAAGGGGCAAAGCAAGGTGTCTTCGCCCGACGAGCTGCAAACGGCTTGGGAATTCGCTGTCGCCAACATGCGCGGCGATAGGGCGCGTGTGATCGTCGAGGCGTTCATTGCTTTTGATTATGAGATCACTCTTCTGACCGTGCGTCACGCCGCTGGGATTACGTTTTGTCCCCCCATCGGTCACCGGCAAGAGCGCGGCGACTATCAAGAAAGCTGGCAGCCGGCGGCTATGACCAGCGCCGCCCTCGATCAGGCTCAGGACATGGCTCAAAGAGTTGTGATGGCTCTTGAAGGCGATGGTAGAGGATGGGGCCTCTATGGCGTCGAGTTCTTTGTGAAATTGGGCCCGGATGGCGATGAAGTAATTTTCTCTGAGTTGTCGCCGAGGCCGCATGACACAGGAATGGTTACGCTAGCCTCTCAAGACCTATCTGAGTTTGACCTTCACGCCCGCGCCATCCTTGGCCTCCCGGTTCCCGCCACTATGGAGGCGCGACCTGCGGCCTCGGCCGTGATCCTTGCGGATCGGGAGAGCCATGAATTTCGATACGAGGGTGTCGATACGGCTTTAGCTGTTGGTCCAACTGTTGACGTTAGGATCTTTGGCAAACCATCGACGCGTCCCTATCGAAGAATGGGTGTTGCCCTCTCAACATCGGGATCCACCGACAGCGCCCGTTCGTTGGCTAAGCGTGCTGCGGATGCGGTGCGCATTGTTCACTAGGCTACGACCTATGGGCTCTATGTAATCCAAACGCTTGCTCACGCGTCTCGAGTGTCGCATGGCCGAGCTCTAAGTCTTTCTCCCCATGGCGCGTAAGGGACACGCTTTCATGACCACATCTTCTCAGCTCGCTGATCGCCTTGTCACTGTTTTTGGTGGAAGCGGCTATATCGGCAATTACGTTGCGCAAAGCCTGCTGTCTCGTGGTGCGCGTCTCCGGATCGCCAGCCGCAACCCAGAGCGCAGCCACGCGCTCAAGCCTCTGGCTAACCTTGGTCAATTGCAGTTCGCCCGCTGCGATATCTTGAATAAGGAAAGTTTAACAGCCGCGTTGCAAGGTGCGGACTACGTCGTCAACCTTGTGGGTGCCTTCGCCGGCGACCTGGAAAAGCTCATGGGCGAGGCTCCAGGCGTTATGGCCCGATTGGCCAAGGCGAATGGCGCCGAGGCTTTCGTTCATGTCAGCGCCATAGGCCCAGACGCATCGTCCAGCGCGGCTTACGCTCGCGGTAAAGCGCTGGGAGAAAAGAAGGTTATGGAAGGCTTTCCCGAGGCGACCGTTCTTCGGCCGTCGATCGTTTTTGGAAAAGACGACAACTTCCTCAATATGTTTGGCCAGATGATCGAAATGGCGCCCGCTCTGCCCGTGTTTGGACCGGACGCCAAGTTGCAGCTCGTCTTTGCGGATGATGTGGCCGAAGCGATCGCTGTTTCCCTCGAAAAGCCCGACGAGCATGGTGGCCACATTTATGAGCTTGGCGGCCCAGAGCAGCTAACGATGATGGAAATCAATGAGCGGATTGCTGAAGCTCAGGGCCGCAAAAGACGCTTTATTGCGATGCCGGATGGCTTATCGGCTCTCTTTGCCGCGCTACCGCTGACTCCGATGAGCCGAGACCAATGGACCTTGCTGAAGCCGGGAAGCACCGTCTCGGGCGAGCACCGGACGTTCGCCGACCTAGGTATTGAGCCAAGACCGCTTGGCCTATTCCTTGATAAATGGATGACACGCTTCCGGCGCTTCGGTCGTTTCGGCCTCAGCACCCAGCGCAATAAGGAGCGTGAAGCGCGCGGATTGCCTCCGGTGCCAACAGGCGAGCGCGCCGATCAACCAACGCCCCCGCCCTCGCAAAGCTAAGCGAGGGCTTGCGAATAAAGCGTCAGCAGGTCGGCGTACGCTTTTTCGGCTGCTGGCTTAGCGTAAGCGGGGCTGTCTGGAACGGTCCAGCCATGATCTCCTTCATACACTTCGACCTTGGCTTGGCGCCCCGCTTCATCGGCAGCTGCCGCGAAAACTGACTTGTCGGTCGGCGCTTCCGCGTCATCATCTTGAGCGACCGCGATTAGGAAAGACGCCGTTGCCTCGCCCAGCAATTTGTGCGGGCTTTTGTCGTAGTCTTCGCGCACCAGACCTCCACCGTGAAAGCTTGCTGCTGCCTTGATGCGGTCGGGGGCGGCTGCGGCGCTCCAAACCGTGAAGGGGCCACCCATGCAATACCCCTGAGTGCCGATACCTTTGCTGGAGTCCACCGTGGCTTGTTGGTCGAGCCATGCGACCGCGCTGACCGCATCGCGACCAATTGAGTCTGCGTTGAGTTTTTCTCGCCAAGGACGAACAGTCGCAAAGCCGTCATTACCAAAGAAGGCGGCGAAATCTTCGAACTGTTCACCAGCGACATCGCGGTAATATGGGTTGAGCATGAGGACAGCGTAGCCTTCACTAGCGAGCCGCCGGACCATGTTTCGCTTGGCCTCACGAATGGAGCCAATGTCTGGCCAGAATATGACTGCCGCGTGTGTACCTTCAGAGGGGTGCGCAAAGAACGCGTCCATGACACCGTCAGCCGTTTCGAACGTCACATCACTTTCCGTGACAGAGAGTGTCGATCCGGCTGACGCGCTTTCTCCACTAGCCGCCTCTGGTGCACAGGCCGCGACGGCTGCGGCGCCCGTGAGAGCGGTGAACTGCCTGCGCGAGATAGCCTCCTTCGCCCATTCTTTGAGTTTCGCTTCATCGCACATCGTCTTTTCTCCGCGCTATAAATCAGTGCCCTCCCTTCATAGAAGGATAGGCGGACCGTGACCAGTGTTCGCCAGCCAAGCAAGAGATTGCCTCGGAGATATGAAGACCTTTGGCGGACGGAAATGTTCGGGTCTTCGCAAAGTCCTTGTTCAAAAGCTCAAGCTTTTGTTCTGCCTGCGGGTCGAGATTCCACCTAAATGACTTCGGGTTTCCGAGACGATTGGCAAGACATCACATCTGTCTTCGCCAAGGAAACCCGACGCCCATCATGGTACACCCTATTCAGCGATCTCGGCGATCGCGTCGATAACTTCCTGATCGGTGGCGAATGTGCCAGGCGTGATAGCGTACGCTTGGATCGGAGCGTACGCGTGGTTGGTGACCGCCTCGCTTGAGCCAACTCTTAGGATATCAGTTGCGGGTACATTGGCGGTAACAGGGTTCGCCCAATAGACCGATTGTCCATGATAGAGACCTGACTGCCATTCCCCGCCAAGACGGCGGAGAAGGACGGTACCCACGTCCCCACCAGCTATCGCTTGCAGGGGCCCTGAGAGTTCTGTGAATGTGCCATCATGCAGAAAGCATCGCGCCTTTCCATCGTCGCCGAATTGCATGAGAATGCGAAAGCTAGAGCCTGTGCCGAAGGCCAATAGGCTCTGCTCAAGACCTTCGATACTCTGCGCTCGCACCCAAATCAGCATGTCTTCGTCTGCAAGGGGGACCGGCAAAGTCTTTTGCAGATCTGTCGCCGCGATCGTGAGGGAATTGGCACTGGTGGAGATGATTGGCTCAGGGACTGATCCCTCGACAAGTCCAGCAAACCGAACGTCACCTGAAACCGTGAAGGTTACGCTCCCGGCGCTGGGCGTGAAGCTAAGGCTCACCGGATTGTCTAAGCCAGTTCCGATAAGCGGCCCCGCGCTCGATGCGCCGGCCAGCGCTATCGTGCCGGTTCCAATGAAGGAAAGCGTGTGGGGCTCGGCGGGTAAGTTGACGGATTGGGTGGGGAGAGTACTCGCCTTCCCAGCCTGCGTTAGAAGGTTGGTCGTTTGCCCGCTGGAGACATAGCCACGCCCAGCAATATTGGGGAGCTCGTCTTCGCCAAAAGAGGCGATTGAGCCTTCCGGCCAGAGCGGGTTGATAGCGTCGCGTTCGTCGGCCTCGCCCACCAAGAAACCCGCCGTGCCATTATCTGCTGTGTAATCTGCCATGGAGAGAGAGTTATGGCTTCCGCTAACTGGGTCGTCGGTGAGGGTTCCGCTGATCGGCCAACCGGCGCTTACGACTTCAGGGTGTACCACTTTTCCGTCTGTAAGAACGTTGTCGGTAAACTCGCCTCCCACCGACACAAGCTGGGCGGCTCGCGTCGCATCAAAGCCGTTCATGAAGGTGTAGCTGCCCAGGAAGACATTGCGACGCAGGGTGATCGGAGAGCCCGAACCGGGATTGAAGTTAGTATAGAGGAAGTGGCTTTGGTTCTCAGACGGCCCCGCGATCACACAGTCTTCCATGGTTACATTGCCGCCGTTCCGGTGGCGGAATGACACGTAGCCAAAGCACTGCGTCAGCGTAATGTCGCGGTTCGCATCCTGGCTGGCGTGAACAAAGCACTTCTCATAAGTGCCTTCCTTCAGCTCCACACGGGCTGTCAGCGCGCCGAATTGGCAGCGACGCGCTACGCCATTACCAATACCTGCGCTTCGGGCGCTGCCACCAGGGATGAACACACAGTCGTCGAAGAGAGACGGCACGGAGCTAATGACTGTCCCGATTCCGGCAGCGGCTCCATCGTACCCTTCGAACTGGCAGCGGTAATGCTCTGTATCGGTGGTGCCAATGTGGGCATAAGCTGACTTAGTGCAGTTGTCGGCTTGCACATCGTAATATCGAGCCCGTTGATCGCCATGAACGCTGATGCCGTCCACGCAGTTGGTGCAGCGGATATTATGGTAGTAGCAGGTGCCGCCGTTGTTGCCACCCAGGCCATTGCCGGTGGGTGTCAGCACGTTGCGGATCAGGAGCCCGTTGCCATAAACGCAGAAAGTGTTCGAGAAGTCTCCGGTGCTTCCGGAGAACGCTATCCCATCACCTGAGACGTAGTTGGTGCCGTCGATAATGGAGCCCGCCTCGAAGACGATCTCCATGGTCGCGCCTGTGATATTAGTAGGGTCGAAGAGAACGCCAATCTGGTCGTCCGCACCATCATAGACACCCTGCTTAACCAGTATGCGCTTTGTCCCGCCGGACGCGGGAAGGTTCTGGTCGATGTTGGTGAGGGATGCCCAAGGGCTTGAGGGTGAGCCTTCATTGCTGTCGCTCCCATGGATGGGATCGACAATATAGTCAAAGGCCCCGCCCATCCCGAGCAAAGAGGGCGGCACGATGTAGCCTACAGTGTCTGATAGTGGGCGGGCGAAATTCACCCCCGCCATGGCAAGGGGATCGTTGGATGTTTCACTACCGACACGATGCTGATTGGTCAGCCAGTTGGAGGCCAGTACGGAAGTAGAGGCAAAGGATCCCTCCCCCGGCGCTTGTGTCTTGTATGGGTGATTGGCTGGGAGAGAGCCGGTAAGGTTAAACTCGTGTGCAAGCCAACCTTCAATTTCTTCGGAGCTTTGCACCTGAGCTGCGTTCGCAACTCTGTATCCGAACACAAACGCGTCATTTGAAGTGTGACGCGCGATGGCAGCATCTTCGAAGAATGCTCCCAGATCAAGCCTGTTTCGGTCGGTGAAAAAGCCGGTCAGCTGACCGAGTACCCCATCGCCTGTGGTTCGGTTGAGTGTCGCTGGGACACCGTTGAATCGCAAATCAACCGTTTGAGTGCGCAGGTCCCAATCAGCAATCAGGATGAAAGCCTCATCCCAAATATCGAAGTTGTAGATAGATGATACGTGATTGCCATTTTCGTTACGGACGAAAAAGCGCATTTCGTTGGCGTCAACATTGGGGAGAATTCCAGCCCCCTGATCGCCCGATAAACCAAATGGCTGGCCCAGGCTCATTAGCGCAGTAGTACCAGTGTTGCTGCCCCCGATTGAGCCCGCATAGACCAGCGTCACTCGATCTCCGACAACCCTTCCGACTTCGTACTCCAGCGTTTCGTTCAGACCACTGCCCACACCGCCGTGGAAACCAGAATTGTTGTTAAGGTAAAGTTTTCCATCGTGATATTCGAGGCCTTCGATCGCAGTGGCCGTTGGTTCGCGTACGCTGGCAATCTGTTCGATGAAGGCCGTACTATCGATCGTGAACACTCCCACGAATGTGTCAGCGCCCGCCCCGGCGTACTCATAACCACTTGTGATAAAGAGCGCCCTGCTATCTTGATCGAAGTGCATCAGGTCCCAAAAGGGAAAGCCGGTCAGTGTCCCGCTTGCAATGGTCGCTCCGGTCGATTTATCGACATTGCGCATCACACCGGCGCTCTTGTTGGCTGCGCTGCCTTCGCTTTCCAGCACAATCAACTGGTTGTTAGCGTAGTCAATTGCCAAACCCTGAGGGTTGGGGAAGTTGAACGACTTCGATGGGTTCGCTGTGGCTCCGCCTGTAGCCCCCGCGTTGGGGGTGAGATTGCGGACCTGATCAACGGATGTGCTGGTGAACCAGATCGAGTCATCGTCCGTATCGTACACGATGTCCTGTGGGGTGCCGATCACTCCAGTGCCGTATACTTGGCCGAGGTCGACAACCTCCAGAACAGCCGAGAAGTCATTTGAGAAGCGCAGGAAGAGTGGGTCAGATCGGCCGATGGATGCGTTAGCGATCCAGAAGGATCCATCGGGCGCGCGGGTCAATCCGGTAGGAATGACCTGTACCCCATCATAATCTGGGTGTGCGGCCCAAACCGGATCAAGATCGTGGCTAACCGGCGCGCCGAAGCCACGGATAACGTCCGACAAGACATCGTCTGACCCATCGAAAGATATCGCACCAGCGTTCTTGGTGGGAAGTTGGGCATTCGCGGAGTTGGAGACTTCTTTTAGGCCGTCTTTTGATTGCCACGATGATACGGGACCGTCGGACGATACATCTCGGCTATCGAACACAACAAACCCCTCGGCGACAGGATCGAATGCAGGCGGGGTGATGGGCTCCACGATCGATGAACCGGTCGACACATTGGGGCTGTTGCTGCTGTCGCTAAGTGTCTCAAGTAGTGACCAGCTTTGTTCATCGAGCGGAGCATCGTATGCGATCAGGATCTCGCGGTTCGCGCCATCCAAGGTCCAACCGCCAGGCAGCGAAGCGGCTGTAATCGAGGATCCCGCTGTTGCTCCCGCAATCGGGACGACTTCGCCGCGCGTCACGATGGCAGGAAGAACTAGCGATCCCAGCTCGGGCTGTTCGAATTCGTTGGTGATGGCGATTGTAAGAACCGTATCGCGAGGCGAGTTTGACGCTCCTGCAAGCTCTTCCCTCACGGTTACGTGGTGTGTCGAAGCGCTCTCAAAATCTATCTCTGTGGGGCCTCGGACGAGACGACCGTTTGAGATTGCAAAGCGATCATTGGCGTCATCGACTAGTGTCAGTTCCGAGCCGAAGGAAGCGTTTTGGATTTCGCCAACAGTGTCGCCTTGTACCGAATCTTCTGACGTCGAAGCGGCCGATAGGTTTAAGCTAGCCAAAGCAACCGATGCTTCGACCAAGGCAGAGCCACTGCTAACGCGTGGACTATTTGCGCTATCTGATAGTGTTTCAATAAATGACCAGGATTGCAGGCCGGTTGGTGCGTTGATCGCTATCGTCAGCGATTGACCTGCCTCATCCAGATGCCAGCTAGTCGGTAGAACAAGAGCTGCAAGGGAGGACCCGTTTGTGGCGCCCGTGATTGGAATTGTAGAACCTGGGGTGATCGTACTCGGAAGGGAAAGCGCGCCAAGGTCAGGCTGTTCAAAAGCGTTTGTCACTGAAATCAGAAGAGTGCGCGAAAGGACGGGGTCGGCCCCGTTGTCGGCCTCAAGGGTAACTTCGTGAAACGATTTGGCCTCGAAGTCCAAAGGGGCAGCGGTGTTTAGGTTCGCGCTTCCCACTGAGAACTTCCCATCGGGATCTCCACTTGGTGCGATCGAGAACGCGTAGGGGCCATTGCCCCCTGCTACCGAACGCGCTCCAACGGTTGACCCCGGAGCAGCGCTTTCAGAGATCGCAAAAGCGCTGATCGCAATTCGTGGGGCGGCGTTTGCAGTTCCAAGGCGATGCAGACCTGACCGTGTTCCAAAGCCAAATCCGCTCATTAGGCGAGGCCCACAAGATTGGCCGCACTTGTACCGCTTGCTCTGATCGCACGCACTCTGACATCTAGAATGCTTCCGTCTTTAAGGTGCCGGAATGTG
>ERZ1740070.1392-NODE-1392-length-15241-cov-3.827209_pt1 | contig 15241 bp, 11 predicted proteins | sample MGYA00581734_ERZ1740070 | MGnify/ENA primary metagenome ERZ1740070 (study PRJEB43018, sample SAMN04849744) | marine metagenome | isolation source: floating plastic debris | place: Pacific Ocean | collected 2008-09-01 | study: EMG produced TPA metagenomics...
CAACAACCCCTGCAAACGTCCAAGCCCTCCTCGAAAATACCCTCGGCAAAGAGAGCCTAAACTGGTTTGAAGTCATCGCCGCAGGCGACATGGTCCCAAAAAAGAAACCCGCCCCCGACATCTTCGAATACGCCCTAGACCATCTCAAACTACCCCCCGAAAACTGTCTCGGATTTGAAGACACTAACAACGGCCTACTTTCCGCCACGCAAACCGGCCTTAAAACCATCGTCACCGTCAATGAATACACCAAAGACCAGGACTTTTCAAAAGCCACACTCGTCATCAGCGACTTCGGCGAACCCAACGCACCCTTTAACGTACTCGCAGGAGAATCAGGCAGCTCTAAGTGCTTTGACATTGCGCTAGCTAGAAAAATCTGCGATGCCTAATCCTTTACGCTTGCGCTCCGTACACCTGCCAAGCCTGAAAGAAAATATAAAAAGAAAGCACGATCAACATTGCCCGAAACAGCTGCGTCACCGTTTCATTACTCAGCTTAGGCTAAAAGCGTGTGCTTATCTGCACACCTACTAATCCACCCACACCCAAAATCAAACCAGCCACCAAATTAATATTTTGATTGAGCGCATGCCCCGCACAGGCAGAAATAGACGTGAGCACAATCACACCTAGGCTAGTGCGCACCGCCGACTTGATACTTTCACCCAGCAGCAAAATCTGCAGCGGTACTAAAATAACGCCACCCCCCACACCAAATAGCCCAGCCATAAAGCCCGCCGTAGATCCGGTCAGCACCCTAGCCACCAGCGGATTAATTGCCGGACCTATCGCCATCCGCGATTCACGAAACTTCGCCTTAGAAACCACATCCTTCTTCAGCGATACCAAATATATATTGGTAAGCAGCAATAGCCCGAACCCAATCAGCAGCCAGTGAGCAGGCAGGCTAGAACCCACTAACGTACCTAAAAAAGCCGTAACCAAAGCAGGTGCACCTAGCAAAAGAATTTGCCGTAGCTTAAGATAGCCCATCCGCCAGTTTTGAAAACTACCAGCACTAGACGTCACCAAAATGGCCAAACTGCTAGTTGCAGTCGCCTGCACAGGCGTAAAGTTTATCGGCACAGGCAAAGCATTCATTTGAATCAGCACCGGCACAATCAACGTGCCCCCACCAATGCCCAAAAAACCAGCCAAGATGCCCGAAAACAACCCTGCCAACGACAATAAAATGATTGAGCTAACCGTCACACTGCTACCCGATGGAATTTCTAGCTTTTGCCTGCGCCTTTAGCCGTCTTTTGTCTGCGACAAAATAGACGACAAATCGAGATATTCCTCAATCGTAGTCGCTAAGCTGTTCAGCATGCTGTCGCGCTGCTCACGATAATTCGCAATTCCCGTTGGCATGGACCGCAGGCCACGCTGCTGACGCAACCGGTTGAGCCAAGCTCTACGCCAAGGCCCATTGTCAAAAATGCCGTGCAGGTAAGTCCCCCATACAGACTGAGCCGCATCTACAATGCCCAGGCTGCGGTCATCAAAAATCGGCATAAACGAATTCTCCTCGTCGTTGCCCGTCGACATCACTAACTGAGTGCGCCCCTGATGGATCTCATACCCCACCACGGGCAACCCATCTTGAGGAAACTTAGAACTCACCGTTCTTTGCCGCGCTACCTTCTGCTGCGTAATCACCGTTCGCAAAGGCAGTAAGCCCAGACCATTAAAGCGACCCTCTTGCCCTTCTAACCCTTCAGGGTCGGCCAGCATTTGCCCCATAATTTGGAACCCACCGCAAATTCCTAGTACAGTGCCCCCAGCTGCCGCGTAGTTCACAATGGCCTCACCCATGCCCGTTTGCTGAAGTGCCAGCAAATCAGAAATCGTCGTTTTGGTGCCTGGCAAAATCACCGCGTCGGGATAGCCTAGGTCGTCTTTAGGGCTCAAATACTTCACATTCACCGAGGGCTCTGCTTCTAGCGCATCAAAATCGGTGAAGTTGGAAATCCGGGGCAGGCGGATAACCGCAACTGTAATCTCAGCCTGTGCCTTGATCGGTGGCCGCTCTAATAAGGAGAGCGAGTCTTCTGCAGGAAATGCCGCATCAATCCAAGGAATGACGCCAATGACCGGAATTCCCGTACGCTCTTCGAGCCAGTCAATGCCGGGCTGCAAAATGGAGCGCTGGCCTCGAAACTTATTGATGACAATGCCTTTAATCAAGGCCCTTTCTTCCGGTTCTAGCAGCTCTAGGGTGCCAACGATGTGAGCAAACACGCCACCACGGTCAATATCTGCAATCAATATGGTAGGCGCCTTTAAATAGGAAGCAATTCGCATGTTTGCTAGGTCGCGATGCTTCAGGTTAATTTCGGCTGGGCTCCCAGCCCCTTCACAAATGAGCAAGTCAAATTCTTGGCTCAGACGGGCTAGACTTTCCTGAATCGCCTGCCAACCCGCGCTAAAAAATTCTTCGTAGTACTTCTGGGCGGTAGTACGGCCAATGGGGCGTCCTTTAAGGATGACCTGAGAGGTTTGATCTCCCTGTGGCTTTAGCAAGATGGGGTTCATTTCAGCCTGAGGAGAAACTCCTGCAGCCCATGCCTGCACCGCTTGTGCGTACCCAATCTCAGCGCCTGTGGAGCTTACATAGGAGTTAAGGGCCATGTTTTGCCCCTTAAAGGGAGTAACTCGCCAGCCCCGACGGCTCAATATTCGGCATAACGCAGTCACCAACATGGATTTTCCTGCGTGGGACGTCGTTCCCACCACCATTATTGATTTCACCGCACCTGCCCCTCATTTATCGATTGCATACCCCTCACATTACCCAAACTTGGTAATGTGTGAAGCAAAAAAATTGATTATAACGATAAGTGCAGCTCTCTAAAAAACATCGATTAGCCCAGCCAGTCGGGCACTCGACACCACCGCACCACCGCATTCTTTACATAGTCCACCAAGCTCGCTTGCCCGTCCGGACAACCCTGAAATTGCCACAGTTCAACGATTCTACGCCCCAGCGGCGTTAGACGAAAGCTATCAGTCAGGCCCTGCCCATCGACCTCGCGCCGCAAAATGCCCACCGAGACCAGCCACATGAGTTCCGATTCGGCAGCGACTTCGCTCAAGGGTTGCTGAGTATAGCCTTTGAGTGCGCCGCTATTTTCCGCAATCGTTGGCACACTAACACTCGATACTCTCATTTCTGCCAATAGTTTAAAGAAAAATGGAGAGCAGAGAACAGCGCGCTGGGCTCGGCGAACAACAGCGCCAGAATAATCCATCGAGGTTTGAGAAATATTCATGAGGTCAGCTGCGGCAAGGGATTAAAAAACTAAGGCGAAGAATCACCCTTCATAATTGTAACGAAATGTACCGCTAACTGAGCCATAACCTTCATTTAGCTGTAGCGAGCCGCCGTCAGTTAGTGTTCAGACTTTAGCTGCTTGAGTTTTTCGGCTAGCACCAGTCCTAAAAATGGCATGTCTTCTATTAAGTAGCGTCGCCACAATCGCCGAGGCTCAATGACGAGGCGATATAGCCATTCCAGTCCCAAACGGCTGACAAATTGAGGGGCTCGGGGCTTAGTGCCTGCTTCAAAGTCAACGACAGCGCCTACGCCCATAAAAATATCGACATCAGGCAGGCGATCTCGATAGGCTGTAATCCACTTTTCCTGCTTGGGCGAGCCTAAGCAAGCAGCTACCACAGTCGCACCAGAGCGCTTTATCACCTCTATCATCCGTTCACATTCGGCCGGGTCATGCTCAAATCCGTAGGGTGGTGAATACTCACCTACCACAATTTCTCGACCAATTCGACTGTTGATGCGATTTTTGGCCTGCTTAGCAACGCCGGGTTGGCCGCCCATCAAAAAGATGGTTACTGCTTCGTTGTCTCTGTGATGGTCACAAAACCAGGGGAATAAATCAGAGCCAGAAAGTTTCGCTTTCAACGGCTTGCCCAAAAACTTGGAAGCAAACATCATAATCTGGCTATCACAAACCGTGAAATCCGCTTCTCCATGTATTGAGACAAAATCAGGGTCACTGCGCAGCTTCATTACATGATCAACATTGGGTGTAATGATAAAACCTTTTTTCAGCGACTCCAACAATTCTTGCCGAGAGAGATTGTCAAACTCTATCCCTAAAATATTAATTTTGGAAGGTCCCTTGAGAGACTGTGAGGCCACAGATACAGCTGTTCCTTTGGGTGAATCACTGTGGCTCGAAGAAGAATTATTCAAGTCCTGACTCCTCGACGGTGTCTGTGAATAAGTAACATACTTAGTCATAGTTTTTGTACAAATGTTTCCCTGTCAACAAGGTCGCTGCAATAGTGTGCCAACAATAAAAAGTGCGGGAACGACAATAATCGCTAACGCACCCCAAGAAATAAGTAGATAAGAAAATTAGAGCGAAAGACATGGTCTTGCTGAAGGCACAAACACGAAGACACTGCACTTAGACAATAAACTGTTCCTCAGCAAATCATCCGTGACATACATCTGCCTATCATTCCTTCGATAAGACCCTCATGACCACAAGACGCCTAAGACTCTCGGAATGTTCCAACCCTAGATATATCCTTTGGCTGTTAAAGCCTTGGAATCTGCTACGGGGCTGCTTTTCAGAGGTTCCAAAAGTTCTAAAGGCTGTCCTAGGCTAAAGGCTGTAGAAAAATAAAGAACACAGTCAAAAGAGTTGTAGCTTAATATACGAGACTCAGACATATTGGTCACCACCATGTAAGAGAGAAACAACAATGGCCAAAAGCAAAGACCGTTCCCACCACTACGAACCCAGTGAATGCTGGTGAGCAAGCATCGCCAAAACCCCAACAGAAAAATAACAACGCCCACAACACCGATATCTAGCGAAAGCTGCAGAATACCATTGTGCGCGTGTGGCGGTAGGTACTCTCCTACGCCCATCGCTCTAAACACATAAGCCGAGGGCCCTTCAAGGCCATCCTGCCAAAATGTTTTGTACCCATAGCCCAGCCAAGGCTGTCGTAGAATAGAATCTATCGTTAGTGACCAAATTTCTGTTCGCCCGGTCAGTGAAGGGTCTTTGCCTAAGGAAATCATCACCTGGTCGAAATTGAGCCACAGCCATCCAGCTGAAACTGACGAGACCAGCAGCACCAACAGTACAAAAGGCACAAGCTGTGAATAGCGCCACCGCAACGAACGATAGATTGGAAAAGCTGTCAGCGGCACGGCTAAGCTCAGCAGTGAACCTACAGACTCGGAAAGAAACACAAGTGCCACCGAAGCCGCCAGCGCAGACCACATCAGCCACTTTAGCCGCTGTGCATCAATGGCCAATACCAAAAACGTCAGGCTGCTGATAACCATCGCATCACCCAGGCCGTTTTTGTGTGCAAATATGCCCCGCCAGGCCCCCGCATGGCTCCCCACAGAAATCCCTAACTGCGGGACTAAAACAGCAAAAGCAATGCTAGAAGCAACGGTTACGCCGCATAGCCACCCCAGCAGATGCAGCTGTTCTTTGAAGGTGTATCGACTAGCCAAGTACAGCCCCAGAAAGCTCGTGCCTACTAGCGCAACGTTTCGGCGCAATGTTAGCGATGGCGAGTCAGACCATAAAAACGAAACCGCTGTAAAAACAATCAAGGCCACAATTAGCCAATTGCATCGAATCACTGCCAGAACTTTTCTCCATCGCAGAGAAAGCAATCCAATCAAAATTAGATACAGCTGCGGAAAGAACACTCGGAAGTAAGTATTATCGTACTCAATGCTAATCTCGTCAGCCCCACCGGAGAGGACAAGTTCAACAATTCCTCCGGTGAATATAAACGCCGCGATGCAGGCTAACGCTTTTTCAAGCAGATCGAGTCGTGAGTTCATGGTCTGGGCTTAGAAGTTATCTCTTATCTAAATTTATCTACGGTGTCATCGCAGTGCTTGCTGTTCGCTTACGACGATTGAGCACCCACCGAATCTGTCGGCGCAAATCACCCGGAATAAACCACATAGACGCAAACAAAAGATAGTCGAAGGGGCGCGCGCGGCCCACCACCACAAATTCTCTTAGCAGCTTGCCAAAGGCACTCCAATCACGCGCTGCCGCCGCTGCAGGGCTCACCAAATGTACAATAAAACCCGAATAGGCTTGCCGTGACATCATCGGCTTTGCAGCCCGAATCCAAGCGAGTGACTGTTTCCAGTTTTCGTTTTGGCTGAGCCGCTGCAGGCCAGTACCCTCATGAAAATGCCACACGGCCATAGGTTCTGCCACAAAGGCCAAACCTGTACCTTCTAGCTGCCCAACGCGCAGCAGCCAGTCGTAGTCTTCGTGTTTGCCATGGACAAAGGGAATGCGCTCTAGCAGCTCCCGCCGCACAAAGAAAGTCGTTGGCAGGACAACGCCTTCTCCCTGAAAGAAAGAGTTGCGAATAAAAATGTAGTCGCCGATGGGTTCATCGGGGCGGGGCAATCGCTTTGGCCAAACAAATTTACCCTTGGCTGTTTCAGCAACAAAGCGACTGGCAACAATCGGCCACTCATATTTTGACTGGGTGCCAACAGCCAGCTGGGCTTCTAGCTTTTCGGGCATCCAAACATCGTCATCGTCTAAGAAAGCAACCCAGTCTGCTTTAGCTTCTTTGACGCCTTCGTTTCTAGCCTGCGCTAGCTTTACGTTCCTAGGGAGCACCACAAATCTAAATCGAGGATCTTCAACCTTTTGCAGCACTTCAACGGTTTGTGGATCGTCAGGACCGTCAACGACAACAATTAACTCTATATTTTTTAGGGTTTGCGACAGTACGCTATCGATGGCCTTCAGCACTAGGTGAGGACGCCTGAGCGTAGTGATGATGACGCTAACTAAGGGCTGAGTTGAAACGGTCATGGACAGGTGCCTCCTTTTTGGCTTTTTTTCCTTTTGGCTTTTTTTAATCAATTTTTGGCTTTAGCTATTTTTGGACGTTTTTTGGGGATTACGTTCTTTTTTGAAAAGCTGATAGCATCCTCTCTGCACCTCCCGCTGTGGAGAAAAGAATCGCAGCGGCAACAATTGCGTAACACACTGTAGAGACGCTTAAAATCGTCCAAATGTTCTGGGTGGTGTTCTGCAGCAGCTTAAATAAAACCAGCATCAGCGCACTGATTAAAATAGGCCTTCTCAAGATTCTCCAAAATCGAATAGAGTGCAGTCTTTTTTGGATGACGCGGTTATAAATGCCGAATGCAGTGATGAGCCGGATAAAAGCCGTCATTGCTGCCCCTATCAGCTCGTAGCGCACAATCAGCAAACTCCCCAGCAGCGCGGTCAGCGTTGTTGTAACGACCTGCTCTTTTAAGTTGATGCGCTCCATCCCGTTGGCAACGAGTACAAAGCTCATAGGGTTTACAATGGCCATCCCTACCAAAGACCAGCCGTAAATGGTCAAAATATTGCTGGCCGCTGCAAACTGTGGATCTTCATAGATTAAAGAGAGCAGCTGAGCACCAAAAAACTGCAGGCCTAAGGCCACCGGAATGGCTGTGCATAAGAGTACCTCTATGCTAAATTCAGCGACTTCTCTCTGCTGATCGCTGCCTGCTTTTGCTGCTTTTGTCATGCCAGGGAACAGTGCCAGCCCAAGGCTGTCTTTAATGATAATAAATGGCTGCATCAGCTGCAAAACGGCACTGTGTAGGCCAACCAGTACTTCCCCACCTACTAGCGAAAGCATCAGTGTTGGCATTCTTAAGTTAAAAACACTCATGCCTTGAATGGCAAAAAACGTTCGCACCTCCAAGGCAGTTTGCTTAATAAAGCCCCATCTTAAGACCCATTCTGGCTTGACATGGCGAGAGATTAAGAACCACTGCACAAAGAGGATAATGACCTCGGAAGCCACCATGACTAGGCACACAAAGTGGATGCCATAGCCCTGCTGCATTCCCCAAATAGCCAACACGAGGCGCACAGCGTAAATAGGAACGGTGCTGATGGCGATCAAATACATCTTTTCCTGCGCCTGGAAAATCGCCTCAGTGACGTTTGATAGGGCAAAGGGAATCACCATCAAGCCCAATAGATATAGGACGACGGTCGTCTCGTGGCTGTAGGGTAAAACGGTGACGAGAATAAACAGAGCAGCGTAGGCCAAGCAGCTAAATATAATTTGTAGGCAACTGCCGCTAATTAGATACTTGGGGGCGTCTTCCGGTGTGCGTGATAGATTGCGGGTGAAGAGGATTTTTAGCCCTTCTGAGGCCAGAATCATAAAGAGAAAGTAGAAGCTGAAGGCGAGGGTGTACTGGCCTAGTTCGTAGGGGCCAAGTATGCGTGCGATCGCAGATATCAAGAGAAAGCTGCCAATACTTTGAGCAACCCTATTAATCATCAAAGAGAGAGAATTACTCAGCAGTCGCTTGGCTTTCATCAACAGTTGCCCAATACAGGTAGAAATTTCATCACCGAACCAAACTCATGAGCGCGTCCAATCATCGCGCCCAACTAACGCACTCACTTGCCACACTCAATTGCCACTGAGCGCTCTAAACATATTGATGATTAGGCCAAAGGGTCCCGTAAAGTTACTAGCAGCATCTGCAAAGGCCGCCGAACCTGAGCGAGACACCACAATGGTGTCATTTTCCTGCAGTAAAGGATTATCTTGCGAGTCAACATTGGAGGCCAAATCAACCTGAATATCTCGCTGGTCGACCGTGCCATTTACGTTGAGGCGTACTAGCTCAACCGAAGCCGTTTGGGCGCGCTCGCTGAAGCCACCCGCCGCCAGCAATGCCTGATTGAGCGGTGTATTTGGTGGCACCTTAACCAATCCGGGCGCATCTACCTCTCCCACAACATAAACACTCATTTCGTTAGGAGAAAAGCTGGCTGAAGCCAGTGTAGTTGCCTCAGCGGCATCGATACTTGTTGCCGTAGGAATCTGAATGGAGTCGCCATCCCTAAGCGCGATGTCGGCATCAGGATTACCCGCCGTCAGCAAATCCCAAAGGCTCACGACTGCCACAGCCGGCTGACCAGGCGTTTGAGGATTGCGACGATAGATGGCAATTTGGCGGATGTCAGCGGATTGGGTAATCCCATCTGCCATCTGGATCATTTGAGTGAGGGTAGGGGCTGCCATGGTGTTGACCTCACCCTGCTCTGTCATGGGTAATGTGTAAGACCCTGGGCGGTTGACCTCTCCTGCAATCACAATTTGCAGTGGCCGAGCCTGCTGCAGTTCAAAGGTTAGAATCGGCTCTCTGATAAAGCGTCTGTACCGCTGAGACACTACGGCTTCTAGCTGCTCTAAAGTAAGGTCCTGTGCTTGAACAGAACCAATCAAAGGAAGGGCCATGGTGCCGTCGACAGCTACTTGGTAGCTGCGGCTGTAGTCAGGCAGGTTGAATATTTCCATCTGGAGGACGTCGCCTGCGCCCAGTACGTATCTCCTGTCTAGTGAGGGTTGCGATCGCACTGCAACAGGCACATTCGACTGCGAAACATTTCCTTCAGACACACTGCGCTGCACAGGAGTCTGAGCCTGCACTTGCACCTGACTATAAAGGCCGCTAGCCAGAACCATGCAGGCAATAGCCCCAACCCTTTCGATTCCCTTCAACCTGATTTTCTCTGCCATGACAGTTTTAAGAGAATATGAGTAACAAATTTGAGTGACAGCAGCCGCTAGGTAACTACATAAGAGGAACAAAACAATCTGACTGCGCGTCCCTCTGAGTGAACGTCTCGCAAATGAGTGCACGTCTCACAGAAACGAAGCACTAACGATAAGAACTCTCGCGGTCAAGCCATTTGCTTTTCCTGCTAAAGGTCTCAGACCACAAAGAGTGGCATTAAGTTCCTTTATTTTTACTTAATATTTTTAGGTGAGGATGAGATACAGTTTAAGTAAGTGTAGGAAGAGTGGTGTATAAAAATACAGAGCAATCATTAGGTAAAAGCCGAAAGGAGCCCAGATGCTTACAGGCAGTCTCTAGAAGACAGAGCGCTCACTTATTGGCTTTCTTACCAGCTACTCGCCGTTTTTACTCGTAACTTTTTGGCTATGCAAACGACACCTGGCAGGTCTCATCCACTTAGCGATCGCGCATCTCTAGACTTAGACTTGCTGCGCTACCTAAGCATCCTCAAAAGCAGATGGCTGCTGGTTGGGTTCATCATGCTTGGCTCCGTTGGGCTAGCTGCGCTGATGGCCTTTACTAGGCCGTCTACCTACGAGGCAGATGCAAAGCTACTGGTAGAAATTGATAGAACTTCTAGCCTAACTGGGTTTGGAGAAGGCGTCGGTCAGCTGGATCCCCTGGTAAATGCGCAGAACCCACTCAGCACAGAACTGCAAATTATTACGTCTCGTCCTGTTTTGCAGCGGGTTGTTGAAACCCTTAACCTGAAGAATGCATCGGGAGAGCCACTAGAACCAAAAGATATTCAAGAAAGGCTTGGGGCTCAAATTCTAGGCGGTGCAGACGTTATTCAAATTTCCTTTGCACATTCAGATCCAGAAATTGCGGCAGTTATTGTCAATACGTTGGCAGATGTGTACATCAGCAACAATATTGACGACAATACAGCTAAGTCTGGAAAGGCTCTACAGCTAGTCGAAGCAAGGCTTCCAGAGAGTGAGGCTTTTGTGAGTAAGGCGGAAGCTGAGCTAAGAAACTTCAAAGAAAGCAACGGTATTGTTTCACTACCAGAGGAAGCTGCGGCAACAGTTACCACGCTCGAAGCGTTGGAATCTCAGTCTTTGGCAACGGCGGTAGAGCTGAGGGAGGCGCAGGTGCGATCGCAGCAACTACAAAGCAGCTTAGGCCTCACCCTACAGCAGGCCAGCACCGTCAGCGAACTCAGCCAATCTCCTGGCATCCAAGGAGCCCTTCTCGAAATCCAAAACCTAGAGCGACAGCGCTCAGCAGAACTCGGCTTTTACACCGCAGAAGGCCCCACCGTTCGCTACTACCAAGCCCAAATAGACTCTCTCAACGGACTGCTGCAGAGAGAAGTCGCCAGTACCCTAGGCCGAGACCAATCCATCCAGCGCCGATTTTTACAGGCGGGAGAAGCCAAGCAAACCCTAATTGCCAGCTTTGTGCAGGCTGAAACCGACAGACTCAGCCTAGCCAGCAGGCTCAATTCTCTTGAATACGCGTTAGGCACCTACAAAGGCAGAGGTGAAACCATCCCGATGCTAGAGCAAAAGCAGGCAGAGCTAGAAAGAAAGCTAGAAGTCGCCCGTGCGTCGTACCAAACACTCTTGCAGCGGCTCCAGGAACTAGAAGCAGCCGAAAGCCAGGCAGTCGGTAATGTTCGCCTTATAGACCCCGCCATCATTCCACAAACCCCCGGCTTCGACAACAAGCTAATCTTGATAGCGGGCGCAGTGGTAGGCGCGTTTCTCTCAACATCCGCAGTCGCAATCTTAGAGATTCTTGGCTCGCGCAAGCCAGCGGTCAAAAACACTTATGCATCTGCACTCGATGCGTCACAGATAAAAGACTCTCAGTTGGCCTTAATGACTGAAACGACACCGATAGAAAAGAACAACTATCGGATTAACTAGAGCGATTAGTTAGAACTCAAACTAGAACTCAAAGGGACAGCGACAACTTACCCATACACAACAGAACGATAAATCTCGATCAGCTGGTCATAGTAAAGCTTTATATCCAAAGGCTTAACCCTCACCCGAGCTTGCTCACCCAGCCTCAGTCGTAAGCCCTCATCGCCAATCAATCGCTCCATGGAATAGGCTAATTTCTCAACATCACCCGGTTCTACCAAATACCCCGTCTCTCCATCGTCTAAGAATTCTGGAATACCACCAACCGGCGTCGAAATAGTCGGCAGAGCCCAGGCCATTGCCTCAAGCATCGCCATCGGCAACCCCTCATTATAAGAAGGCAAAACAAAAGCATTCGCCCGCTGCAAAAGCTGATTCCGCTCAGCAGGATTAATCCAGCCTAGGAACTTCACGCGCTCAGCAACCCCTAGTTCAGCCGAGAGGGCCCTCGCACCTTCTTCATCACCATCACCTGCCATCAACAGCTCCCCACGCTCTCTCAGCTCTGTTGGCATCGAGGCAAAGGCTCGAATTAAGTCAAAAGCCCCTTTTCGCTGCCCAATTCGACCTAAAAAAGCAAATCTCACTGTGGCAGCACCTACTCTATTTGGTACGGTATCCGGCATTTCAGCCGGATTGGGTAAAACTATCACCTCAGCAGCTTCCAACCCACAGGCCTTAACGTAGTAGTCCTTCCAGCTCTGCGACAGCATAATGTAGCCATCCGCCTGCTGCAATAAGCGGTTCACCACAGTCCTCAAAACAGCTGGCAAATTCTCATGAAAATCATGAAACTGGCAGCCGTGTGTATGAAAAATAACCTTAGTGTTAAACGGCTTAGCAATCATCAAAAGCAGCAGCTTTCGCCAAACGCTACCGCGCTCCGCCACATGCATATGAATCAAATCTGGGCAGTCGGTCGACAGCAGCCGAACATACTTGAATAGCGAACTGGCAAAAACGCTCACCCGGTGAAGCACACTACCTTCGTCGTGAGTGCATAAATGAGTCACCACAGCAGGAACGCTACCTCTGCCCTCATTTTCGGCACGACCGTGGGCATTGGCAGCTTCTTTAACAATCAGGATTTCAACAGAAGCCATACCGCCTTTTTGATCCAGGCTAGGCCCCACCTGTAGCACGTTAAGTGGGCGACTATCATACTGGTGGAGCGGGGCACGCACCTTCTCCAATTCCAGAACCTGTTTCATTATTACGCCTCTGCTATTTTGCCTAGCCACTGTATTCGGCCATTTCTCGAACTCAAGGCTCGAACTCAGTCCATTCGACTAGAGGCCACCAGATGTTGTTTGCTTACCTAATAAGTTGTTTGCTTACCTAATAAGCTAACAGCCCAACAATTCAAGATAGCCCTACGTTACAGAGACAACAATTGGAGATAAAGGGTTCCTACCTGTTGATTAGTTTTCACTATCAGCGCGGTATCGCTTGGTATCAGCGGACAGCTGACTTGCGCATTGGCACAGGCAAAGCATCGGTTTTGGTAGCTTCGTCAGCAATCGCTAGGCGAATTTGGCCAAGAGAGTCATTAATGTACTGCAGCAAGGCGTGGATAAAAATCACGACGCCAACCATCTCCAAAAGTTCCTCGAAAGTGGTCAACAATTCGTAGGTCCAGTTTTGGTTGCCATGCAGATAATGTTGATAGCCAGCCAGAGTCTCTACCCCCATCGCGCCGGTCAAAAACACAGCCGCCGCCGTGATAAACAACACTCTCGTTTGCAGCGGCAGTCGAAAAACAAATCGAAAGTAAGACAGCAGAAATATAGAGACCGCAGGCACTGCAACAAGCACCCAAGCGTAGTGGAATATGCCTTCTATCGCCGCTGGAAACGCCGAACTCTCTAGGAGGCTTGCTTTTAGAGCGCTTTCTTTGAAGGCATCGCCAATTCGTTCGTGAATCATTGCCACTTCATCAATAGACAGGCCATAAAAAATTAAAGCTAGCCATGTCCAGTGATTTGCGTATCGGTCTCTCGATCTTCTCTTATCCATAGCGATAAAAGAAAGTAGAATCGCGCTAAACAGTAGAGACAGGGAAGCGTACCACGTTGGCAAGCTTGCGTCTGTTCCTAGGTTAAACAGTCCACTAGTGAGCCCAATTACCTGCTCTAGAAGGCTTAAGAGCGTAAGCGTGAGCGTCGCAATTACTAGGACGCGCGTAATTTTATCAGGGGCTATAACGACAGCTTTCATATTGTTATACCGCTAGAGAGTAGGAAGGCTCGTATCCGCCGCGCTTCTACTCGTGGTTTATTTAAAGCGCCTGTAATCTTTTCTTAGTCAACGCTTAATCTAAGCATAAACTAACAATCAACAAATTACGTTGGCCAAGTGGCTGATGTGTATAAGAAAACTGACAAATTACGACAGATTCATGCTTGGACTGCGCATAAACAACAATCGTGCTCAGTCGAGAGGGACAAGGCATGTAAAAGCACCCACAACAAAAATCTCCTCCCAAAACACTCGTTCTAGGGAGGAGATTTCTACAGATTTATTTGAAATCTAGCTGAGTAGCCTTAGAGTCGGAAAGCCTGAACCAACTTTTTTCTCAGACTGCTAGAGTTGAACCTATTAGAGCTGGGGTGCTAGGATTCGAACCTAGGAATGGCGATACCAAAAACCGCTGCCTTACCACTTGGCGACACCCCATTGCTTTCGCTTAAGCATTGTAGCACCAGCACTGCGATTTCTGGTAAGCAGATTGGGAATTTTTTCAAGCTTTTTTTGCAGTGCTATGGGCGCTTAGTCGGCTAACGATCGCCCCCGCCAAGTCCATCCCCAACCGGTCTCTATCTTGATGATGGATGTGATCGCGATCGCACTCACAATTCCACCCCCTAGCCAACCCAGCCACAAATACCGCACCGGCAGCCCAATCACCCGCGCCGACGTCTGCCGCAGCGCAATTTGCAAGCTCACCGCCACTGCCGAAATCACCAGCAAAGCTACCGCCAGGTTCCCAGTCACCGCCTTAGCAAACGTCGCAAAAATGCTGACGGCTAAACCTAGCCAGGGCATCACAAAAATCAGCCACACCGCCAAAGCAGACACCAGCGTCAGCGCAATATTGCGGCCACTGCCCAAGTGATAATTTTTGGTCCATCCCTCCCATAGGTCACCAAAGGACCGATACATCCGCACCGTCGAAGCCTTTAGCCCCAGTACATAGCGCAGCGACAGGCCACCCTGTTTGATCAGTGCCGCCAGCGCCAAATCTTCCACCGGATTCGTCGCCACTGCCGCGTGCCCACCAATTTTGTCGTAGGCCTCTCGGTTAAACAGCATGAATGGACCTGCCGCCAGCGCAATATCAGGCTTGTCCATATCATTGACGCCCTGAAAGTCGAACCCAATAGCGATTAAGTTGGCCATAATTGGCTGTACTATCCACTCGGAAAAGCAGCCGCATACGATGGCTGGAGCGCAGCTGAGCAGTCCACTATTGTGCGTTTCGGCTTCAGCGAGTGCGCGGGCGATCGCATCTTCAGCCAGCCGCACATCCGCATCAATAAACAGCAAATACTCCCCCGTCGCCGATTCCACCGCGCAATTGCAGGCCCAATTCTTGCCTCGCCAAGTAATATCCGTCGGCCTTGGTGGCACACTCATCACCGTTGCTCGTGCGTCTTCACTCGCTACGGCTTCCGCCAGGGACCTCGTCTCATCTTTTGACTCATCGTCCGCCATA
>ERZ1740070.1393-NODE-1393-length-15232-cov-6.743032_pt1 | contig 15232 bp, 7 predicted proteins | sample MGYA00581734_ERZ1740070 | MGnify/ENA primary metagenome ERZ1740070 (study PRJEB43018, sample SAMN04849744) | marine metagenome | isolation source: floating plastic debris | place: Pacific Ocean | collected 2008-09-01 | study: EMG produced TPA metagenomics...
TTTATCTCAAACGCGAAGACCTAAACCATACCGGTGCCCACAAAATTAACAATGCTCTGGGTCAGGTGCTGCTGGCCAAGCGTATGGGCAAACAGCGCATCATTGCTGAAACCGGTGCGGGGCAACACGGGGTGGCGACAGCAACAGTCTGTGCCCGCTTTGGCATTGACTGTGTGATTTATATGGGTGTCCACGATATGGAGCGGCAGTCCCTTAACGTCTTCCGCATGCGGTTGATGGGGGCTACCGTACAGCCGGTCAGCTCCGGTACAGGTACCCTTAAAGACGCCACATCTGAAGCAATCCGTGACTGGGTGACCAATGTAGAAACCACCCACTACATCTTGGGGTCGGTGGCGGGTCCCCATCCTTACCCCATGATTGTGCGAGAATTTCACGCCATCATCGGCCAGGAAACTCGAGCCCAGTGCCAAGAAAAGTGGGGTGGTTTACCCGATATTTTGCTGGCCTGTGTCGGCGGTGGGTCAAATGCCATGGGGCTGTTCCACGACTTTGTGGATGAGTCTTCGGTACGCATGATCGGCATTGAAGCGTCAGGCGAAGGGGTGAGCACCGGCAAACATGCTGCCACACTGACCGCTGGTCGAGTCGGTGTACTCCATGGAGCCATGAGCTTTTTGCTGCAGGATGCCGATGGTCAAGTGATTGAACCCCACTCCATTAGTGCCGGTCTTGACTACCCTGGTGTAGGGCCTGAGCACAGCTATTTTAAGGAAATTGGTCGAGCCGAATATTACGGAGTTACTGACCAGGAAGCTTTGGATGCATTTCAGCTGCTGTCCCAACGCGAGGGAATTATTCCTGCCCTAGAAACGGCCCATGCCTTTGCTTACCTTGAAACGCTTTGCCCCCAGCTAGAGGGCAGCCCTATGATTGTGATCAACTGCTCTGGGCGTGGGGATAAAGACGTGCAGACGGTGGCTAAAGTATTGAAGTTCGATAGCTAAGGGCTGTTTGAAGTTTGAGTTTTGAATCTTGAGTTTTGAGTTATTGCTCTCTAGATAGTTACTGACGCAATGATGAGCGATAATTCAAAACTCCTACTGCAACAATAAAGTGACCCAGGGGGCCGTTAATTTGGAAAATTTTGAGGTTTGCGATCGCGATATTTCGAAATCATTACTGGAGCGCTATTTGGCCTCAGATGCGATCGCGGTAGATACTGAAACCATGGGACTGAATCCCCTACGTGATCGACTTTGTTTAGTACAGCTCTGTGATACTACAGGCTACACATCAGCCGTTCGAATTGAACGAGGCCAAACCGCTGCCCCCAATTTTCAGCAGCTGTTGGAAACCCCATCAATTGTGAAAATTTTCCATTTTGCGCGATTTGATTTAGCCACCCTCCAACACCATCTAGAAATTGAGGTTAGCCCAGTATTTTGTACAAAAATTGCCAGTAAACTAGCCCGTACCTATAGCCCCAGACACGGTCTTAAGGAGCTGGTTAAAGAGATTGCCGATGTAGAGCTAGACAAAACCGCCCAAAGCTCTGATTGGGGTAACGTTCATGAACTCAGTGATGAGCAGTTGGCCTATGCGGCTAACGATGTCCGCTACCTCCATGAGCTATCCAAACGTCTGACGCTAATGCTGCAGCGCGAAGGTCGCTGGCACCTGGCGGAATCATGTTTCCAGTGTTTACCGACGTTTATCCAGCTAGATTTGCAGCAGTATCAAAATATTTTTGAGCACTAGCTCACTACATTTTTGAGCACTAGCTCGGCACACGCCATCCATCTCTTGAGATTGAGCAAGGTTGTTGTTGGTCATTTATCATCCATAAACTCTCACTTTATCCAAATGGTTAGTAATCATCTAACGATGAGGGAACCCTAATCTCAACAAGCCGATTTGCTAACAACAGATTGCTTAAAATGGCTAATATTGACAAACAATTTTCCAAACATCTGACGAAACAAAATTTATCAGGGTCCACCATCGGACTTACGAGCGTTGCATGCAACGTCTCTTCAGCATTAATTTTGGATGTTATACAATCCTTATCCCTTAGTCAGATTCTTGGAGTTTGATTGTTACAAAAGACACATCTTGCTCTCTGTACCACCACCCCAGTTCATCCATTAAGGCAGCAACTGTTTGTGATGGTTACGTAACATCCCGGAATGGGTAAACACTGGGGGGTAAATATAAAGTATTTCAGAGTATTTTTCTATCACCCCTTTACGGAGAATCTCTCGTATATGGAGTTTTGTTAAAGAAGCTCACTTTCTAATGGTGTTTGTCATGTCAGTACGCCATTAATGTCATCAAAGGTGTTCGTTAATTTATTAACTATATGAAAGCTGTCATTCTAGCCGGTGGTTTGGGTACTCGTCTGAGTGAAGAAACTGCAATCAAGCCAAAGCCTATGGTAGAGGTCGGTGGGAAGCCAATTCTTTGGCACATTATGAAGATCTATTCCCACCATGGCATCAACGACTTTATTGTTTGCTGCGGTTATAAGGGTTACGTCATCAAGGAATATTTTGCTAACTATTTTCTCCACATGTCAGATGTCACATTTGACATGCGTTTTAACCAGATGAATGTACACGCGGGCAAAGCTGAACCCTGGCGTGTGACACTGGTAGATACCGGTGATTCTACGATGACGGGCGGTCGTCTCAAGCGGGTAAAAGAGCACCTTGGCAGTGAAGATTTCTGCTTTACCTACGGTGATGGTGTCTCCAACGTAAACGTCACTGAGCTACTTGAATTCCATAAGCAGCAGGGCACATTGGCTACACTAACTGCTGTACAGCCTCCTGGACGATTTGGTGCCATTTCTCTGGCTCAAGAACAAACCAAAATCACTCAGTTTCAAGAAAAGCCTGAAGGTGACGGCGCGTGGATTAATGGTGGTTTCTTTGTTCTAAACCCCCAGGTAATTGATTATATCGAAGATGATGCAATCTCTTGGGAGAAAGAGCCTCTGCAAAAGTTGGCTCACATGGAAGAACTATCAGCCTACAAGCATGATGGTTTTTGGCAGCCCATGGATACCCTCCGTGATAAGCGGTATCTTGAGAAACTATGGCAAGCTAACGAGGCTCCCTGGAAGAGCTGGTAATAAGGGGTGTTAAGGGCCGACATCTAGATACTGGATGTCGGTCTAGCATTGTTTTAGGAGCCTAGGTCGTTCAGGAACTTAGGTCTCTGCTGTTTGTTGTTGCTATCTAAAGGCAACATTATTTTTTAACAATATTGAAGGAACAGTTATGAACGCTGATTTTTGGCGCGGTAAGCGAGTTTTTGTAACTGGTCACACGGGCTTTAAAGGCAGTTGGTTATCTCTTTGGCTACAACAATTGGGGGCTGAAGTTATCGGCTATGCGCTGGTCCCTCCCACCTCTCCTAGTCTGTTTGAGGTGGCCCGTGTGGGCAATGGCATGATGTCTATTGAAGGCGATGTACGAGACTTGGTAAGTCTCCAAGATGCGATCGCATCCCATAAGCCTGACATCATTTTCCACATGGCCGCTCAGCCATTGGTACGGTATTCATACAAGAATCCCGTCGAAACCTATGCCACCAATGTGATGGGTACTGTTCACCTGCTAGAATCTGTCCGGCAAACTGGCACAGCCCGAGTCGTTATCAACATCACTAGCGATAAATGCTACGAAAACCGGGAATGGGTATGGGGATATCGTGAAAACGAAGCCATGGGTGGCCATGACCCCTACTCTAACAGCAAGGGATGTGCAGAGCTAGTGGCATCCGCTTACCGGAGTTCTTATTTTAGCAAAGAAAGCTATGCTGAGCACGGCGTCGGGTTATCTAGCGTTCGGGCTGGTAACGTCATTGGCGGCGGTGACTGGGCAGGCGATCGTCTGATTCCCGATATCATTCGCGCCATCATTGCGGGTGAATCCGTACTCATTCGCAGCCCTAACGCAATTCGGCCTTGGCAGCACGTTTTGGAACCCCTCAACGGCTACATGACCTTAGCTGAGCAGATGTGGGATACAGGCGCTGATTTAGCTGAAGGGTGGAACTTTGGCCCCGAAGACAGTGATGCCCGCCCAGTATCATGGATTACAGAGCAGCTCACTCAACTTTGGGGAGACGGAGCTAGCTGGCAACTGGATACAAAAGTGAATCCACACGAGGCCACCTATCTAAAACTAGACTGCTCTAAAGCTAAGAGTCGCTTAAAGTGGGCGCCAAAACTAGATTTAGCAACGACCCTAGACTGGATCGTTGAGTGGTATCGCAGCTACATCAGGGAAGAAGACATGCATCAGATGACCATGGCACAGATCCAACGCTATGGGTCACTGAAAGCCGATTAAATCCAAGGGGATAGGCAGCGCCTATCCCTGCGCCTACGCATTTTTCTAACCTCTGTTTCTAAATCTGTTAGCAGATAGTCGACACCTATGATTTTTAACGAAACCTCCATCCAGGGGGTCTATATTATTGACCTTGAGCTGCGCAAGGATGATCGGGGATTTTTTGCCCGTACTTTTTGTGCTCAGGAATTTGAAGAACGTGGTCTCAAACCAACGGTTGCTCAGTGTAATCTCTCTTTCAATTATACCAAAGGCACCCTACGAGGAATGCACTTCCAAATTCCTCCTGCCACTGAAACTAAGCTGGTCCGCTGCACCCAAGGCGCAGTTTATGACGTTATCGTTGATCTGCGCAAAGACTCTCCCACCTATCTCTCCCATGTGGGTGTAGAGCTTACGGCTGAGAACAGACGGGCTCTATATGTCCCTGAGATGTTTGCCCACGGGTATCAAACCCTGACCGATAATGCTGAGGTGACCTACCAGGTTACTGAGTTTTATACCCCTGGTTATGAGCGCGGATTACGCTACAACGATCCCAAACTAGCTATTGATTGGCCACTGCCAGTCGCCACTATTTCTAATAAAGATGCCAACTGGCCGCTGTTAAGCGATCAGCCAAGTGATCAACCCGTTTCAGTAGGAGCCTCATCATGATAATTGTCGATACAGCCCTCAAAGCTCGCGCAGAATCGGGCAATCCTGTCCGTGTGGGCATGATTGGTGCAGGCTTTATGGGTCGCGGAATTGCTAATCAGATTATTCATTCCGTGCCAGGTATGGAGCTAGTGGCCGTATTTAGCCGTCGTTTGGATGGTGCCAAGCGAGCTTACCAAGAAGCAGGTGTAGAGCATATTCAATCTGTCACTACCGCAGCTGAGATAGAAGATGCTATTAACAGTGGTACCCCTGCTGTTACCGAAGATGCGTCGCTACTTTGTAAGGCAGAGAATATTGATGCCTTGGTAGAAGTTACCGGCACAATTGAATTTGGTGCTCAAATTGTGATGGAAGCCATCAACAATAAGAAGCACGTTGTGTTGATGAATGCCGAGTTAGATGGCACCGTTGGCCCTATTCTAAAGGCTTACGCTGACAAAGCTGGTGTTGTGCTCTCCAACTGTGATGGTGACCAACCTGGTGTGGAGATGAACCTCTATCGCTATGTCAAGAGCATTGGGTTTACCCCTCTGCTCTGCGGTAACATCAAGGGTCTCCAAGACCGTTATCGTAACCCTACTACCCAAGCCAGCTTTGCTGCCAAGTGGAAGCAGGCTGCCTACATGGTGACAAGTTTTGCGGATGGTACCAAAATCTCTTTTGAGCAGGCAATTGTTGCCAATGCCACAGGCATGAAAGTTGCCCAGCGTGGCATGTTGGGGTATGACTTTCGGGGTCATGTGGATGATATGACCCATCTCTATGATGTGGATCAGCTTAAGTCCCTTGGCGGGATTGTAGATTATGTTGTAGGCGCTCAACCGGCTGCTGGTGTGTTTATCTATGCCACCAATGACGATCCTAAGCATCAGCACTATCTCAACTACTATAAGCGTGGTGAGGGGCCTCTATATAGCTTCTACACGCCTTATCATATTTGCCACTTTGAGGTACCTCTGTCATTAGCCCGTGCGGCTCTCTTTAACGATGCTGTTATGGCTCCCATTGGTAAACCCATGGTAGATGTTGTTGCTAGTGCCAAAATCGACCTTAAAGAAGGCGAAACGTTAGACGGTATTGGCTATTACATGACCTATGGCCAATGTGAAAATGCTGATGTGGCACTAGCTCAAAAGCTGTTGCCTATGGGTCTGGCAGAGGGCTGTAAGCTTAAGCACCCTGTTGCCAAAGACACTGTGCTGACCTACGATGACGTGATTTTCCCCGAAGGACGTATGTGCGATAAGCTGCGGTCTGAGCAAGACACGTACTTTGAAGCTGTGTAGCAAAGGTCTGATGCCTTTCTGCTTTACGTCTTGGTGGATATAGAAGAAAATCTCTTGGTTAAAAGATGATAAAAACAGCTCAGCAATGGGCTGTTTTTCTTTTTTTAACTGTCTCCTGGAGCTGATGCAGATGATTGACGATAGGGAAGATTTTTTGGTTTGCCGTTCCCAATGCTGACCTGGTGCAAACGGCTAAAAGCATTCAACCGCGCTGCAACGGTCATGATCTAACGCTTTTGGCGATGTTGTGACCTATGGGCATAAAGCGATATTTTTGCGATTGCTGATTTGGGAGATGAATCGATCTAGGGCAGTGGCTATTTGACGATCTCTCACAGCTAAAACCATCTCGAGAATCAGCAATGCCATATTTTTAGAATTAGAGAAATCTCTGGTCCGGTGACTAATGTGTCTATTACTCAACCTATAATCGCCGCAGATTTGCGCCCCTCCCAATGAGCACAAACGAGAGCCTTTTTAGCGAAGAGGCTCTCGTTTGTGCAAAAAGGCGATTCTGTCCAATCCAATTGGACCCACAGGACCCGATGGGTTGAAGGGGACAGTGCGATCTCAAGATACAGCTCACCCCGGCACGCCTAACCAGGTTCAGCTAAATAGGACTGCAAATGTGGACGTAATGCCTGACGTGCGGCCATGGCATGTTCAAACCGTTTGGTCTGATTTTGCTGTGTCAGCTTATCAAACCACTCTCCTAACGCATCTGGAATGGATGCAAACTGACGCCACTGTAAATCGCCACTGACAGTGGGTAAGGTTATCTGGTCTATGGATTGCCCTGTGAGTGCCTGCAGCCCAATCAACCCTAACGCATACACATCGCTGCTCATAGCTGGTCGGCCAATACGCTGCTCAAGCGGTTGATAGTCTCGCTGCATTAGAAGCTGTTTACGATATTCCGCAGACTGCTGGCTGACACCAATCATTACCCGTTTACCTAAACCGCTGTCAGCTAACATCATGGAATGTCCTAATGCTTCTCGGCTACTGGTCTGAATAAAGGAGTCATCCCTGAGCCCAGCATGTACCTGTTTGTGTCGATGAAACACGCCAATTTGTTCAAGCAGATGGTCCATCAGCATTAACACTGACTCTAGGGGCCAAGGTGTTTGCAGTTTTGCTTGCAACAGCTGATCTTGACTAAATGTTTCTCCCAGTCCGTGGATAATATAAAACGTGTTATCCACTTGACCATAGGTATAGCCCGGAAACAAAGACCGTAGCGGTTCAAATTTTTCCGTTTCTTTCTCCATTATCCGCTTTAGAAGTTCAGCCGTATCTGGAGAATAAGCCTTCAGAGTCTGGAGTAATACCAGCGATTCTGATTGTTTATCTAGGGCAATAGAAATCGGTCCTAGAGGTTCTTGTCTAAGGAAATATTGAACCTGATATCGCTGAGCTGCAAATCGAGAAAAAGAGCTGTTGGGCACCAATGAAATGTTGGCAGCAGAGGACCCAGCAGAAGATACTCCAACAGTTTTAGTGGGCTGATCGTCCTGAGCGGGTTCTGCAGTGACCCGGTTAGATTTTGGTGGCTCAGCTGTTTGTTTGACTGCTTTGACAATTGATAGCTGAGTTTCAACCCGAGCTAGGGTAACGGCAAAGTCAATGGGCTTCGTGATGTAGTCATTGGCTCCCAGCTCAAAGGCTCTGATCATATCGTCACTTTGAGCTTTTGCGGTTACCATTAGCACCGGCAGCTGATTACGAGAGTAATTTTTCCGAATACGTTTTAGGGTCTCGATACCGTCAATTCCTGGCATCATAATATCCAACAACACTAGAGCAACGTCTTGGTGCGTTTGAATATAGTCAAGAGCCTCTTCACCACTCTCGACCACGACTGATTCATAGCCTCGACGATTAAGACGCCGACTGAGCATGTCACGGTTATCTTCGTTATCGTCAACAACCAGGATAGGTAAACCAGCAAAGGCGTTGCCTGGTTTCTTGGCTGACGGTGTCTCTGAGACAGCGGGTTTTGGGCTAGCAATTGGGGTAACTGCGGCTTGAGTAACCGGAGTAATGGGTGTGACCGGCGCAATCGGCGGCGTGACTGATGTTTCCGAGATTTCCGGCGCTATCAACGTTTCTGGTATGTCTGAGCCAGTGGGGGTAGCGGGTGGGGTGACGGACGCGGCAGGTGTAATCGGAGCCACCGGATTTATCGGCAGCTCTGGCTTGGCCGCAGCAGGCTGAATAATCGGTGTGACCGGAGAAATAGGAATAACTGCCGCTGTTTTCTCTGGGGTAACGGGCACCTTGGTTAGCTCTGAGGGACTGGTTAGCTGCTGACCAGACAAGAAGGCCTTGATTTTGCCCAATAACCGCTTGAGGTCAATGGGTTTGGTGTCATAGTCATCGCAACCTGCCTCTAATGCTTGATCTCGGTCACCCCGCATGGCATGGGCCGTTAAGGCAATGATAGGGACAGTCTGTGTGTGTGGCTGTGCCTTTAGTCGCCTTGTTGCTTCCCAACCGTCAATCACAGGCAAACTCATATCCATAAGGATTAGATCGAATGGCTGGGCGGATGCGATCGCAATTGCTTCAGCACCATCCACAGCAACAGCCAAATCATATCCTCGGCGACGAAGGCGTCGACTTAACATGTCTCGATTGAGTTCGTTATCTTCAACCAATAAGATTTTTGCCATAATCCCCTTAATTAACCTCAGCCTACAATCACTACCGGGTTAATCAGATGCACTAGACACCGTATCGGTGCTAGAAACTGAATCTGGTGTACTAGGTACCGAGACTGTCTTAGTTGATACCATCGCCTGTAGCTCACTCAAAAGGTCTTGACGATTGAGATCGGCTTTTTGATACACCCGAGCCACTCCGTCTAGCTGTTGCTGATCGCTAACAGTTAATGCCTTGGCTGTGACTACAATGACTGGAATATTTTGCCAGTCAGAATTTTGTCGTAACACTTGAATGAATTCAAATCCATCCATTTCAGGCATCATCAAGTCCATCACAATTAGATTTGGTAGATTGTTATCTAAATACTTCAGCGCTTCACGTCCGTTGGAGGCCAACTCAACAGTCCAATCTTGCCGCTGTAAAAAACGCCCCATAATTTCCCGCGCATTGACATCGTCTTCTACCACGAGAATAGTGGGAGAAACCTGGTCTGCCAGATGAGTTTCTAAAACGCTTATCAAGCGTTTGCGATCAATCGGTTTAGTCAGGTAATCAGCTGCCCCTAGGCTATGTCCCAGCGGTCGATCATCTACAATCGACAACAGAATTACAGGAATTTCAGACACAGCCGGCATTTCTTTAAGCTGTCTTAACACTGACCAACCATCCATTTGCGGCATCATCACATCTAGCGTGATGGCATCTGGCAGTAGCTCACTTGCCAGTGCCAGACCTTGTTCACCACTGGCTGCACACACGACGTCGTAGCCCGCTTCATCTAAAGAACGACGCAAAATCTCGCGAGCATCCTCATCATCATCAATTACCAAGACAGTCTGCCTAGCTGTATTCTCATTTAGTCGACTACCAGATACAGACGATTCACTGTCCGATGATGGCGTGGGGGCAAAAAAGGTCTCTTTAGAGGTAGCCGCTTGTACCTTTTGTGGGATCACTAGTGAGAATGTTGTCCCTTGGCCTTGGGTGCTCTCTACAGAGATATCACCGCCCATCATGTTAATGAACTGTTTTGTAATTGCTAAGCCTAAACCTGTTCCTCCATACTTACGTGTGGTAGACGCGTCGGCTTGGGTAAAGGCATCAAAAATCTTTTCAATTTGATCGTCCTTCATACCGATGCCGGTATCGTTAACGATAAACCGGAACCAAGGCCCATCGCATACCGAGCTATCGACAGCTGAGATTTGCTCAACTGTAAGGGTGATGTCGCCATCCTCCGTAAACTTACAAGCATTGCTCAAGAGGTTAAACAAACTCTGCCGCAGCTTGGTTTGGTCGGCATGCAGCTCACCAATATCATTAGGACAGAAAATAGATAGATGGTTATTATTCTTGTGAGCAACGGGCATAATCGTGCCAGAAATGTCCTCCACCATTTCTTTGATGGAGAAATCTTCCAAAAACAGCTCCATCCGGCCTGCTTCAATCTTAGACAGGTCTAATACCGAGTTAATTAACCCCAAGAGATGTTTACCCGCGCCTTGAATTTTTTGTAGGTCGGGAACAAAATCATCCTCACCGATATCAGCCGCTTCTTCTTCAAGCATTTCACTGTAGCCAATGATGGCATTAAGCGGTGTGCGTAGCTCATGGCTCATATTGGCTAGAAACTCACTTTTAGAGCGATTAGCATCCTCTGCTTTGACCCGAGCTTCCTCGGCCTCTTCCATCGCTTTCATCAGTTTGGTTGTGCGGTCTTGCACACGATTATCGAGATCGCGATTAAGTTCCATAAGCTGTTCTTCAGCTTGTTTCCGCTCGGTAATATCCTGCAAGAACAGCGACAGTCCATCACGACCAGGATAGCCCCTGATCTGTAGCCATCTCTGGGTAGGTGAGTAGTAAGTTTCAAAACTGACAACCGTTTGCTCAGCCATGGCACGACGATATTGCTGTTCGTAGCGAGTGCCTAGAGATTCAGGAAAAATATTCCAAAAATCTTGCTCTAATAGCCCCTGGATGCTACGTTTTAGTACCTCAGCCGCCTGAGCATTAAGATAGGTCACCTTCCAACTGCGATCAACTGCAACAAATGCGTCGGTGATATTTTCTAATACGCTGGTGGTGCGCTGACTAGATTGGCGCAACCGAGCAACCAATCCATAGGCGATGATGCCAATCAGTGCCAATGCTACTAGATAGGCAACATTACGGTATATGGCGACCTGTCTAAAGGCGATGCGACTAGATTGGTCAAACGTAGTCTCTAACTCACGGATATTGTTAGTTAAGGGTAAATTGACAACTTGATCCAACAGCGCATCAGCCGATGGTTTACTCTCAAGGACTGTTTGGGCCAGCTGTACCACTTGGGCCACATCCTCTGAGCTTGAAAACTCACCAGTCTCAAGTTTTGCTTGAACAGCATTTAATTCTTCTTCAATTGTGGCCACTAACTGTTCATCTGTGGCCATGATGTAGATTAAAACATCATCGATCAGTTTCTCAAGATCGGCATCACTGGTGTTCTTTAACTGGTTGACCAGACTCGGTAGTTGAACCAAAGCATTTTGCAGCTCTGCGTTGGTCGTTTGGAACTGATTAACTAGCTCAGTTTTCTCTTCTAGAAGCTGTGCATCACGATCAATCAGTCTCTGCAGCTTGTTCTGGTCATCTCTTCGAATAAAACCAGGGATTCTTTGCGACAGCTCTTGCTGAATGGCTAGCTCGTCAGCTAAGGCTTTTTCCAGTGGCTCATCGTTCCTCAGAAGCGTGTAGCGTTCTTTCAGTAGTGCCAGTTCAACCTCTGTATCGCTTTCTACCTGACTAGCAATTAAGTCTGCGTACTCCTGATACTGGCTAACATTAACTGACTTTCCTTTAACTCCCAAAAATGCAAGGAGAAGAAAAGCTGTGGCTACACCTGCTCCTTTAGATACAGAGTCTCGATTCACTAGAATAACCTCCTAAAAAAATTATCTATATAAGGAGAGCGATGATTGGATAGATCGGCAAGCCATTTGCAATACGGTTTTGAATTCAACGGGATTAAGCGATTGCAAGCCCTTTGCCAGTCACATAACGGTTGGCCGTTTAAGGATAAAAATATAGGCGACCTTACTAAACAATCGCCAAAGAAATATTCAACATAAAACCAGCGAGACAGGGCGTTTTTACTGGTAAAACCCGTTGCTCTATTGTATTTTCAATAAATAGAGAACTAATCTAATAAGTGTTGCCTCTATGGAGTCTTAAGATTTTATCGCCAAATAGGGAGCTTCTTAAACATCCGGTGAAGTCAGGTGACCGCACCGGATAAATTTTGCCAACACCAAAGTCAGTAACAGCCAAACGTCTTTATAAAGATGCTCTCCAAACTTGATTGGTTCCGGAAAATATGTGTCTATAGTTAAGAACATTATGTCGATTGTTACTTGTCACAGTGCCAATATCACGGATATCCGTGAAGGTGGTCTCTATTTTTGAGCAACGAATGACAAGAGAAATGAACTATCGATTACCGGACTATGGGGGTGCTATCCACGTTAGCTGATACAAGTGATTTCACCTCATTAAGTAAGTCCTGGCGATTAAAATCAGCTTTTTGATACACCCGAGCAACACCGTCCAAACGCCGTTTGTCTTTTGCTGTGAGCGTCTTGGCAGTTACAATAATTACGGGGATATAGCTCCACTCGGGTGTCTGACGTAAAATTTCAATAAATTCAAAGCCATCCATGCCCGGCATCATCAGATCTAAGACAATTAGATCAGGAATAGTCCTATCAAGATATTCCAGTGCCTGCTGCCCGCTAGCGGCTAATATAACGGTCCAGTCATGCTGCTGTAGAAACCGTCCCATGATATCTCGGGCATTGATGTCATCTTCTACCACTAAAATTTTGGGGCAGGTCTGGTCAGAAAGTTGACTGCTTAGAATATCAAGCAGCTTTATATGATCAATGGGTTTAGCTAGATAGCCAGTTGCTCCAAGTTTATCAGCATGTTCAGACTCCTCAGAGACTGACAACAAGATCATGGGAGTTTGGGATAACGACGGTAAGGCTTTGAGATTTTGTAAAGTACACCAGCCGTCCTGCTCAGTTAACATGATGTCTAAGATAATTGCATCGGGAATTAGCTCATTCGCCAGCACGACACCTTGCTGTCCATCCACAGCACATATAACATCGTAGCCTGCATCTGTTAACCAACTGTGCAGGCTCTCACAGGCTGTGGGATCACTATCGATAACTAATATGGTTTTGTCTAAGACTCTGCCCGATAGCTGATGAATTGCAGAAATTGACTCTTTTTCGATTAAATGAACTGGAGGAGCAAAAAATGTTTCACTGGAATCCCTGTTTGGCTGCACTGTCCTAGGCATCACCACTGTAAAGGTTGTTCCTTGTCCATGGGTGCTATCAACGGATACATCACCACCCATCATGGAGATAAACTGTTGAGTAATCGTCAATCCTAACCCAGTACCCCCGTATTTCCGTGTCGTTGAGTTATCTGCCTGGGTAAAGGCTTGGAAAATTTTCTCCATTTGTTCAGACGTCATACCGATGCCGGTGTCTGTGACTGTAAATTTTAGCCACGTATCTTCGTGATCTTGAGCATTAGACAGGGCCTCAACCGCCAATGTAATTTGGCCATTTTCTGTAAACTTGCAAGCGTTGCTCAACAGATTGATGAGGCTTTGTCGAAGTTTTACCTGATCTGCGTGAAGTATGCCTATGCTGTCTGGACAAGACCAACGCAGCTGATTGCCGTTCTTTTGGGCCAAAGGTTGAATAGTGCCGATGATTTCGTTAAGTACGGTTTTAATACAAATATCTTCCAAAAATAGCTCCATTCGACCGGCTTCAATTTTCGACAGGTCTAATACAGAGTTGATTAGCCCTAACAGGTGTTTGCCAGCGCCTTGAATCTTTTGCAAATCTGGAACAAACTCATCTTCACCAATACCGGCAATATCTTCCTCTAGCATTTCGCTGTAGCCAATAATGGCGTTTAGCGGTGTGCGCAGTTCGTGACTCATATTGGCTAGAAATTCGCTTTTAGAGCGATTGGCATCTTCCGCTTTAACCCGAGCTGTTTCAGCTTCTTCCATGGCGCTGGCTAGCTGTGCTGTGCGGTTTTTGACACGGTTATCCAGCTCATGATTGAGCTCAATCAGTTTTTCTTCAGCTTGTTTGCGCTCAGTAAAGTCCTGTAGGAAGATGGACAACCCATCAAGTCCAGGGTAGCCACGCACCATCAGCCAGCGTTGAGTAGGCTTGTAATAGGTTTCAAAACTGACTACCTGAAGATTGGTGGCTACGGCCTGACGATAATGTTCTGTAAATCGCTTACCTAGTGATTCTGGTAAAACTTTCCAAAAATCTTGTTCTAGTAAACCTGGAATATCACAGTTGAGAATAGCCGCTGCTTGAGCATTGACATAGGTGATCGACCACTTACGGTCTACGGCAATAAAGGCATCAGTAATGCTTTCTAACACCCGAACTGTTTTTTGACCCGACCGCTGTAGACGATTAATAACCCAGAAGGCGACAATACCCGAGATTGTAAATGCTAAGATGTAAACCAGATTTCGATAGAGCGCTATTCGTGTTTGGGTGATGCGTTGAATATCTCCAAACTGCTGTTCTAGGGCACGAATATTGTTGGTTAGTGGTAAATCAAATATTTGAACAATTAGCTCATCTGCAATCGGTTTATTGTCTAGAACCATTTGCACCAGCTGCAACATTTGTCGCTGTATTTCTGGATTAAAGGCAAGCCTTACTCTTAATTGCCTAAGCCTTCTGTCTACACTATCGATGAGTTTTTCATCGCTGGTTACGGCATACAGAGAGAGATCATCTAGCAGCGCCTCAACCTCAAGACGTAGACTGCCATCTAGGCCGTTAATTAAATTGCTTTCTTGAGCTAATGCTGCTCTGAGCTCAGCGTGATGAATCTCAAGTTGTTCAATGAGCTGTCGTTGCTCATCAAATAGCTCTGCATTAAAATCTAACTGTTTTTGTAACTGACTTTTATCTTGTTCTGACAGCGCATCAGGAATTTGCTCTGTGAGTTCAACCTGTATTTTTTCAGCATTCAGTAAAGCTGTATTTAAGGATTGACCGTTTTGTGAAATGGTGTAGCGTATATTTTGTAAAGCGAGTTTAACGTCTGCCTCATTGACAAGCTGGTCTGAAATTAACGCGCTGTAATTTCGGTACTCGTCAAAATCAACAGCAAAGCTTTTTAGACCCAAAACGGCTAGGACTGAGAGTGTAGCGACAGCAGGTATACCCTTTAATAAGTGCTTTCGTCTCACCT
>ERZ1740070.1395-NODE-1395-length-15227-cov-4.839441_pt1 | contig 15227 bp, 4 predicted proteins | sample MGYA00581734_ERZ1740070 | MGnify/ENA primary metagenome ERZ1740070 (study PRJEB43018, sample SAMN04849744) | marine metagenome | isolation source: floating plastic debris | place: Pacific Ocean | collected 2008-09-01 | study: EMG produced TPA metagenomics...
CCGGAGAGCCTGACCGTCCGCCGTCCCGTGCAGGCCTTTCCATCGGCGACTCTTTAGCTGCGACTTACGCCTGCCTGGGCGCCCTGATGGCTCTCAACCATCGGCACAAAACGGGCGAGGGGCAAGTTGTCGATTCGGCCATTTACGAAGCCGTGCTCGCGATGATGGAATCGACTGTCTCCGAATACACTGTGACCGGTCATATCCGAGAGCGCACCGGTTCGATCTTACCCAAAATTGCCCCTTCCAATGTCTATCCGACCAAGGATGGAAGTGTGCTGGTTGCGGGCAATCAGGACAGCGTGTGGAAGCGCATGTCAGCGATGATGGGCATGGCAGAGCTGGGTGACGATCCGCGCTACAACAGCCACGTCGCCCGCGGCGAGCGTCAAACAGAGCTCGACGAGTTGATCGGCGAGTGGACCAAGAAACACACGAGCATAGAAGTGCTTGATATGTGTGAGGAACATGGCGTTCCAGCTGGCAACATTTACCGTGCGCCGGAGATGCTGGCCGACCCGCATTTCGAAGCGCGCGAGGCGATTATTGAACGCGATCACCCTCGTCATGAAAACTTTAAGATGCAAAACGTGGCGCCGAAGCTTTCCGCAACGCCGGGCCATGTCGAGACTGTTGGTCCAGAGCTGGGTCAGCATAACGAGCTTGTCTATGGTGAGTTGCTGGGCATGGACACTGCGACGATGAAAGACCTCGAGGAGCGCGGCATTATCTAAAGCCGTCAGTCCCTCGTTGGTAGCTTCACTCGGCGGCGCAGCTATCAACTGTTTGTGTCTGTTCGCCCATGGCGTCCGCAAAGACGTGGAAGGCCCGACGCAAATGGCTGCCCATTATCGCGCGCGCCCAGCGCGGATCGCGCGCACGAAAGGCGGCGATCAGTTCGTCGTGATCGCGCGCCGACTGCTTCAAATCTTCGATCGAATACTCGCGTGCGGTGTGCAGAACGACAGGTTGTTCCACTAGCGTCGCCAAGATTTGTCCCAGCCGGGGCGAATGCGCAGCCTCTGTCACCGCTTCGTGAAACTGGCGGTTGGCGTCGAGAAACCGAGCGACATCGGGTTGAGCGGTTGGATTATCGCTGCCGACCGCCTTATGCAGAGTTGCGTTGATCGTCGCTAGCTTTTCGATTTGTGCTTCGGTCAGGCGCGTTGCGGCACGCTCAGCGGCGTGGCCTTCAAGCATCTGGCGAAGCGTAAACATCTCGTCGATCTCATCCGCGCCCCAATCGGGCACAAATATGCGATTGGATGATGTGCGCATCAGTAGCAATTCGCGTTCGAGTCTTTGCACAGCCTCGCGCACCGGCGTGCGGCTAACACCAGCAATCGCCGACAATTGCTCCTCAGTCAGGCGATCACCAGGGCGCGCCTTGCCCGCAAGCAGATGGCTGCGGATTTTCTCGTAGGCTTTGTCGGTAGCGGTGCTCACTTAGCGTATCTCTCACGATAATATGGATGAGATAGCGGAGAGCAAGAAAGTCGTTCCAAGGCCGCAACAAAAAACGCCGGTGATTGCCAAGAGTGACCGAAAAGCATCATTTTTCACCCTATCGATTGCGCTTTTTTGCGGCGTATCAATTTTTCTTGACGAGAGCAAATTGTATACAATAGGTGCTCAAATCACGCGCAAGCGGCTTCAACATGTCGGCGCACCATCACAATTGGCTGAAAGGGATCCAGCCATTGATCGAAGGGCGAAGTCATCAAGGGCCAAAGGTCGCGATCGGTGAAGAGCAGCGCGCTAGCGGCGGAGGGGTGAGAGGCCCGCCATCAAAGGCGCGAACAATATCAGGCGAAGCAAAACTCTGCACACGAAGAACGCAGAGGGGAAACGCCGGACATTTGAGGAATCCCTAATGACACGTTTTGCCAAGACCCTTCTGACATCCAGCGTCGCGCTCGGAGCGCTCGCCGCCACGAGCCCCGCTCTTGCTCAAGCCACGGGTGACACAGCCGAAGAGGGCGGCGAGAACGCGATCATAGTTACCGCAAGGCGCCAGTCGGAATCGCTGAACGAAGTGCCCGCTTCTGTAACGGTGTTCACGGAAAGCACTTTGCGCGCGGCTGGCATTGAAAAGGCGGATGATTTCGCGCAGCTGACGCCCGGGGTCACCATCGTGACTGGCACAGCGGAAGCGGGCGACACGCAAATCAACATTCGCGGCATCAACGGTGCTCGCGACGCGGAAAGCTCGGTTGCGTTGGTTGTCGATGGCATTCTGAAGACAAACACGGCGCAGCTGAACCAGCAACAAGGAACGCTGCGTCAGATCGAGATTCTCAAAGGCCCGCAAGGCGCGCTCTATGGCCGCAATGCGGCGGCGGGAGCGATTGTGATCCAGACCGCTCGGCCCGGCGACAGCTTGGAGGGCCGGGTGTTGGTTTCGGCAGCGGAAGACAACACTTACACCGCTAACGGCTATATCGCGACCCCGGTTGGTGACAGCGCCGGACTGGTGGTGTCTGGAAGCTATTTCCATACCGATGGTTTCTTCTTCAATCGTTTCCTCAACGACAACGTCGTCGACAATCAGGAAGTATGGTCCATCGATGGGCGGTTCGTTGCCGATATTGGACCCAACACTGAACTCGACCTAAAAGCGCGCTACGCAAAGCTTGATGGCGCGTCGATCAACTTCAACGCCTCGTTCCACCTGCCCAACTTTGCCGGCGTAGATCCCGACTTTTTCGAGGACGTGAACGAGCACCCGTTCGACTATTTTTCAAACATTCGTCCGGTGAATGAACAGGAGACCGTCGAGTTTTCCGCGCTTGTACGCCATGACTTCGAGGCCATGACGCTGACCGCGTGGGGGCTGTACAGCGATGTCGATCAACTCTTGATCGCGGATGGCACTTCTGCCGACTTTGCGCGTTTCACGTTCCCCGCCGCAACGCCTGACAGCTTTGCCGCTTCGATTTCGTGCTTCGCGACCACAGCTGAGCTGACCGGTTTTCCGATCAACTCACCCACCTTCATTGGCAACACGCCGGTGCCTTTCATCTTCGACCCGGTCGACGGTTCAACCTTTGGTGCCTACAGCCCCACGACCTGCGACGGCACCCAGCTGCAAATTCGCAATCAGCGCGATTTTAGCGCAGAGGTTCGCTTGGCATCGAACACCGATGACTCGCTGCAATGGCAAGTCGGAGCCTATTTCCTTCGAATTGATCGTGAAACCGGCGTTAGCATCGGAGCCGATCTCGGGCAGGGCGTCAGCCGAGAGCTGTTCAATCCGGCAGGATCGTTCAATCCTACTTCTTTGTTGGCCAACGATGACTTCTCCACCAACGTCTACGCTGCTTTTGCATCGATTGATTGGGAAGTGAATGACCGCTTTAGCGTAAGTGTGGCGGGCCGTTATGATATAGAAGACCGCAGTGTGTCGAGCCTTGTGCCTGCGGCGTTCGATCCTTTCACTGGTGGGCCGATCAACCCGGGCCAACCGGTCGTGAATGGTGTTGTCCAGACGCTTCCTGATCAGTCGGAGACTTTCCGTCAGTTCCAGCCCAAGATCTCGCTCACCTACGAGGTTTCCGATGATATGAACGTCTACGCCAACTGGGGCATCGGCTTTAAATCCGGCGGGTTCAACAACCAGGGATCGGCCGCGATTGTGGACCAGAACTTTAACCAGTTCATTGGCACGAATGTCCTGATCAATGACCAATTCCGCAAAGAGACCTCTTCGGCCTTTGAGGCTGGGATCAAAGGATCGGCGCTCAACGGTGCTATCACTTTCGACCTCGCTGCCTATCATACCACCGTTGACGACATGCAGTTCTTCGAGTTTTTCGTTGGACCATTTGGTCTTCTGCGCGTGGTGTCGAATATCGATGAGGTTGAACTGTATGGGGCCGAGTTGAACCTGACCGCGGAGATCGTTGACGGGTGGACTATCTATGGTTCGGCTAATGTCACGGAGAGCGAGATTAAGGCCAACGCCTCGCGACCCATCACTGTGGGGAATGAAAGCCCTTACACCGCCGATTATACGATCAATGTCGGCACGCAGTTCGATCTTCCCGTTGGTGACACGATCGATTTCATAGCGCGCGCGGACTACCGCATCACGGGACCAACTTGGTTCCACACCGTGCAGGATGATCCTTCGCCTACGCTGTTCAGCGGTCTTCTGCCGGGCTCGGCGCTGATGTTGCCAGCGGCGGTGGGCGATGCGGATTATTCGGTCACTCAGCGCGATGAATTCGGCGTTCTCGACGTGCGCATCGGGCTTGAAATCGATGACCGTTTTACCGTCATTGCCTTTGCTGAAAACCTCACCGATGAGAGCTACCTGAACGAAGTCATTCCGGCGATTGAGTTTGGCGGTTCGTTCCTTTCTCCCGGTGGTCTTCGCCGCTTTGGCGTTGAAGTCGCCTACGACTTCTAAGCTTTGAAGGCGGGGCAGGAGGAGGCGACGCAATGGATCAGGATGTCTCGAGCAACTATTCGGGTGTTTATGAGGGCCGGCTAGGGTTTGGCCAAAACCCGGCCCTTATCCTGATCGATTTTGCTGTCGCCTATTTTGATCCCGAGAGCCCCCTTTATGCCGACGTCGATGACACGTTGGCGGCCGCGTTGAAACTTCGCGAAGCGGCGCGCCAGGCGGGCGTGCCTGTCATCTACACTACAGTGACGTACCATCCTTCGATGAAGAACGGCGGACGGTTTGCGCAAAAGGTCGCTCCGCTGGCCAGCTTTGTGGAGGGGCATCCTTGGGGCGAATGGGCCGATGGGCTTGAAGCGGCGGCGGATGAGTTTGTAATTGCCAAGCAGTACCCGAGCGCTTTTTTTGGCACGCCGCTTGCGCCCATGTTGACGGCGGCTGGCCATGATAGTCTGCTGATTACAGGGCTAACCACCAGTGGTTGTATTCGCGCGACATGCATCGATTGCTGCAGCCACGGATTTATTCCTATCATTGTTGAAGAAGCCGTTGGGGATCGTCATGACGACCCGCACCGTGCCAATCTTTTCGATATGAACGCCAAGTATGGTGATGTGGTGAGCCTGGACGAGGCCATTGCCTCTTTGCCGGGGTAAGCCCTTTCAAGGCCAGCTTCCTCCGCGACTCGGGGTTCGCTTGCGCTCTGCACGCGTTTCTCTTTCCGGTGCTATTGCTTTCGGAAAACACGTCTGAGGTGCAAAATTGTACAGAGGCGACCAGATGCCTGAAAAGCCGCGTGGAATCTCTTGTTCAAACGCGACAATTCGCCAATCACACGGGACAAAGCGGGTCTGTCGGCTTGTAAACGCTTGCCAGCGATGTAGACAGTACGCCGTACATCACTGGGTCGCCCAATACGGTGCAGGATCGCAACAGACGATCACGCGCTGACTTTCTCGCGCACACCTCATTGGAGTGTGGTGAAAAGAAGATGGGCCTTGCCAGGCGTAAGACGCCGCGAGGTTGAGTTGGGGGGCAGCTTTGTCAAGCGCATATATTCATTCGCCTGAATTCCGTCACACGGCGTCGTCGCAAGCGCGTGTTTCTTTCGGTCTAAGAGCGAGTTTAAAGGCCAGTGCCTTGGCGCTTGGCGGGGCAGCGGTCTTGGTGTCGTCGCCTTCGGCTGCGCAGCAAGTCTCTCCGCCCAACCGTACCGAATTAGTCCCGCCGAGTGGGCGCCAAGTCGAACGCCCGACCACGCTTACCATCGATGGCGGCTTTCAGCGGGCGCCTTGCGCTCTCGACCGAGCGGAATACGCCGATATTAAGCTGACTTTAAGCGGCGCCGAGTTTCAAGGCCTCGAGAGGGTTGAAGGCGTTTCGTTGGGTGAAGCTTATCAAGATTATGTCGGCAAAGAGCTTCCCTTGGCCGTGCTGTGCGATATCCGCGCGCGCGCCAACGCGTTGCTGCGGCGTGAGGGTTATCTTGCTACGGTTGAGATCCCTCAGCAGAACTTAGCTGATGGTGTTCCTGATTTTCGCGTGGTCTTCGGGCGACTTACATCTGTGCGTGTGCGCGGCGAAGCGGGACCCTCGGAACAGACCGCGGCGCGATACCTTCAAAAGCTGACCGAGCAAGATGTCTTCAACACCAAAGAAGCAGAGCGTTATCTGCTGCTCGCCGACGATCTACCGGGTATCAATGTGCGCTTGTCGCTGCGTCCAGCGGCGCAAGGTGAGCCGGGCGATCTGATCGGCGAAATCGCGGTCGTACGGCAAAAGGCAATCGCCTTTGCCAATGTTCAGAATTTCGGCTCTGGTGCGATTGGACCTTTCGGCGCAACTCTACAGGGCGAACTATACGATCTTACCGGGCTGGGCGACAGCACGTCTCTCACTGTGTTCAGCACGCTTGACTTTACCGAGCAGCACACAGTCCAGATCGGTCATGAATTCGCAGTAGGCGGCGAAGGCTTCCGGCTCGGCGGTAGTCTCCTGGTTTCGACCACCAACCCAGACACGGGTCTGGCCGGTTTGGATGTCGATTCAGAAAGCTTCATCGCCAGCGCTTATGCCAGCTATCCGATTCAGCGCACGCGCTCGCAGAGTGTATTTGCCAACGCTGGGTTCGATATCGTCAATCAGACGGTCGATATCAACAATGTTGGCCTTACCAGCGACCGTGTGCGCACCGCATATGTCCGAGTGGACAGCGAGTTTATCGATCCCAACAGCGTCAGTCGCATTGATGGCTTCACGCAGTACGAGCCCAAATACCGGTTCCGCTATGGCGCCGAAGTGCGCCAGGGTTTTGGCGTTCTGACCAACACACGCGACTGCCGACCTGATCCGCTATCGTGCGTAACCGGCGGCTCGATCCCGCCGAGCCGGATCGAATCCGACCCCACGCCATTCCTTGTGCGCGGCAACGCTCTCGCCGAATATCGCCCGACTCCGGATTGGACGCTGGCGGTGACCTTGCAAGGGCAGTTCTCAAAAGACCCGTTGCCCGCGTTCGAAGAGTTTGCCGCCGGAAGCTTCTCAATCGGACGCGGCTACGATCCGGGTATAGTGTTGGGCGACAGCGGCATCGCCGGTGCTTTTGAAGTGCGCTATGGATCGCTTGCACCGGACGGCATCGATGCCTTTGCTTACCAGCCTTATGTTTTCACGGACATCGCTTACGCCTGGAACGAAGATCCCAGCCGGCGTCCGCTCAACCCGGACCGATTGTGGTCTGCTGGTGCTGGCATGCGAGCGGCCTTGGGTTCCAAGCTTCAAGGCGATCTGATGATTGCGGTCCCGCTTGAGCGACCAGACATCGCGGCTACGCGCGGCGATGTGCGTGTGATGTTTTCGGTAACCGCCCTGCTGTTCCCCTGGAGATTCTGAGATGGCTATCCTCAACCAAAACCGCGCAAAGCTGATGCTGGGCTGTGGCCCAATGGCGATTGCTATCTCTCTGGTCCTCGCGCCCGAAAAGGTGCAGGCCCAAGTTCAGGCAACCGAGAACTTCGTTGTTGGCACCGGCTTTCGCGATACCAGCGGGGCCGATACGGTCTTCCTCGACAGCCAGACGACCGTGATCGACTGGACGCCGGACGAAGATGGCTCGGGCAACGCCCTGACTTTCTTGCCGCTTGGCAACACGGTGACCTTCGAAAGCACCTTGGGTTCACCCGATTTCGCGGTGCTTAACCGTATTCTGCCTAGCACCAACGGAAATGTCGCGCAGATCAATGGGGCTGTTCTCTCGCAGTTCCTTGACGGGGCGGGTGCCGCCGTCACCGGAGGGACGGTGGCGTTTTACTCCCCTACTGGCCTCGTCATCGGCAGCGGTGCCGTGTTCGATGTGGGCAGTCTGATCCTGACTTCGCTGGAGCCTGATCTCGCCAGTTTTACTGATTTTAGCGAGAATGGCGGAACTCTTACGTTAGGCACTATCGGCAATCCGCAGCAAGGCACCAGCGTTATCATCAATTCGGGTGCGCAGATAAACGCCTTGGACGAAGGCTCGTTCTTTATTGCGGCGGCGCCTCAGGTGCAGATGCTTGGCACGTCCGATGTGAATGGTAGCCAGGCCTTTGTTGGCGCGGCTGTCGCTAACTTGACGGTTAGCAACGGTCTGTTTGACATCAATATTCCCATTGGCACCCAAACTATCAACGCGATTGAAATGAACGGTGATGTGGGCGGTCCGTCGAGCACGGGTGTCGGTGATAACCATATCATCTACGCGGTCGCGCGCGCTGCGCAGGATCCGATATCCATGGTCTTTCGTGGGAACCTGGGTTTCGAACCCGCTGCCAGCGCGGTGATCGTCAACGGTGAAATCATCTTGTCGGCAAACTATGATGTGAATGGCCGTGTTGTGCAGGACGGTTCCATCTCAGATGGCTTCAACGCGGTCTTCTCGCGCCCTGATGAAGAATTTAACCCGCCACCAAGCGGCGACATCTTCATCGAAGACGCCAACGCCTCAAGCAGTCTCCTGGCGATATCCAACGGCGGCGCTCAGGTAACTAGTCAGACGGGGTCTAGCACCTTCGACGGCGACCTTCTTGTTGTCGGGCGTGAGCGAGCGGACGTCTTTGCCGAAAACGGCAGCCTCTTAACCGTTACCGGTGATCTTCTCGTGTCCGCGCGCGCGTTTGGCGTGCAAAGCTCCAGCTTGCCGGATCCCACTGTTATTGATGCCGAAGGCGGCGTTGCGGTGGTGGATGCGCTTGATAATGCGACGGTCGATATTCTGGGTGCAGCCTTTGTCACAGCAGACGCCTTCGGTGGATTTGAAGACGTTGATGGAGATGTTGGTCGCGCGACCGGCGGATTGGCGCGGGTAACGGCGAGCAACGGGACTGTCAGGGTAGGCGGAACGCTCGACGTTTCGGCCAGCGCGTTCGGTGTCGAAGGCCAAAGCTCTGTAACAAATGGTGCCCCCATTCAGGGTGGAGACGCTGAGATCATAGCAGACGATGACGGGGCTCTGGATCTGCAGAATTCGGTTCGCGTGACGGCCGATGCGTTCGGCCCCGAAGTCATTTCGCCCTTCAACACCTCGGTGTCGAATGTCACGGGCGGGACAGCGCGGATCGCCATTAATCCGACGGGTGGAACTATCGGGATCGGTGGTTCTGCTTTCCTTTCCGCAACAGCCTCTGGCACAGCATCAGATACAGCCACAGGCGGCGCGCTTGCTACGGGCGGCACTGCGGTCATCGCTGCAGAAGGGCCGGATGATCCGCTTACGATCACGGGCGATGCGACTTTGATCACCAACGCGATCGGCGGTGAAGACCTGCAAAGCGCTGGTGGCGATGCGGATGGCGGCCTTACTCAGATCATCTCGGGCAACGCCGGCCTTCTTCAGATTGTCGGAAACGCCAGTCTTCAGTCGCAGGGCACGGGCGGTGAAGGCCAGGGTGGTGGTAATGGTTTCGGCGGGAACGTCGATATCCTTCTATCCGGCGATTCCAGCCTTTCGATTGGCGGCTTTGCTAGCCTCAACGCGTCAGGGATTGGTGGAGCTTCGATCGGCTCTCAAGCTGGTGGGATTGGCGATGGTGGAAACGCGATCATCCTTTCCGATGGCTTTGATTTCTTCGATGCCGATTCAGTCTTGATCGTCGCTGAGGGAACAGGTGGCGAAGGCGATCTGGGCGCTGGTGGTGCCGCGCTAGGCGGAGCGGCGCGTATGGTGATCCAAGGCGGCGGCGACGTCGTGATCGTCAACGACTTCACCGCCAGAGCCTCGGCGGATGGAGGCACTGGCATTGGCGGCGGCAATGCATCCGGCGGCATCGCTGGTGCTGTGGCCGAGGTGGGGCAAATCGCAATTGGCGGCAACGCCAGCGCGAACGCATCGGCGAACGGAGGGCTGGCCAGTTCTCTCAGCGCGTTTGGCGGGGACGGCGGCAGCGCGGAAGGCGGTAACGCCTTTTTGCAGGCCGAGGGCACGCTAACGCAGTCGGCCTCTCTTCAAATTGATGGCAACGCCACTGTTCTTTCCAACGGTACGGGCGGTAATGGCGGTCTTGGCGATGGTGCGAACACTCTGGCTGGTTCGGGCGGAGACGGCTCAGGCGGCGATAGCGCTATCGCAAACCAGGCCGATCCGAATTTCCAGAACGGCGCGTTCCTAGTCGCTGGAGGCGATAATGGCTCTTTGAGCGTTGGTGGTACAGCGCTGGTCAACGCGGTTGGGATTGGAGGCCGTGGTGGCGGTGGCGGTCAGGATCAGGCGGGCGGAGATGGCGGTACCGGTACCGGCGGACGCGGTTCGGCAGGCCTATTTCTTATTGGCACCGATGGATCCGTGGGCGCGGGCACCGCCGACTTTGGCGTCTTGAATGTTATTACCGACGGCATCGGCGGCGACGGCGCCTTTGGTGGGTCCACTTTCGATCCGCAGGGCAATGGCGGTAACGCGACCGGTGGCGAAGCCGTGGTGGCCGCCGTAGCTGGTGCGCTTACGGCGACAGACGTGACCACGATCAGTAACGGCACTGGCGGCGATGGGGCAATTGGCGGCGATGGCAATGGGGGCCTTCAAAGCGGCATTCTGAATCTCTTTGGTGGAACCTACGCCATTTCCAGCTTTTCCGGATTTGCGCTTGGTATTGGCGGTGGCACGCTTGACGGAGTTGGTGGATCTGGGACGGGTGGAACCGCTTTCGCGCGGTTCACGGATGGAAATGGCCAGATCAATGGCGATGTCATTCTTTCAGCCAACGCGACGGGTGGAAATTCGGGCGCGGGTAATGGCGGTGCCGCAACAGGCGGTCTGGTCGCTCTTGAGGCGACGGGAGCCAACACGACCGGTACCATAACGGGAACCAGCGTGCTTAGCGCGAACGCAACCGGCGGCGTCACAACAGCGAACGCAGCTATTGGCGGTGCAGGCACCGGCGGCGAAGCGGAGGCTGATGTTTTGGGCGGCGCTACGCTTAATCTGGCGGATGCCTCGTTTGAAGCCAATGGAACCGGAGGTGGTTCCTCGCTAGGCCGCGGTGGATCGGGTCAAGGCGGGCTAGCTGGACCGAATATCGAAGACAATTCGGTAATGATCGTCGATGGGCTTTTCGACGCGGTCGCGACCGGCACTGGCGGCGCTGGGGTTGATGGCGGTCAAGGCAGCGGCGGATTGGCGGGCGCCAATGTGCTGACCGGGCGTCTGGAACTGCGGATTGCCGGATCAGCCACAGCAAACGGTCTTGGCGGAAATGCATCTAACGGGAACGGCGGAGACGGCGGAGACGGCGTAGCCGGAACGGCGGCTATCCTGTCACAAGGCACGCTGACAGAAACTGCTGAAGTCGTGGTTACCGGCAACCTGTTCGTCCGGTCTGAAGGCTTTGGAGGAAATGGCGGTTCCAGCGCCTCGCCAGTCGATCTGGCAGGTGCTGGCGGCGATGGTATCGGTGGCCAGAATTCGACCGTTAACCCGGTAGATACCGGCTTTACCAATGGGGCCTTCTTGCTCGCTGGTGCCGATAACGGATCGATAGAGATCGGCGGGACGGCCACGGTTACAGCAACGGGCCTTGGCGGCCAGGGTGGCGGACGACCTGGCGGTGAGACCGCGGGACAGGGCGGCGATGGTGTTGGTGGCTCGGCTCTAACCGGTGTCGGCGGAATTGGCCTTTTCAGCGGTGTCGACGGCTCGGTCGGGCTAGGGTCAATGACGCTGGCGGACCTAACGGTGGACAGCTCTGGAACAGGCGGCGATGGCGGCGAGGAATTGCAGAGCAATACCCCACGGATCGCCGGAATCGCCGGCTCGGGTGAAGGCGGGCTTTCGCGCTTCGAGATCACCGCCGGTAGCGCAACGGCCAACGTTATAACCCTTGTTGCGGATGGCGACGGTGGCGAAGGTATCTTCGGAAACGCCACCACCGCCACAGGGACAGGAGGTCGCTCTGGCGGGGCAGGCGGCGGAGGCGGACCGGTTCAGATCACCGACGGCGGGGCTATTCTCGACGGGGGCCTCGGTGGAACGTTGACAGCAGCCGAAGTGGCCCTGCTGGCACGCGGTCGCGGCGGTGTAAGCTCGGGCTCAGGCGCGACGGGGCAGTGTGGTGATGTCTCGCTGGATGCAAGCGATATCAACGTTCAAATTGGAACCGCTCTTCGCTTGTTCGCTTCGGGCATCGGCGGTGATGCAGTCAGCGGTGACGGCGGCGCAGCCTTGGGTGGTAATGCTGAGGTGGGCATTCTTTCCGGGCAGGCCGGCACTCTTGCTGTCCAAGGGATTGCTGAAGTTGTCGCTCGCGCCATTGGTGGTGCGACATCCGATACGCAAGGCGGTGGAGGCGCGGCGCAGGGCGGACTGGCCATCGCGCAAAGCGATGCAGGCGGCAGCGTCACTTTTGGCAGCGCAGCGTTGACGGCTGACGGACAAGGCGGTGCGGGTGGAACTGGTGGCAACGGGACTGGCGGCGCGGCGGTTCTCCAATCTGATGGCCCAGGCAGCACTTTGACTATTAGCCAAGATGTTGCCAACGCCAGCCAACTCGCCAACAATCAGAACGCGATCCTTAACGCGCTTGGAGATGGCGGCGCGGCCACCGCTGTAAATGGCTTCGGCGGTGATGGGCAGGGCGGAACGGTTTCAGTCCAAGCGACGCTGGGCGGCGATCTTGTCCTCCCAGCTGCGGCTGATGCCGGAAATCCTGTTGGGGCGATTAGGTTTTTGTCCTGGGGCGTTGGTGGCGATTCCTTTGACGGCGGCACAGGCGGCGATGGAACCGGCGGCATCGCTGTTGTTGCGGTCGACAGCCAAGGCGCTGCAGCGGGTGAAACATCTATCACTATGGGCCGCGCGGAAATCTCGGCGCTTGGGCTCGGCGGCGCAGGCTTGGCGGGCGCTACAAACAATGACGCTGATGGTGGTGTCGGCACAGGAGGCCAGCGCTCGATTGGTGTGCTGGACGGCGGTGTACTCAACGCCAGCCTGCCATTTAGTGGTGCTGAAGGAATTGGCGGCGCCGGAGCTGGCGGTGGCAGCGGCGGTGACGGAGTTGGGGGGCAGGACACGCTGATTGCGCTCAATTCCACGCTGAACATCACCGGCGAACTGAAAGTCGGAGCGGACGCTATCGGCGGTGATGGCGGAACCGGCGGACTTGGTTCTGGCGGGACGATCTTGTTCAACGTCAACAGCAGCGAACTCAATTTTACTACGGATCCCAACGGCGTAACCGCTTTGGTTCTCGACTCAAACGGCACAGGCGGTGCTGGTGATTTGGCTGACGGCGGCGCGGGCACGGGCGGTCCGATCAACGCGCAAATCCTTAACAGCACCTTTGCTGGCGGAGCTATCATTGTCTCGGCCGACGCGTTTGGCGGAGCAGGGGAAAGCGACAGCGGAACCGGCGGCGACGCCGACGGCGGCGCGATTATCTTCCAAACAAATCCGTCGACAATCGACGCGACAGATACGATTGCCATCTCGTCCAACGCCATCGGTGGAGGGGCTGACACGGGCGGCAACGCGGGTGGTGGAGTTGTCTCCGTTACGTTTGAGGGCACGGACATCGCCATTGATTTGGTGTCGAGCTCGCAAGCATCTATGACCGTTTCATCGGAAGCCACGGGCGGCCTTGGCCTGACCGCGGGTGATGCACTGTCCGGGGATGTTGGCGTCAATTTTGTCGATTCGTCACTTCAAGCGGACATCCTTACAGTTTCCACCAGCGCTACCAGCAGCACGTCTGCGACTGGCTCGACGGGCGGAGCGGCTCAGGCTGGCGTTTCAGCCTTGCAGGTCACTGGACTGTCAAACATCGACGTGACGGAGCTTGGTGTTCGCGCGGATGCATTCGGCGCAGTTGGAGGCTCGGCGACAGCGGGCGTTTCTACCTTGCTGGTTGGCGATGGCAGCACCAGCGGTACAGGCGACGAGACCGTCGCAGCAACCGATGCACGGGTCACAGCCGACGCGGAAGGTGGTTTTGGCACGCTTGCAGAGGCAGGCACATTCAACATCGAGGCGACATCGGGTTCGATTTTCTTCGAAAGTCTGACCGGCTCGGCTTTTGGCAACGCCACATCAGCGAACACGGGCACCTCAACCTTGCTGGCGCAGGGCGGATCAATTGATCTGCAGTTTGGCGAGCTTGACGCACTGGCTGATATCGATTTTGGAACGACCAATGGTGGGTCGCTCAGCGCGTCCGACCTGTTCGTCTCTGCCAGCTTTGTCAGCATTCAGGGAGACGATCCTGATTTTGCAGATACCTTCGTAAGCTTCCTGGATATCTCTGCAGGCGACATGGAAGTGTTTGCTCCGGTTGAAGCCGACTTTGTCTCGATCTTTGGATCGGCCAGCCCCGGTGCGCCCGCGACCTTGGGTGGCGATACTCAGGGGCCTGGCTTTACGCTGACCGAAGAAGAATTGAACTTCTTCCAGGCGTCGGGCGGCACTGGTGTGTTTGGCTCTTCCGGCGTGTCTTTCAGTTTTTCGACATTTGAAAGTGGCAGCACCGATCCGAATGAGCCGGATATCGTTATTCAGGATGCTAATCTCAGGCGTCAGGAAGAAGGCGGCTTCAGCAATTTCGCGGTCAGCGTTGGAGATGGACAACCCGGAGTGGGTGGCCTCATTCGCGTTGAAGGGGTGCTGCAGGTTCAAGGCACCAACGAGACCACGATTGATCTATTCGCCGGTGACCGCATCGAAATCGTCACACCAGGCGCTGTGCGTATTCGCGATACCGACGGGTTACCGGGTAGCACGCTAACGCTCGATGCCGATGATATCTGGATTGCAGACGCTGCAACGATTTTGGATTTGCAGGCTGATCCAAACTTCGCAGGCCGCAACGACCTCCTGGCTGCTGGAGTACCCGACAATCCTAATCCGCGTGGGTTCTTGGAAGCTGAGAGCATTCGTATCGGCGTTGGCGAAAGTCTGCTGGTCGCCAACACAGCGACCACTACGGAGCAAGGCGGCATCACCATCGGCGATGATGGCGAAGGCGGCTTACTGTTCATCGGGCGCCGTCTTGACGATACGACAACCAACGATCTCGACGTATTCGCTTATGGCGGTATCGTGGACGATGCGGGTGAGTTCACCTCGGGTCAGTCGTTCTTTGAAAACCAGATTGATTTTAATCGTATCACGGGCTCAGCGACTTACACTGACGAAAGCGAGTTTAACGACTGCCTGATCAACACCGGTGTTTGTGCAGCGGGGAATCCTCCACCTCCACCTCCTCCACCACCGCCGCCGCCCCCTCCACCGCCGCCACCCCCACCCCCACCACCCCCCCCGCCCCCACCCCCCGCCCCCCCCCACCCCCCCAGCCATACGCCA
>ERZ1740070.1397-NODE-1397-length-15221-cov-14.931623_pt1 | contig 15221 bp, 17 predicted proteins | sample MGYA00581734_ERZ1740070 | MGnify/ENA primary metagenome ERZ1740070 (study PRJEB43018, sample SAMN04849744) | marine metagenome | isolation source: floating plastic debris | place: Pacific Ocean | collected 2008-09-01 | study: EMG produced TPA metagenomics...
AGCGCGAAAATCGTCCAGACCGTAGATGAGATGTTGCAAGAAACAACCAATCTCAAGCGATAGCGTTTAGTCAGCCAAGAAGGCTAATGACGTGAGCATTACAGCTGCCATCCAGTCCGCCAGGTCAGGTTTAGATGTCGTTGGCATGCGTGCCGACCTGGTCGCGACCAATGTCGCAAATGCGAGTACGCCGGGATATATCCGTCGGTCTCTGACCGTCAGCGAGACCATTCTCGGCAATCAAACCGCGGGCGTGCAAGCCATCGGGATTGATCGCTCGCAAAATGAGATCCTGACCGCTGAGCGGCGCGGGCTATCGAGCGACCTTGCACAGGCCGATCTTCTCAGTACGCGCTGGGGATCTCTGTCACAGCGGATCGGCAGCGATATCGATTCCTCTGCGCTGTTTCAGAATCTCAGCGCGCTTCAATCTGCTCTAGGCGATGCGGTTCTAAGCCCTGAATCCGCAACCCATGCCAGCACCGTGGTTGAGTCCGCGAATGGCTTGGTCCGCGAATTTAATGCGCTATCCGATTTGATCACCCAAGAACGCTGGCGGGCTGAGCTCGATATAAATGAGAGCGTCAGCATCGTGAACGAGTCCCTGCTCCAGATCGAGCAGCTCAACCAACAGATTTCGGGAATTGATCGCACCTCAGCACAGGCCGCAGCCTTGTTTGACGAGCGCGCCCGGGTGGTCGACCGCGTTGCCGAATACTTACCGGTTCAAACCGTCGACAGCCAAAGCGGCACGATCAATCTGCTGACCACGGAAGGCGTGTTCCTGGTTGCCGGGACCGCGCGGCAGATTGAATTTAATCAGGCCAATGCCATTGGCCCGAACATCACGCTTGGCGGGGGCCTACTGTCCGGCATGTCGGTCGATGGCGTTGATATCACGCCTGGCGCGACATCGTATGGCGCTGTCTCAAGCGGCAAGCTCGGCGCGCTATTCACCTTGCGCGACACTGATCTCCCGACGCTTGAAGCCCAGCTCGATATTATGGCGCAGGACCTGATCAACCGGTTCTCCGATCCAGCCCTAGATTCAACCCTAACACCCGGCGACCCAGGCTTATTTTTAGACAGTGATGACACTGCTGGCGCCGGCGTTGCTGGACGTCTCGAATTGAATGCACTGGTCGATCCAGATCGCGGCGGCGCGGTGTGGCGATTGCGCGATGGTCTTGGGGCTGTGACCCAAGGCCCTCCCGGCAACAATACGATCCTAACCAATCTCTCTGGCGCGTTCGATACGGTCAACACGATCAGCGTGGCCGGATTGGATGGTGGATTCGCTTATGGCGACCTGGTTGCTCAGCTCGGCTCCCTTTCCGGACAACAGCGCATCCAAAACGAGTCAGTCCTGTCTTCAATCTCGCTTCAATATCAAACTCTTCGAGAAGCTGAGTCGAGCGAGACCGGTGTCGATATCGAGCGTGAAATGCAGGACTTGCTGATCATAGAGCAGGCCTACGCCGCCAATGCACGGGTGATCCAAGCGGCCAGTCAGATGCTGACAGAATTAATGGATATCTAAGGTCATGAACTCGCTTTCTCTTAACGGCTTTCTCAACGCATCCGTGATCAACAGCGTCCCGGAGCTGAAGCAACAAATCGCGGATCGCGCCCAAGAAGCGACATCCGGGTTCCAGGCTGATTTGGTATCGCATCTGAATGGCCGGATCGATCAAGCCTTGCTCAGCGATAGAGCGATCAACGAGAACAAAGCGGACCAGGCACGCCTCGATCTACGCAATATTCGACTATCCATTACAGACAACACGCTGACGTCGCTCAGAGACCTCACCGGCGGGCTAAGCCTGGAAATGCAGAGCGCGATCGGTGTGTCCGACGGCCCGCGCCAGAATGCGGTCGCGGCCGAAGCGAAAGAAGCGATCTCAGAAGTCCTCTCGCGATTGAATGCTCGGCACGGCGAGCGTTTCCTGTTCTCCGGCGACGCAACGGCGACACCGCCTTTCGGCGATGCTGAAACGCTGTTGAACGATATTCGCAATATCGGTCTAACAGCCGTTGATGAAAACGACTACGCGGCGCAGATTCAGACCTATTTCAACGATCCGGCGGGCGGCTTTCAGACGAGCTTCTATCAAGGCTCACAGACGGCAAGCGATGGCGACGCGGTGCTTTCCAATCAGCAGGCTTTTGCTGACCTCTTCCAGGGGCTGACAGTGCTTGCTCTGGCTGACACGTCCGAAAACCAGCCCTTTGCGCAGGCCGGAAATCCCGCGCTCGATCAAGCGCTGTCCAGTCTTGAAGGTGCGCGCACCGCCATTGTCGATATTCAAGCCGATGTCGGTATTCGTCAGTCCAGCCTGCAAAATGAACAAGCACGTCTCGAGCGAGAAGAGACCTTGCTCGCCGCCGCCTTTGTCGATCTCGCGGGCAAAGACCAGTATGAAGCGGCGACCCAGCTGCGCGAACTGGAGGCTAATCTTGAAGCCTCTTACCTGCTCACCACGCGCCTCTCCAACCTCTCACTCTTGAATTATCTGAGATAATCTATGCGTTTTCTGACCTCCTTTCTTAGCTTGGCAATCGTCGCCACTTTAGTGGCTGCACCGATCGCGCAATCGCAAACCAAGCTGCGCGATATTCTCGATATTGAAGGGGTCCGAACCAACGATCTTGTCGGCTATGGCATCGTGGTCGGCCTGAACGGTACCGGCGACTCTGTGCGCAACTCTCCGTTCACGGAGGATTCGCTCTCAAACATGCTCGAACGGCTTGGTGTGAACGTGCAAGGCGAAGACATCCGGCCCAATAATGTCGCTGCCGTTTTGGTCACCGCAACGCTGCCTGCCTTTGCCCGTAATGGGTCGAGCATAGATGTGTCCGTGGCGTCGATTGGCGACGCCGGCAGCCTTGAAGGCGGCACGCTTATTCTCACCCCTCTGCGCGGCGCTGACAGCCAAGTCTATGCCGTCGCTCAAGGCAGTGTGATGGTCAGCGGCATCAATGTCGAAGCGCCCGGCGCACGTGACACCGTGGGCACGCCGACCACAGGATCGGTACCGTCTGGCGCATTGGTTGAGCGGGAAATCCCGTTTGACTTTAACGCACAAGATACACTGACACTGGCCCTGCAAACACCTGATTTCACCACGGCTGCGCGCGTTGAGAACATTATCAATACCGCGCTCGGCGCACCGATCGCCTACATGCGCGACCCGGGTACGATTGAGTTGAATATCGGCGCCACGTCTGGGTCCCCTGCCCGCGTCCTCGCGGCGATCGAGAATCTTCCTGTGCAGGTCGAAACCCCTGCCCGCATCGTGATTGATGAGAAGTCTGGCACCATCGTACTCGGCCAGGATGTCACCATTTCAAAAGTCGCCATCGCGCAGGGTAATATTTCGATCAGAGTGCGCGAGAACCCGGTCGTCGTGCAGCCGAACCCATTCGCTGAAGGCGAAACAATCGTGCTGCCGCGCACAGATATTGAAGTTGGTCAGACCGGCAATCAGAACATTGCGTTGCTAAACTCCAACACAAGCCTATCGCAGCTGATTGAAGGCCTGAACGCGCTCGGCGTGCGACCTCAAGAGATGGCTGACATCATCCGCGCAATGAAGACGGCGGGCGCGATCCACGCCGAACTTGTTGTGCGCTAAGTCTCGGTTACTGTCTTAGGAAAATCGGGCTCTATTCGTCTTCCGGTTCTGGCCGCTCCAGAACAATCATACCATCGCGCTTCATCTCCATCATCTTCATCAAGAAGTCTTTCTGGAGCTGTTCCGTCGCTTCCGCGTTCGGCGTTTTGGTCATCTCAAGTTCAGTGCGCAAACCGTCAGCCATGCGGTTCGAAATGTTCTCTAGGAAATAGTCGAACACAGGCTTGTATTGGCTCTCGAGCACTTTCATCAACTCGAGCAGGAATTCCTGGTTCAGCTCTTTAAACAGGACAGGGACATAGTTCCGGTTCAGCATGATTGGAATATCAGTCAGCTCGAACATGCCTTTTTGAATGCCTTCGACCTTCTCCGCATGGCGCGATGACACGTGGTCCATGAGCGATGAGCGTCTGTCATTCGGCATCAGGCTCAGGATCTCGCCGACGCCTTGTAGTTGCGCGTCATCATCCTCATCCTCTTCTTCAGGCGCCAAGAGGAATTCCATCCGCACCATACGTGCGATGACCGCATCAATCTCATAAGAGGGCGGCGGAGGGTCGACCATTTCGCTGAGCACTTTCGATTGTTGCTGTTCCTCCAGAAGGCAGATCAGTTCAGAGCACAGCGTCGCGTCGAGATTACGAAGGATCAGTCCAACAATGTTCGGGGTTAGACCGGATAGATATTTCGCGATTTGTGCGGGCTCGCGTTTCGCAAACGTATCCCACAGGCGACTGAAGTCCTCTTTGTTCTCAGGCTCGGGCAGCTGGTCTTCCAAGCTCTCTTCCTGACCGCCATAGATGACGCGAAGGCGCGACTCATCAAGCAGGCCTTCCATTAACTGTTTTGACAGCTCTGACCCGCCCCGGAGCGAACCACTGGAGCTGCGCAAATGGCCGAGGAAGTCCATGACGATTTCAACCAATTGCTCGCGCTCGAGATAATTGATCGTCTCAAGCGACGCAGCAATGCTCGCAATCGCCTGATCGTCGAGCATATCAACGATTGGCTTGGCCGCCTCCTCGCCGAGGACAGCAATCACCACGGCCGCGCGCTGCGACGCTGTAATGTTGAGTGTGTTCGGAGACGTTTTCTTTGCGTTCGACACTTAGGCATATCCTCTTAGCAAGGCTTCAGTGATTTTCAGCCACCCATCCGCCAGAACAAAAAATCCAAGTTTAAACGGCAGCGAGACAACCGTCGGCGGCACCATCATCATACCCACCGCCATCAAGACGGAGGCCACTACCAGGTCGATGATCATGAAGGGCATGAAAATAACAAAGCCAATTTGAAACGCATGCTTGATTTCAGATAGCATGAACGAGGTGGCGAGCAGCGAGAACGAATGCTCCTCTTCTGGACCGACCGGGCGGTTCAAAGCATCCGACAGAACGAACAAGGCTTCAGGGTCGGTCCGGCGCATCATGAACTCGCGGAACGGTTCGGTGGTCAGCTGCCAGGCCTCTTGCTCGCTCAACCCGCCCTCAATGTAAGGCGACAGACCTTCGGTCCAGGACTGCATGAAAACCGGCTCCATGATGAAGAAGGTCAGGAACATTGCCAGCGCCATGATCATCATGTTTGGCGGCGCTTGCTGCACCCCTAGCGCTTGCCGCAGGATCGAGAACACGATCACCATAAAAGGCAAACAGGTCACCATCATCGCGATGCCTGGTACGAGGCTCAGGATGGTGACGAACAGGAAGAGTTGGATCACCGTCCCGCTCAAGCCTTGGCCATCGCCGAGCAATCCTTCCAGCGTTCCGGCAGCCGGATCCGGCACCACTTGCGCAAATGCCGCCCCAGTTAGGGCGGTCATTGACAGGGCCAAAACAAGAAAAGAGCGCCAAAACAGGCTCTGCCCGCTCAGCATTGGCAGGCTAGCCATCTTCTTGTTCCTCGATCTGCGTCAAGCGAACACCAATGGCGCCATCTTCAAGCTCAATCAGCTCACCATGCGCGATCAAGCGGTCTTCGACGAGCAGTTCGATCGGGTCTTCAATCTTCGCCGTCAAAGGAATGATCGTGTCTGGGCGCAGCTTTAGCAGCTCCGCCACACTGAGTTTCTTGCGCCCAATCGAGACCACGACATTCACGGGGAGCCCGTAAATCGATCGCTTAAACTGGTTCTCCGGAGTCACGCTCCTGCGGTCTGTTTCACCAACAACGTCTTCTACTGTTTCTGGCTCTGACATGAGGTCCCTCTTAAACGCTTTCCGGACCGCTCATGCGGGCCAGGCTAGACTCAATAAATCGCTGCATATCGAATTGCAGACCGCCGGTTTGCCAATCTGCATCGATTTGAATTTCGGTCGCCGCATCCAGCATCTGCACCTCGCTGATTTCGTTCAATCGCGGGGACGCTTGGATAGCGCTTTGAAAAGAGACACCAAACTGGGTCGGCACTTTCAAGACGAGCTTTTCGATTTCTGGCGGCGACGTGGCTTCAAGCTCGCGGACCACTTCCTCGGCTAGGAAATCTTCGGCCAAGCGAGGAAAAGCAGACTCGATAAAGTCGCGAGCAAGCTCTGTCACCCGCACCAGCGCGGCGCGTTGTAGGTCATTCACCTGTCGCTCTAAACTCTGTAAAATCGCGCCGGTATCAATTTCAGGCTGCAGCGGGGGAAGCGTCACATCGATTGCCTCTGCGCCGGCTTCCATATCTTGTTCGTCAGCCTGAGCAGATCCGCCAAGCTCCGCATCAAAGGGCTTGTCCGGCGGCGTGTCGCCAACCATGACCTTTTTCTCTTTTTGCGTCTGCGCAAGAGCGTTCACGTGAAAGCGCGGCAGGGACAGAGGCGTCAGGCTATTCATTGGCCGCGATCTTTCTGTCTTCTTTCAACCAATCCTGCAGCAGAGCGGCGGTCTGTTCCTGGTTCTCGCTGGTGTAATCCTTCAGGTAATCAATCGGGTCAGAAGACTGTCCAAACAGATCGCCCTCAAGTCCGGCATCTCCCGGGGTGCCATCGGCTCCTTCGCCAGCGCCGCCGTCGTCGCGCCGAGCAGCCGACCCGCTGGCAAAGACAGGCCGCATCACACCAAACCCAAGCGCAAGCACAATCATGCCGAGGAAGATCGCTTGGACTGCGGACCAAAGGTGCTGTTCCAGCAGGCGTTCGATCATCGATGGGGCGGGCGTTAGCTCAACCTCTGGCAGCGCCTGGAAGGGCATCAGCTCTACGGTGAGCGTGTCGCCGCGATCAGCTTCCAATCCGGCAGCGTTGCGCACCAAGGCCTCAAAGTTTTGTCGTGCTTGTTCGACTTGCGTCGCCGCATCGGCTGCCGCGAAATCAATGCCGAGGGCTTCTTGATTCAGCAGCACTGCGATAGAGACCCGCTCGATCTGACCTGGCAGACGTTCGGTCTGTGTACGCGTTTCATTGAGCTCATAAGCAACCGACTCGGTAGAGCTCTTGCTCGTGCTTTCATTTTGACCCGCAGCGCCATCGCCTTGTGGTAGATTGCTTGCGACGGTCAGCCCGCCGCCGCCTTGGTTGGTTTCATTTGAGTCATTGGTGGTTCGTGACCGCACAACACGCGATTCTGGATCAAAGCGCACATCGGAAATCACGGTGCGCTCGCGGCTGACATCGATGCTGACAGAGACTTCCGCATTGCCATCGCCCAGACGGGCAGACAGCAAGCGCTTAATCTTTTGCTCGAGGGCCATTGCCTGATCTTCGGCGACAATACCCGGCGCCTCTCCCGTTTCCGCAGTTGGACCAGCAAGAATGCCATGACGCGGATCGATCACCACAACATCTTCAGGGTTTAGCCCGGCAACCGCCAGAGCGACCAAATACTGAATTGCTTCGGCCTGACCACCATTCAGGCGACGCGCCGATGACAACGTAACGGAAGCAGTTGGGGTCGGCTGCGCCCGCGAAAAACCAGAGCGCAGATTGGCACCGATATGAACGCGAGCGGACTCGACCCCCGGTGTGGTTAGAATGGTGCGCGTCAGCTCGCCTTCTTTGGCGCGCCAATAGGCAGCATTATACATTTCCGATGTGACTGAGAATCCGTTGACGCTGTCGAGCAGCTCATACCCCTGGATCGATTGGCGCGGCAGACCGTCACGGGCTAGGGCAAACCGGGTCTTATCGCGGACATTGGCCGGAATAAAAATCGCCTCGCCGCGGATCTCATAAGAAACATCAAGTGATTCGAGTTCATTAATCACTTCGCCAGCGCGGACCGGATCTAAGCCTGAATATAGCAGGGACATCGACGGTTGTAGCGTGGTGCGTACAAGAAAGGTCATCGCGGCCAGGACGCCGAGAACCGCCGCGCCGAGCATGATCTGGCGCTGCAAACCCAGCGCGCGCAGATTATCGATAAACCCCATAAGACCGCTTTCCGTTTTCTCGCTACGGTTGAACTTGGTTAATTTCTCGGCCGAAAGCGTTAAGGCTTCCTTTACTAGGGATTGTTTTAAACAGGAAAACTACTTCTAGTTTATCGAGGGACGAATGAGCGACAAGCCAGAGGCCAAATCTAAAGATGAGGCTGCATCCTCAGGCGGCATCAATATGATGGGATTGCTCGTGCTAGGCTTGGCCTGCGCGACGACGTCATTTGCGAGTGTTTTCTTCCTCGCGCCTGCACCGACGGTGGCAGAAGCCGCGGAGGTTGAGGCCGAATATGTGCCGAAAGAAACCAAATCACATAAGAAAAAAGAGCTGACTTACACGCCGGTCCAAGAAATTCTGATCACGGTCGGCAGCGCGCCAGCGACCCGGTATCTAAAAATGAACGTGTCGGTGGCAACCGAAAAGTCTGACGCCAAACTGGTTGAGCCGGTCGAGCCGCAATTGATCGACGCTTTCCTTCTCTATTTGCGCTCGGTCGAGATGAGCGATTTCGAAGACCCCGCCTTCTACAAACATATGCGCGAGCAGCTTGGACGCCGGGCGGATCTTGTTCTCGGCGACGGTGTTGTCGAGGGCGTCCTAATCACTGAATTTTTGCTGAGGTAATCGCATGCCAGTTTCTCCTTTTGATATCGCGATCATTCTGATCTCCTCAGTCGCCTGCATCTATTGCATTGTATTGAGCCGCCGCCTGCGGGCCCTGCAGAACACGCGCAACGGCCTTGGCGCAACAATCAAAGCGCTCTCTGATTCGATCAGCGCGGTCTCTGCAACGACAGACGAGACCCGCTTTCATGCGGGCGAACTTGCTGTGCGTCTCGCCCGCCTCATCGAAGAAGCTAAACAAGCCAGTGAGCGTGTTGAGGTTCTGACTCAACGCATGAACGAAGCGCATGATCGCGCTGCGAGCCAGCCGCCGCCGCGCCCCATCATGCAAGCTCCGCCTGCACCCGCACCTGCTCCGGACGCCGTGCAAGAAGCCCTCGATGTCTCAAACCAGCGTCTGCAGGAGATCACTGAAATGATGCATCGATTAAAAGACCTCTCGGAGCAGTCCGTGGTTGAAGCTGAAAAAGCGACGCCAGCCCTGCGTCCCCTCCCGACGCAATTGCGACACCGAATGAAAGTGGTTTAGAACATGGCCATTAAAGCTGCGAACCGATCAAATGTGCTACTGACGCTAGGTGTCTTGTTCACGCTGGGCGCCGCAACACGGCTGGTGCCTGCCAACATTGCTGATGCGCGCGAAGCCGATGCCGACCAACCCGCTGAAACGGCGGCAACACAAACAGTCAGCGCCGTTCCGACCGCCTCACAATCCATTCCAATTGAGGGTCAGATCTGTTTCAGCGAAGACCTGTCGGAAGCGTTGGCAGCAGATCAGTCGCGGCTGCAAACTGAAACCGAAAAGCTTGCGGCCAAAGAGCTCGATTTACAGGCAATGGAAGCCGAGCTGGCCGAGACCCGCGCCGACTTGATCGCGCTTCAAGCAAGCCTTGAGACGCGCTGGGAAGATATGCAATCCTTTGCCAGTGAAGACTTGAACCATCTCGCGCAGATGTATGGCGCCATGAAGCCTGATCAAGCCGCAACCATATTTGATCAAATGGATCCCGGCTTTGCCGCAGGCTTTCTGCGCTTATTGAACAGCGAACAAGCCGGACTGATCATGGCCAATATGGAGTCGCAGCAGGCCTATATTGTCAGTGTCCGCCTCGCCAGCCTCAACGAAGACCTCCGCCGCGAAGACTCGTAAACGTCCCCTCTTAGAAGAACAAATGTGCACAAAGCGCCGTGGAAAACGGTATTTCTCACCAAAATACTACTTTAACTAGAATTGGTACGCATATTGCGTTGGCCTTCGTGTTAACCACACGAAGACGAACCGAATGGCGACCCCTCCCTTAAAGCTCCCTGCCCGTATCCTGCGGCAAACCTGGACCACGCGCGAAGATTTACGCGCCAACCGCGATGTTGTGTTTGTGTACGGCGATAATGTCGCTCGTGAGGGACATCGCGGCCTAGCACGGCAAATGCGCGGGGCGCCCAATGCCCACCCGATTTCAATCAGTTGGGGGCCTTTCGATCCCTTTACACACGCCACAGCTGACGCCGCTATGGCGCAGGTTCTAGAGGACTTAGAGGCATTATATACTCGAGCGCCAAGCCTAATCGTGTGGCCACTTTCCGGGATTGTCCCGGAATTTCAAACCGTTCCGGACGAAGTGCTCTTTTTCTTGCACGACGAGGCCAAGAAGCGGTTCAACATTTCTGGCCCCATTTAAGCAAATCGCATAACGCGACCATTTTGCGCAGCTCAATGCGCGAAGCCGCGCATTCGATTAACTCTAATTAAAACAACCTTAGATAGAAGCACCCAATGAGATTTGGATGAGGTCGTCGATGGCATCGGCAGCACAAGCAAAAGAAATGCCCCTCGAAGAGGAGGCTCCGCTCAGCGATCGCGCGCTTGTGTTCAAGCACTGCAAAGCGGCCTTTGATGAGATTCAAAAGCATGGAACGCTTCCAGATCCAACGGCGTATGCGGTTTGGTATGGCTATGTCTCGCGCAGCCCGGCTGAACTTCGCCTCGCGGTCGACAAGATCCTCGCCAGCGGCGGCGCCCTCGATCACTACGAGCTAAACGAGCTGTTCCGTGAGCATGTCAGTGCCAATCAGACGGTCGATAAAAACGAAGCCATCGGCAAAGAGATCGAAAGCAGCATTCAGGATGTGTCGAAGCTACTACAAGCCGGCATGACTCAGAACGCTCATTTCAGGACAACGCTTGATGACCTATCTGAAACACCGACGCAGCAAGCCGATGAGCAAGACTTCAAATCCCTGCTCGATCAGTTGATCAGCGAGAGCCAGAAAATGTCTGTCGTCTCCACACGATTGACCGATGGACTTCGTAAATCTCAAGAAAAAGTTCAGAAGCTGAACGACGAGTTGGAACAAGCGCGCCGCGAAAGCCTGCTCGATCCGCTCACTTCGGTCGCCAATCGGCGCGCCTTTGAGAACCGGATTAAATGGCAGATTGAAGACGCCGAAGCCACCGGCTCACGTTTCTGTCTCGTGCTGGCTGATCTCGACGAGTTTAAAAGCGTGAATGACAATCTCGGCCATCAAGCGGGCGACGAAGTTCTCAGGAAATTCGCGTCGACCCTTTTTGAAAACACCAAAGGCCAGGACTTGGTCGCCCGGTATGGCGGTGATGAGTTTGCGATCATTCTGCCCAATATCGATACGATGTCGGCCTACAATCTTATGGTCACGGTCAAACATCAATTCGAACAGGTTAGGGCCTCCACGTCCCAATCCGCGGTTGCCCAAGTTGAGGCGACAGCCTCGTTCGGTATCGCGCCATATAAATCGCGCCAGTCAGGCGATGACTTGATCGCCGCAGCCGATACGGCGCTCAACAAAGCGAAGTCTCTGGGGCGTAATCGTGTCTGCGCGGAAGGCCTGTTCTAGGCGCGCTCGAGCTGCTGCGCTTAGCCCCAGTTCAGCAAGACTGAGATAATCAACGACACGCCAAGGGCGAGCGAAGAAACCGCCGTAAGCAAGGCACCTGAAACCCGCATCAGAATAAATTTCTTACCCGCACCCCGCGCACCGACCAAGTGCGACCCGGAATTGCTGGTGAATGCGAAAGCGTGCAGTGACCGCGCCAGGAAGAATGCGAGCCCGACGATCAGCGCGATCCATGTCTGACCGAAGAGCAGCTCATACAGCGCCAAGACGGTGACGAAAATCGCGGCGTTTTCCGCCAGATTGCCATGCCGACGCACCAAGCGCTCCAGCGTCATATCTTCTGCCACGCCAGCGCCCTTGCCCGAGCCGGAGCGATAAGTACCCACGGTGAGCATCAAAATGATTTGCAGGCACAAAAGCACCCCGCCAAGCAGGGCTGCATAGATTGGGGGAGACACGGTTTCCATGATTGTGATCTTTCCGGGTATGATGAGTGTGGAGGGGCGCCGAAGCGCCCCATCTCGTTGGCTTTAGTGATGCGTTGGTGTGAGGAGAACTTTACCGTCTCGCCCGCCGGCGGCGGCGCGGGTGACAGCATCGCCGATTTCCTCAAGCGGGAACCGCGAGTCGATCTTAGTTTTGATCTGCCCACTCGCAATGAGCGGGATCAGCGCCCCGAGCGCACCTTGCTTTTGCTCTTGGCTGGCCGTCTGATACCATTGCTGCAACCAGAAGCCGCGTGGGCGAATATCTTTCGTGATCATGGCGCTCAAATTCAGCTCCGGCTGCTTTCCAGACAGCGTGCCATAAGTGATAATGCTCGCGCCATATCCGAGCGTCTCAATCATGCGCTCATGGCTTTCACCCGCCACACAATCGAAGGCCAGGCGAATATCTGCGCCGCCTGTCGCTTCTGCGACGCGCTCAACGAGGTCTGGGCCGTCGAGTAGGACCACAGTTCCACCAAGGTCTTTCAGGCGCAGCAATTGATCATCGCGGCGGACAATATTGACCGTTTTAATGCCTTTCAGCGCCGCCAATTGGATCACCATTTCGCCGACCGCTGAGTTCGCAGCGTTTTGAATAATCCAGTCGCCCTCTTTTAATTCGGCAAAGTCGCTGAGCATCAGATGTGCTGTGAGCGGATTTACCGCGAGCATAGAGAGCTGCTCAACATCACCGGGAGGTGCTGGAATGAAGCCCGCTGCGGGGGCCACGATTTCGCTGCGCCATGTGCCGCCAACGCCTGCCAGCAAAACGTTCTGGCCGACCTGCAAATGGCTGACGCCTTCGCCGAGTTCAACAACTTGACCGACGCCTTCACCGCCTGGCACTGAGGGAAGCGGCGGCGCAGCCGCATATTGGCCTGCAATCTGGAGCAGGTTGGCGGGATGGATCGGCGTCGCCAGCACGCGCACTTTCACCTCGCCCGCAGCCGGGCTTTGATCTGGAACTTGCTTCAAGGTGAGCACATCGGCTGGGTTGCCCAATTGATTGAATTCGATGACTTGCATTGTCTTTCTCCGTTCGACGTTTGATGTCTGAACAGCAAAATAAGCAGGCTGTTTCCGGAGAAAAATCGGGTAATCGGTGCAATTGTATTGTCGATCCGGCAACAATCAGGCAAACTGAGCATAGCGGGATGACAATGTGAGACACTGAGAATGGATCGCCTTCGCGCCATAGAGTATTTTATCAAAGTCGCCGAATTGGGCAGCTTTACGTCCGCGGCTAAGTTTATCGGTGTCCCAGCCTCCTCGATTTCCCGGCGGATTCAGGATCTAGAAGCCGAGCTCGGCACCACCCTACTCAATCGAACCACACGCAGCGTCAGCCTCACCGAACTTGGCGCTGTCTATCTCGAGCAGGCCAGGCCAGCTTTAAAAGCGCTCGATTACGCAGGCGAGCTCATAAATGACCGGCCAAGCGCGCCAAGCGGCTTCTTACGGATCACGGCGATGCCGGGCTATGGCGGCCTACATTTGATGCCAGCGATCCATAAGCTGCGCGCGCAATACCCAGATCTGATCATTGATGTCGAATTGTCGGACCAGGTCTACAATCTTGCCAATCACGAGGTGGACATTGCCGTTCGGGGCACGTCTGACTTGCCGGACCGCGCAATCGCGAAAAAACTCGCCAGCAGTGACATGATGCTGGTGGCCTCACCGTCTTATCTAAAGGCCTACGGGGTTCCGCATACGCTTTCGGATCTCAAGTCCCATCGCACATTACTGTATCGCGGCCCGCAACGGATCATTCACTGGCAAGCGAAGACGTCTGAGGGTTGGATAGAATTGCAAACCCATCCGGCCTTTATCTGCAATATCGGCCGCGCTCTGGTTGACGAAGCACTGGCAGGCACTGGGCTCGGCCTGTTCTTCGATTGGGGCATCCAAGATGAACTCGCGCGCGGTGATCTCGTGCCCCTGACCCTCGCCGACGCCGATCTTTCAATAACGCGCAATCCAGATTCAGGGATCTATCTCCTCTACAACCAACCGAAGTACCGGCTCAACAAAATCAAGACGACTGTGGACTTTTTGGTGCGGGAGTTGACCCATTAGTGCGTGTCTTGATCATCACTAAGCCATGTATCCCATAGCCTTCCAATCGACGCGGCCTGCTCAGCTGTTAGGACTCCCAAGACGCATTTCGGCGCGAAGCCAAACTTGCTCTCAAAGGCCTGTTCAAACGCTTCCAGCGAGGAGAACCCTAAGCGAGTCGCAATAGCATCGCACCGATCAGAGTTTGCAGAACCAAAGGCCAAGCTTCGAAGCGCATAATCAAGGCGACGAGCGACGACATAAGCCTCGAATGAGGCGGGCAATTGGACAATTTCGTACAAGCGCGCTCGTGAATAATCGAATTGCTGCATCAGGCTCTCTGTCGAGAAGTCAGGCTCTAAAATATGTTCATCGATATAGTCTAAGATCGTGTGCTCGAGACGTTTCGGTTGGGCTTTCAGCGCCATATAATTGTGAACCATGGGGTAGATCACCCGCTGCGCACGCGCCGCATATTCAACACCATCACCAGCCGTAGCTGACGGCAATGTGGCAAACGACGTCTCAAACAAGCGTCTTATCGCCTGCGCTTCTCGAGACGCGGCTTCGAAAAAGACGCCTTGCGGAGATGTCCCAGCTTCATAGTCGATCTCGGCGTGTGGAATAATGATGGCATACACGTCCATATCGAGCATCAGGCCACTAATATCACCGGCCAGATCGAACATGAAAAAATCACCAGGGCGGATCTCAACAACCTTTCCTTCATGAAGGAAGTGACATCCGCCGGTTTTGCACATCCAACCAAGCATCGCACGCCTCTGCGGCGTAGGGACTGCTGACTGCTTTCTAATCGTCTTGGTTTGCAGGTGCAGGCGCGCGTCTGTGAAGAACACGCGGTCGGCAACCCAAGTGGTCGACATCGTCGAGAACGGACGTCCCTCAATCTGGAGCGCCGTTACTGAATGTGTTTTACTATTGAAGTGCGCCCAGGCCGCAGCTGCTTCCTCTGGGGCAAACGCTGCTGAATCAAAGACGATCTTGGGCAAGCCTCTCATGCGAACAAACTATATCACGCGGGCAAAAAGGACAGGGCGACCGTAAATCGAGCCTCGCCTCGAACGGAGCATAAAAAAAGCCCCTGAAAAACCGAAGTTTTCCAGGGGCTTATTTGGGTGCGGGAGTAGGATTTGAACCTACGACCTTCAGGTTATGAGCCTGACGAG
>ERZ1740070.1398-NODE-1398-length-15199-cov-4.800647_pt1 | contig 15199 bp, 11 predicted proteins | sample MGYA00581734_ERZ1740070 | MGnify/ENA primary metagenome ERZ1740070 (study PRJEB43018, sample SAMN04849744) | marine metagenome | isolation source: floating plastic debris | place: Pacific Ocean | collected 2008-09-01 | study: EMG produced TPA metagenomics...
CGTCACGCTTTTCTGACTGCCGACAATCCCCTTCGGAGAACTGGTACTGCCGGATGAGAACTGGATGTAGCACATGTCATCCGCCGCAAATGGGCGAAGGTCAGAGACCGTATGCGTCAGGTCAGATCCATCCAGATTTCCGACTTGTATTCCGGTATGCTGCAGCGCATCTTTCGCGACGCCTAAAATCGATGTCGGCGCGAGCAGACAATGTAGGCCGGCTGTCTCGCAAATGCGTTTAAGCTGGTCCTTGTAAAACGCATTGCTGCCCAGCGTCACAGGGACAGAAATGGGGACCGGCAGAACGCCGGCATACTGACAGGCAAAAAACATGACCGCGAAGTCCGGGCTGGTCTCCGCGATCAGTCCGAGCAGTGCTGCGGGCTCTGTCGCGGTGTTCAGCCGCGCCGCCATCTCGATGGCGCGGGCGCGAAGCTCATGATAGGTCAGCGCACTTTCCAACTCACCCCGGACAGAATAGAAATTTAGCCCGGTCACGCCCTTCGCGGCATAATCCAGCGCCTCGCTCAGAGTTTCAAAGCCGCCGCAATTGAACTCGATACTGTTCGCGTTCGGGGTTCTTACCTGCATTGTCAGCCCTCGTCGCCAGCAGCTATCCCACCAAGCCGTTGCTCTCACCAGATGTACGTCTGTTCATCTTCATGTCACATATTTTTTGCAAAAAACAACTTTTTCATCAGTGCCGTGAACAAATGTGAACCGATTCGTAGCGGTTTTTGGTTGGGATTTCCTCTGTTTTTTGTCACAAACCTCCTCTGTGAACGGAGGGAATTCAGTGAAACTGCTGAATGCGATGATGGCGCGCGTGATAAAAACAGGCACGCTGACCATCATTGATGCCGATGGACAGTCTCATCAGCATGGCGCGGGGGACGCTCCCCAAGCGACCGTCCGGCTGACCGACAAATCCTTGTATCGAAAACTGTTTTTGAACCCCGAATTGTATGCAGGCGAAGCCTATATGGACGGGACTCTGGTGATCGAGAATGGCTCCATTCGCGACCTTCTCAAAGTGTTTGCCTTGAACAGAACCGGCTTGCGCAGTCATCCCGTTCAGAAAGTTCTGAAATCATGGCTCAAACGCATCCGCCGATGGCATCAACGCAATGCTGCGGCGGCGTCTCGCAAGAATGTGCAGCACCATTACGACTTGTCGAACGCGTTCTACAAACTCTTCCTCGATGAGAATATGCAATATTCCTGCGGATACTGGCCCTCAGAAGACATCACGCTGGAGGAAGCCCAAAAGCTGAAAATGGCGCATATCGCCGCCAAGTTGAACCTGAAGCCGGGCATGCGCGTGCTCGATATTGGATGCGGCTGGGGGGGCCTCTCCATCTATATCGCGCAGAATTTTGACTGCGACGTGGTCGGCGTAACGCTTTCAGACGAACAGCTGGCCTTGGGCCAAGCGCGCGTCAAAGAAGCCGGTCTGGAAAATCGAGTCTCGCTGCGATTGCAGGATTACAGGCACGTTCAGGAAACCTTCGACGCGGTGGTTTCGGTCGGCATGTTCGAACATGTCGGTGTGGCGCACTATAAGGAGTATTTCGCAGCCATCCGAGACCGTCTCACAGATGAAGGATGCGCGCTCGTCCATTCAATCGGGCGCAAAGGCGGCCCCGGGACAACCGGCGCCTGGATCCGAAAATACATCTTTCCGGGCGGATACTCCCCCGCCCTGTCCGAAACCTTTGCAGAGATCGAAAAAGCCGGCCTTTGGGTCACCGATTGTGAGATCCTGCGATTGCACTATGCCCACACCTTGCGCGAATGGGATAATCGGTTTCAGGCCAATCGGGACAAAGTGGCGGAAATGTTCGACGAGTCCTTCTGCCGCATGTGGGAATTCTATCTGATCGTCAGCGAATTCACATTCCGGCACGGCAAGCACATGAATTTCCAGATACAACTGAGCAAGACGGTGGACGCGCTCCCGCTCGCACGCGACTATATGCTCGAAACGGAACGAACTTTGGTGAGCTGACAATGGCGCCGACCGATACAGTCGAAAAACCGACCACGCTGACCAAGCCGCGGCGCGCCTTTATCAAGCGAAATGGCAAGAAACTGATGCGCTGGGTCGCCGGTTATCAGTCTCGACAATCGAAAGTGCCTGCCACGCCTTTGGTTCCAAATGCACTCTTTCAGCATCTTGAGGCTCTTCAAAAAGAATGGCCGACAATTTTAAAAGAGGCCCAGGACGTCCTCGCCTATAAAGATGTCATCCCGGGTTTCCAGGACATTTCGCCAGACCAATACCGGCTCGCCAAGGGTCGCAACTGGCGGACCTTTATCCTCTATGGATTTGGCAAACGGCTCGAAACAAATACCAAGCTGACCCCGCGCACAGCGGATCTGCTGGATACGATTCCAAATTTGCAAACGGCGATGTTTTCGATCCTGTCGCCGGGCTATCACATCCCGGCGCATAAAGGGGTCACGAAAGGCATCTTGCGGGCGCATATCGGTCTCATCGTTCCGGATGAAGCAGACAAATGCCGTATTCGCATCGATGATGAAATCGTCGCCTGGAAACCGGGCGAGCTGTTTGTGTTTGACGATACATATGAACATGAAGTCTGGAATGAGACCGATCAGGAGCGGGTTATTCTGCTCTTCGATTTTGACCGGCCGATGAAGTTTGGCGGACGCGTGCTCAATCATCTGCTGCTGGCAGCCATGAAGATGACGGCCTTTTATCGCGATCCCAAGAAGAACCTCGAAGCCTCCGAAGCGCGTCTTGAACGGGCGATTGCAAAACGCAATGAGATGCTGGAACGTTTCTAGGCGCGCGACAGACCCCGTTCGACCATAAAATAACGCGCCTTCACCGGGTGGACCAAGCGGCGTTAAGAGGCGAAGCTAAGGCCTTGATACGGAGAGGTCCAACATGTCTGCTTTCGAAAACATCGTCATCTGTGAACCCCTTCGAACGCCGGTTGGGGCGTTCGGGGGCGCCTTCAAGACGGTGCCGCCGCACCAGCTCGCGATGCAGGTTGTTTCGGAAATCATGGATCGGACCAGGCTTCCAGGTGATGCCGTGGATGATGTCATTTTCGCCAATTGCTACCCCACCATGGAGGCGCCGGCGCTCGGACGTGTGGTTGCGCTCGATGCAGGACTGCCGGTGACGGCGGGTGGATTACAGCTGGACCGCCGCTGCGGCTCCGGCCTGCAAGCGGTGATCTATGCCGCCATGACGGTCGCGACGGGCGGCGCTGACCTCGTGATTGCCGGCGGCGCCGAAAGCATGAGCCGGGCGCCCTTCTATTCGACGGAGATCCGTTGGGGCGTGAAATCGCCCAACATCCGCCTTGAGGATGGATTGACACGGGGGCGCGTGACGGCGGGCGGAGAAAACCACCCTGTTCCCGGGGGCATGATCGAAACCGCTGAGAACCTGCGCAAGGAATACGATATCTCACGCGAAGCTCAGGATACACTGGCGGCGAGGTCTCAAGCACGCGCGGGCGCCGCGATGCAGAATGGTGTGTTCGCCGAGGAAATTGTCCCGGTCACAATCAAGGGCCGAAAAGCCGATACGCTTGTCGACTCAGATGAACATCCGCGTCCGGGCACAACGCTTGAAAAGCTCTCAACCCTGAGACCGATCATGGGCAAATCGGACCCGGAGGCGACGGTTACAGCGGGCAATGCTTCCGGGCAGAATGACGGTGCTGCCGCCTGTATCGTCACCTCACGCGCCATAGCCGAGAAACATGGTCTCAAACCTATGAGCCGCATGGTGAGTTGGGCACTCGCCGGCGTCCCACCGAAAACCATGGGAATCGGCCCCGTCGCGGCGACCGAGAAAGCGCTGTCGCGCGCGAGCTTGTCCCTAAAGGACATGGACCTGATCGAACTCAATGAAGCTTTTGCGGCGCAAGTGCTGGCTTGCACGAAAGCCATGCAGCTCGGAGACGACGACTTTGATCGCATCAATGTCCATGGATCTGGCATCTCGCTCGGCCACCCGGTCGGCGCAACAGGCGTCCGCATTTTGACAACGCTGCTGCGCGAGATGGAACGGCGCGAGGCGAGATACGGCCTGGAAACCATGTGCATTGGTGGCGGTCAGGGACTGGCGGCCATATTCGAACGAATCAGCTAAAGGCACTGCGGCCGAACAGACCCCCACCATGACCGGGTCTCGCATCGGCGAAGCGCTTTAAGGCCGTGCCCTAATTTCGCTCGGCTATGCCAATTTCCGAGCAAAAATTTACCAAACCAGAGGGGAGGTCATTTTTTCCGTTCGAAAAATTGCATCACTCTAGCTCGGATGATGGATCGGGGCGACCCCGTTAAAAACAGTCGGAAAGGACCTCTAAATGAACCTCATCCAGAAACTTGCACTGCCGGTCGCACTCGGTCTGGCCAGTTGTACGCAGGCCGCTAGCCCGACCCCTAGCGCCCCGGCGGCTGCATCGCCCATGATGCCATTGGCCGAGACGCCTCGCCGCGCTTTCCTGGCGGCCTATCAGCCCGAAATTGATGCCCTTTTGCCGAGCTTGAGCGACATTGAAGAATATCAGGTCAATGGCATGAGATTCTACACGGGTCAGATGGAAGGGGTCGATGTCGTTGTGTTCATGACGGGCATCAGCCTGGTCAATGCCGCAATGAACACACAATTGGTGATCGACCATTTTGAAATCGAAGCCATTCTCGTCAGTGGTGTCGCCGGCGGTGTCGATCCGGAATTGTCTTTCGCAGATGTCACAGTGCCCGCAAAATGGGGACAGTACAATGAGATGGTTTTCATGCGCGAAGCGTCCCCGGGCGAATTCGTGCCACATCCGGGCCTCGGCCCCGAGTTTGAAGCTTTTGAGTTTATGGGGCCCCGCGGGATGCATGTGCCCGCAAAGGGGGACCCGAATCCGACAGAACGAAAATTCTGGTATGAGGCGGATCCCGAGTTGATGGAGGCGGCGCAAATTGCTGCAGAAACGGTCGAATTCAAACAGTGCGTCGACGCTGACACCTGCCTGCCGCGCGTCCCGATTGTCACGCTTGGTGGAAATGGCGTCACCGGATCAGTGTTCCAGGACAATGCCAAGTTTCGGGAATATCTCTTCGAGACATTCGAGGCGAAAGTCGTTGAGATGGAAACCTCAGCGATTGCCACAGTCGCTTATGCCAATGACATTCCCTATATTGGCTTTCGCAGCCTGTCCGATCTTGCCGGCGGCGGCGGCGGCGTGAACGAGTATCCGATTTTTGAAGTCCTCGCGGCTGAAAATGCCGCTGCTTTCCTGCGCGAGTTTCTGGTCGCCTATAGCAGTTAGAGGATTGCCCTTAACCGCCCTGCGCCAGCAGGGCGGGTGTTGGGATCGTCTCTTCATAGACGTCCCAGTTTCCGGTCAACTCATCCAATACGGTGCCGCCGACCAGGTATAAAGCCTCCAAGGACGCCTCCATGCCGGCATACCCTTCATTCTCGCCAAGCAGATTTTCCGCCGCGGTCTTGCCGGGAGGCTGCATCGTATAATTGCTGCCCGTGCGCAGCACCATGAACCGATTTTTGTCGACCCGGCCAATCTCGTCGAGATATTGGATCGACGTATAGGTCCCCGTGTCTTCCATGGCCGAGGTGACAAAATCGGATTGTCCATTGCTCCAATAGTCGACCCATGCATTGGCCCAGTCATTCATGATTGCGCCATGCCAGAACGTCATCGCCGCGAGATGACCACCCTTGAGGACAAAAGGCGGCTGTTGCGCCATCTCATGCTCGGTGTAAAGCGCGCGCGTCTCTTCCAGGCCAGGCAGGTCCGGTATCACGACATCCTTGGTCAATTCGAAGGCCCAGTCGCGCAAATCTTGATTGATCAGAAACATTTCGCCGCCATCCGGCTCCGGTTTGCCCGGGTCATAGGGAAACTGCGTCTGACGCGCAAAGTAGCCGGTCGGCCAATCCTCCGGCTTTTCGCGAGCATCAATATGATGCGCCAGATCGCCATCCACCAGATAGGCCGACCAGACCGCGGACCCGATTGAGGCATCTTCCGGATCGATGCCGGCAATTCCCGCGACCAGCCAGTAAGCCTTGCTGAGATCAAATCTTGTGTCCAGGCCGAGGGCCATGGTCGAGGCCGTCGACTTGGCCGTGCCAATGCCCGTCACCATGGCCAGGATTTGCGCCTCTGGATCATAGAATAGGGAATGGTGCGAATGCGGGAATTCAATCTCAACATCAAACGGGCGACGCTCTTTCCAAAGCTGGAACTCTCCCGGTCGGTCGCCTTCATCCGCACCAATCTCGAACATGGTGACCAACACGGCCTTGACCGGCAATGGGTTCGCACAGGGTTCAGCGATGCGGCATATCTCCACGCCGTTTTCTTCACTCGCGACGTCCGGTGACTGGGCGTTGCTGCACGCCGCCAGGACGGCCAAACCTGCACCCACAATAACGTTCCTCACGCCGATGCTTCGAATCATTTTGCGCACTCCTCAGCCAACCTGAATTCCGGTGTCCAAAGTGTCCGGTTCTCTCACCAGGTCAAACACGAGGAGCGTGCGAATAATTCGCGCGGCTGTCTTGCGCACATTACTATCAAAATGTGGTTCAAGTGATGCAGAATTGGCCTTCACCGCGGCACCGGGGCACGCCAGACTGCCGAAAGTCGCTCTGAGGTGCAGATTTGTTATCACCTTGATGGCAAAGTGGGCGTCGGCCCGCGTTGAAAGGCCATTGATTCAAAAAGAGGTCCGTTGATGCAATCGGCGCCCAATCGCGTACTGAAAGGCAGACTGCTGACCTTTTCCGATCGCCCGGCCGAGGCCGGAGATACGGATTGCTTTACCTACCATCCGGATGGGGCGCTGGCGCTGGACGCGGGAAAGATTGCGTGGCGCGGTCCCTTCGCGGACCTGCCCGACCGTTACAGCGCATGGCCCGTCATCGATCATTCACCGCACCTTATTCTGCCCGGCTTTATCGACGCGCACACGCATTATCCGCAAATGGAAGTGATCGGATCGTACGGCGCGCAACTGATTGACTGGCTGGAAACCTACACCTTCCGCCAGGAAGCCCGGTTTGAGGACGAGACGCATAGCGAAACACTGGCCACGCTCTTCTTTGACGAATTGATCAATCACGGCGTCACGAGCGCTGCCGTTTACACGACATCTCATCCAGCCTCCACGACCGCGTTCTTCAATGAAGCCCTATCGCGAAACATGTGCATGATTGGCGGCAAGGTTCTGATGGATCGCCAGGCGCCAGAGAATGTGTCGGATACACCGCAACGCGCCTATGATGAAAGCACGGCGCTGATCGAGACCTGGCACGACAAAGCCCGCCTCGCCTATGCCATCACGCCCCGGTTCGCACTGACCTCAACCCATGAGCAAATGTCGGCTGTGCAGGCGCTGATTGCGGAACATCCGGACTGTTATGTCCAGACGCATCTGTCTGAAAACCTGTTTGAGATCAGTGAAACGCTGCGCCTGTTCCCAAATGCCCCGGACTATACCGGGGTGTATGAACGGTTTGGCTTGCTGGGCTCGAAATCCCTGTTCGGGCATTGCATTCACCTGTCCGATCGCGAACGCGACGTACTGGCAGAATCCAACTCCGTGGCGGTGTTCTGCCCATCATCCAACCTGTTCCTGGCAGTGGCTTGTTCGACTATCCCGGCGTGCAAGCCACAGATATCAGGATCGCTTTTGGATCCGATATCGGGGCGGGCACCAGCTGTTCCATGCTCACGACGGCGGCAGACGCGTACAAGGTGTGCCAATTGCGCGGCTACAGCCTCAATCCACTGGAGAGCTTTTACGGCCTGACGCTCGGCAATGCCCGGGCGCTGTCTCTTGAGGCACGGATCGGGACACTCGATATTGGCACCGACGCGGATCTGATCGTGCTCAACAGCCAGGCCACGCATGCGATGCGCACGCGCATGCTGTCCGTCGAGTCCCTGAGCGATGAGCTGTTCGTGATTCAAACTCTGGGGGATGATCGCGCGATTGAGGAAACGTACATTGCCGGCAACCCGCACAAATCACCCCTGGAAGCCGCAAACCGCCTCTAGCGTTCGTCGGGGGTCAGCCACTTTTTCACCTGCGGCGGCTCATAACTCATCAGCCCCTCAATCAGGGCGCCGGGCTCATCTCCGGTGAGCGCCATCTGGCGGTGGACCGAACGGACAAACCCTTCTTCAACCATGACATCAAAAAAGCGCTCAAGCGCGTCGTAAAACCCGTTCACATTATAGAAGGCCAGCGGCTTTCGGTGCACACCCAATTGCGTCCAGGTCCAGACTTCGAATGTCTCTTCCATCGTCCCGATCCCGCCGGGCATGCAGATGAAAGCATCTGACAGGTCGTGCATGATCTGTTTCCGCTCATGCATCGAGTCGACGACATGTAGCTTGGTCAGCGATGGGTGCGCCTGCTCAAGTTCAAACAGCTGGCGCGGCAACACCCCAATCGCTTCCCCACCCTTGGCCATGGCGCCATTTGCAACGGCGCCCATCGTGCCATCACGGGCGCCGCCATAGACGACCCCATAGCCGCGTTCAGCGATCAGCTCGCCCAGTTCAAACGCGGCCTGCATATAGATCTCACCGCGGCCCGTATTTGAGCCGCAAAACACACAAATTCTCATCGATGGTATTACTTTCTTCTTATACTTTACTCTGTCGCCCCATTTAGGCTTTGGCCGCCATGGAGAACATCCAAACGATCACAACCGAGCGTTGCCATATCTCGCACTGCTCTATTTTTTAGATCGCTTTGGCCCTCTATCTTTCACGCTCCCAACGCTAGCGCCAGTGCTATTGCATACAAAACACAGCGTTACCTGAATAGCAGTTCAGCCGTGTTTGGCCCAGCGAACAGCAAACCGCGCCTTCATCTGCGCAAATAATGTGCACACTGATCCTCGTGATCCAATCAAATCGAACAAACGGTTGAGTCTGATTGCGACGACGGCTCGGTATCAGGTCAACGCCAGGCATCCCCGCCCCCGACCTCCTGCTTCGGACCGGACCGCCCATGATTGGCGCAGTTAAGTACAGCGAACGAGGGTCTGCTCGAAATGGACCCGGAACCGAATAGAGGGAATATGTTATGAAGTTCAATCAGCCCCCCGGATCATCCTTGCGTGGCGCCACTAAAAAGCCGCTCGGCGCGCTCTTACGCTCGACCATTGCGGCCAGCGCGCTTTGTTTGGGAATGACCGCTGCATCCGCCTGGGCTCAGGAAGATGCACCACAGGAAGATCAGGAAGAGCTCGTCCAGGAAACCGTTGTTGTGACGGGCAGCTTGCGCGCGCTTCCAGTCGAGGATGTCGGCTCGGTGTTCGGGTTCGACAAAAATCTGGTGGAAATCCCGCGCTCTGCATCAACCATCAGTTCGGAGCAGATCGAACGTTTCGGCATTACCGACATTTACGGCCTTGTGGCGCAGGCGCCCGGCACCTTTACCAACTCTTTCTTCGGGGTTGGTGGTGCGCTCGATATACGGGGTCAGGCGGGTGAAACCTATTTCCGCGGCGTGCGGCGACTGGACAATCCAGGCAACTATCCGACCCCGATCGGGGCCTCTGATCGGATCGATATCGTCCGCGGTCCGGCTTCGCCGATTTACGGACCATCCAAATCAGGTGGGTATATGAACTTTGTGCCGAAAACGGCGCGTCTATCCGCTGGCCAGTACATCGACGAACCTGAGGGCGAGATTCGCTACACAGCTGGAAGCTGGGACAAAAGCGTCCTGGCGGCATCCATCACCGGCCCGGGTGAAATTGGTGGACAGAAATTCGGCTACCATCTGTATGCCGAACTCGAAGATTCCGGCAGCTTCTACCGAAACATCGGTACTGAGCAGACCATTTTGCAATCGGCCTTTGACTCCGATCTGTCGGACAATCTGAGAATTGAATTCGGCGGCATGTATCATGATTATAAAGGCAAGCAGAATGGCGGCTGGAACCGGGTCACGCAGGACCTGATTGACAACGGAACTTACTTGACCGGAACGGCGCAGCCGCTCGATACTGATGGCGATGGCGAATTATCTCCATCAGAATTTGTGGGCACTTTCAGCCCATTCTTCGTTCCGCCTTCCGCAGCCACTGACGCCGATTTTGCAGACCTCGGCTTCCTCGCACTGGAAAATGTTGGAACAGCAACCCTGTCGCGTTCAAACGTCATCCAGAGTGAGGATGATACGCTCGAGAATGAGCTGGTCACGCTCTATTTCGATGTCATTTACGAGAATGATAGCGGCCTCGAGATCAAGAACCAGATGTTCTACGAAGCTTATGAGAACCTGAACGAAAACGATTACGGTTTCTCGCAATTCCATGACTCCTGGGTGTTTGAGAACAAGCTCGTAATCACCAAGGAATTCGAGCTCGAATTTGCGGACATTACCGCTCAGATCTCGCCGTCCATCCGTCATACCGATTTCCTGCACGGCGATGATTTCTTCTTCGAGTACTTCCACCGCGTCGATCTCACCCAGGGGTTTGATGCTCGCTCGAACCGATTGCTGGCAACCGAAGAGAATGGAAACTTCTCTAATTACGTCACCGGCGAATACACCAATTATGCAATTGCAGGCCTGGTTGATATCGAAACAGATATTGGTCTGAATTTCTTGCTGGGCTTGCGCGAAGACATTGTCGATGCGGAGTCGACGGCACTCGCCGATTTTGAGATTTTCCGCGGAGAAGATTTCTCAGGATCTGACGAAGAGAATGGGACGTCCTGGAACGTCTCGGTGTCCTACGAAATCCCCGGCACCGGAATCATTCCCTACTTCACAGCTGCGGAGCAGACCGTCGTCGTCGCTGGCCAGGGCGCAGAAATCTCGCCGGAAGCTCTGGCGCAAACGGCTAACAATTCGCCCACAGGCGAAGGCAGCGACCAGGCCTTCCTAAGTGCGACTGAGCTGACGGAGTTCGGCGTCAAAGGTAATTTCCTCGACGATCGCCTCTATGCGGCGATTTCCTATTATGAGCAGGAACGGACCGACCGGAACATTCAGTCCATCACCGTCAATCAGGATATCCAGACGGAAGGGGTCGAAGCCGAACTGCGTTGGGCGGTGAATGACAAGCTGCTTCTGACGGCCGCTTACACAAATACGAAAGTCGTCAACCTGACCATTCTGGAAGAAGGATCGCAATTCAGCTTCCTCGGCGCGGAAGACCTGATCAATGTGTCTGACCCATCCCTTTATTATGGTGGTCAACCTTTCGGTCTCGTTGCCCTGTCAGGAACGGAAGAGGCCGCAAAACGGGCCGGTATTCCGGAGAACCTGTACTCCTTCACCGCGACGTATGAGTTCGACAATGGCCTGGCTCTGTCTGGCAGCGTGACCGATGTTGAAGAAGTCTTCTCGGGCCAGTCTCAGGCGGTCACCTTGCCGGGTTACACACTCGTCGACATTGGCGCATCCTACTCGTTCGACAATTGGTTGTTCCGCCTGAACATCCAGAACGCCACGGATGAAGAATATTTCCGCGCCAACTTCACGGAACTGTTCGGCAGTACGATCGTCCTTCCGGAGGAGCCTAGAAGCGTGCAGGCCTCGATCATCTACAAATTCTAGATCTACACCATTCACTGAAAAAAAGCCCCGCGAACATGTTTCGCGGGGCTTTTTTGGTCTAAGCCGTTTGCTTTAATCGACGGATCGATTGATGGGCGCGATGTTTGACATTGCCCACATCCTCGCTCATCAGGCGTCCTTGCTCAACCACGCGCCGCCCCTCGATGAAGACGTCGCGTGGACGAATGCCAGCACACAATATCAAAGCGGCGATTGGATCCCACACGCCGAGTGATTCAAGCCCGGATAAATCCCATATGACCAGGTCCGCGCGCATCCCGCTTTTCAGCTGACCGCAAGAGTCCCATCCCATTATTTCCGCGCCGCCCCGGGTCGCCAACCATAAGGCGTCACGCGCACGCATGGCGTCAGCGCCGTTTTCGGCGCGTTGAAACAGAAGCGCTTGTCGCGCTTCTAGCAATAACTGGCTGGAATCATTTGACGCTGCACCGTCGACGCCCAGGCCGACGGGGACACCAGCCTCACGCATGGCTTTGATCGGGGCAATCCCCGAACCAAGGCGACCATTGGAATTCGGACAATGCGCAACCCCGGTTCCAGTGGTAGCGAAGAGCTGGATCTCATCCTGATCCAATTGCACACAATGTGTGTGCCAGACATCCGCCCCGAGCCAGCCGAGCTGTTCGGCATACAACCCGGGGCGGCAGCCATATTGTTCGAGCGAGAACGCGACGTCTTCGACATTCTCCGCCAAATGCGTATGCAAGCGCACGCCTTTATCTCGTGCCAGAAGCGCTGAGTCGCGCATCAATTCGCGACTGACAGAGAACGGCGAACAGGGCGCGACGCCGATCCGGACTTTGGCACCTGGCGATGGATCATGAAATTGATCAATGACGCGGATCGTATCGTCGAGAATCGCCGACGCTTTTTCGACCAGAAAGTCGGGCGGCAAACCGCCATGACTTTGACCAATGCTCATACTGCCGCGTGTGGCATGCAGGCGGATCCCAATCGTATCAGCTGCCGCGATCGTGTCGTCGAGCTGCACCCCATCCGGAAAAACATAGTGATGATCACTGGTCAACGTACAGCCGGATAGAACAAGTTCTGCCATCGCCGCTTGTGCGGAGACATAAACGTCTTCCGGTCGATAGCGCGCCCAAATCGGATATAAGATCTTTAACCAGTCAAACAGACTTGCATCCACCCCATTGGGAACCGCGCGGGTCAGGGTTTGGAACATGTGATGGTGCGTGTTCACCAGACCCGGCGTGATCACGGTTCCGGAGGCATCGATCACATGGTCTGCCAGATCCGCCCATTCGCGCAGAGTGTCGGGCGGCCCAAGCGCAACGATCACACCATCCTGAATCACAAGAGACGCGTCTGGCCATTCCGTCTGCGCGTCATCCATGGTCGCAATGATCATGGCATTCTGGATCAGGGTGATAGTCATTTTTACTCAGCGCTTTGTGGGTGTTCCGCATGCGGTACCATAAGGTTCAGCACAATGGCGAGACAGGTTGCTGGCAGCAATCCCGACGCCAGAAGGACGCGCGGCATTTCAGGCAGCTGCTGCAAGGCGTCCGGCTCCAATTGCAAGCCAAAGCCGAGCGACAGAGAGACAGCAAAGATCAACATGTTTCTTTGATTCCAGTCGACTTTCGCCAAAATGGCCAAGGCCGCGGAAATCACCATGCCGAACATTATGATGACACCGCCGCCAAGAACCTGGATCGGAATGGTTGTGATCAGAGCGCCGAACTTTGGCACCAGTCCGCAGATGATCAGAAACACCGCACCGCAGGTCACGATATGCCGACTCATGATCCCGGTCAGCGCGATCAGACCCACATTCTGACTGAAAGATGTGTTCGGCAATGATCCAAACAGAGCCGACAAAAACGAGCCGAGACCATCTGCGAGGGTCGCGCCCGTCAATTCTCGATCGGTTGCTTCGCGCCCTGCCCCGGACTCGGTGATCCCACAGACATCACCGACGGTCTCAATGGCTGAAACCACGCCCATAAAACAAAATCCGATAATCGCCGGGGCCGACAGCTCGAACCCAAATCGAAATGGGTCGGGTAACACAAACCAGCCCGCGGAAGACACAGACGAGACATCGATCAATCCAAATGGGACAGCGGCAATATAGCCGACCAACAGGCCGAGCAAAATTGAAGCCGTCGACAACAGGCCTTTGCCATAAAACTTGAACCCAAGCGTCGTAATCAGGACGCTGCCTGCCAAAGCCCATCCTTGCCAGGCGCCATAGTCGGCTGTGCCTTTCACGGGGACGCCCCCTGCTGCGTACTGAACGCCAACCTTCACGAGGGACAAGCCAATCAGCGCGACGACCAAACCCGTCACCAAAGGCGGCATGGCAAATCGCAGTCGACCAATGAAGGGGGCCAGCAAGGCGTGAAACAGCCCGCCGAACAGCGCCCCGGTCACCACAGCCGCCATGCCCTCAATGCCGGTCCCGGCAACGATCGGAACCATGATCGGCAGGAAGGCAAAGCTCGTTCCCTGGACAATCGGAAGCCGCGCACCGACCGGCCCTGCTCCGATGGTTTGAAACAGGGTTGTGATGCCGGCAAACAGCATCGACATCTGGATCAAGTAAATCAGATCCGTGAGATCCTCCGAGCCATACCCGAATCCGGCGGCGCCCGCGACGATGATGGCCGGTGTGACATTGCCGACAAACATCGCGAGCACATGTTGAATCCCAAGCGGGATCGCAATGCGCAGCGGCGGCGCAAAATCTGGATCCTGCTTTTGCGCCGCGCTCATTTCAAAGCGTGACATGGCTCTTTCATCCGGACGTGACGGGACCGACACGATTTAACCGTCGAGGAAGATGAATTTGAGCAAGAAGAGCCCGGCCAGGACCGCAACACTCGGGCTCAACTGCTTCCACTTCCCGGCCCCCAGCTTCAGAGCCGCATAGGCGATAAATCCAAGCCCGATCCCGGTTGCAATCGAATAGGTGAGCGGCATGGCGACAGCCGTGATGACGGCTGGAACGAAAGCGGTCATATCATCCCAGTCGACCGATGCCAGGCCGCCGACCATAACGCATCCGACAAAGACGAGCGCGGGTCCCGTGGCATAAGTCTGGATCGCCCCCGCCAGTGGCGCGAAGAACAAGGCGCATAGAAACAAGCCAGCGACAACAACGGCGGTCAGTCCGGTCCGCCCCCCGGCTTTCACGCCGGCAATGCTCTCAACATAGCTTGTCGCGGAGGACGTGCCGACCACGGCGAGGCGGAAATCACCTTGTTCACCGGCGCTATCGATGGAGGCGCCCCCGCGGAAGGTGTCAAACGATCCGTATTCTGTGAAGACACTTCCGCCGAGGCTTTCGGTGGGGCGCTTGGTGGTGATGGAGACGACGCCGCCAATCGCATCGGTGCCCCACAGGGTCGACTGAGCGCCTTTCAAAATTTCAATCCGCTCGATATTCTCTGTATCAAGACGAGCAAAATTGAACCCGCCGCCGGGTGAACTTGCATCGTTGACGGGAACGCCGTCGATCAACACCAGCGTCTGCTCGCTCGCTGCGCCGCGTATACGGACCGACGCCTGGCCGCCAAAAGGTCCGTTTGCGTTGACGGTGACACCAGGTGCTGCC
>ERZ1740070.1400-NODE-1400-length-15195-cov-9.541810_pt1 | contig 15195 bp, 11 predicted proteins | sample MGYA00581734_ERZ1740070 | MGnify/ENA primary metagenome ERZ1740070 (study PRJEB43018, sample SAMN04849744) | marine metagenome | isolation source: floating plastic debris | place: Pacific Ocean | collected 2008-09-01 | study: EMG produced TPA metagenomics...
CTCTGCGATTGTGCTGGGGCATGGTCGGCGCGGGTAGGGCGGATTGTCGCGGTTCGATCCGCATAGTCGCCGCCTCGATGCGACCGTGTCAGTGGGAGCTCGACGCTTGCCCGCCCATCGCCCGCCGCGTAGCTTCGCAGATGATGTGGACGAGAGACGTGCCAATCGTCAACCCACTCGGATACATTGCCGAGCATGTGATACATGCCGGCGTCGTCCTGGCCGAGAACATCGACGGGGGCGTGCCAGGCCCACGGATCGGTTGCATCCAAGGCGTTGATAGCTTTCCGTTGTGACGGGTCACGCGACGCGTGTGATGCCTCTGCCCCTCGCCACGCAACGTGCTCCCACTGGGCCCGCGTGAGTAGCCCGAGCCCGGCAAGGGCTAGTGCATCGCGAAGATCGTGGAAGCTCATGCTCTCGACAGGGTGTGACCACATCGTTGGCAGCGGTTGACCGCGACCCCAGGTTCCGATGCCGCGTGCCGACGGTGTGTCGCCTGTGATCCGTCGATACTGCCCTTGCGTCATCTCATGCTTTGCGATGAAGTACGCGTCGAGATCAACCTCGACGACCGGACCTTCCGACGAGACCAGAAGCTCCGGCGGTGCGTTGTCTCGCGTGAGTCCGGCCCGCTCGAGGCGATCGTCGATAGCCTCGGCCGCGACGGGGTCATAGCGTCGCGCGTCCGGGTCCCGCCCCTGCACGCCGATGAGCGCGCGGGTCGCGGGGATGAGCACCATGACCATGCCGCACTCGCCGGTCATCGGGCACGCGGTCGGGGTCCACCCCGTCGGCCGATCGCCCGAGGCGATGTGCCAGAACTCCCACAGCCCAGATCGCTGGCTGCGACCGAGCGGCACGAGCCCCGGAACCGGCTCAAGCACTAGCCCGCCGTAACGTGCGTCGGTGCGGATCGATTCGATCGCTTCACGCCATGCCGGGTCGGCGAGCGCCGCCTCGATGCGGCGAACCGTCTCGCGACGCTCGTCCACCATGCCGGCGACGCCCTCGAACTCGATGCGCCGCAACGATTCGAGGATGCCCGCGAGCTGGTCGTGCTGGCGCTGGTGCTCCGCATCATCGAAGGCGCGGGGTGCATGCGCCGCGATTCGGCCCTCGGCGTGATCGAGATTGGCTTGATGGAAGACCAGCGCCTCGCGCATCGTCACGAGCGCTGCCCGCTGGTCTTGGGCCGAGAGCATGTTCTTGAAGAGGCTGGGTTCCGGCGACTCGAACTGCGCTATGAGCGTGCGTGTCTCGCGCACGAAGGCCGCGTGCCGATCGCGCTGCTCGCGCACGCGTTCGAGCGTGGGATCGGCTTCCGTCGTCTGGGGCTGGCCGCTGGCTGCGAGTGTGTCGAGTTCTGCGCGGTATATTTCAGCGCGCTCGCGCAGGCCGGCGAGATCGCTTCGCCACGCGTCGATCGTCGGGCCGTCGCCGGCACGCATCGGTAGGCGGTACGCCCGCTCGAGCAGCGACTCTGCGAGAAGCGCGTCGCGCTGCGTCTGGATCGCCTCGGACTGCTCTTCGATCTGGAGGCGTGCAGCCCGCTCGCGCTGCGCCGCCGCGGCCTCGCGCGCGACACCCACCGCCACGGTGCCCATGACCGCAACTCCCGCTCCAGCGAGAACGGCGGCAACCGCGACTCGCCCACGATTCCGCCGGACAAACTTCGTCGCCCGATACCCCACGCTCGGCGGCCCGGCGAGCACCGGCTGATTTGCTAAGAATCGGCCGAGCTCGTCGCCCACCGCGCTCGCCGTGTCGTACCGCCGGGCGCGGTCCTTTTCCAAACACTTCATCACGACCCAGTCCAGGTCACGCCGGAGCGTGCCCGTAAGCGAGCGCAGCTCGGTGCGGCGCGATTCGGCCACACGCGTGGCGGTTGATGGATCGCCGGCGTGCGACGCGATCGAGGCGAGCCGCGTGCTGGGCTTGGGCGGCTCGACCTCGCGGATGATCCGCTGGATCTCGGCAAGACCCGCCGCACGCAGCGACTCGCTCTCGAAGGGTCGCGCACCCGTCAGCAACTCATACAAGATCACGCCGAGCGAGTAGATGTCGCTCCGCGTGTCGATGTCCTGCGCGCCCATCTCGGCCTGCTCGGGGCTCATGTACTCGGGCGTGCCGATGAGCTGGCCCTGCTCGGTGAAGATCGTCGCCTCGGTCAATCGCTGGTTGAGCGCCTTGGCGACGCCGAAGTCGATGACCTTGGGCGTGGACTTACCGTCCTCGTACTCGACGAGGATGTTGCTCGGCTTGAGGTCGCGGTGGATCACGCCCTTGGCGTGCGCGTGCTGCACCGCCTCGCACACCTTGATGAACAACCCCAGCCGATCCGCAAGACTCAGTCGATGCCGATCGCAATGCTCCGTGATGGGCAGGCCCTTGACCAATTCCATCGCGAACCAGGGCCTTGCTTGCTCGGTCAGCCCGCCGTCGAAGACTTTCGCGACGCAGGGGTGGTCCATGACGGCAAGCGCCTGCCGCTCGGCCTCAAACCGCGCGACGACCGCCCGCGAGTCCATGCCCGGCTTGATGACCTTGAGCGCGACCATGCGTCGCACGGGCTCGGTCTGCTCGGCCTGGTAGACCACGCCGAAGCCGCCCTCGCCGAGGACTTGGCGGATGGTGAAGTGCCCGATGCGCGAGCGGGCCGCGGAGAGGCCCGCCTCGGACGTGCGCGTGTGGCCGCCGGTCTTGCCAGTCTCGGCAGCGGTGGGGGTGTCGTCGCCCGTGGCGAAGGGATCGGGCCCGGCTGATTCGCGGGTGCCGTCGGTCGAGTTGGGATCTTCGCCGGGCATGGCGAGAGACTATCCGAGCGACGGGCCGAGGCTGCCGCATCGAGTGGCGTTGATGCCCTCGCCCCCTCGCCCGGAGGGCTGGTCGGCGAGGCTGTACGCTCGCCTACGCGATGGGTGACGATGCGCCGAGCTATGAAGAGTGGGAGCGGTACTGCTTTACGCAGGGGCAGGCGGACTTCGCGGACTCGGTCGAATTTGAAGATGACGCGATCGACTCGCGACGCGAGCGATTCACGGTGCTCGACGAGTCCATCGTGATCGCGTACCTCAGTCGGCTGTTCTCAGATCCCCGCCCGCTCGCAGATCGATACACGCTCGATCAGCTCGCCGACGGCGTCTGGTTCGTCTTCGGGAGTGCGTCAGAGTTTTTGGTGCCCTATCTCGATGACGCCACACCTGCCACCGAGTTGGTGCGTCGGTTGCGTCTCGTCGGCGACGTGTACGAGAAGCTGTTCGACGGATTGCTCGCGTCCACCAACGCACGCGACCCGGACGGTCAACGCGAGCTCGCGGGTGCGGTGTTCATGATCTGGGACATGGACAACGACCTCGGTCGCTACCTGTGCCTCGGAGACGCAGCGGTGGTTGACGCGGCGTACGAGTTGATCGACCGGATACTCGCGTGCGAGTCGACGGCATGCCACAAAAGCGCGCTGCACGCACTGGATCATGCCGCGTGGTCGCAGCATCGGTTACGCGTAGTCGAACGCATCGACGGCTACCTGTCTCGGCCGGTGTTGCCGGCGGAGATCATCGAGTACGCGACACGTTCGCGGGCGGGGCAGAATCAGTGATCGGGCGTCGCTCGGTCGCGGAACGTCCTACTCGCTGAAGTATTCCAGGTTGATCTGGACGTACTTGTTCCACTCTTCGGGGAGGTCTTCCTCGGGGAAGATTGCTTTGACGGGGCATTCCTCGACGCACAGGCCGCAGTCGATGCAGGTGTCCGGGTCGATGAAGAGCTGGTCGGCCGTCTCGTACTCGGGGGCGTCCTTGGTCGGGTGGATGCAGTCGACGGGGCAGACGTCGACGCAGGAGGTGTCCTTCGTCCCGATGCAGGGCTCGGCGATGATGTGGGGCATGGTCTGCTTCCTTCGCGGATCTTCGGGCCTCCAAGAAGAGGCCGCGGCATCCTATCGGCGCTTCACGCCCCCGGCGCTCACGCCTCGGGCGCCGCTTCCTTCGCGTCGGCCCGCATGAACAGCGCATCACCCTTGCGGATCGTCTGGCCCGCTTTCAGGCCATGGGGACCGCCCCATGCCGCGAGCTCGGCCAGCGGCGCGACAAACCCCGACTCGGGGTCGGCCGGGTCGTGCAGATGCTCGCAATCCCACCCCCGCCACAGCTCGGCCATCTTGCCCGGCATCGCGGGCGCGAGCAGCAGCGACGCGATCCGCAGCGCCTCAGCACAGGAATACAGAATCGTCGCGAGGGCCGTCTCGCCGTGCTCGTGCTCGTCGAGCTTCTTGGCGAGCGTGAAGGGGGCGGTGTACGAGATGAAGTCGTCGACGCGCTTGACCAGCGCGATGCCACAGCGGACCGCCTCGTCGAGCTGGCAGGCGCCGATTTGCTCGGTCGCCTTCGCCACCGCAGCCGTGGTCTCGGTCGCGAAGTCGAACGTGCGCGTGGGGTCATCGACCGGCTTGCCCGCCGCCTCGCGCGCCGCCAGCGCGATGACCAAGGCTTTCCCACCGGGAAGCCCAAACTCTCCGTTGCAGGTCTTCGGGAGCGAGCCGTCGAAGTATTTCTCGACCATGTTGCCCACGCGGCTGGTCGCGTTGCCGATGCCGTTGGCGAGGTCCGCGTTGTAGACCTCGACGAAGCGGGCGTAGGCAAAGTCCGCATCGGTCGCGCCCAAAGGCCCCTGCGTCGCGAGATACCACCGCACCGCGTCGAGCGAGTAGCGCTCGGCGTACGCGCGCAGCGTGTCGATCTCGATGAAGTTGCCCAGGCTCTTGGACATCTTCCGACCCTCGGCGATGAAGTAGGCGTGCGCGTACACCGTCTCGGGCGGGCGCTCGCCGAGCGCGCGGAGCATCGCGGGCCAGATCACCGCGTGGAACCACAGAATGTCCTTGGCCATGAAGTGCGTGACGGGCACCGGGCCGTGCCCCTCGGCAGGCCAGAACTCACGACGCTCGTCGGTGTCAACGACCGTGAGGTAGTTGCACAGCGCCTCGATCCAGACGTAGATCCGGTGGTCGCTGTCGCCGGGCATGGTGATGCCCCAGTCGGCGTCGCCCTCTTTGACGCGGCGCGAGACGGGCACGTCGTTGAGCCCCTGCTTGATCCGCCCGAGCACCTCGTTCTTGCGCTGCTCGGGCAGCACGCGGATGCGACCCGCCTCGATCTGCTGGCGGAGCCAGTCCTCGTGCTTACTGAGCTTGAAGAAGTAGTTCTGCTCGGTGCGTTTCTCGAGCGGCGTGCCCGTGACGGGGCTCTTGAAATCGTGCTCGGCCGCGACGTTCTCGGGGACGTACTCCTCCTGCGAGGGGTCGAACCAGCCCGAGTAGTCGCCCAGCGCGATCTCGCCCGAGTCCATGAGCCGCTGGATGTACGCCGAGGCCTTGTCCTTGTGGCGATCCTCGGTCGTGCGCACGAAGTCGTCGTGCGAAAAGCCCATGAAGTCGAACGCCTCGCGGAAGCGGTCGGCGTTGCGCGTGGCCCAGTCCATGGGCGACATGCCGTTGTCGGCCGCAGCCTTGGCGACCTTCTCGGCGTGCTCGTCTGTTCCGGTCAGGAAAAAGACCTCATCGCCCATCAGGCGATGGGCCCGGGCCGCGATATCGGCGACGAGCGTCGTGTAGCAGTGCCCGATGTGGGGGCGGTCGTTGACGTAGTAGATCGGCGTGGTGATGTAGCGGCGGTCCATGGCTTGCAGTCTAGGGGAGGTGGTGGCGGTTCCCGACGCGCTGCTACCCGGTCTCACCCGCGTCACGGGCCGCCCCCAGAACCCTTGGGGTCGCCGCGCTGGGGGCGGCTATGCTCGCGGACCGATGGGCCCCGAGGAGTATCAACGCCGAGCGATGGAGCACCTGGAGGCGGTCTATCGCCTCGCGTACCACCTCACGCGCCGCGCCGACGACGCCGAGGACCTCGTCCAAGAGACCTACCTGCGGGCGCTCAAGCCCTCCGCGGTCGCCCGATTCGACGAGTCCCGAGAGGACAACTCGGGCATGCGGTCGTGGCTGATGGCGATCTGCCACAACGCGTTTTACACCAGCCTCCGCAAGAAGGCCCGGGCCCACGCGACGACGGACACGTTTCACGACGCCTCGGACACCGAGCCCATGCCGGGCGAGGGCTGCCCGACGTGGAGCCTGGCGGGCCTGGACTGGGAGCAGGTCGACGGCTCGCTGAAGCGGGCCATCGACGAGCTCAAGCCCGAGTTCCGGGCTGTGCTCCTGCTCTGGGGCGTCGAGGGGCTGAAGTATCGCGAGATCGCGACGATTCTTGAGGTGCCCATCGGCACCATCATGAGCCGGCTGCACCGGGCCCGGGCGCTGGTCTGCGAGGCGTTGGCCGCCGATCCGGAGGCGCAGGCGGCCTTCGGGCTCGAGCCGGGCACGTCCGATCAGTCGCCAGACCCTCAGTCACCAACCACGAAAGCCTCTCCAACCCGCGAATAATCCCGCTCGGCCCGGCGTTCACTACCCGGGCACGACCCCGAATCCCGCTGCTCAAGACCGACCATGACAACCCCACGCGACCAATTCGATCAGGCCGATGAGGCTAACCAGCCGCTGCCCGCTCCGCAGAGCGACGCCGAGCGTGTGCGCCGGGCTGCCGATGGCGAGCTCGACGCTGCACATGAGCTCGAGGGCGATCCGCGTATCGCATCCGAGCGGGAGCTCCGCTCGGCGGTGGGGCGTGTGATGTCGGACGTGGCGGTGCCCGCGGGGCTCGCCGAGCGTGTGGCGGCCGCGATCGACCGAGAGACGCTCGCGGCCCAGCCCGCGCCGGACGCTTCTGACCCCAACGTGATCGTTCGCAGCAACCGCTCGTTCTGGACAGCGCCCAAGGTCGCGGGGCTGGTTGCCCTTGCTGCAGCCGTGGTGCTTTCGCTTTCGGCCGTCGTTCTGCTCCAGCGTGATTCGACCGCGGGCATGCCAGCCGCCGCGGTGCGTTTCGCGTCGCGCGAGCACAACCGCTGCTCGAACAACCCCGCGTACTCCGACCGCAAGTTCATGGTAGAGGCGGTCGGCGAGGTGCCCGAGATGTTCGCCGGGCTCGCGGGCAGGCCCGTGGGCATTGCCGATCTCGCGTCGGCGAGCGCGTCTGGGTTGGTGTTCGTCGAGGCAGGCCCGTGTGCCGTGCCCGCCCCGGGTCGTCCCGCGTCGATCCACGTCCGCTTTGCGCTCGACGAGGACCCCGCCGCGCAGATCAGCCTGTTTGCTGTCGAGACCGAGGCGTGGCCCGTCGTGACCGGCGCTGCGACCTATCGGATCTCTCGAGACGCCCGCGACGCGGCCGAGGTCACCTACGTGTGGCGTTCGTCCGGGGTGGTGTACTTCCTCGTCGCCGACGACGCCGAGGCCGCGGAAACCGCCCGCGAGGCCCTCTCGACCCCCGGCGATGCGCCCGAGACGATCCAGCTCTAGGGCGAAATCGCAAGAACACGCCTCGCCGGCCCGGCGTATCTCATGAAGAACGCCCGGCGCGGTCGTTCGCGTGTACATCTGCGTGGCTGGTCTGCAACAAACGCCGAATACACTGTGCAGCCGCCCGCCTCCCGGGCCGAGAGGATCCGTATGCCCACATCGCACCACTCTCGCCCTCGCTCGCTTACCGCACCGGGCGTCACGATCGCCACAGTCGTCGCGGCCGCGCTGCTCACCAGCAGCGCCCACGGGCAGAACGCCCTCGGAGATGGCAGCGGTCTCCTCCGTCCGCTCGACGCGACGCCCGCCCAGCGGGCCGAGGCATACCGCTCGCGCTCGTTCGCCGACGAGCTGCGCTTCCGGAACTCCGTCGTCACCGGCACCGCGCCCGCCGGCCGATCGTTCCGCGGCGACGTCGGCTACACCAGCCCCTTCGAGTTCCGAGGCGATCTCGGCTCCAACGAGCTCTACGAGTTCCGCCGCGACAGCATCTACTCCGGGCTCGGCGGCGTCGGCATCCGCGGCACCGACGCGCTCCAGTACCAATTCGCGCTGACCACCGGACAGACGGTGCCCAGTGGGCTCGCCCGCTCGCTCAGCGTGCCTCGCTCGGGCGTGGGCGCCTCGTCGTTCGGTGTGCTCAACAACGCGCCCGCGAGCGCTGGCCAGCCGACCACACCCGACTACCTCCGCGGCAGCCCCGTCGCGCAGGTGAGCAACCTCCGCAGCACCGCGAACTTCCTCGCGACGCGCGACCTCCAGCCCTCGCTGCTCTCGACCATCCGCGACCGCACGGGCGAGCGGTTCGCCGTGACGGCCAGCCCGCTCGGCGGCGTGCGTCTCGAGCCGCGCACCCACGCGGAGCTGATTGACCCGTCGTTCCGAGCGGGTGATCCGACCGATCGCTACGCCGCGCCAGTCCAGCCGCGCCGCACCGTCGCCCAGCCCGACATCGCGCGGGCCTCGACGCCCTACGACGCATTGACCGCGCGCCTCAACGACGCGGCCCCGTCGACCCGCGTGCCCGGCACCTCGGCGATTCCAGGCGTGACCGATCCGGCTGAGCCCGAAGGGTCCGCAGTCGATCCGTTGCAGCCCGATCTTGACGCGGTCCCCGGAAGCGAAGCATTCGACGCGAGGCCCTGGTGGGAGCAACGGCTCGACACCCTGCGAAACGAGCTTGAAGACGCCGACAATTCGGCGCTGCGCGATGATCCAAGCGCGGGGCGCAGCACGCCAACATCGCCAACTGGCACCGATGCCGACGCCGACCCGACGCCCGAAGAGCTCGAGGACGCGGCTCGCGCCCGGCCGGTCTTCGACGCCGAGGCGTTGCGGCTGATCCGCGCTGCGCGCGGCGAGGTCGACACGCTCCTACCCGATGTCGACGGCGAGGTCGACGCCTATGCGATCCACATGGAAGCGGCCGAGCGGTTGATCGCCGAGAAGCGGTACTTCGACGCCGAGGAACGCTACACGTCGGCACTGGCGGCACGACCGTCCGACCCGACCGCGCGGGTCGGCCGGGTGCACGCGCAGATCGGCGCGGGGCTGTTGCTCTCGGGCGGGCAGAACCTCCGCCTGCTGCTCCGTCAGCACCCGGAGCTCGCGACGATGCGCTACGACGCGTCGCTTCTGCCCGAGGCGGGCCGGCTTGAGGGCTCGCAGATCATGATGCGCGAGCAGCTCGGCATCGTCGGGCCGGTCGCCACCGAGGCGGCGCTCCTGCTCGCGTACCTCGGCTATCAGCTCGATAATCCCGAGCAGACCCGCGAAGCGCTCGCGTGGCTCGCCCAAGACGAGGCGGTCGACAAGGGCGGCGTGACCGTCGAGAAGGTTGCCGATCCTTTGGCGGTGATGCTCGAGCAGCTCTGGCTTCCGGTTGAGAACGATGCAGACCGCGAGCCCGCGCCGTGACCACGACCGCCGATATGACGGGCGCCGAAGACGCCGATTCCAGGCGCGACGCGGATGCGTCCGAGCAGCCGCGCCAGTTGCCGGCGCTTGCCGATTTTCTCACCGACGGCTCGCTCGCCGAGCTGTGCGATCGGTTCACCGCCCTGACCAATATCGAGGTCGAGCTGCGCGACGAGCGTGATCGGCGTGTCGTGCGTGTGTCGGGCGAGGGTCTGCCTTGGCGGATTCTCAGCGAGGGCGAGTCACCACGGGTCGATCCGCACGCGGTGCGCGTGCCGCTCGGCACGGTCGCGGGCCCCATCGGCGCGATGGTCATGCACGCGGGCGAAGATGGCTCTCCCGAGCTCGAAGCAACACTCCGCGTGCTCGCCAGGACCGCGGGCGAGCTGTGCGACACGGTGCTCGAACTCCGCCGAAACTTTCGCGAGATCGAGGTGCTCTTCCGCCTGACGAGCCTGCTCGTGCGGGCGAGCGCTGTCGAAGACGTGCTGCAAGTCGCGCTCGAGTCCGCGCTGGACGTGCTTGGGCTCGACGCGGGCTCGATCGTGCTGCTGCCCGAGGACGCCGACGATCTGGAGGGTGCGAGCGAGGGCGACCTGACGCTGAGCGCTTCGCGCGGGCTGAGCGAGGCGTGGCTGAACTCGCCGCTGCCGCTGAGCCGCGATCGCGAGTTCGATCGCCAGGCGCTGAAGGGCAAGACGGTTACGAGCGACGACCTCGCGCTCGATCCGCGCGTGCTTGTTCCCGAGCAGGTGCGCACGGAACGGCTGCACTCGTTCGTGTGTGTCGGGTTGCTGTTTCGTCGCCGACCGGTGGGCGTGGTCCGCCTGTTTGGTCGCACGCCGCGGAAGTTTGCCGATGACGAGATCCGGCTGTTGCGCTCGATCGCCGAGCAGGCGGCGGTCGCCGTCGAGCAGGCCCGCCTGCTGGTCGCGCGCCAGCACGAGCGGCAGATGCAGCGCCAGCTCCGCCTCGCACGCGACGTGCAGATGCGCATGCTCCCGCGTCACGCGCCGAAGCTGCCCGGGCTCGATGTGTCGACGCGCTATGTCCCCAGCCTCGAGCTCGGCGGCGACTTCTACGACGTCTTCCCCGTGGGCGACTCGCTGGGTATGGTCATCGGCGACGTGGTCGGCAAGGGCGTTGCAGCGGCGCTGCTGATGTCAGCCGTACGCGCGACGCTCCGTGCGCACGTGCAGGACGTCTACGACATCGACGACGTGATCACCCGCGTGAACCAGGCGACCTGCCGGGACACGCTCGACAACGAGTTCGCGACCCTCTGGTACGGCACGGTCGACGTCGCGACGCATCGGCTGACCTACACCTCGGCGGGGCACGAGCCTCCGATCGTGTTCCGCTGCCCGGACCATCGCCCGCCGACCACGGCCGATGTCGATGAGCTGGCGATCTGTGGCATGGTCGTGGGCATCGACCCGTCGCAGCGATACCAGCGCGGCATCTACGACCTCAAGCCCGCCGACACGCTGCTGTGCTACACAGACGGCATCACCGACAACCGGGACTTCGCCAACGCCAAGTTCGGCAAGGCCCGGATGATCCAGGCCGTGCTCGACGCGCTCGGCGAGAACCCCGACGCGACCGCCAACGACATCTCCGAGAAGATCATGTGGGCGTCACGCCAGTTCTCCGGGCTCGCGACACGCGTGGACGACATGACGCTGGTTGTGTTGCGCGTTTCGCGAGATGGGCCGGTGACGACATCGAAGGTTGACGCGAAGCGGTCGTAACGTCAGCGTGCGTGTGGCCATGAAATGAACACACCCCAGCCGATCGGCCGGGGTGTGTGCAGTGGGTTCTTGATGTCGGTTGGGTTTACGCGGCCGAGGGGCCGTCGTTGTCGTCCCAGGAGAACAGCTCGGGGTCGACGCGGATCGCGTCGACGAGGCCGGTGAGTTCGTCGACGTGACGCTCGACGTTCTCGAGCGCGCGCTCGGCCATCTGGATCGAGTCGAACGAGGCGCGTCGCGGCGGCAGGCGGTTCGCGCCGGCGGTGGCACCCGGGAACGGGATGGTGTCCGGGCGGCGGTCGCCGTCGGTGGTCGTGTCGCTGTGAAGCCTGAGTTCGCGCATCGGTGCAGTCCCTCGCAGCCCGGCATTGGGCTGGTTCCGTTCATCGGCCGAGTGGCCGGGCTCCAACACGGGCAACCCCCGGTATTGGCGGGCGCGGGGCGATTGGTCCCGCACAGCCGGTACAAGGGCCGTGGTGTGAGCGTCCGGACGACTTATCGGCCGTGCTCCACATCAATCGACAGCTTGTGCAGAAACTCGGCGGCAAATGTGCGAGGAGCGCAGACCCTGCGCGAACCCCGGATTGGACGCCGGGCCGTTAGGCCGAGGGTGCGGGCTCTTCGGGCGTGCCGATCTTGGGCTCGGTGCCCGCGAGGGTTCGGCTGAGATTGCCCCGGTGCCGGATGATCACGAGCACCGCGAGAATGCCCGTCACCACGGCAAACGGGAGCCGGGCACCCGCCGGGCGATCCAGCAGCGCCGGGCCCACTGTCAGCCAGCCCCAGGCGAGCGCCGGCAAGCTGAGGGCGGCCGCACAGCTCGCGACACCCACGTAGCGGGTGGTCTTGACGGTCGTGATCCAGACAGCCGCCGCGAGCACACCCGGCACGGTGAGCGCCGGGAAGACGCCGACGAGCGTGCCGAGGCCGGTCGCGACGCCCTTGCCCCCCTTGAACCCGATCCACGGGCAGAGCACGTGCCCGAGCACGGGCATCGCCATCACGCCAAGCCAGGCCCACGCGGCGGGCGCGGTCATCGCGAACGTGCCCGCGGTGCCCATGACCAGGCCGGCCGCGAGCGTGGGAACGAGCCCCTTGAGGACGTCGAGCACGAAGCAGATGGTGCCCGGCTTCTTGCCGAGCACGCGGCGGACGTTGGTCGCGCCGATGTTGCCCGAGCCGTGGTGGCGGATGTCGATGCCGTGGCGTTTGGCGATGAGCAGGCCGAACGGGATCGAGCCGATCAGGAAACCCAGCACCGCGAAGCCAAGCCACGCGAGCAGGTCGGTTGTGGAAAGCGCGCCCGTCATGCGTTACTTCACCACGTGCGCGCGGATCGCGTCGAGCATCGCGGCGTGGACCGTGTCCTCATCCGGCGCGCCATCGACCACGATGAAGCGATCCGGCTCTGCTTTGGCTTGGGCGACGTAGGACTCGCGGATCTGCGCCCACGCGCTCGACATCTTGCGCTCCATGCGATCCTGAAAGAGCGTGGGCTGATCGCTCGGGCGGGTGCGTTTTCGGCTGACGCCCTCGGTGCGGCGGAGTGCGGTTTTGTCGTCGACGTCGATGACGACGACGGGGTCGGGCGCGATGCCGCCGGTCGCGATCTGGGCGACGGCTCGGATGTCGTCCTCGGGCATGCCGCCGACCGCGCCCTGATAGGCGATGGTGCTCGGCACGAAGCGGTCGGCGACAACGAGCTCGCCACGCGCCAGGGCCGGGCGGACTTTTTCCTTCACGAGCTGGGCCCGGCTTGCCATGTAGAGGAACATCTCAGCCGAGAGGGCGATGCCCTCGCTGGCGTGGTCGAGCAGCACGGCCCGGATCGCCTCGCCGACCACCGTGCCGCCCGGCTCGCGGAGCTCGCACACGGTCAGGCCCGCGGCCTCGGCGCACGCGACGAACCGCGCGAGCTGCGTGGACTTGCCCGAGCCGTCCGCGCCCTCGAAGGCGAGGAATTTGCCCGCCAGGGCGCTCATCCACGCGTGGGGGTTGCTCGCGGGCTGGGAATCTTCGCCGGCATCCGTCATCGTCGTGGCACCTTGGCGTTGCTGGGTCTTTATCGGCGCGGTGGGCATCGCGCGAGTGTACGCGCCGCGTGCGCACGCAAGCGGGTGCTATTTGGCGAGTGCTGTGATCCGGCTGGCCCAGGGCTCGCCGCCGAGGCTTTGATCGATCGAGGTAAGGCGCGCGACGTGCGCGCGGACGCGGCTTGGCTCGGTCTCGATCGTGCACTCAAGCAGCGCCGCCCACGCGGCCCAGTCGCGCCGCGAGCGGGGCGTCTCCGGCACCGCATCGGCTAGAACAACGGCAGCTTGATCGCATCGACCCATCGCGGCGAGCCATCGCCCATGCAGCAGCGGGCGGGCCTCGGTGTCGATCATCGGGCCGGCCTCGGTGGCGTACTGATCGAGCCCGTGCTCGATGAGTGCCGCCGCAAAGCGATGCTGGGCGTCGGTGTCGGTCACATCTGCCCGGCGGAAGAGGCCCATCGCGTCGCGCCAGAGCTCGACGCGTGCGTCGGCGACGGGCTCGCCCAGGTCTTGGCGGGCTGCGAGGCGTGCGTCGGCGATCGGCGCGATCGCGCGGACGAGTGCCGCGGCGTCGGGCAGGGTCTCGCCGTCCGCCCGCGCGGCGAGCTGGACCGCGTCGGCGAGTGATTCCGCGGTGGCGATGGTGATGTCTGCTGCGATCAGGCGGGCGCGTTCGAGATGCCAGAGGCCATCCGCTCGATCGGCGAGGTCGCGTGAGAGGGCGTCGTCGAGCGCGTCGGTGTACGCCTCGCGTGCGCCGGGGACGTAGCGGTCATCCAGTGCGCGGAGCAAGGCGAGCGCGGCGCAGGTCGCCTCGGCTTCGCGTGATGAGTCGGCCCGGGCGAGCAAGCGGAGCGCGCGGGCGGCGCGGAGCTGGTCGGCGTCGCTGCCGTCGGCGAGCGCGGAGGCGAGGCGCCAAGCCGAGTCGTGCATGCCTCGATCGAGGGTGACATCCAGCAGCGAGCGGACCTCGGGCGTTTCGAGATCGGGCAGCGCCGTCCGCGCCTCGATCGCCTGATCGGGGAGTGATTCTGCGGGTAGGCCCGCGGCGATGCGGGCGATCATGGGCTGGGCGAGTGCTCGGCGCTCGCCGGGCGTGAGGCCGAGGTCATCGCGGTCGAGCAGGTCGATGGGCCAGGCGAGTGCTTCGGCCGCGAGCGAGCCGCCCTCGTACCGCGCAACGGCGCGGCCCGCGGCGGCGACGGCCTCGACGGCACGGAGCACAAGCAACGGGTCGGCCCGGCCTTCACGCACAAACGGTTCAGTGGCGACGGCGACGCGGACACGCTCGGCCTCGGCGCGCCAGGCGTCGGCGGTGCGTGCGCCAGCGATCGCTGCGAGCTGCGCTTCGACGCGCGTGCTCGGCCAGGCGCGCTCGTCGGCGAGCACGACAGCCAGCGCCTCGCGCGCGGCCGCCGCGTCGCCGGGCTGACCGCGCCGCGCGAGCGCGAGGCCCAGGTGCGCCAGCAGCGAAGCGCGGCGCTCGGCGGTCACACCCTCGCCCGGCGCGGTCTCGACGGCGCGGACGGCCGATCCGGCGAGTTCCAACCGGCGGGCGGTGCGTTCGTCGGTCGCGGCGGCGAGCAAGAGCGTGCGTGCCGTTGCGTCGGCAAGGTCGGCAACCTCGCGCGCGGGGCGCATCGACCAGTCTTCCTGGCGTGCAAGACGCAGCGCGGCCGACGCCTCGCGTACCGCGGCGCGGGCGCGGTCGAGCTGGGTTTGCGTGGGCAGGCCCACGAGCACGGCCGTGTCGGTCGCGTCCCAGCCGAGTGCGCCGAGATGCGACCAAGCGGTGTCGACGAGCAGCACGGCGCGGGCCGCGTCGCCCAGGGCGAGTGTGTCGAGAAGCGCAGCGCGCTGCGCGGCGGCCTCTTCGGCGGCGGCGCGTCGTTCGGCGGCTGGCTTGGCCGAGTCGGCTGCGATGCGTTCGGCCGCGTCGATCGCGTCGGTGAGTCGCGCCGCATCGGGCTGTGCCGCGGCGGTTGCGAGTGCGAGCGTGATGAGTGCGAGGGGGTTCATGGGCCTTCTTCTTGCGGGCGGAGGACGGTGTAGGAGGTCTGGCCGTCGCCGTGGAGTTGGCCGA
>ERZ1740070.1403-NODE-1403-length-15155-cov-4.879536_pt1 | contig 15155 bp, 10 predicted proteins | sample MGYA00581734_ERZ1740070 | MGnify/ENA primary metagenome ERZ1740070 (study PRJEB43018, sample SAMN04849744) | marine metagenome | isolation source: floating plastic debris | place: Pacific Ocean | collected 2008-09-01 | study: EMG produced TPA metagenomics...
GGCACCGGCGGGGGCGCGGGGTCGCTCGCCGGCGCGAGTCTCGAACAGCTCGAGAAGCGCGCGATCCGCGAGACGCTGCGCCTCACCGGCGGCACCCGCGCGCAGACGGCCAAGCTGCTGGGCATCGGTGAGCGGACGCTGTACCGCAAGCTCAAGCAGTATGGGCTGCGCTGAGGGCGGGCGCGTCCGCCCGCGGCTGGCCCGAGAACCGATCTCGCGTAACGCCCTGTGTAGGCGATGGCTGCGCACGTCTGTGATCACGATCATTGGGGCCCGGAGACCCGGCTGCCCCCGGGCCGCTCCCGATCCGGGCCAAAGGCGGCCTGAAACGGGTGGGGCGCTGGATCGCCAGCCCTCGCACGCCGATGACATGGGCAGATTCCCGGGGGGGGATCGTTCGACCGCCAGGCGCAAGGAGTGCACGCATGGCATCGGTTGGCCTTGATGATGTCGTTCGCTGTCCGTCTATCCCGAGTCTGCCCGCGGTCGCGGTGCAGATTCTCGAGTTGACCTCCGACCCCGGCGTCGAGATGAGCGAGATCGGCCGCGTGGTCCAGCAGGACCAGGGCATCGCGACGCGTGTGCTCAAGACGATCAACAGCCCGTACTACGGGCTCTCGACGCCTTGTGCTTCGATCGAGCGGGCGATGGCGCTGCTCGGGATGAACACAGTCAAGTCGCTCGTGCTGGGCTTCAGCCTGATCGAGGTCTCGAGCCTCAAGAGCGATGCGTTCGACCTGACCGCGCTCTGGCGGCGCGGGATCTATACCGCCGCTGCGGCGGAGCGCATCGCCAAGCTGACGCGGGCGTGCGACGGCGACGAGGCATTCACGGCCGCGCTCTTCCAGGACATCGGGATGCTCGCGATGTTTGTCGTGATGAACGACGAGTACGCCGACGTCATCCGGGGTGTCGACCACCGCAACCTCGCCGAGATCGAGAAGTCGGTCTTCGGGTTCGACCACGCGGAGGTGGGGGCGCAGATCGGCGAGCGCTGGCGGCTGCCGCGTGACCTGATCGAGAGCGTGCGTGTGCACCACACGATCGACAAGGCATCGCCCGCGATCCAGCCGCTGGTGCGAACCGTCGCGATGGCGCGCGAGGGCGCTGCTGTGCTCACCGGCGCAAGCCCGCAGGCGGCGACGCGTCGGCTCTACGACGCGGGGCGCGAGTGGTTCAAGATGAAGACCGCCCCGATCGACGCGCTGCTCGACGACGTCAACGAGGCGGCGGCCACGCTCGCGCAGCAGTTCGGGCAGGACGTGGGCCCCAAGGTCGACGTGCGCGATGTGCTCGAGCGGGCACGTGATATGCAGCTCGAGCACCAGGTCTCGGTCGAGCGCGAGCGGGAGGCATCGGCCAAGGCGGCCGAGACCGATGCGCTGACGGGCCTGGCGAACCGGGCGCGTTTCGACCGCGAGCTCGCGGGGGCGCTGGCGGGCGGCGCCGTCGGGCTGGTGTACTTTGACGCCGACAAGTTCAAGAGCGTCAATGACACGCTGGGGCACGCCGCGGGCGACGAGGTGCTCAAGGCGTTGGCGGCGCGGTCGGCGGGCGCCGTGGGCGACGCGGGGCTGGTCTGCCGTCTCGGCGGGGAAGAACTCGCGGTCATCATGCCCGGCGCGGGTATGGAGCTGGCGAAGCGCGTGGGCGAGCAGCTCCGGGCGCAGATCGAGGCGACGCCGATCGATCTGCGGAGCGTCGATTGCGCCGAGGAAGAGCGGACCGTCACGGTGAGCGTGGGGGTGACGGCGATCGACGCGGCGGAGCGGGAGACGACGCCCGACGCGGCGTCGCTGCTCGCCGAGGCCGACGCCGCGGTGTATCAGGCGAAGCGCACCGGGCGAAACCGCGTCTGCGTGTGGCCCGTGGAAGAGGCGTCCACCGACGCGCCGTCCGCGGCGGCTGAGCAGCTGGTTGAGCCGGCGCCGATGCAGAGCAGCGAGCTGGTGCTGATCGAAGACGACCCGCTGTCGGCGGCGCTGCTCGCGACGATGTTCAGGCGCGAGGGGGCAACGGTGCGCACGCTGATCAGCACCGAACAGGCCGAGAAGTGGATGGCGGGTGTGGACGCGGGCACTATCGCGCCGCCGAGGCTGATCATGATCGATCACCACCTCAACGGCGAGACGGGCATCGAGCGTCTGCACGCCCTCACGGGAAAGCCGTGGACCAAAGGCGTGCGGATTGTCTCGCTCTCGGCCCACATGGACGAGGCGCTGCGCGAGCGGTATGCACGCATTGGTGTGCACCGGTCCATCAGCAAGTTTGACCTTGCCAAGTCGCTGCACCAGACCGTCGCCGAGCTGTGGAACGCGCCGTCGCTGGCGGCCTGAGCCGCTTCAGATCACCACGCCGTTGAGCCACGCCTGCGCGAGCCGATCGACATCGATCGAACCGCCCGCACGCAAGCGCAGCACCGCTTCGCCCGTCAGCGAGGCGAGCGGCGTGACCATGCCAACGCCGACTGACGATCGAACCGTGTCAAGGTCGCTGCTGTCGATCTCGAGCAGCCAGCACGACGGACACTCGGCGAACAGGGCGGCGTGGCTGCGGAATGCATCGGGCAGATCGGTGTGCAGTTCGGCGCCGATGGGCGACCGCTCGGTCGTGCCGGCGATGCACATCTCGGCGAGCGCTGCGAGCGCGCCCCCGTCGGAGACGTCGTGCGCGCTCTGCACGAGACCCCGCGAGATGAGGCCAGCGATCGCGCGGGCGAGGGCCGGCCCGAGGTCCAGATCGACCGTCGAGACCGAGCCGCCGGCCCCGGCTGGCGCGCCGAACAGACGCTCATAGTGCGAGCCGCCGAGCCCCGGCGCGTGCGGCCCGACAAGCACGATGAGGTTGCCCTCGCGCTTGGCGTCCATCGTCACGCAACGCTCAGCATCGGGCACGATCGCCATGCCGGTGATGAGCAGGGTGGGGGGGATCTCGATCGTGCGTCCGTCGGTGGTGGTGAACTGGTTGTTGAGGCTGTCTTTGCCGCTGACGAAGGGCGTGCGGTAGGCCTTGGCGCCGTCGTAGCAGCCCTCGGCGGCGCGCACGAGGCTCGCGAGGTTCTGCGGCTTCTTACAACTGGGCCAGCAGAAGTTATCGAGGATCGCGATCCGATCCAGATCGGCGCCGACGCAGACGAGGTTGCGCACGCACTCGTCGATCGCGGCGAGCGCCATCTGGTACGGGTCGCCCTCCAGCCCCGTCGCGAGCCCGCACCCGATCGCGAGCCCGCGCGGCGAGCCCGGCACGGGCTGGATGACGACCGCGTCGCCCGGGCCTCGCCCCATGGGGCCGACCAGCGGCTTCAGCAGGGTGTTGCCCTGCACCTCGTGGTCGTACTGGCGGATGATGCGGTGTTTGCTGGCGATGTTGGGCGTGGCGAGCAGGGCGAGCAGCGCGTCGGTCGTGCTCGGCTCGGATGCGGCGCGGGGCGCGGCCTGCGCCGGCGCGGTCCATCTCGCCTCGCGCGTCGGCGTCGGGATGCCGTCGTGCACGAACGCCATGGGCAGGCGCCCGACCTCGACGCCCCGGTTGTTGAGGATGAGCTCGCGCCCGGGGGTGCCAAAGGTACCCAGGACCGCGAGCTCGACGTGCTCGGCGTCGCAGATCGCCCGAAGCGCGTCGAGGTTGCCCTGGGGCACCGCGAGCACCATGCGCTCCTGCGCCTCGCTGATCCAGATCTCGGTCGATGTGAGCCCGGCGTACTTGAGCGGGGCTCGATCGAGGTGGACCTCGGCCCCGATCTTCTCGCCCATCTCGCCCACGGCCGAGCTGAAGCCGCCGGCGCCGCAATCGGTGATCGCGGTAAACAGCGGCCCGTTGCGGTCGTCGCGTGCGCGCAGGATCGCGTCGAGCACGCGTTTCTCTTCGATCGGGTTGCCGATCTGCACGGCGTGGGCGAACTCGTCGGCGTGCGTGTCGGTCAGCTCGGCGCTGCTGAAGGTCGCACCGTGGATCCCGTCTCGCCCCGTGCGCCCGCCGAGCGCGACGATCAGGTCGCCGGTGCGCGCGTCGCCCTCGACGAGGGCGCGCGGCATGATGCCCACGCACCCGGCAAAGACCAGCGGGTTGCCAACATATCGCTCGTCGAACCAGACCGCACCGTTGAGCGTGGGGATGCCCATGCGGTTGCCGTAGTCGCGCACGCCCGCGACCACCTCGCTCAGGACGCGCTCGGGGTGGATGCACCCGTCGGGCACCTCGGCGATGTCGAACGGCGCGACGCAGAAGACGTCGGTGTTGGCGATCGGGCGCGCCGCAAGCCCCGTGCCGATGATGTCACGGATGCACCCGCCGATGCCGGTCGCGGCCCCGCCGTAGGGCTCGATCGCGCTGGGGTGGTTGTGCGTCTCGACCTTGATGCAGACCGCGTGCTCGTCGTCAAAGGCGACGATGCCCGCGTTGTCGACGAACACGCTCAGCGTCCAGTCCACCCCCTCGGCGATCAGCTCGTGCGGCGCGGCGGCCACGGTCGACTTCAGCAGGTTGTGGATCGTCTCGTTCCCGTCGGCGTCGCGCTCGTGCCCCGGTCGATCGCGCCTCAGCACCGGGTCGCTCGGGTCGCCTGTCTCGTAGCGGATGGTGCTCTTGAGCGTCTTGTGCACGCAGTGCTCGCTCCAGGTCTGGGCGAGGGTCTCCAGCTCGATCTCGGTCGGCTCGCGGCCCAGCGCGCGGTACTCGTCCCGGATCGCCCGCATCTCGGCGAGGTCAAGGAAGAGGTGCGCATCGCGGCTCAACGCCCCGAGCGCCGCGTCGTCGAGGTCGCGGACCGGCACGTGCACGACACGGACCTCGGCCGGCGAGCCGTGGGGGAGCACGCCCGGCCAGAAGGCCTCGGCGTGCGCGGCTGATACGACGGGGTTGGCCAGCAGGCGCGCGGCGATGGCGTCGGCCTGCTCGCGCGTGACGCCTCGTAGCTCATACCGCCAGCCGGTCGAAACGCTCAGGTCTGCGTCCGCGTCGAGCTCGAGCAGTTCGCGGGCCGCGTCGGCGACGCTCTGGGCGGCCGGATCCATCACCCCAGCCAGTGGGTGCACCTCGACGAGGTGAGTGCCGTTGCCCGCGTCGCTGGCGCCGCGGCGGGGCGACTCGGTCACGGGGTTGGCGAGCAGGCCCCGGGCGAGGCGGTCGATCTGGTCATCGCGCAGCGCCGCTTCGATGAGGTAGACGCGCGCTGTCGCGGCGCCGTCGAGCGCGAGGCCCAGCGTACGCGCGTGTCGCACGAGCGCCTCCGCGCGCGGATCGCCGGACGCCCTGTTTGGGTGAACCTCAATGCGGTGGACGGCGAGCGGCGGCGCGGCGGTTTCGTGCATGGCCCAGTGTATTCACGCGCGAAAGGCTCTCGTTGCGCACAACATATCTTGATTGTGCCACTCGATTTTGATATTTCTTACGTCGTCTGGCGCGGGCCCGTGCCGGGGCCGAGCCGGACACAGTGATTGAGGAGAGCGTCGTTCTGATCGCTCGGTGCCGAGCGGGGGGCGCGGCTCTCAGGGACTGAGAAGACGAGGACAGAAAACCATGTTTAGCAAGACCACCGTCGTTGTCGGTACGCTGTCGGTCTGCGCCGGGCTCGCCGCCGCGCAGGGGAGTTGGACCGCCGTCAGCATCACTGGTTCGCCCGACCCGATCATCCAGTTCGACCTGGGCAACCCGGGCGGCAGCCAGGTCCAGATCGGCACGACCAACGGCAACTTCAACCGCGGCTTCGACTGGGCGGATCAGAACACTGCCTACTACCACGTCCCGACCGACCTGCTCAACAACCCGGGCGACCGCGGCATCTACCGCTACGACGCCCTGAGCAACACCTCGACCCAGATCTTCGCATTCGGCTTCGATGACAGCGGCGCCGCGGGCGGCGCGTACGCCAACGGCTCGTACTGGTTCAACGCCGACGAGGGCAACGGCGACACGCTCTTCCGCTACGACATCGGCAGCGGCACGCTCAACACCCTGGGCGCAACCGGCCTCACGGGCATCCAGGGCCTCGCGGTCGACGCGGCCGGGCGGATCGTCGCGATCGACACCGACGACAACCTGTACGAGCTCGATGGCAGCAGCGGCGCCTCGAGCCTTGTCGGCAACCTGGGCATCGACGTGAACGCGATCGGCGGTCTCGATTACTCCGCCGATGGGCAGCTCGTCGCGCTGACCGACTTCGGCCTCCTCTACGCGGTTGACGACACCACGGGCGCCGCAGGGACGTTCTTTGGTGATCTCGCGTTCAACGGTTCGACGCTCAGCTTCCGGGTGCCCACGCCGGGCGCCGCGGGTGTGCTGGCCTTGGGCGGCCTCGTCGCCGCTCGCCGCCGGCGCTGAGACCCGATCGGCTTCGAGCCGCTCAGAAGCGATCTTCCTCGGATCCACCGGCCCGGCGCACATGCGCCGGGCCGGCTTTCGCTCCAGTCCGCGTGTTTGGCTCGTATGATGCGCCCATGGGCGAGCTGCCTCGAGTTGAGCTTTTCACCGACGGCGCGTGCTCGGGCAACCCCGGCCCGGGCGGCTGGGCCTTCCTGCTGCGCCACCCCAACAGCGGCGCCCAGATCGAGCGATCCGGCGCCGAGCCCGCGACGACCAACAACCGGATGGAGCTGATGGCCGTGATCGAGGGCTTGCGCGTGCTCACGCGTCCGTCGTCGGTCGAGCTGTACAGCGACTCCAAGTACGTCCTCGACGGGCTCAAGAGCTGGCTCGACGGGTGGAAGAAGCGAGGCTGGAAGACCGCGAGCAAGCACCCAGTCAAGAACGTCGAGCTCTGGAAGCAGCTCGACGAGCTGCGCGGCTCGCACACGCTGAGCTTCCATTGGGTCGCCGGGCATGCCGGGCACCCGGAGAACGAGCGGGTCGATCAGCTCGCCGTCGCGGCCCGCGAAGCGCTCGCGCACGCCTGAGGCTCGCCTAGCGGTCGCGCGTGGCGAGTTGCTCTCGGACATGCAGCGAGGTGTACCACCCGGCGATCCCCAGACAGACAGCGATCGCACCGATCCAGATCGGCGCGCCGGACGAGAGCAACGATGCGGGCGGGACGAGGCACGCTCGGCTCGGCGAGCGCGGGTCGTAATGCACCGTGATGCTTCGTCCGAGGGGGTACGCCGCCGCGGCCTGCGCCGCCTGGTCGCGCGTCGCGTACGTGCCGCCCAACAGACCGATCCGATCGCCCTCGTACGTCCGCCCGTCGACGTGGTACTCGTAACGCAGCGCGACGCGATGACGCCGGGCGCGTTGCCCGCTGATCGAACTGACCGCCTCGGCGCCCTCGGTGACGATGCCCGCGGTGCTCGCGGACGACCCCGCACGCGCTGCCGCCAGGACGCTTGGCCCCTTCCAGGCCATGAGCACCAAGGCAACAGTGCCCGCGAGTATTGCTCTGGGGATCGGTTGGTCCCACATGAATCGGCCCCTTCGATCCTGAAGGCTACCACAAGAGGACGGCGTCTCGAGCCCGGGTCGGTCGCCACGGGCAACGTCCGCGAACCATGCCCGCGGTGGGTTGGCCGTGGTCGGTCTGCGCCGGTTGCGCGGGTTTGCCGAGGTGGGCGGGCGCAGCGGGGCGGGGCTCGGTCGCCGCCGGCATCGGGTGATGGACGCGGGCGTGCGAACCGCCGATGGTCTCACCAGCGGGCCCCGCGCGTGCAGCACGGCGGCCGGCGGAGGAGGCATCCCCGTGGACCTTGATCAGATCCTGCGAGCGGCTTGGGAGGCGGACGCCTCGGATGTGCACCTCGTGGCGGGGCAGCCCCCGACCGCGCGCATCCACCAGGTCATCACACCGATGACCGAGACGCCGCTCACGCCAGACGACGTCCAGGGCATGTTCAAGCACATGACCACGACGATGCAGCAGGAGCGCCTCGAAGAGATCAAGGACGTCGACTTCTCGTTCGAGATCGACGGGCTCGCCCGCTACCGCGTCAACGCGCACTACCAGCGCGGCATGCTCGGGATGGCGATGCGTGCGATCAAGACCGAGGTGCCCCCGCTTGCCGACCTGAGCCTGCCCGAGGTCATCGCCCGCCTGACGTACCTGCCGCGCGGGCTCGTGCTCGTCACGGGCGACACCGGCTCGGGCAAGAGCACGACGCTGGCCGCGATGATTCAGGCGATGAACGAGCGGTACCGCAAGCACGTCATCACGCTCGAGGACCCGACCGAGTACCTCTTCGAGAGCGACAAGTGCCTGATCGAGCAGCGCGAGCTGGGGCGCGACATGTCGAGCTTCTCGTCCGGCCTGCGCCACGCGCTGCGTCAGGACCCAGACATCATCCTCGTGGGTGAGATGCGCGACCTGGAGACGACCAGCCTGGCGATCTCGGCCGCCGAGACGGGCCACCTCGTGCTCAGCACGCTGCACACGGTCAACGCGTCGCAGACGGTCAGCCGCATCATCGACATGTACCCCTCGGGGCAGCAGAGCCAGATCCGCTCGATGCTCAGCACGACGCTCCAGGCGGTGGTGAGCCAGACGCTGTTCACGCGGTCCGACCGCCCGGGCATGATCCCGGCGGTCGAGACGCTGCTGTGCACGCCGGCGGTGCGCAACCTGATCCGCGAGAACAAGATCTACGAGATCCCCAACGTGATCGAGACGAGCCGCGCGATCGGCATGAGCAGCTTGGACAGCTCCATCGCCGAGCTGTACTTCAACGGGCAGATCAGCAAGCAGGACGCGATCGCCCAGGCCGTGCACCCCGACAAGCTCGAGCGCCAGCTCGTCGCCTGACTCGCGCTGAAAGGAACGGCCCGTGGGTCAGCAGTACCGTTATCAGGTCCGCGACGGCGGGGGACAGCCCCGCAGCGGTGTCATGGCCTCCGACAGCATCGCCACCGCCTCGGCCGTGCTGCGCAACCAGGGCCTGCACGTCGTCGCGCTCGCGCCGGTCAAGGAAGAGGCGGCGGGGCGCAAGTCCTTCTTCGCCAGCATCGCCCAGCGCAAGCCGGGCCTGCCCCAGGTGCTCGATTTCACGAGCCAGCTCGCGGTCATGATGCGTGCCGGCATCAGCCTGCGGATGGCGCTCGAGGGCATCGCCGAGCAGCAGACCAACGCCGGGTTCAAGGCGATCGTGAACCAGATGCGCCGCGAGGTCGAGGGCGGCAAGCAGTTCAGCGAATCGCTCGAGGCCCACCCCAAGCTCTTCGGCCCGCTCTACGTCAACATGGTTCGCGCGTCCGAAATGTCCGGCTCCTTCAGCGAGATGCTCGACCGCATCGCCGGCTATCTCGCCCAAGAGATCGAGACCCGCAAGATGGTCGTCGGCGCCTCGATCTATCCGGGCGTGATCGGCGTGCTCGCCGTCGGCGTGACCGTCTTCCTGCTGACGTTCGTGCTGCCCAAGTTCTACACGCTGTTCGAGGGCAAGGAGGACGTCCTGCCCATCGCGACGGTCTTCCTGATGTACCTGAGCCAGACGATCGTCGCCCAGTGGCCCATCCTGCTCGGCGGGCTCGCGGCCCTCGGCGGCGTGCTGTTCGCGCTGACCAAGACCGAGGTCGGCATGTTCTGGGTCGACAAGCTCAAGCTCAGCATCCCCGTCGTCAAGGGCATGTTCCGCGCGCTCTACATCTCGCGCAGCATGCAGACCATGGGCCAGCTCATCAACGCCGGCGTCCCCATGCTCGACACCCTCACCATCACCGGCGAGATCTCGGGCAACCAGCTCTACAGCGCCATGTGGCGCAAGGTCCACGCCAGCGTCAAGCAGGGTAAGAAGATCGCCGCGCCACTCCAGGGCAGCGTCCTGCTCCCGCGCTCGGTCGTGCAGATGATCGCGGCGGGCGAGGACTCGGGCAAGCTGGGCGAGGTGCTCGACGAGATCGCGACGTACTACGCCAAGGTCCTCAAAGACCAGATCAAGGCCGTTACCGGTCTGATCGAGCCCATCATGATCCTCGTGATGGGTTCAGTCGTCGGCTTCATCGCCATGGCGGTCATCCTGCCGATCTTCAAGATGAGCCAGCTCGTCCAATAGACCGAACGCTTGGTTGGAAGAAACGCCGCGGCAACGCCGCGCCCGGACCGGGCACCACACCCGGCGGCGCCAGTGCCGCGGGGAGGAGGCTCGACCGTGCAGCACAACCACACCGCACCCGCCCGGCGCACCCGATCACCGCGATCGCTCCGCGCAGCCGCCGGCGGCTTCACGCTGATCGAGTCCGCCATGGCGACCGTGATCATCGGCGTCGGCGTGCTCGCGATGATCGATGCCCAGCAGGCCTTCATGACATCCAACACCTGGTCGAGCCAGGCCGCCAGCGCCACACTGCTCGCCAACGAGATCCGCGAGCTGACCCGCGGGCTCCCCAAGCACGACCCCGTCGTGGGCCTGGTCACCCAGACCGACGGCACCACCGGCGCCGTGACGCTGATCGGCTGGGGCCCCGACGCCGGCGAGGTCACCGTCGACGACTTCGACGACATCGACGACTTCGACGGCATCACCTTCATCAACACCGGCACGCCCGGCTTCAACGACGGCGACCTCCCCGGGCCGCTCAATGCCTTCGGCGAGGTCATCCCGGAGATCGCACGCGACGGCACGCTGCTCGGCGGCGTCGTCGACGACGCCTTCGCGGGCCAGGCCGTCGACGGCTGGTCGCAGACCGTCTTTGTCACCAAGCTCGACCCCTTCGATACCGCCACGACCTACACCCCCGCGACGGCGCTGCCCGCCAACGGCGCACGCCCCGCGGTGCCCGTCGACGGCTTCCCGCTGCTCGTCACCGTCGAGGTGCGGTTCCAAGGCCCCAACATGATCGATGCCCAGCTCGTGGGCGAGGTCAGCTGGATCGTGCCCTGACCGGGCACACACCGCCGCGCGCACGCGGCAAGGCGATCAGCGGAGCCGAGCAGCCCAGACGTTCCCAACCGGAGGCGACCGATATGCCCGGGCGACCCAGCGACAACGACAGGAAAGCGCGCCTCGACCAGACCCTCGCGCTGCGTGCGCGTGCGTTCCGGCGCATGCCCGCGCGCTGGCGCCGCGGCATCGCCAGCGTGCTCAGCATGATGTTCCTGATCATGTTCGGATCGCTCGTCGCCGCGATGGCCGTCACCACGACGGGCAACATCCGCACCGCGACGATGCACCTGCACGTCATGCGCGCCATGAGCGCCGCCGAGACCGGGCTCGAGATCGCCGAGGCACGCCTCGAAGAGGCCACCTCGCGCTTCGTCGTCGAGGAGGGCGAGATCGACGCCGCGTTCACCGAGGCGTTCTGGGAGGGCGACCAGGAGGGCATGGGCGGGTCGGCCACGATCACCGTGCTCGCCCCGCCCAGCGGCTACGCCGAAGGCGGCGACCCGCGCGGGCTCGCCGAGGCGATCCGCAACCACTTCGACGCCGATACCAACATCATCATCGGCGGCGAGTTCATCACCGACCCGGTCATCGACGACGCGCCCGAGGGCACCGACAACGCGGTCTACCTCCAGAACAACTGGCTCTACACGCCCGCGGTCGCGCTCGAAGCGCCCGAGGACGGCGCCCCCGTCCCGCCCCCCGCGTTCCAGATCCGCTACGCCCCGCTCGCCGGGGGCGAGTTCATCCGCATCTTCGCCGACGGCATCGTCTTCAACTACGACCGCGACGGCGAGCCCATCCGGCGCACGCTCAGCCGCGACTACCGCATCACCAAATCCGTCGACCAGGCGATCATCAGCCAGAGCCGCATCCTGATCGGCAAGAACGTCCAGATCGAGGGCGACATGGGCGCGCGGTTCGACCAGGTCACCTTCGACAACGGCGACCCGCTGGTCATCCGCTCCGACTTCGAGGGCATGGACGCGACGCTGGACGAGAAGCTCGCGCGCTTCTGGGCCGCCGTTGCCGCTGCGGATGTCGACGACGACAACCGCCTCCGCTTCGGGCACCCCGTCGAGGGCGCGGGCCTGCCCGCCGACGACGACTTCGACGGCTCGGGCGACAACGACGGCGCCTTCGGCGACGCGACCGGCGACGGCTTCCTCGACGAGATGGACGTCTTCATCAACCACTACGACGCCAACAACGACAACCGCGTCACGCTCAGCGATCCGCTGACCGTCAGCACGCCCGCCGAGCTGTTCGCCGCCGAGTTTGTCAACCCCGACGGCTCGCCCGTTGACGACGACCTCGCCTACCTGATCGACGCGTCGATCCCGGACCGCAACCGCAACAACGTCTTCGGCTTCGACGACGTCGACAACGACGGCATCTGGGACACCGGCACCGAGACGCTCAACGACTTCGACGACCGCACCGGCACGTTCCCCGACCGCGAGCTGGGCTGGCGTGACGGCTTCATCGACGCGCTCGACCAGTACGCCAAGGTGCGCGGCAGCCTCACCTTCCGCGTCGAGGCCGACGACTGGAACGCCAACGAGCCGGGCGGTTTCCGCCCCGAGCTGACCGGGCCGATCGTCCCGGGCGAGGGCGACCCGCCGCTGACCTTCGGCGCGGGCGACGACGTGCTCCCCGCGATCGATCCCGCGCGGTTCAACGCGACGACCAACGAGATCATGGCCGCCGCCGACGGCGACGCCTTCTGGGCCCAGGCGGCCGGCGAGCTGGGCGTGAGCGTCGCCGATCTGGCGACCTGGACCGAGGCCTCAAACCCCGCCGACGCGGCGCTGCACTCGTTCGTGCCGCTGTGCGGCGACGCCGCCGACGACGGCCTGCCCGACAACAGCGCCTGGGCCCACTGGGAGATCAGCCCCTTCAACAGCCCCCAGCCCGCCGATGTCTATTTCCGCCCGGTCTTCCGCAACATGACGTTCCGCAACGTGCAGATCCCCGTGGGTCTCAACGCGCTGTTCGAGAACTGCACGTTCGTCGGCTCGACCTACGTCCGCATCACGCCCGACAACACCCACCCGCTCTGGACCGAGTACGGCGCGATCACCTTCAACCCCGCCGGCGCCCCGGTGCCCAAGTACCCCCGCTACGTCTACGGCGACGACGGCAGCGAGCCCGCCGCCGACGCCTCGGCCGCCCTGCCCCCCTCGGCGCGCCCGCCCAACGCCAACGTCCTGATGACCCTGCCCAGCGTCAGCCCGCTCGACAAGGGCGACGTGCTCGAGAGCGAGAAGGCCTTCCTCACCGGCATCAGCTACGACGACATGCCCGACCCGCTCATCGTCGACGGCAACCGCATCGTCGACACCAAAGCCCTGAGCAACAACCTCCGCTTCCACGACTGCCTGTTCGTCGGCTCCATCGTCTCCGACACGCCCGTCAACTACACGCAGGTGCGCAACAAGATCCAGTTCACCGGCGCCACGCGCTTCACCCTCGAGCACCCCGAAGAGCCGGCCAACGGCTTCCTCAACCCCGATCCCGCCGACCTCGAAGACCTCGCCAAGAGCTCGATGATGCTGCCCAACCTCTCGGTCGACGTCGGCTCCTTCAACAGCCAGCCCACGCAGAACGTAACGCTCCAGGGCGCCATCCTCGCCGGCGTGCTCGACGCCCGCGGCAACACCACCATCGACGGCGCCCTGCTGCTCACCTTCAGCCCCACGCCCGGCACGCCGCCCCTCGTCGACGCCTTCGGCAACACCGTGGGCAACCCCGCCTTCTTCAACGCCAGCCTGGGCTACTTCGGCGAAGACGCCGGCGACTTCGAATCGATCGATCCATCCACGCTGCCGATCGTCGGCGGCGTCCCGATCGTCGGCTGGGACACCACCGTCCCGCCCGACGGCATCGCCGACGTCGGCTCCGACCAGGCCCAGCCAGCGGGCTCGGTCGCCGTCCCGTTCTTCGGGTACGGACGCATCACCATCCGCCACAACCCCGACATGGTCCTGCCCAGCGGGATCCCCCTGCCGCTGAAGGCACGCCCCGTGCCCGGCACATACTCCGAGGGCGAACGATGAACACCAGTCTCGCCAAGGCCCGCACCCGAGCCCGCAACCGCCGCGCCTTCAGCATGATCGAAGCGCTCATCGCGCTCATGATCACCGCCACGCTGATGACCGCCACCCTCAGCGCGCTCGACGCCAGCTACAAGGGCTTCCGCCACACGTCGGAGAGCGCCTCGTCCAACGTCATCACGCGCATCGTCATGCAGCGACTCACCGCGATGATCCGGACCGGCACCGACTTCGGCCCCTACCCCGCCAATCCCATCCTCAACCCCATCTTGGGCGACGACCCCGCCGAGGGCGACGGGCGGATGGAGTTCGTGATCCGCGAAGACCCCGCGACGGATACGCGCGAGGTCGTCACCCTCGAGCGCCGCGCCGGCGACGCCAACACCGGACCCTTCGAGCTGTGGTACGTCCACACCACCTTCACCGGGGGCGTCTTCGTCCGCGAGAGCGAGGAGCGTCTGCTCGAGAACCTCACCGAGCTGCGCTTCATCCTCGAATACGACGTCGGCCCGCGCCTCCAGCGCGCCACCATCGACCTCGTCATGATCCCAAACGACCTGCGCGGCGAGCTGACGACCGACGTCGACACGCCCGCGCTGCGCATGACCGCCAGCGCCGCCCCGCGCCGCCAGGACTGAGTAACCGGGCCGCCTCAGCCCCGCAGCGACTCGATCGCTTCGGGGATGTGCTCGGTCAGCTCGGTCGCGAGCATCCCGCCCGAAGCGCCCCGCCTGCGCGCCCACCATTCGCCCGCCAGCGCGTGCGCAAGCACCGCCGAGCGCACCCGGTCGAACGCATCGCCCGCGTGTGAGCGGTCGGCGAGCAGCGCGCCCATGACGCCCGCAAGCACGTCGCCCGTGCCCCCGGTCGCCAGGCACGGGTGCCCGCGCTGGCACACCCAGCACCGCTCGCCGTCGCTGACCACCGTGCCCCGCCCCTTGAGCACAACAACAGCCCCCGTCGCCCGCGCGAGGTCCGTCGCCAGACGCGGGCGTTCCGCGTCGTCTGTCGCATCGCCCTTGATCCCCAGCGCATCCGCGAGCCTCGCGAACTCGCCGGGGTGGGGCGTCAGCACGCGCAGGGCGTCCGAGGGGCTGTCGGCGCAGCCCAGCCAGGCGCCCGCATCGCACAGGTGGTTCAGCCCGTCCGCATCGAGCACCAGCGTGCGCTCGCGGTCCGCGTGCAGCGTGCGCATGGCGTGCGCGACACCCGCCCCGGGGCCGAGCCCGCACCCGACGACGCCGACATCGCTCGCGCGCATCGCCTCGAGCAAGCTCAGCGTACCAGAAACATTATTGCGATAGTA
>ERZ1740070.1405-NODE-1405-length-15128-cov-7.375373_pt1 | contig 15128 bp, 15 predicted proteins | sample MGYA00581734_ERZ1740070 | MGnify/ENA primary metagenome ERZ1740070 (study PRJEB43018, sample SAMN04849744) | marine metagenome | isolation source: floating plastic debris | place: Pacific Ocean | collected 2008-09-01 | study: EMG produced TPA metagenomics...
GCGCATCTTGCCGCCTTTGGCGAACCAGTTCATCTACATCGTCAAGATGTCGGCCTTTGCGTCGGTCATCGGGATGCAGGAGCTTACCCGCAGAGCGAACGAGCTGGTGGTCACAGAGTATCGACCGCTTGAGATCTACACGCTGTTGATCCTCGAATACCTCGTTCTGGTGTTGATCATCAGCTTCTTTGTGCGTTGGCTAGAACGGAAAATGGGTGCGGATGAAAGCCGCTAAGGGAGAAACGATATGAGTTGGTCTGACTTTATGAGCGATACAGTCGCTCGAATTGGGACGCTGCAAAAAGAAACGCCAGACACTATGGCAGGTTTCAACCAGATGGGAAAAGCGGCCAAGACAAACGGCGCGTTGAGCGAACAGACAAAAGAGCTGATCGCGCTGGGCATCGCCATTTCGACACGGTGTGACAGCTGTATCGCGTTTCACGTCAAATCCCTTGTGCGCTTGAAAACGACACGCGAGGAATTCTGTGAAGCCTTGGCCATGATTGCCTATATGGGGGGCGGCCCGTCGGTGGCCTTTAGCGCAAAGGCACTGGAAGCCTATGACGAATTCACAGGCGGTGCAGCTGGCAAATCGGTTTGATCGGCGGGCAAGACCTTTCGAAAGGTCTTGAAGCGATTTCGAAATCGCTTTCACGTCACCGCTTTGCGAACCATGTCCCAATAGGTTGTTTCCACCTCGCTCTGGGACAGCCGTCCGCCAAAGCGATACCAGGTGTTCACGCCTGTTAGCATTGCGATGATGGCGAGGGTTGTGATCTTGGTGTCCGGCACTTGGAACACCCCCGCATCATGGCCGCGTTGCAGGATGTCTTCGAGCTCGCCCTCATAGGCGCGCCGCAATCCTTCGATAACCGCAAAGTTCTCGGGCGATAAGTTGCGCAGCTCCATGTAAGAGATGAACACCGCTTCGGGCCGATCAAGATGGAAGGCGATGTGGAACCGCGTGAAGCTTTCTAGTTGCGCTTCTGGTGTGTCGGGTGGGGTCAGGTTCGCGCGCGCTGAAAGCAATTCATCCATGTGACCTTTCATCAGATCAAACAAAAGCGATTGTTTGTCAGTGGTGTAATTGTAAAGCGCCCCGGCCTGCACGCCGACAGATTTGGCGATCTGGCGCATCGAAACGGCGGCATAGCCATGTTGCGCAAACAGATGCAGCGCCGCGTCGCGCACGCGCGGGCCTGTGATATCGGAATGTGATCCTGCTGTACGCGCCATGGGTAAAGCGTAACTGAACGGTTGTTCAGATCAAGCCTATGCTTGCGCGCCCGTGTCCGCTGCGGCATGACAAGGCAACAGGTGAGAGAACCGACATGTGGCGTGTTTGGATCATAACGGCAGCGGTTTTGGCGGGGTGCACAGAGTTTCCCGAGGTGGACGCCGCTTTGACCGAGGGCAATCCAGATGCCGCGTTCCCCGAGTTGCTGCCCTTTGAAGACCTTCTGCAAGCGGGTGACCCGCGTCTTTCGGAAACCGAAGATGAGGCGTTGCTGGCGCGTGCCGATGCGCTGCGTGGACGGGCCGATGCGTTGCGCGCGCCGGTGATCGATGGCCAAACACGCGACCGTATGGAAGACGGCGTCACACAGCCCTGAACGCCCCGTTGCAGCCGCTGGCGCAAGCCGCTATTCGGTGCAAAACGACAAGACCAGCCCAAAAGGAATGCCTATATGACACAACCTCTGCGCCTCGGAATTGCGGGGCTGGGCACTGTGGGTGCTGGTGTCGTCAAGATCGTCCGTCAAAAGGCCGCGTTGCTGGAAGCCCGGGGTGGTCGTCCGATTGCAATCTCAGCGGTTTGCGCACGCAGCCGTGGCAAAGACCGGGGTGTGCCGCTTGACAGCTACGCATGGGAAGACGACCCCGTCGCCCTCGCGCAGCGTGACGACGTTGATGTGTTTGTCGAACTCATGGGCGGCAGTGATGGACCGGCCAAAGCGTCCACCGAAGCCGCTTTGCGCGCAGGCAAAGACGTCGTTTCGGCCAACAAAGCCCTACTGGCGCATCACGGCCAGGCTCTCGCGCAGGCGGCGGAGGCGTCAGAGTCTGTGCTGCGCTACGAAGCGGCGGTGGCCGGGGGGATACCCGTGGTCAAAGCTTTGACCGAAGGTCTCGCAGGCAACGACATCGAACGCGTCATGGGTGTGATGAATGGCACCTGCAATTACATCCTGACCCGTATGGAATCCGCAGGTCTGACCTACGAGGAAGCGTTTGCCGAGGCAGATGGTCTTGGCTACCTCGAAGCGGATCCCAACCTTGATGTTGGCGGGATCGATGCCGGTCACAAACTGGCGCTTCTCGCTTCCATCGCGTTTGGCACTCAAGTTGCGTTTGACGCGGTCGAGCTGGAAGGCATTGGCCGGGTCAGCATCGAAGACATCCGGCAAGCCGCAGACATGGGCTACAAGGTCAAACTGCTGGGCGTGTGTCAGTTAACAGGCCGCGGGCTGGAACAGCGCATGTCCCCCTGTCTTGTTCCGGCAACATCACCCTTGGGGCAACTCGAAGGCGGCACCAACATGGTGGTCATCGAAGGCGACCAAGTGGGACAGATCGTTCTGCGCGGCGCGGGCGCTGGCGAAGGGCCAACGGCGAGTGCCGTTTTGGGTGATGTGATCGACATCGCCCGTGGCACGCGCGTGTCGACCTTTGGGCAACCCTCAAGCCATCTTGTGAAAGCCGAACCGGCCCGCACGGCGACCCCGGCTCCGTACTATCTGCGCCTGATGCTTTTGGATAAACCGGGCGCATTGGCAAAAGTTGCCTCTGTTTTGGGCGAAGCGGGTGTGTCTATCAACCGCATGCGCCAGCGCAGCCATGACCAGGACACCGCGCCAGTATTGATCGTCACGCACAAAACCACCCGTTCCGCGCTTGATACAGCGCTTTCGGCAATGGTTGGGACCGGTGTGGTCGAGGGAGACCCAGTCGCGCTGCGCATCGAACAGGTCTGAGGCTGGTAGCGCAATCTGGCTTGTCACCCTGAGCCAGCCTGCGTAACACGCTAGGCAACATAGAATACATTGTCTGGAGAGTATTATGACCGCGCGCCCTGACTTTAATGACCGGATGTTGTCGCTCGGTCTGGCGCGAGTGGCCGAGCAGGCCGCCATCGCCACCGTTGATCTGATTGGCCGGGGCGACGAAAAGGCAGCAGATCAAGCCGCGGTCAACGCAATGCGCGAACAGCTTAACCTGCTTGATATAGCAGGTGTGGTTGTGATCGGTGAGGGCGAACGCGATGAAGCCCCGATGCTTTACATCGGAGAGGAAGTCGGTAGCGGCAATGGCCCAGGCGTGGACATCGCGCTGGACCCGCTGGAAGGCACAACGCTGACTGCCAAGGACATGCCCAACGCCTTGACCGTTATTGCGATGGGACCGCGTGGTTCGATGCTGCACGCGCCTGACGTCTATATGGACAAGCTTGCCATTGGCCCAGGCTTTGCCCCTGATCTGGTCACGCTTGACATGTCTCCGCGTGAACGCGTTGCGGCTTTGGCGAAAGTCAAAGGCTGCCGCGAGCGTGACATCACGGTCTGTGTTCTGGAACGCCCGCGCCACGAAGACATGATCTCTGAAATTCGGTCAACCGGGGCGGCCATCCGTCTAATCACCGATGGCGATGTGGCGGGTGTCATGCACTGCGCTGAACCAAGCCAAACTGGCATCGACATGTATATGGGCACAGGCGGCGCGCCCGAAGGTGTGTTGGCGGCTGCAGCGCTCAAATGCATGGGCGGGCAAATCCAAGGCCGTTTGTTGTTCCGCAATGACGACGAAAAAGGTCGCGCCACCAAAGCGGGCATCACCGATTTCGACAAGATCTACAGCCGTGACGAGATGGTGACCGAAGATGTGATCTTTGCCGCGACCGGTGTCACAAGCGGATCACTCTTGGCGGGCATCAAACGCGAGATCGGGTCCTACACCACCGAAACGCTTTTGATGCGGTCAAAAACAGGGTCTGTCCGGCGCATGACCTATCGCAACCCAACCTGATGAGACCACAGTGACCGGCTATCTGGGGGTTGATGCGTCCATAACCGGTCGTCGTTGGGTGGGTCCCACCTCTGACATAGAACGCCACGCCGAAGCACTCATGCAAAGCACAGGATTGCCCGGTGCCTTGTGCCAAACGCTGGCGCGTCTTGGGGTGCCCGCAGATCAGGTTGAGACCTATCTCGACCCCAAGCTGCGTGATCTGTTGCCAGACCCTCGGACGTTGCGCGACATGGAAAAAGCGGCCGGCCGCATCGTCAGCGCGGTGCGGCGCAAGGAACGCATCGCGGTCTTTGCAGATTACGACGTCGATGGCGGAACTTCTGCCACGCTGCTGATCGACTGGCTGCGCCAATTGCACCACCGCGCAACGCTCTACGTCCCGGATCGCATCGACGAAGGTTACGGGCCAAACGTTCCGGCGATGACAGCTTTAGCTAAAGACCATGACCTGATCATCTGTGTTGATTGCGGAACCCTGTCACACGAACCGATCGCTGCTGCGCAAGGCGCGGATGTTTTGGTGTTGGATCACCACCTTGCGGGTGAAACGTTGCCTGACGCACATGCTGTGGTGAACCCGAACCGCCAGGACGAAGATGGCAGTCTCGCGCATCTCTGTGCGGCGGCTGTTGTGTTTCTCACATTGGTCGAAGCCGGGCGGCACCTGCGCGAGGCGGGCGTCAAAGGCCCTGACCTGATGTCGATGCTCGACTTGGTGGCGCTCGCGACGGTGGCCGATGTCGCGCCGCTGAAAGGCGTGAACCGTGCCCTGGTGCGGCAAGGGCTCAAGGTGATGGGCCAACGCGCGCGCCCAGGTTTGGTGGCTCTGTGCGATGTGGGGCGGCTTGATACCGCGCCGAAGTCTTATCATCTTGGCTTTGTTCTTGGCCCACGCGTCAATGCGGGGGGGCGCATCGGCAAAGCGGACCTGGGCGCACGGCTGTTGTCCGCCACCGATCCACATGAAGCGCAGGCCATGGCGGAACGACTGGATGCGTTGAACACCGAACGCCGCGAGATTGAAGAGGCGGTGCGGACGCAAGCCCTGGAACAGGCCGAAGATCGCGGGTTGGACGCGCCTTTGGTTTGGGCGGCGGGCGACGGGTGGCACCCCGGCGTTGTGGGGATCGTTGCCTCGCGGTTGAAGGAACGGACCAACCGTCCATCGATTGTGATCGGGTTCGACGGCGACGATGGCAAAGGCTCGGGCCGGTCCGTTAGCGGGATTGATCTGGGCGCGTCGATTCAGCGTTTGGCCGCGGAAGGGCTTTTGCAAAAGGGCGGGGGGCACAAGATGGCCGCCGGGCTGTCCCTGTCGCGCGACCAGTTGGAACCTGCGATGGCGCGCTTGGCCGAATTGCTGGGCAAACAAGGGGCAGGGACGCTTGGTGCGTCCGATCTTCGGCTCGACGGCCCCTTGATGCCGGGCGCTGCGACGCCGGAACTTGTAGAGCGCCTTGAAGCGGCAGGGCCGTTTGGTGCCGGTGCGCCCGCGCCGCGTTTTGTCTTTCCGGACATGCAGATCGGCTTTGCCAAACGTGTTGGCACCTCGCATCTTAAGATTGGTTTCGGCGATGGATTGGGCGCACGCATAGATGCGATTTGCTTTGGCGCGTTTGATGGCCCGCTTGGCCCTGCGCTGGAACAGCATGGCGGTGCGCGATTCCATCTGGCGGGCAAGCTTGAGATCAATGAATGGGGCGGACGCCAATCCGTTCAGCTTCGCCTCGAAGATGCCGCGTCTGCTTCAGTGTAATGCTCTGACAAACATAGGTTTTCTTGTTCTTTGGCTCGGCGCGCGCCGTGTTGCAAAAATCGTAATCTGCGCATGACTTTCTGCTTGCAAGGTTGAGCCGCTTTGCCTAGATACACCCCACGCCAAAGCATGGCCCGTTCGTCTATCGGTTAGGACGCCAGGTTTTCAACCTGGAAAGAGGGGTTCGATTCCCCTACGGGCTGCCACTTTTCCCTGCTTGCAAAACAGAAGTCCGGTCGACATATCGCCCGTGTGGCAGATTTGTTTGATACCCCGGATCAGGAAACCAACGCGCCAAGGCCGTTGGCGGACCGATTGCGACCGCAAAAGCTGAGCGACGTCATCGGGCAGTCTCAGGTCATTGGCCCCAACGGCCCCCTGACCGTGATGCTGGACGCTGGCAGCTTGGGGGCGGTGGTGTTCTGGGGGCCTCCGGGCGTTGGCAAAACGACGATTGCGCGGCTCTTGGCGGATGAAACCGATCTGCATTTCGTTCAGATCAGTGCGATTTTCACCGGTGTCCCAGAACTGCGCAAAGTGTTTGAGGCGGCAAAGCTGCGGCGCAAAACAGGGCAGGGGACGCTGCTGTTTGTCGACGAGATCCACCGCTTTAACAAAGCACAGCAGGATGGATTTCTGCCGCATATGGAGGACGGGACGATCCTTTTGGTTGGCGCCACAACCGAGAACCCGTCGTTTGAGTTGAACGCAGCCCTGTTGAGCCGGGCGCAGGTTCTGGTTCTTGAGCGGCTCGCCTTGGCCGATCTCGAACGTCTGGCGCAGCGGGCCGAGGTGGAACTCGACCAACGGCTGCCGCTTGATGGGCCCGCGCGAGAAAACCTGCTTGAAATGGCGGATGGGGACGGGCGCGCCTTGTTGAACCTGATTGAGCAAGTGATGGCGTGGAACTTGTCTGCTCCGATTGACAGCAAAGCGCTGGGCCAGCGGCTGATGAAGCGCGCGGCGCAGTATGACAAATCGGGTGACGCCCATTACAACCTGATTTCGGCGTTGCATAAGTCGGTGCGTGGCTCTGACCCGGACGCGTCTTTGTACTGGTTTGCCCGCATGCTGGATGCCGGTGAAGACCCGCGGTACCTTGCCCGGCGGATCACACGGATGGCGGTTGAAGACATTGGTCTGGCGGATCCACAAGCGCAATCGGTATGCCTGCAAAGCTGGGAAACGTTTGAACGGCTTGGCAGCCCCGAAGGCGAATTGGCCATCGCACAAGCGCTTGTCTATCTCGCGCTCGCGCCAAAATCGAACGCCACCTATGTCGCCTATAAGGCTGCGCGCAAAGCCGCGAAATCAACCGGGTCTTTGGCACCACCCAAACACATCCTGAACGCGCCGACGCAACTGATGAAGGATCAAGGCTATTCGGCAGGATATGCCTATGATCATGATGCCGAAGACGGGTTTTCCGGTCAGGACTATTTCCCCGAAGGCGTAAAACGAGATGCGTTTTATGAACCGGTTGAGCGAGGGTTCGAGCGAGACCTCAAAAAGCGCCTGGATTACTTTGCCAAGCTCAGGGCCAAGCGCCAATCTTGACTCTTTATGCTGCGCGCGCGAGAGACTGCGCATGTTGACCACCCTTTCCCTTGTGGCTCTTGGCGGGGCTAGCGGCGCAAGCTTGCGCTTTCTCACCGGGGTCGGGGTGCTGCGCATGTTCGGGCCTTCAGATTTCCCTTTGGCAATCATCACCGTGAATGTCATCGGGTCCTTCCTCATGGGTGTGTTTGTTGTGGCCGCGGCGCAGCGTGGTCTCACGCATCTGTCGCCATTTCTCATGACCGGTGTGTTGGGCGGGTTCACGACGTTTTCGGCCTTTTCGCTTGAGACGATGACCTTGATCGAACGGGGGCAGATCACCTCTGCCATGCTTTATGTTGGATTGTCGGTCGGCCTTTCCGTCGGCGGCCTTGCGCTTGGACTTATTGCGGCGCGGAGCGCGTTCGTATGAGCAAAGTCCAGAACATCACGGTCGGACCAGGCGATGCGGACCAAAGGTTGGATCGGTGGCTCAAGCGGTTGTTTCCGCATCTGGGTCAGGGCCGGATCGAAAAGATGTGCCGCAAGGGGGAATTGCGTGTCGATGGGGGCCGTGTAAAGGCCAGCACGCGTTTGGCCACCGGGCAGGATGTGCGCATTCCACCGCTGCCCGAACCGGGTGAGGTTCAGGCGCGCCCCAAACCAACCGTGTCTGACAAAGACGCCGCGATGATGAAGGCCTTGGTGCTCTACCGCGACGATCACATCATCGCGCTGAACAAGCCGCCCGGGCTGCCAACGCAGGGTGGCAGCAAGCAAACCAAACATATCGATGGTTTGGCCGAGGCGTTGACCTTTGGCTATGACGAAAAACCCCGTCTGGTGCACCGGTTGGACAAAGACACGTCTGGCGTGCTTTTGCTGGCCCGGACCCGCGCGGTGGCAGGTGCGTTGACCGAAGCATTCCGCGCGCGCGAGACGCGGAAAATCTACTGGGCCGCCGTTGCCGGTGTTCCAGCCCCGCAGATGGGGACGATCAAGTTCGGCCTTGTCAAAGCGCCCGGACATGGCGCTGGTGGTGAGAATGAAAAGATGCGGGCAGTCCATCCGCGTGACGTCGCGCAGACCGAGGGCGCGAAACATGCGACCACGGATTACGCCGTACTGAGTGCGCTGGGCAAACGCGCGGCCTGGGTCGCTTTGGTGCCGATCACAGGACGCACCCATCAGTTGCGGGCACACATGTCCGAACTGGGGCATCCGATCATCGGCGACGGCAAATATGGTGGGTCAGGTCAGGAAAACCTTGGCGATGGCTGGGGGGCGATGCTGGGTGGCGCGGTGAGTAAAAAGCTGCATCTCCATGCGCGGTCCATTTCGCTGAAGCACCCCGTGACCGGCGCCAAACTGCACATCACCGCGCCGCTGCCAGACCATATGCAACGCACTTGGGGCTTTGTGCAGTGGGATGCGCGCGATGTGCCGTCCGACCCGTTTGAGGACCTCGAATGATCGAACCACTGCGTTTGGTGGTGTTTGATGTGGACGGAACGTTGGTGGACAGCCAGGCCGATATCGTGTCGAGCATGACCCAAGCTTTTGAACTGGCCGGTCGCGACGTTCCTCCGCGGGACACTATTTTACAAACAGTCGGTTTGTCGCTGCCGCAAACGATGCGCTGCTTGGCGCCACAGGCATCTGCAGCAGACCAAGACGCCTTGGTGCGCGCCTATAAAACTGCTTACCGCAATCGCCGTGTCGCTGCGGGCAGCAAAGCCAGTTCACCGCTGTATCCTGGAATCGCAGCATTGCTCCGTACGCTCCGAACTATTGATCCGCTTTTCCTTGGCGTCGCAACAGGTAAGTCGCGGCGCGGGTTGGACGCCTTGTTGGAGGCGCATGACCTCAAAGAGTGTTTTGTGACCACGCAATGCGCGGATGATCATCCATCGAAGCCGCATCCTTCGATGTTGCTGGCAGCGATGTCTGAAACGGGCGTCGATGCGGGCAATGCGGTTTTGGTGGGTGACACGAGCTATGACATAGCCATGGGCAAAGCCGCCTCTATATCGACCATAGCTGTCACTTGGGGGTACCACGCACGGAGTGCCCTTGCTGATGCGGATGTGATTGTCGACAGCGTAGATGCGCTTGCGACCGCCCTGACACCTTGGACGGAGATCCGAAAATGAGCGATTGGGCCCCTAAACGCTTTTGGACAAGCACCAACACAACGCCCGTCGAAAACGGCTTTGGCGTGCTGCTGGACAATCGCCCGGTGCGGACACCGGCCAAAGCCATGCTTTATCTGCCAAGCCTAAAATTGGCCGAACACGTCGCGCGGGAATTCGATGCGCAAGAAGAAAAGATCGACCCAACAACAATGCCGTACACCCGCACCGCGAATGCCGCGATCGACAAAGTTGCGCAGCAGCATTCGGAAGTTGCATCAATGCTGGCTGACTATGGGGACAGCGATCTGTTGTGTTACCGCGCAGATGGGCCAAACGCGCTTGTGGCCTGGCAGGCCAAGGAGTGGGACCCGCTGTTGGAATGGGCTGCCCAGGAACTGGGCGCAAAGCTGGAAACGCGCACCGGCGTCATGCACACAGCACAGTCTGATGAGGCTCTGTCGGCCTTGCGCGCTCGCGTGTTGGGCATGACAAACTTCGAATTGGCGGCATTTCACGACCTTGTGTCCATCAGCGGGTCGCTGATCATCGGATTTGCCGCTGCCTTGTCGCATCGATCTGCCGAAGACCTGTGGGCTGTGTCACGTCTTGACGAGATTTGGCAAGCAGAACAATGGGGCGAGGACGAAGAGGCTGAGCAGATGGCGCTTCACAAGAAAGCCGCGTTTCTGCATGCCGAAGCATTCATGCATCAAATCCACGCGTAACCGTCGCCTTGACGCAGCGAAAACCAAGGCGGAATGACCAAAAAATAGGCTATTCTGCTTGACCTTCAGGTCCAAATCCTAACAAATTCGCTCTCACTTGCGGTGGGGTATTCCCTACCTTAGTCGTATGAGCCTCAATGGGCTCGTAATGAACCGTGTCAAAAGGCGCGGGTAAACAGGAAGAGGTAAAAATGAAAAAAATTGCAATTGTTGGCGCAATGACCGCTGCTGGCCTGTCGGCCGGTATGGCGTCTGCCGCCACGCTTGACGACGTGAAAGCGCGCGGCACGCTGAACTGCGGCGTGACCACGGGTCTCGTCGGTTTTGCAGCGCCAAACGCGGCTGGTGAATGGGAAGGCTTCGACGTTGGTGTGTGCCGCGCTGTTGCGGCGGCTGTCCTTGGTGATCCAACCGCGGTCGAGTTTGTTCCAACAACCGGTAAGACACGCTTCACAGCGCTTGCGTCCGGTGAGATCGACATGCTCGCACGGAACACAACTTGGACGTTCTCGCGTGACGTCGACCTGAAGTTCGAATTCGTCGGCATCAACTACTATGACGGTCAGGGCTTCATGGTTCCAAAGGAACTGGGTGTGTCCTCGGCGAAAGAACTCGACGGCGCAACAGTATGCATCCAGACAGGCACCACCACCGAGCTGAACCTCGCGGACTTCTTCCGTGCAAACAACATCAGCTACGAGCCAGTGCCGATTGAGACAAACGCTGAAGCGCAGCCGCTCTACCTCGAAGGCGCGTGCGACGTTTACACAACTGACGCGTCCGGTCTTGCCGCCACACGTGCTGCGTTCGAAAACCCGGGCGACCACGTTGTTCTGCCTGAAATCATCTCCAAAGAGCCGCTCGGCCCGCTTGTCCGTCACGGCGACAACGATTGGGGTGATGTGGTGCGCTGGACTCTGAACGCGCTGATCGCGGCTGAAGAGCTGGGTGTCACTTCCGCAAACGTGGAAGAGCTGGCAGCGGCACCAGGCGCAAACCCAGAGATCAATCGTCTCTTGGGCACAGAAGGCACGCTGGGCGAAATGCTTGGCCTCGAAGCTGACTGGGCCAAGAAAGCCATCATGGTTGGTGGCAACTACGGCGAAGTCTTCGAAAAGAACATTGGTGAAAACACACCAATCGGTCTGGCGCGCGGCCTGAACGCGCAGTGGACCGAAGGTGGGCTGCTCTACTCGCCGCCCTTCCGCTAAAATCTGAGTTTGAAAAGGGCGCGGTTCAAGCCGCGCCCTTTTTACATTCATACCAAGCTTTGGGTCTGGCATCAGAGCGAGTCAATCGCCGCCAAAGAGGCCCCGGAACACAGGGATACTTATATGTCGACGTTATCCGATCCGCCGTCGGGATCGTTCCAGCTATCGATGCTGCTCAACGATACGCGGTATCGATCTTACACTTTCCAAGTCCTTGCCTTGATTGTGCTTTTACTGTGTCTTGGGTACTTGCTGTCAAACCTGCTCGCCAATTTGCGCGCTGCTGGCCTGAACATCTCATACGAGTTTCTGGGTGAGCCGGCTGGCTATGACATCAACCAACGCCTGATCGAATACACCAGCCAATCGACCCATTGGCGTGCGTCGGTTGTTGGTCTTTTGAACACCTTGCTTGTCGCATTTGGCGGATGTGTGCTGGCCACCATCCTGGGTGTGACCGTGGGTGTGGTGCGCCTGTCCAAGAATTGGCTCCTGCGCAAGGTGATGTCGGTCTATGTCGAGATTTTCCGCAACGTTCCGGTTCTGATCTGGATCCTCGTGATCATGGCGGTGTTTGTGGCGGTCCTGCCGCAACCCCGCGAATTCCGAGGGGATGACGCCACAGCGTCGATGTTCCTCGATCTATTCGCCTTCACCGGTCGCGGTTTCTATCTGCCCCGCCCGTATTTCACAGCTGAATGGGCGTCTGGCGGAACCGGATGGATCATCATCCTGGGCTTGCTTGTTGCAAGTCTGTTCGGAACCCGCGCGATGAATTCCTGGGCGTCCAAAACCCAAGAGGAAACCGGCGACCGACCCACTACGTGGTACTATACACTTGGCATGTGGTTCGGACCGTTGATCCTGGCGTTCATCGTTATGGGCCTGACGTGGGAGCTACCAGAATTGCGTGGCTTCAACTTCCAAGGCGGTATCTACGCGCGGAACTCTTTCATCGCGCTGACATTTGCTTTGTCGATCTACACGGCAGCCTTCATCGCTGAAAACGTGCGCGCGGGTATCCTTGCGATTTCGAAAGGTCAGACCGAAGCGGCCGGGTCTTTGGGTCTGCGCCCGAACAAGATCATGAACCTTGTGGTACTGCCTCAGGCGCTGCGCGTGATCATTCCGCCGCTGATCTCTCAGTATCTCAACCTGACGAAGAACTCGTCTTTGGCAATTGCGGTTGGGTACATGGACCTGACCGGCACCTTGGGGGGCATCACGCTCAACCAGACGGGCCGTGCGATTGAGGCGATCCTGCTCTTGATGCTGTTCTACCTGACGGTGTCACTGCTGATTTCGTTCTTCATGAACATCTACAACAACTCTGTGAAGCTGAAGGAGCGCTGATATGTCTGATACAAACGCGCAATCCATCGCATTTGTCCGAACAGAGATGTTGCCCGAGCAAGAGCCTCCGGCGTCGACAAAAGGCCCTGTGAAGTGGATTAAGGACAATCTCTTCCCGGATGTTCTGAACTCGATCATGACGTTGATCGTGCTCTACATCCTGTTCACCATTTTCGTTGGCGTCTGGCCTTGGCTGTCGAATGGCATCTGGACCACGTCTTCGCTGGCAGAATGCCGGGAGATTCTGCAAGGTACGGTTGGTGGCTGTTTCTCGGTTCTGAGTGAACGGTGGAACCAACTTCTGTTTGGGTTCCAATACCCGACCGAGGAATACTGGCGCCCGGGGCTCGCGTTCGTGCTGCTGTTTGTTGCGGCAGCGCCATTGCTCTTTGCGATGTACGTCCCTCGCGTGCTGCTTCTCTTTACGGCGATCTATCCGTTTCTGGCCTATTGGCTGATTTGGGGCGGGACCATCTTGATTCCGATTGTGGCGCTTCTTGGTCTTGTGGCGGGCTACTTTGCCTTTACACGGTTTGAACGCACAAATGGCTTTGCCGCAGGCGCTGGCGCGGCTGTGGTGGCGGCATTGCTCACGTGGTGGGTTGGTGGCTTTATCAGCGGCGCAATGGAGAACTTCATCGCACTGCCTGCCGTTGAATCGCGCAACATGGGTGGGTTCATGCTGAACTTCATTCTTGGCGTGACCTGTGTGTCCTTGTCCCTTCCGCTGGGCATTGTGCTGGCGCTGGGCCGTCAATCCGACATGATCATCATCAAGTGGATCTGCATTGTCTTCATCGAATTCATTCGCGGTGTGCCTTTGATTACGCTCTTGTTCGTGGCGAACGTGGTGCTGGCGTACTTCTTCCCGCCGGGCTCGAACATCGACCTGATCCTTCGCGTCATCATCATGATCACGCTCTTTTCGGCAGCCTATATTGCCGAAGTGATCCGGGGTGGATTGGCCGCCCTGCCGCGTGGTCAGTACGAAGCTGCAGACAGCCTTGGCCTTGACTACCCACAGGCGATGCGTCTGATCATCATGCCGCAAGCGCTCAAGATCTCGATCCCGGGCATCGTGAACGTTGCGGTGGGTCTCTTTAAGGATACAGCGCTCGTCTCGGTCATCTCGATGTTCGACCTTGTGGGCATGATCCGTGGCCCGATCTTGTCAGCGCAGGAATGGAACGGGGTCTACTGGGAGCTTTGGGGTTTCGCGATCCTTCTCTTCTTCCCGATCTGTTACGGCATCTCACAATATTCGCAGTGGTTGGAGCGACAGCTCGCCACCGATCATCGATAAGGAGCTATGGATATGGCTGATACTGCACAACATGCGGAAATGACCGTCTCGGATGAGGTGGCGATCCAGATCAATTCCATGAACAAGTGGTACGGGTCGTTCCATGTTCTTAGGGACATCGACCTGACGGTCTATCGCGGTGAGCGGATCGTTATCGCGGGGCCTTCCGGGTCCGGTAAGTCGACGCTCATCCGGTGCATCAACGCGCTTGAGGAACATCAGAAAGGGTCGATCACGGTTGATGGTACTTTGCTGTCTTCGGATATTAAAAACATCGACACGATCCGGTCAGAGGTTGGGATGGTGTTCCAGCATTTCAACCTCTTCCCGCATTTGACGATCCTTGAGAACTGCACCTTGGCGCCGATTTGGGTGCGCAAAACCCCCAAGAAAGAAGCCGAAGCAACGGCGATGCACTTTCTTGAAAAGGTGAAGATCCCCGATCAGGCGCTCAAGTACCCGGGCCAGCTTTCCGGTGGTCAGCAGCAGCGTGTGGCGATTGCGCGGTCTCTATGCATGCGACCGCGGATCATGCTGTTTGACGAACCAACGTCGGCGCTTGACCCCGAGATGATCAAGGAAGTTCTCGACACGATGGTGGAGCTTGCCGAAGAGGGCATGACGATGCTCTGCGTGACCCATGAGATGGGGTTTGCCCGTCAGGTTGCGAACCGCGTGATCTTTATGGATGCGGGCCAGATTGTGGAACAGAACGAGCCGGAAGAGTTCTTCAACAATCCGCAGAACGAGCGGACAAAGCTGTTCCTGAGCCAGATCCTCGGACACTGACTGAGGCCACTTTCAATTGGTCCAGAAGCCCCGGGCGATTGCTTGGGGCTTTTGTGTTTCGAATTGGCTGCGCCAATCCGACAGGGGTGGGGGGGGGGGGGGGGGCAGCAAGAAAAAAAAAAGGGGTTTAGGAGAGGGGGGAGGTTGTGGTGAGGGATGTGATGTGAGGGAGAGGAGAAGGGAGGAGAGGTTGGGGGGGGTGGGGGGGGGAGTGAGGGGATAGGGGAGATGGGGGCTGGGTGGGGGGGGGGGGGGGGTGGGGGGTGCGGGGGGGGGGGGGGGGGGGGGGGG
>ERZ1740070.1408-NODE-1408-length-15123-cov-5.444120_pt1 | contig 15123 bp, 11 predicted proteins | sample MGYA00581734_ERZ1740070 | MGnify/ENA primary metagenome ERZ1740070 (study PRJEB43018, sample SAMN04849744) | marine metagenome | isolation source: floating plastic debris | place: Pacific Ocean | collected 2008-09-01 | study: EMG produced TPA metagenomics...
CCTGCCACCGTCTTCGCTGTAGATGGCGTATCCCGATGGCCATCCAGTGTAATTTCGGGCGTCCCTATCGCGGACGGCGCTGGCAACGTGGTCGAAATGGGCGCGGGGGAATTCTGGTTTCCTTTAACCTTCCTTGGCCGTTACCGCCTGGAAATTGAACCGCCCGAACCTTATTCCGCGCCATCGGTGGTTCAGCCATCACAGCTGGCGGCGATCACGCGTCCGGATGGTGGATCGTTTGTGATCCGCGAGGGATCGTATGGCGAAGCCTTCGTGCTCGACAATCCAACGCCGGTGCAGATCGACATTCCGCTCGATCGCTCGGGCCCTGGATTGAATATCACCAAAACTGTCAGCCGCAATCAGGTCGTACCGGGCGATGTGGTGTTTTACGCCATCAACGCGACGAACGCCGATGCGGGACGCGCCAAGCGAAACGTGACAATCACCGATACGCCGTCGCGCTGGCTGCGCCTGCGTCCCGATACGATCCGCATCAATGGCGAAGAAGCGCCTGAAAACGCTCTCATAATTGCGCCCGATGGCAGCTCGCTGGGAATCGCTCTTGAGACCCTTGGCGCCGGGGAAAGCGCGCGCATCACCTACGCCATGAGTGTTCGGCCCGATGCGCCTCCGGGGCGCGCTTTGAACGATGCAGTAGTGACCGACCTGTTGGGACGCAGCGCGCGTGCCCAAGCCCCCGTTGACATTCAGCGCGACACAATTGCGGACCGAATGACCATCATTGGCCGCATCACCGCTGGATCTTGCGAGCTGGATGACCCCCGTCCGGGCATTCCGGGCGTGCGCATCATGCTGGAAGACGGAAGCTTCGCCGTCACCGACGCGGACGGTCGTTATCACTTCGAAGGCGTTGTGCCGGGCACGCACGTGGTTGCCGTGTCGCGCATGACCCTGCCCGAAGGCGCTGAGCTGATCGATTGCCATCGCGGAACCCGCAACGCAGGCAGCGCCAGCTCGCGCTTTGTCATAGGTCAAGGCGGCAGCCTGGTCGTCGCGGACTTCCACGCAATTGTGCCGGAAGGGGGGCTTGAAACAGCCGCAGATTACGCCGAAACTCGACCCGAGGGCGCAACCGCGCGCGCAATCAACGACATCGCCGAGGGATCGGACCTTTCGCGCGGCGGCGAAGCCACCCCTCAGCGCCCCGTAGCCACAAGCGCCACGCGCGCCGTCAATCCGGCCATCAGCGCGGCGGCGATTGCTGCCACCACAACGCCCGACCCGGTGCAGGATTGGCTGGCGCTAGGCGATGGCCCGGATGGGTTCCTGTCCCCCACCCCCGACGCGAACCCACGCGCGCCCGCGGTCAAAGTCGCAATCCGCCACCGCAAGGGACAGAAGGTGGACTTGCGTATCAACGGAGAACCGGTCAATCCGCTGACCTTTGATGGCACACAGGTCTCCTCGGGCCGGTTTGCGGTCAGCGTATGGCGCGGCGTCCCGCTGGCGGGCGAAAAGACCGTGCTCGAAGCCGACATCATCAGTTCGTTCGGGATGAAGCGCGCCACCGTCACGCGCGAGGTGTTCTTCACCAAGGCGCCCGCGAAAGTCGAGTTTGTACCCGAGCTTTCCAACCTTGTTGCCGATGGCCGGACGCGGCCCGTGATCGCGGTGCGCGTGCTTGACCGCAACAACCGCCCCTTGCGCGAAGGTATCGCTGGGCAGTTCACACTCAACGCGCCGTATGAAAGCGCTGAACAGCTTGATCGCCAGCAGCTAAACCAGCTCACCGGTCTGGACGCGGGCGGCGGCGGCGCGCGCTGGATTACGCAAGGCCGCGAGGGCATCGCGCTGATCGAGCTTGCGCCCACCATGGTATCGGGCTCGCTGCGCCTCAATTTCACCTTCAACGATGGCGAAATCTTGCGCGAACAAGAGCTTGAGGCGTGGATTGAACCGGGCGATATCGAGTGGACCATCGTGGGTCTGGCCGAGGGCACCGTGGGCGCGCGTTCGGTCGCCGACAATATGGAGCGCGCCGGTTCGTTCGACAGCGATCTGGGCGATGACGCGCGCGTCGCGCTGTACGCCAAGGGCCGCGTTCTTGGAAAGTACCTCGTCACCCTTGCCTATGACACCGCCAAGCAGCGCGAGGATCAGCGGGTTCTGGGCGCGCTGGACCCCAACGCCTATTACACCGTCTTTGCCGATGGTTCGCTGCGCCGTTTCGACGCGGCGAGCCGTGAAAAGCTGTATGTGCGGATCGAGAGGGCGACCTTCTTTGCGCTCTATGGCGACTTCCAGACCGCCTTCGACCAGACCCGCCTCGCCCGCTATAACCGCACGGCCACGGGCGTTCGCGGGGAAGCGCGCCTTGGCAGCGTCAAAGCCACCGCTTTTGCCGCCGAAGTCTCAAGCCGCCTGCGCCGCGAAGAGATCCAGGGTCAGGGCATCACAGGCCCTTACGAGCTTAGCAGCCGCCGCATTCTCCCTAATTCCGAGCGCGTTACACTCGAAGTGCGCGACCGTTTCCGGCCCGAAATCATCGTCTCGCGGCAGACGCTGGTGCGGTTCATAGACTTCGATCTCGATCCGCTGTCAGGCACCATCACCTTTGCCGAACCTGTCCTGAGCCGCGATGAAGAGCTGAACCCGCAATTCATCATCGTCGAATACGAAACAGACGGCCTTGGCCAAGCGCAGTTGAACGCCGGTTTTCGCGCCGACTGGACAAGCGACAACGGCAAGGTGCGCATCGGGGTGAACGCCATCACCGACCGCGGCGATGACGCGCGCACCAATATCGGCACCATCGATCTGCGCGCCCAGTTGGACGACAGCACCGAACTGCGCGCGGAATTGGGCGTCAGCCGCCGCGAAGGGGAAACCTCCACAGGATGGATCGTGGAAGCGCAGCGCCAGACGGGCAAGCTCGACCTTCTCGCTTACGCTCGCCAGCTCGACGAAGACTATGGCGTGGGCCAGCAGAACCTTGTCGAACAAGGACGCCGCAAGTTCGGTTTTGATGGCCGCGTGTTGCTGAGTGACACGCTTAGCCTGCTGGGCAGCGCCTGGCAGGACGACAGCCTCACTGACGACCGCCGCCGCCGCGCCGTGCAGAGCCAGCTGACCCTGCAACGCCAGAACACGCTTTTGCGTCTTGGAATTGCCCACTTCAACGACCGACTGGCCGATGGCTCCAAGGGCGATTCCACCGTGCTCGAAGCGGGCGCCACCCAGCGCCTGTTCGATGGCGCTCTGGAGGTGACGGGCAGCTCGGCCATCGCGCTCGACCAGGCCGAGAGCGTTGATCTGCCCGCGCGCCATCGTTTGGACGTGCGCTATGAAGTTATCCAGAACGTGCGTCTGGTCGGCTCTTACGAAATCGCGGACGGCGAAACGCTCAACTCGCGCCAGTTGCGCGGGGGCATCGAAGCGACGCCATGGGACGGTGGGCAGATCATCACCACGCTGGGCGAACAGACTATCGGAGAGTTCGGCAACCGCTCGTTTGCCGCCTTTGGACTTTCGCAAAGCGTGCAGGTGACCAGCGAATTGACCCTCGACGCCACGGTCGATGGCAACCGTACTTTGGGCGGAGCGCCTGACGTGAACGACCTGGTGAACCCCAATCAACCCGCCGCCAGCGGTGGCCAGATCACAGGCGGGCTCAATTTCGAGGACTTCACGGCGCTGACCTTCGGAGGCGCGTGGCGCAAGGACCGCTGGAGCGTAACAGCGCGCGGCGAGTATCGCGATGGCGAGGAAGCCGATCGGACCGGCGTGACCTTCGGCGCGATCCGCCAGCTGGGCGAAGGCAGCGTTGTTGGATCGGGCGCTACATGGACGCGCGCGGAGAACACCAACGGGTCGGCCACGCAAATCATGGACGCCAGCATCGCATTTGCGCACCGCCCCGACGAAAGCGAAGTGGCTATGCTGGGCAAGCTTGAATTCCGCAGCGACCGTGTGACTGGCGCTGTGCAAGGCGATGTTGCGGGCGCTGGCCGCACCGCGCTGTTGGTCGACGGCGATGCAACCTCACGCCGCCTCGTCGCCAGTCTTTCCACCAATTGGAGCCCGCGCGGATGGGACGAGGACGAGAACGGCATCGACCAGCAAACGCGCCGCGACGAATACACTTTGTTCCTGGGCGCACGATACAACTTCGACGAGTTTGAAGGCACCGAGTTCAGCGGCACCACAGTCCTCGCCGGCCTTGATGCGCGCCTCGGCGTGACCGACATGTTCGAACTGGGCTTCAGCGGCACCGTGCGCGCCAACCTCGAAGATGACGTGACCAGTTTTTCCTATGGCCCCACGATTGGCGTATCTCCGGTTCAGGATACCCTGATCACCGTGGGTTACAACATCGAAGGCTTTCGCGATGGCGATTTCGCCGCCGCCCGCAACACCAATAAGGGCCTGTTCGCAGCGGTGCGGATCAAGTTCGACACCAACACTTTGGGCTTCCTTGGTTTGGGAGGGCGCCGCTGATGTCTAGCGCACTGTCACACTTGATCCGCCTTGCCACTAACTGGGCGATTTGGGCGCTGCTGATTGGGATGATGTGGCTGGTCGATCCGCAAGCGGCCTACGCGCAGACCACGACAAGCTACATCCGCACCAATGACGGCACAATCAACGCAGACCAAGCGTGCAACGCCACCCCGCTGACCCGGACCTTCAATGTCACGGATAGCTTTATCGTTGGCGACGTCGATCTGGGTGTGATCGTCGATCACACCTGGCGCGGCGACTTGCGCATTCGGCTGACATCGCCCGCTGGCACAACGGTTCAGCTGACCAATGGCGACGTCAACGCGATCAGCGGCAACAACTTCAACGTCCTGTTGAACGATGAAGGCACCCAGTTGGTCAACACCGATGGGAACACACGCGACCAGTCGGGCAACAACAATCCACCGTTCCAGAACGATTACATCCCAAACAATCCGTTGAGCGCCTTCGACGGCCAAGGCAGCGCAGGCACGTGGACGATGGAAATCTGCGACCTCTTCCCTGGCGAGGATGACGGCACCTTCCGCTACGCCGAATTGTTCCTGACCTCCGTACCCGGCTCGGTCGCCGACCTTTCACTCGTCAAAACGGTGAGCAACACCAGCCCGGTGTTTGGCGCAAGCGTCAGCTACACATTGTCGGTCAGCAACGCGGGGCCATCGCAGGCGAACAATGTCGAAGTGCTAGATCAGCTGCCCGTGGGTTTCGAATATTCGTCCGCCAGCGGCTTCGGTTCCTTCGATCCCGCGACCGGCGTGTGGTCGATTGCCAATGTGCCTTCCGGGCAAACCCGCACCATTGTGATTTCCGGGACGGTCTCAGCGCCGTCAGGAGCGACGATCATCAATCGCGCCGAAATCTCGGCCGCAGACGAGCCCGATATCGATTCCACACCCGGCAACAACAGCACCAGCGAAGACGACGACGCCAGCGCCAGTTTCACCGTCCAAGGCACCCGCACCGCTGGCATAGCCCCGACCCTAGTCTGCCCGGTTGGCACACGACCTTTCGATTGGGACGACGCCGGGGTCGTCTGGCAGGCGGGCGTCCTGAACCAGAGCTTCGCCATCACCAATTTCGGCGATGTGTCTTTTGCCATTACCAATCAGGGCACGTTTGAGAACGATGCGAGCTTTGGCGGCCAGTCGCCGGCGGAAGCCACCGTCAACTCAGGCGGCCTTGCGGGCAATCAAAGCGCGCTCAACCAGTTCATCGACTTCGACAATCGTCAGCAGACGTCGACCACCGCCATCACCTTGCCTAACGCCATCTCTGGCGCGCAGTTTACAATCTTCGACGTCGACTTTGGCACAAACGACTTTGCCGATCTGGTGGCGGTAACCGGCTCCTATCAGGGCGCCACTGTTATCCCAGAGCTGACCAACGGCACCGCTAACTATGTCGTGGGCAACACCGCGATTGGCGATCAGCCTTCGGGCGGCACGTCGGGCGCGGCCAACGTCACGGTCACGTTCGATCAGGCAATCGACCAGATAACCATTGTGTACGGCAACGCACCCACCGCTCCCGCGGTGCCGGACGGGCAAGCCATCGCTATCCACGACTTCACCTTTTGCGCGCCGCAAACGCAGCTGTCGGTCACCAAGGTCAGCTCGGTCATCGAAGACCCGGTGAACGCGGACCCGGCGGACGCCAAAGCGATACCCGGTGCCATCGTTGAGTATGTCATTCAGGTCAGCAACACCGGCATCTCCGCCACCGATCCCGGAGAGCTGGTGATCACCGATTTCCATTCAGCCGAAGTCGAAATGTGCGGGCTTGATAATTCCGGTGGTCCAATTGCCTTCATCGATCCGGGCGGGGCAACCGGTCTGACCTATTCACAAGGGACCGATCTGGCCCTCTCTGAGGTCGGCGACGCCGGATTTGGGTACAGCGCGCAAGACGACGGCACCGGCTGCGACGCCAATATCGACGGTTTCCGCATTACGCCTGATGGGATGATGGCGGGGGGCAGTTCGTTCACGTTGAGAGTACGCTATCGGGTCATATTGTGAGCCAACACAGGCTTGGGATGTGATCAACAACGATTGATCCAAGCGTAAGTTGATCAAACACGTTCGATGGCAATGATCCCGTAATGCTTGCAATCACATCAGAATGTGATAGATGGGCTACATGAGCACATCGACCATCACACGCGTTCGCGATCTCGTGACTTCCGGCAACATGACCAAGGCTGGCCTTGCGCGCGCCGCCGGTTTGCACGCCAACACTCTGCGCGACGCGGCCGAGCCCGACTGGAACCCCACCGCGGAAACGCTGAGCAAGCTGGAGACGTTCCTCAATTCCAACGATGAACGCCCCGTTCTTGTCAGCGCGGAAGAGATCATCGACGAAGCGCGCAACGGGCGCATGTACATCCTTGTCGATGACGAAGACCGCGAGAACGAAGGCGACCTTATCATTCCGGCGCAAATGGCAACGCCGGCGGCGGTCAACTTCATGGCCACACACGGACGCGGGCTAATCTGCCTGGCGCTGGATCGCCAGCGCGTTGATCAACTTGGCCTGGAACCGATGAGTCGCAACAACAAGGAGTCCATGCAGACAGCTTTCACGATCTCGATCGAGGCAAAGGAAGGCGTCACCACCGGCATCTCTGCGGCGGACCGTGCGCGCACCATCGCGGTCGCTATCGACGCCAACAAAGGCGCGGACGATATCGTCACCCCCGGACACGTCTTTCCCCTCGCCGCGCGCGATGGGGGCACTCTGGTGCGCGCGGGACACACCGAGGCCGCGGTCGATATCTCTCGCCTCGCGGGCCTCAACCCATCGGGCGTCATCTGCGAGATCATGAACGAAGACGGCACAATGGCGCGCCTCGACGATCTGGTGCGCTTTGCCCGTCTGCACGATCTCAAGATCGGCACGATCCGGGATCTGATCGCCTACCGCATGCGCAACGATCATCTAGTTGAGCGCCTAAACGAAAGCAGCTTTGAAAGCGATTTTGGCGGACAATGGCGCATGATCACCTACCGCGATGGCATCGCCAACGAAGAGGCCTATGTGCTGCAAAAAGGCCGCGTGATCGAAGGCGAAGCCACCCTCGCCCGCGTGCACCCCATCTCGGTGTTCGACGATATCCTCGGCGCGCCCGGTGAACGCCAAAACACGCTGCAACGCGCGATGAGCGCGATTGGCGAGCATGGATCGGGTGTGATCGTTATCCTCACCTCGCGCGTGGGCACGGGCGATTGGACCAAGGATGAAGAGGTCCGCAATATCGGCATCGGCTCGCAGATCCTCGCCGATCTCGGCGTTCACGACATGGTGCTGCTGTCCAATTCGCGCCCCGACCTTGTCGCGCTGGAAGGCTATGGCATCCAGATCACCGACTTTAAACCGATCCCCTAAGGAGCCCGAAATGGCCAAAGTTCTCATTGTCGAAGCGCGCTTCTACAAACAATACAACGACCTTCTGATCGCGGGCGCCAAGGCCGTTATCGAAGCGGAAGGGCACGAAGCCGAAGTGCTGACCGTCCCCGGCGCGCTGGAAGTGCCCGGCGCCATCGCGCTGGCGGCGGAAAGCGGCGATTACGACGCCTTTGTCGCAATCGGTGTCGTGATCCGCGGCGAAACCTACCACTTCGAAATCGTCGCGGGCGAAAGCGCGCGGGCGATCATGGCGCTGACCATGGATGGGATTGCGATTGGCAACGGCATCCTGACGACCGAGAATGAGGCGCAAACGCTGGTCCGCGCCGATCCCGCTCAGAAAAACAAAGGCGGCGAAGCGGCCAAAGCGGCGCTGGCGCTGCTTGCGCTGGCGGAGCGTTTTGATCGCTGACGCGCGGCGGGTCGGCAATTAACACTTCCAAACAATTGGTTACCCTCCCCTGCCCCCAAACTACGTAGTTTCCCTCTATAGCTTTTAGGAAGGCTATGGGTTGATACGGAGCGGCCCGGTCAAACGGCGCGATGGGATCGCGTTCCCGTTCGCTTTCGTGCGCCGGGCCTATGAAAAATCCGCTTCACGCGCGCACCAAAGAACGGCGCGGGGCGACACACAGTTGGGGAACACAAGCATTGGTTGAGAGCAATCAAGGTCGCACACCTTATGAGCAATACGCGCGTATTATCGGCGCGCTGGAAGAGCACTTGGAGGCGCTTGACCGCCTCGGAGCGCACAAAGCGGGCGCGCATCTGGACGCGGCTATTCATCAGCTGCGCCGGGATCACAGCGCGCTCAAGAAGGCTTCGGCGGGGCACATGAGTTCCTCCACCCAGACAGCCTCGAAAGCAGAGAAAACCGCCATTTTGGCAGGTTTCTCAACCTCCTTTTCGGACCCATTGGGCCGATCCCAAGTATTTCCCCGTAAAGCCAAGCCAGCCAACTCTCGCTAAAAACGCGTAGTTGAGAAGGCAGCAACAGGGACCCGGCGCACTCGGCTCTGGGTAAGGAATGCCTTTCTGACCGGAGGCCCGAACCATGGCCCTTACAGTTCTCGCAGAGGCCGGGCTCTGAACTCGTGGATGATCCGATCGACAATCCGATGAAGGGGGGCCGTGTGAGACCGTTTGATGACACATCCTTTTCCGACGATGCGCGTGGCGGGAACGAGTCTGAAACGGCCGCCACCGGCACCTCGCCGCTCACGCATCGGCCTCGCGGTCTTGCCACTCTTTCGGCGTCCACCAAGCCGACCGGGGCCACGCGCACCGCAGCAAGGCTAGGCAGCGTCAACCCGGCCGCCCACGACGCAGGGGTATCGCCTAACGCTTCGACGGGACAAGCGCCCGATTTGCGTCCTTTCGCGGATCAACTGGTGGCCATCGCAGACAAGCTTCGGGCAGGGGATTTCCCGTCCGCGCCTTTGGCAGGTTCGAACTACGAACACGCGCCTCACAAGACACACGCGGCCGGTGCGGGCTCATCCTCAGCCGCCGGATCGCATGATCTGAATGACGAAGCGCGGCGCAAGACGTTCGCCGAGATGGCGCGCTTATCCTACGCCAAGCGCCGCAAACGCGCGACCATATTCGGCGATCCCGAACTGTTCGGAGAGCCCGGCTGGGATATCCTGCTCGATCTCTACATCGCGCAAGCCGAGGAAAAATCCGTATCGGTCTCAAGCGCGTGCATCGGCTCCGCCGCGCCGCCCACCACGGGCCTGCGCTGGCTCGGCGTGCTGGCCGAACAAGACCTTGTTACAAGGGAACACGACCCGCACGATCAACGCCGCGTTCTGGTGCGCCTCACCGAAAAGGCTTTGGACGCCATGGATCGATACTTCTCAAGCAGCGCCGGTCTTCATGTCGATCGACGCTCTGCCCGCGCCTGAGCTCGTCCGCTCACTGCCCCTACCCCCGTGCGATCGGTCGGGTTCAGGCGCCCCTTCTCTGATAAAGCGCCTTAGCGCGCCAGCGCTCCGAAACAGGCCTTGCCCGCGTATGTCGCGCGGGCGCCCAGCTCTTCCTCGATCCGGATCAGCTGGTTGTACTTGGCCAAGCGGTACGAACGCGCGAGGCTGCCGGTCTTGATCTGCCCGCAATTGGTGGCCACCGCGAGGTCGGCGATGGTTGCGTCCTCGGTCTCGCCCGAACGGTGGCTCATCACGCTGGTGTAACGCGCGCGGGCCGCCATATCGACCGCCTCCAGCGTCTCGGTAAGCGTTCCGATCTGGTTGACCTTCACCAGAAGCGAGTTGGCGAGGCCATCCGCGATCCCTTGCGACAGGCGCGCCGGGTTGGTGACGAACAGATCGTCGCCCACCAGTTGCACCTTGTCACCAATCGCTTGCGTCACCGCCGCCCAGCCTTCGAAATCATCTTCGCTCATCCCGTCTTCGATCGAGAGGATTGGGTAATCCGCGCAAAGCTTGGCGAGGTAATCGGCCATACCCGCGCCATCGAGGCTGAGGTTTTCGCCTGAGATTTCGTATCTGCCGTTTTTGTAGAATTCGGTCGCCGCGCAATCGAGGGCCAGCACGATATCTTCGCCCGGCGTGAACCCGGCTTCGCTGATCGAGGCCATGATGAAATCGAGCGCGTCGCGCGTGCTGGCCAGGGCAGGGGCAAAGCCGCCCTCATCGCCCACGCTGGTGGCCAGACCCTTTTGATGCAGACCTTTTTTCAGGGTGTGGAACACTTCCGATCCCCACCGCACGCCTTCCGCGATGCTATCAGCGCCCACGGGCATGATCATGAATTCCTGAATATCGATCGGGTTGTCCGCGTGCTCGCCGCCATTGATGATGTTCATCATGGGCACCGGCAGGACATGCGCTGAAACACCGCCAACATAGGAATAGAGCGGCAGACCGCGCGCGTTGGCGGCCGCTTTGGCCACCGCCAGGCTGACGCCCAGGATCGCGTTTGCGCCCAGACGCCCCTTGTTGGGCGTGCCGTCCAGCGCGATCATGGCGTGGTCGATATCGCGCTGGTCCTCGGCGTCGAAGTCTCCCAGCAGCAGGTCCGCAATCTCAGTGTTCACCGCTTCGACGGCTTTGAGAACACCCTTTCCCTTGTACCGCCCCGCGTCGCCATCGCGCAGTTCGACCGCTTCATGCGCGCCGGTCGACGCGCCCGAGGGCACCGCCGCGCGGCCAAAACTGCCATCGTCGAGAAGGATATCGACTTCGACCGTCGGATTGCCCCGACTGTCGAGAATTTCGCGCGCGTGAATGTCGATGATGGAGGTCATGGTTGTTCGGGCTCCAAAGTGTTCTATATTAGCAAGACACCCAACGTCGTCGGGCATCCGGGTTTGGTCGATCCCTGTATGGCGACGGTTGGTGCTAAGCAAGCGATGTGTACCGCCTTGTGCGGTGCCACGCGAAAAAGCTTGTGAAACGCGCAGCGATGCCGTTGAATTGGGAAGAACAAGGAGGGCATGAGACAGCATGGCTGACGACGAACCGACAAAGACGCCGCGCAAACCGGCGGCCAAGAAGGCAACCGGGACCAAGGCGACGACGGCGCGCAAAACACCGGCGAAAACGCCTGCAAAAGGCGGCGCGACCAAACGCACAACCGCGAGCAAGGCGGCCCCTGCTAAGACTGGCGCGACCCGCAAGCCCGCGGCCAAGAAAAGCCCCGCGCGCAAAACCCCTGCCAAGAAGGTAACGACGAAAGTGACTGAGACAGCCAAACAATCCGCAAACGAAAACACCCCGGACACCAGCGAAGCCAAGAGCCGCTTCAACGCCGCGCTTGAAGAAGCCAAGGCCGGTGCGGCCGCTCTGCGCAGCGAAGCCACCACCCGCGCCGCGGGCGCTGGCGATGATTTGATGAGCGAAGCGCGCGTCTACGGAGACAAAGCCATGAACAAAGCCTCTGATCTGGCCATTGACGCCAAAACCGCCGCCAGCGACGGCATCGCCTCGCTTGGCAGCGTTGTCGGCGACACCGCCGCGAAAATCGACGACCAGTTTGGCGAACAATATGGCGACTACGCCCGCAAAGCCTCACGCACACTGCAGGAAACTTCGGCCGCTCTGGAATCGAAGAGCGTTGAAGAACTGGGCGAAGACGCGCGCCAATTCGTGCGCAAAAGCCCCGGCATGGCTGTGGGTTTAGCCGCCGTGGCTGGCTTTGTTCTGGCGCGCATGTTCCGCGGTACTAAACGCTAACGCCGCAACGCGCCGCTCGCCTGCAATCGGGCTGGCGGCGCGCGTGCACGCTGGGGACTAGGCGATGCTGGACACAAACAAGGACGGGGACGATCAGGGCTCAGCGCCCTCCCCTGACGCTGTGTCCTCCGCCCAAGAGCCCTCACAACAAACGCCGCCTGCCCCGGCCTACAACGAATCCCTCGTCGAAGAGCTGGGCGCGGTTATCGACGACGCCAAGCTTTACGCCACCGCCGAACTCGCGTTCCAAAAGACGCGCGCCAAGATCCTTGGCAAAAGCGTTGGCATCGCCGCAGGCGCCGTCGTCCTTGCGCTCATCCTGCTTCATGTGACCATCATCGCTTTGGCCGTCGGCCTCGTCCTCGCGCTTCAACCCCTTGTTGGAATTTGGGGCGCGATCGCGATTGTGGTCGGCGTCATGCTGATTGGCGTCGCGGCGCTGGTTATGGCGGCGGTTTCGAAAGGTCGCCTGATCAGCGAAATGTTCGCAAGCGATGAGCCTGAAAGCGTCTCGCCCGAAAGCGCAGAGGACAAGGCCGAGTGAGCCGCCTGCCCGACGATTTCTACCAGGACCGCGCTCTGCGAGACGCCGCGCGAGACGTGCTGGTGGCGGATATCGAGCACGCGCGCGCTTCACTGAGCGGCAAAGCCATCGCTGGCCGGGTCGCCGGGCGCGTGGGTGACGGGGCCAAAGACGTGCTCGAGGTCGCCAAAGGTCACGCCGACGACAAACGCGGTATCCTTGCGATCATCATCGCCTTTATCGCCCTGTGGTTTGCCCGCGAGCCCATCGCCGAGATTTTTAGTGAAGTCTTCAGAGAACTGGACGAGACCCTGGAGGACGAGACTGAAACCCCTGACAACGACACGCAAGACAAGCCCGATGACGAGAGCGCGCTTGACCTTGATGATGGCACGGGGGATCAAGGCGGCGCGGGTCACGAACCCGAGGCCACGATAGAAACGGAGCGCGTCGCCGAACCGCTCACCACCGGAGACACGCCTTGACGCAATCCTCTTCCGAACCGCGCGACGAATTGCGGGCCAAGATCGAAGCGCGCGAACGCCGCATTGCCGAGCGGACGCTAGCCGATGAAGCGCGCGATGCGGCGAGCGCGGCCACCGAATATGCCAAACAGCATCCCTTGCAGGTGGTCGGCGGTGCCATCGCGGTGGGTCTTTTGATCGGCTTGATGACGCGTCCGGGTCGTCGGGTTGTCGGCAACGCGGTGGGAAACGCGGCAAGCGGCACGGCTAACGTTGTGAGCGGCGCCGCTTCAGGAGCCGCCAAATCGGTGGGCCAAGCGACCAAGAGCCAAAGCTCGCGTTTCATGACCCTGATTGCTGATGCCCTGGTGGCTTATGGTATCAAGCTGATTGACGACGCCCTCGATGCGGGCCGCGCGGGCAAAGAGAAGGCCGAAGACCTTAGCGATGCAGCCTGCACGATTGCGCGCGTGGGGATGCGGGACGCAGGATAGGCCGCGGGCTGCGCGGCGGACAAGACCCGCGCGAGGAGCCAGCGGACCCGCCGCAGAGCCACACGAGCGGTGCGCGTTCTGGCGGACAGGGTCACGAACTAGGCCCTCGACGGCGGCTGCGCTTGGTTCTGCGGTTGCGTGTTTAGGCAATCATCCATTGGTAGACTTGCGCCGCGCCTTGGTTGCGCTAATGGGCTGCGCAGGCGGTTTCATTTGAAACTACGTTTTCTTGGGCACGCCGATTTGGCGCATGAAATGGAGGGATCACCATGGAAGAAGCAACCCCGACACAACGACTGCACCTGGTCATGGGCGGACGCGTGAAAGACCCGCGCGGGCATGAGTTCGTGGACCCCGAGGGTATTCATACGGTTGGCGTCTACAGCAGCTACGAAGCCGCCGTGGACGCGTGGCGCGCGCAGGCGCAGCGCACCGTCGACGACGCGGAAATGAAGTATGTTGTGGTCCACATCCACAAGCTGCTGACGCCAGAGGCCTAAGCGTGTCGGCGGCATGGCCGCAGCGGCGGTCCGGCCCCCTAAAAACGAGCGGTCCACCCGATGACTTACACCCTGCGCGACTTTGGCGAGGATGACGCCGAGGCTCTAAGCGCGATTGCCCTCGCCGCGATCCGGGTCGTCGGCGCGCATGGCTATTCCAGCTCTCAGGTTGAAGCGTGGGCAAGCCGCCATGGCGGAGCGGACATGTACCGTCACCGCGCCGCCAAAGGGCACGCGATCTTCGTGGCAGTCGATGAAGGCGATGAGCCCGTTGCATACGCTCTTCTGGAGCCCGACGGACACTTAGACCGGTTGTATAACCATCCCGATCACACACGGCTGGGCCTTGCGCGGCGGCTTCTGCTTCACGCCGAGGCGCACGCGCGCTCAAATGGTATCGAACGCCTCTACACAGAAGCCAGCGACCTCGCCCGGCCTGCGCTTGAGCGGGCTGGTTACATTGTCCAGCACCGCCGGGACTTCACGATAGAAGGCCCAGACGGCGCGGAGGTTCCGATCCACAACTACGCGATGGAAAAGCGTTTAGATTGCGAGCCCGAGGCGAGAAACCTCAGATAAATTCTATCTTTTCGACCAGGTAAAACTTGTCGCCCGACGGAACCGTCACTTCGATCTCTTCATCCACCATCTTGCCGATCATCGCGCGCGCGATGGGCGAGGTGTAGGAAATGCGACCTTTGGACGCGTCCGCTTCGGTTTGGCCAACAATCTGGTATTTGACCGGCTTGTCGTCTTCATCCAGCAGCGTCACCGTTGCACCAAAGACGACCTTGTCGCCCGAAAGCGTTGCAGGATCGATGATCTGCGCGCGGCTGACCTTGTCTTCCAGATCGGAGATCTGCGCTTCGACTTGGCCCTGACGCTCTTTGGCGGCGTGATACTCGGCATTCTCCGAGAGATCGCCATGCGCGCGGGCTTCTTCGATTGCATCAACAATTACAGGACGTTCCTCGCGCAGGACTTTGAGGTCTGCCATCAGCAGCTCATAACCCTCAGCCAGCATCGGAACCTTTTCCATCGTTGCCATTACCGTCT
>ERZ1740070.1409-NODE-1409-length-15121-cov-6.041152_pt1 | contig 15121 bp, 11 predicted proteins | sample MGYA00581734_ERZ1740070 | MGnify/ENA primary metagenome ERZ1740070 (study PRJEB43018, sample SAMN04849744) | marine metagenome | isolation source: floating plastic debris | place: Pacific Ocean | collected 2008-09-01 | study: EMG produced TPA metagenomics...
AGGCGCTTGGCCATTTTTTTGGCTATGCAACATTCTTAAGTCAGCGCCATTCATCCCTAATAGCGTTTTGGGTATTTGGCAAAGTGGTTTAGAATTTTGCGCGCGGCGACAAAATTCTAAACGGAAAAGTTATCCAATTTTCCAGTTATCTAACTTTTCTATTAAGGAAAATCGCCATACCCATCGCTTTGGGTTAAAACTGACAAACCCGACTAACCCTGTCAGCATCGGGCGAGCGTTGGTCAGCATCAGAAGAGCGGATGAGCGCATGGTCACGGATGCGATCGCACCCCCACGTGACCCAGTCTTCGAGGGTGCCTCCTTCCCAACGGCGCAAAAGGCCATCGCTGTTGGCGCTAATAATTCGCTGGCCGTCGGCGCTAAACACCACCGTACTAGCCGTGGCATTGTGCCCCATTAACGGATTGCCGATGGGTTCTCCATTTAAGTCCCACAGCCGCAGTGTCTGGTCACCACTGGCGCTGACGATATACTCACCATCAGAGCTAAAGGTAACGGCCACTACATCGCTCAGGTGGCCATTGAATGGACCGGCCAGGGGTCTGCCATCTTGGGTCCACAGCCGTAAGGTGCGATCGCGACTGGCGCTGACAAACATCTGACCATCGGGGCTAAAAGCAATGGCATTAATATTATCGGTGTGCCCCTCAAGCGGGTCGCCCAGCGGGTTACCCTGCAAATCCCACCGACGAATGGTGCTATCGTCGCTACCGCTGACTAGCTGTTCTCCATCGGGGCTAAAAACAACGGTATTCACTGCATCCGTATGACCTTCTAGGCTTTGCCCGATGGGGTTACCCTGCCAATCCCATAGACGAATGGTGGTATCATCACTGGCGCTGGCGATGAGGGGCTGAGTTGGGTGGCTGGTCACGGCATTGACGGGTTCCTGGTGGTCGTTTAGGGTTGCGATCGCATCTCCCTGCCGATTCCACAGTCTAACGGTGGCGTCGGCACCCCCGCTGACAATGGTTTGCCTATCTTGACTAATGGCTACTGACAGCACAGAGTCGGTATGGTCGCTTAAGACCGTGGGCTCTCCGCTGCCATCCCAGAGTTTTACGGTGCCGTCCTCACTGGCTGTTGCCAGAATTTGGTCATCAATCACCATCGCAGTTACCGCAGCGGCATGCAGCCGTAGTGGCTGACGCACCAGCACATCCTGTAGATTCCACAGTCGCACGGTGCCATCTTCGCTACCGCTCAAAATTGTTTGGCCATCAGGGCTAAAGGCCACTGAATAGACATAGTAGCTGTGGCCGATCAGCGGCGGCCCCACCGGCTGACCCTCTCGATCCCACACTCGCACCGTATTGTCGTCGCCACCGCTAATCAACCATTGACTATCGGGGCTAAAGGCCAGGGAGGAAATACCAAATGTGTAGTCCTCTAGCTGATGAAGTAAATTCCCCTGACGGTCCCAGATGCGCACGGTGCTATCGGCGCTGCCGCTGGCAATCAGCTGACCATCGGGGCTAAACACCACCGACATGACGGTATCTGTGTGCCCCTGCAGCGTGTTGAGCAATTCACCCTGCAGGCTCCAGAGATGAATTAACCCATCGTCGCGACCGCTGATAATCTGAGTCCCGTCGGGACTAAAGGCCACTGACCAGATAGTGCTTTGGCCATCTGCCTGCATCGGGGGAGTGATGGGCTGTCCCTGGCGGCTCCAAAGTCTGACAGCCCCCCCTTGATCTCCACTGGCAAGGGATAACCCATTGGGGCTAAAGGCAACGGTTTTAACATGGCCCTCATGCCCCGCTAGCGGGTTACCCACCGGGTTGCCCTGCAGGTTCCACAGCCGCACGGTGCTATCGGAGCTAGCGCTGGCAATGGTTTGGCCATCGGGGCTATAGGCGACAGACCAAATCACGTCTTCATGCCCCTCAAATGGTTCGACCAGCGGGTTTCCAGCTAAATCCCATAGACGAATAACATTGTCAAACCCACCGCTGGCGATGGTTTGACCATCGGGGCTGTAGGCGGCAGACCAAACCGCATCATTGTGGCCGCGGAATCTGTTTTTTTCCACAATGAGACCGATGGCATTGCGCAATGTGGAGCGTACAGAGGGGCGCAGTTCCCGGAGGCGAGCGCGATTTGTACCCGCCAGTCTGAGGGCGTCTAACAACCCCTCAACGGGCTGAGTAATCAACCCTCGGCTAATCTCAGCAGCGTCGCTGTCTAATTCCAGCTTGCTGTTGTTTCTAACGGCGCTCACACTGGCCCCAGCGGCTACTAAAAACAAAACGCTCATTGCTGCCAGCAGGGATTGTAAGACAACCGTTTGTCTCTTTTTACGGCGGGTGGCGGCTTCAACGGCCTGTTGGCTAGCGGTGATGAATGCCTGCTGTTCGGCTGTGGCGGCAGGCGTTTTCTGTTGTTTCTGGGTGTGCTGTAGCCATTGGGTTGAGATCGCACTTTCAGCCCCCCGCAACAGCAAGTCATCACTTTGCTCTTTTTGTTGCCATTCCAGCGCGCGCTGCAGCCATTTTGTGTGGCTTTGAACATGGTCACGATCACTATCAAGGGTGCGAATCAGATGGTTGAAATGGGTGGTAAAGTTACCCCGCTGTTGGCTAAAGTCTAGCCACTGCACCTGGGCCAGCTGAGGATGCAGGTCTGCTGTATCGATAGGTTGGTGCAAAATGGTAATAAACCGCTTATTAAACCGGGCACCGTGGTCCACCTCTAGTTTGCAGTAGGGTGACTTTACCGACCGAGGGGACAATATAAACAAAAAATTATCAGAGACTTCTATCCCCTGATAAATCTCTCGCTGAAAGTTGGCGCTACCCGCTGCAATACTCTCTTGATCAAACCAGGTGGTTTTTCCCTGACTTTGCAGCGCATTGTTGAGCCTGCGGGCAATGTCAGCATCCGCACTCGAATAAGAGATAAACACATCAACCGATGAGAGTGGCGGCTGGGCCAGACTCGCCTCAATAAATTCTTGATGATAGTCCGTGGCGGGCTGCAGCGATCGCCCGGTTGCTGTTTTTAGCCAGGCTTCAGCATGACGCAGATCGTACCCCCGCAACAGCACACTCAGATTTTGTTGCTGTCGTTTCCACCTGAGCGCTTTGACCAACAAACTCTTATGCTGGCTATAGTAAACGGCATCCTGATTGAGCGCCTTAATCAGATCGCTTTCATCTAGCTGATAGTCTTTTTGACTGAGGTTGTCTGTTAAGTCAATATACTGCAGCGATGCCAGGTCGGGGGGGCTGGTGGCGGCCCCCAGAGGGCGCACCAAAATGGGGATGACTCGCTTGTTAAGGGCCAGGGCATAGGCGAACTCATATTGACAGTACTTTGATTGAAGCGAGTCTGGCGACAGCAGATACACCATGGTATCGGCCTCTTCAATGCCTCGATTGACTGCTCGTTTAAAAGCTTCCCCAGTGGCAATATCGGTCTGATTACTCCACACTGTAAATCCCTGTCGCCACAGCGAGCGTCGAACGTTCTTCATAATCTCGTCGTCAGCCTGGGCATAGGCTAAAAACACGTGAGTCATCATGTTGTGGGCATTTTTAATGCTCTCAGTGATAAACTCACAGTGTAAATCGGTGGGAAGACAGGGGGGCTGTTCATCCTTAAAGCGCTGCTGAAGCCAGGCTTCAGCCACTTGTCGGGTGTCACCCAACAGCAAAAATTCAGTTTGTTTTTGTTGTCGCTCCCATGTCAGCGCATCTTTTAGCAGCGATGTGTGGCGCTCTACATAGTCTTGATGACGTTGAAAAATCTGTTCTAACCCCGTTAGGGATTGTGCAAAATTATCCTGATTTTCCCGCATGTACACCCAGTTAATCTGACTGATGCGGGGGTGCATGTTGGGAAAGCTGGAATGCAGCCCCTTAGCCTGATGATCTCTCCAGTCGGCATCGGTGCCGCTGGGGGTACGCTGTTGCCAGGTGGCTTGATCAATGTGCTCTACATGCAGCAGCGGAATGATCCGTTTTTGATATCGTAGCGCTGTTTCAATCTCTTTAGCACAGTAGGCTGAGTTAACAGCGTGGGGCGAGATAACAAATAAAAAATTATGGGAGTTTTCAATACCGCTATCGATTTGGTTTTGAAAGTCAACGGCTAGGGGAATATCGTTAAAATCACACCAAACACGATAGCCAGCGTCCGAGAGACGTTTACACAGGCTGACAACAAACGGTTTGCTATCAGCCCGACCGTAAGAAACAAAGGCATCGTAAACATCACTCATAAGGGATATTGAGAAATCACAGTAAGGGGCACCTTACCCAACATCCTAAAGGAGGACTTCTCCGAATAGCTTAGAAGTAACTTAGCTGCACCTCAATTCTAGTTTCGGCACCTGCCACTAAAAATACGGCATCGCCAAATTCTGGCGGGCCTGTACGGGCTTCTGGATTGCGAGAAAAGCCAAACCCTTCAGCCGGCATACCGACAAAGTTACGGTTAAATTCATTGTCGCCGTTGGCATCGTGAAATACCGAAACTGCGTAGCTACCGGGGTTCAAATTTTCAAACATGGCCACCAGGGGGGCGTCCGCTGCCATTTCTAGACACACGGTTTCCACCGCTTCATCACGATTGCTTGGGAAGCCCGCACTACTATTAAACAGGTTTAGACAAACCTGCCCCTGAGCCTCATTGACCCCGCTGATTTCGACCGCTAGCTGGGTTTGCTCAATTTGACCTTGGGCTGGATAGACCAGGCCACCAGCCACCATCAAAGCACCTGCTATGACACATCGACTATCCATCTATAACCTCCATAGGAGACGCTTACCACCCAATGTATTAGCTTAAATTTCTATTGCAGTGCCACCTTATTTGGTCAAGCTCTGGTAAACAATTGTCAAAAACTGTTCAGGACTTAAAAAGCCCTGTCCCCAAGTGGGGTCATAATCATCCGTGGGTTCAAAAGGTAAATGTCCATCTGGTAAGGACGTGCGATCTCACGCACTCTGACATCCACCAGCATCTGTCGGTAGGCCCCGAGCTGTGACCGATTCGATGAGGGACCGTGACCGGAAATAATTTTTGTGTCATCTCCGGTCAGGGCTAAAATTTACTCAACGCCGCGAATCATATCCGCCATCTTGGTACGAGGCAATGCCAGCCGGACTCAACAGCCCCCCCAAAGACGGCTACCAGGGTATGTCGAATGTTATGGATAGTCTACGCCGCTATCCCTGCTGCAGTAGCTCAGTCGCCTGCTCCACGGTCATGGGTTTTGCTAAAAACTCTCCCTGCACCGCGTCACAGCCAAATGTCTGCAGCCACTGTAGCTGCTGTTGGTTGTGTACCCCCTCAGCAATCGCCCTTAACCCCAACGACTTCGACAGCGTGATAATCGACTCGGCCACCACCTGATTGCGCGGCTCGGTCATATTAATAAAGCTTTGGTCTACTTTCAGCGCACATACGGGCAGCTGATGCAAATATTGCAGACATGAATACCCGGTACCAAATTCATCAATCACAATCCCAACACCGGTCTCTTTGACTTGGTTTAACCAGCTACAGGTGGTCTCAAAGTCTGGCACCAGCATATTTTCGGTGATTTCTAGCATGAAGCTATTGGGCTCAGGATCGTATGTGGCCAGGATATCTTTTAGCTGGTTTAGCAACGGTTCTTTGAGCCGCTGTCCTAAGAGATTAACGCTTAGCCCCAGAGATCGCCCAGGAAAGCGAGTTTGCCAGCTGGCTAGCTGCTGACAGGCAGTACGTAAAACCCAGTTATCGATGGGTAAAATTAGCTCAATTTCTTGGGCAACCTCAACAAACCACTCTGGCGGGAGTATCCCTTTATCAGGATGCTGCCAGCGGAGCAGAGCTTCAAAGGCTTCAATCTTTTGGCTTTTTAGATTGACAATTTGCTGGTAATACAGCAAAAACTCATTATTTTCTAGGGCCTGCCGTAGGCCATTTTCAATTTGTAGCCGTTGCACTGCCTGCAGATGCATGTTGGAGTCAAAGACCATATATCGACCCCGACCGCTACGCTTAGCCCAATACATGGCTAAATCAGCATCCTGTAGCAGATCGGTGGCTCGGTGATATTGACTTTTTTTAGAGGTAACAATACCGATGCTGGCGCTGGGAAACAACTGTTGATCGGTAATGTTAATGGGCGATTGGAGAATTTCTAAAATACGCTCCGCCACCATGACTGCCTCGGAGAGATCGCTAATCTCTTCGAGTAAAACAATAAACTCATCCCCCCCTAAGCGAGCGGCTAAATCTGTTTCACGAACTACCAGCTTGAGCTGTGTGGCAATGGCCAGCAGCAGTTTATCGCCCACCAGGTGCCCCAAACTATCGTTGACGGCCTTAAAGTTGTCAACATCTAAGAACAGTACCGCAAACTGGGTCTCAGGATGCCGTTTAGTCCGCTTCAGGGCCAGCTCTAACCGCTCCATTAATAGGCTGCGATTGGGCAGCCCTGTCAATTTATCGTGGAAGGCGTCGTGCTTTAGCTGTTCTTCTGCCTGGATGCGATCGCTAATATCACGAATTACCGCCAGCGTATGTTTAGGATTGCCTTGGATATCACGTACTGCAGACATGCCGGTATTGGACCAAAAAAAGCTACCGTCCTTGCGTAGATAGCGTTTCTCATGAAAAACGTAGGGTGTTTTATCCGTAAATAGCTCTTGGGTAATGGTCTGGGTCTGGGCGCGATCATCCGGATGAATAATCTTCTCAATTGGCTGAGCCAGTAGCTCTTCGCGCGAATAGCCAAGCATTTCACAAAAGCGTGGGTTAACATCGACAAACCTGCCGTCCGCTGTGCCATTGGCTAACCCTACAGACGCCTGGTTATAAATAGCGCGATAGCGTTCTTCACTGTCTCGCAGGGCAATCTCAGCCCGTTTGCGATCGCTAATGTCCTGCACCAAAATCAGCACTTCGTCTGCACCGCAGGGAATCACCCGCACCTGTTCCATCTGCATGATGCCAACGATGGAAAAATCTTGCTCATACCCCTGAACAGACTGGGTGTCCAGCGCCTTTTGGATAGCCTTTAAACGATCGTTTGCTATTTGGGGAGGCAGGTTGTCACCGATCTGGGTGCCAATCCAACTGGCAGGGGCATCGTTACCCACTAACAAAAAGTCAGGAGATGCCAAAAACTCCAGATAAGTCCCCGCCCGATCAATCCGCATAACCAGGTCAGGTAGCACATTGAGCAGGGCTCGGTAGTGGGCTTCACTAGCCCGTAGATGAGACTCTAGCCGCTGCCGCCGTTTGATCTCTCGATTGAGTTGATAGTTTTGTGACGCAGCTACAATCAAACTGATCAGCAAACCGCCCACCGCCACACTGAGAACGATTTGATTAATACCCCAATTCACCGGTGAAATCGGTCCATATACACCCAGCAAACCCCCCATCCTGTCAAACCATATCTGAAAATTCATGGGCCTGTAACGCAATAGCCAGCAGTTCAGCCTGGAGTTACCTCCAAACATGCAGTTATTTATAGACTTAAAGGAGTTAAAAGAACCCCACTGTTAACCAGTGACGTTTTAATACCTCTATTTGTGGCACCGAGAGCACATCGAGAATAGGCTTAACTACAGGATTTTACTTACCTTTCCCGAATTCAAGAAAATTGCCGTTGCCGATTTAGTTAAGATGACCCACTCTGCTAAATGTGCTTTATACCAGTATTTTCAACTAAAATCATACCGAGAATCAGCAAAGTCAGAGACTGGCATTAGTCCATCGACCCGTCGTAGCGAGTAGACCATGCATTGGCGGACCGATGAATTTGCCCTTTTAATTTATTAATAACTACAGCGATGGTTAGTCAGCTCAATCTTTTAGACTATGAAGCCAAGATTCGATTTGGCATCTTTTTTGGCATTCTTACCATCATGACACTGTGGGAGATAGTAGCGCCTTGTCGCCGTCTGTCCACACCTAAAACCATGCGCTGGTTTAGCAATGTTGGTCTATTAGTACTAGGTACAGCTGTATTACATACCGTATTCCCCATGGCTACTGTCGGTGTTGCAGCGATTGCCAACGAACATCAGTGGGGGATGTTGCAGAGTCTGCAGATACCTTACTGGCAAACGGTTGTGTTCTCCATCATCCTGTTGGACTTCACAACCTATCTACAACACACATTGTTTCACGCATTGCCAGCCCTGTGGCGGCTGCACAAGGTACACCACGTCGACCTCGACTTTGATGTGACGACAGGGCTGCGCTTTCACCCTCTAGAGCTACTGTTGTCCATGGTGGGCAAGCTAGCCGTTGTGCTGCTGTTGGGGTCCCCGGTAATTGCCGTTTTGCTATTTGAGGTAATCCTCAATACGACATCCATGTTTAATCATGGCAATGTATCCCTACCCGACAAGCTAGACCGCTACCTACGCTGGTTTGTTGTCACCCCAGACATGCACCGCATCCATCATTCCACCATCACTCAAGAAACCAACAGCAATTATGGCTTTAATCTGCCCTGGTGGGACTATATCTTGGGTACCTATTGCCATCGACCGTCCGTTAGCCATACAGCCATGACCATCGGCCTGGCAGAGCACCAAAAAGATCGGCGAGCCGAGCGGCTATCCTGGATGCTAGTGCTGCCTTTCTTAAATCACCCAGCTAGCTCTAAAGCAGGGGTTAGCCACCATCGCTAGGGCTGCTGAAATGAGGAATCAATAGTGAAACGTTAAAATTAAGCCTGAAGGTGCTAACTGTATACGCATAGATATAGGTATCCATACCATTAGGCCAATTCTACGGACAAACGTAATGATTCAACCGCAGAATGCTTCTTCGCCTGCAGCTCAATCGATTCAAGCAGCCGTCCGTCAGGTCATTGCTAAAGAGTCCTTGAGAAATGAGCTTAAGGTGGCCTACGTCAAAGTCGTTGTGGTGCTAATTTCTAGCATCCTGGACGGTATTGTTTTCTTTTTTCCACAGCGCACAATTGGCAAGCCGTCTGTGCCACCCACCATTGTGCTCATCTCCATGAGCGCCTGCATTATCTATATAGGCTTTTTCATTGCTCTCCGTCAGCCATCGGCTTGGCGCTGGTTGCCCAGGCTGCAGATGGCTATCCCACTATTTGACAGCCTGTTGGTGGCGCTATTTATCACCAATATTGAACATGTTTTAGGCGAAACCCAACCTAAAATCATTACCAATGTTGCAGCATTTTGTTGTTTACTTGCTGTTTCTGGCGGTATCCGTATTCGACGTCAGGCATCAGCCATCACCACTGTTTTAGCCCTGGTCAACTTCACCTATGCCATTTTTCTGTTTCAGCTAAACTTAGCAGTCGGCGTGTTTGCCCTCTTTACCATTCTGGGTACCGGTCTCATGGGTATGCTGACTTCTGGAATTGTCCGGCGGCAGGGTAAAAACGAAGCGGGTCGTTTGTTAATGCAACAGTTTTTACCAGCCAACGTTGTTGAGGCGGCCTTTGAAGCCCCCACCAATCTGATAGAAGAGCCCATGACCTTTGATGTCACCGTGATGATGACAGATTTGCGCGGCTTTACTAACTATTCTGAAAAACTGGAACCTGTGGCAGTCTTTGAGTTTTTAAATCAATTTCAGGGCCTGTTATCCACCATTGTGAAACAGCATGACGGCTGGGTCAGCACCTTTATGGGCGATGGCATGTTAGCTGTGTTTGGTGCACCCAAAGCAATAGACAACCATGCTGAGCGGGCTGTGCAGGCGGCTCAAATGATTTTGACCGAGGTTCAGCATCTCAGCCCGTTACCTATTGGCATTGGGCTACATTCCGGCTCAATTGTTGCGGGCTGCTTAGGTACAGACGGCCATCTGGAGTTTTCGGTCATCGGTGATACGGTCAATGTCGCCTCTCGGCTTGAGTCTTTGACTAAAGAAGTCGACTCATCGTTACTAATTAGTAAAGCCACTCAGCAAAGACTCAAAAGCCTATCGCTTAAATCATTGGGTAAACTACCCATTCGAGGTCGTGATGAACACATTGAGGTGTTTGTATTGCCTGCAGGTGATTAGTTTATTTGCCCACCATCCCTATTGAAGGGCTTGTCAGACTGGCGTGAGCACCTGATTTGCATACGAGTTTCCGGAACCCTCTTGACAATTGCAGGTATTTTGATGATTATCGAAATATGTTAGACAGTCAACCTCGTTCCGTCGAAGAAATTGCCGCTACCTTTGCAGCACTAGGTCAGCCTTCACGTCTTAATATCGTGCGGCTGCTTCTGTCGGCTTATCCTAAAGGGTTGCCTGCAGGCGAAATTCAACGGGAGTTGGGGCTGACGGCATCAACGCTGTCTCACCATCTAGATAAGCTGCGCCAGGTTGGCATTGTCCAGGCTGAAAAGGAGCGGCAGTGGATTTGGTATAGCGTTCAGTCTAATACCCTCAAGTACCTGATTGATTTTCTCTTTGAGGAATGCTGTACCCGCAATCGCGTTGTAAATCCTGAAACCTTTGAGTTGACTGATACCACCGAGCATTTGTAGGGGTGTTTCATGGAACGCCCCTACAAATGGGCAATTTCTGTAATCTTTATTTTGATATTTCTCGAAATACCGAAGGACTTCTGTCATGACTTCAACCGTTCTCAATCGCCTTAATCACAGTGTTCGACAGCTAGATAAGGTCTTTATCGCTATCGTTCTTATTTTTCTTGGCCTGGCGATTCTAGTGCCGTTTCAAGTTTCATATAGTTTAGGGTTTACCGTCAGAAATTTAATCCAGGTCTCTCCCTTTTTGCTCTTGTCTATCGGCATAGCGGCCTATGCCCAGGCGAGTGGTGCTGACAATCTGATTGCTAAGGCATTTCAGGGTCGGGTTACAGGGATGATTTTTGTAGCATCCCTGTTTGGGGCATTCTCTCCCTTTTGTTCTTGCGGTGTGATTCCACTCATTGCAGCACTGCTCTCGATGGGGGTGCCTGTCTCGGCGGTGATGGCCTTTTGGTTATCGTCCCCGCTCATGGATCCGTCTATGTTTATTCTGACCTTAGGCACTCTAGGGCTGCAGTTTGCGATCGCAAAAACCTTAGCCACGGTCGCCATTGGTTTACTGGGTGGCTTTGGTACTCTAGCCCTAATGAATGGGGGGATATCAACCGCAGCCTTTCGCAATCCGCTGCGAGAGAGTGCCGGCAATGGCGGCTGTGGGGGTAGCCGTGTGCGTAACCCTAAACCTGTTGTGTGGAAGTTTTGGCCTGAGGCTGCGCGTCGACAAAAGTTTTGGCAGGGAGCCCGCAACAATACCTGGTTTCTGGGCAAATGGCTGGCTCTGGCATTTGTATTAGAGAGTTTGATGCTGGCGTATGTACCCAACGCCTGGATTCAAACCGTTGCAGGGAATGGCAGTCCATTATCTATTGTGGGTGCAGCTCTGGTGGGGATTCCGGCCTACCTCAATGGCTATGCGGCCTTGCCCTTAGTGGAGGGGCTGGTGAACCAGGGGATGGCCCCCGGTGCTGGCATGGCCTTTTTGCTAGCCGGTGGTGCCACTAGCATTCCGGCGATGATTGCGGTATTTGCCCTGGCTCGTCGTCCGGTGTTTTTAGCCTATTTAGGGTTTGCCTTTATTGGCTCGGTCACAGCAGGCTTAGCCTATAGTCTAATGGTCTGACCAAGGAGAGAAAATTTGGAGGGCAGAATACGGCTCTTGCTGTCTCCTATGAACTCTTTTCGTTGTGGTCTGACGCACCAGCTCTGTGTCTCAGGACACCAAATTAATTAGACTCCACGATTGGACGCACATCAGTGTTCCATCATGGCCAGTACGTTGGCGACGCCCACAAAATAACGATATAGACCTAAAATCAGCGAATGACCCTTAAAATTCAGTAGGTAAAAGTTTTTTACCTACTGAATCCTTATCTTGTCCGCTTCCTTGTTGTTTCAACCATGACATTTGATCATACCCCTCGTATTCTCTTTATCTATGGCTCTTTGCGCGAGCGGTCCTACAGTCGTCTACTCGCTGAGGAAGCAGCCCGTATTATCGAAGGCTTTGGAGCTGAGGTAAGGTTTTTTGATCCGCGAGGTCTGCCGCTTCATGGGGCAGAGCCCGACACTCACCCAAAAGTACAAGAGCTGCGCGAACTCTCACTATGGTCAGAAGGGCAGGTGTGGTCAAGCCCTGAAATGCATGGCAACATTTCAGGGCTAATGAAGACCCAAATTGACTGGATTCCTTTAAACATGGGAGGGGTTCGACCAACCCAGGGCCGCACATTGGCCGTTATGCAGGTGTCTGGCGGTTCTCAGTCGTTTAATGCCGTCAATACGATGCGTATTTTAGGCCGCTGGATGCGAATGTTTACCATTCCCAACCAATCATCGGTGGCCAAAGCCTATCAGGAATTTAACGAGGATGGCACGATGAAAGAATCGGCCTACCGCGACAGGGTAGTAGATGTTATGGAAGAACTCTATCGATTTACCCTACTGTTACGAGATAAGGTGGATGAACTCACCGATCGCCACAGCGAGCGTAAGGCAACAGCGGCAAAACAGCTAGAAGAAACCGCTAAAAAAGCCCTGACCTAGCCTGTGCGGGCGCACCGATGTGTGCCCGACTATCAGCTTTTATCTCGCTGATCGCGATTGTAGGTAACGACTTCGTGGAGCGTTACCCTGCCGTCTTCATTGAGGTCAGCAATTGGGTTGCCAAGCCCCACCTGGGCGGCACTGGCAGCGCTTGCGATCGCACCCATAGACATCAAAACTGTTAGTGTAGATAATAAGAAGCGTTTCATCTCAAAAACCTCGATTTAATTGAGGTGGTGACCATCCGGTTCTCACCCTTTACAGTTTCTAAGATAGGAAGTCCCGCTGAATGCCAACGCATACCTGGCTAAGATCTAGCTGAGAGTTAAATAAACAACATTAATCTTTGCGAGAGAATGCTTGCAATATGAAAATAATGAGTATGCAAACTGACTCAGCCCGCCTTTGGAAAACTAATTTGCCAGGTATCGAACTCTTTGAGGCGAGATTGCAACAGCATCAATTTGGCAAGCATTTCCATGCAGCCTACACCATTGGCTTTAATGAAAGTGGGCAAGGCCGCTGTCAGTACCACGGAGAAAATCGTGTGCTGGGCTCGGGTAGTTTTAATTTGATTAATCCAGGTGATATTCATACAGGACAGGTGGCCTCGCCCACAGGCTGGAGCTTTCGCAATATTTATATAGAGTTTTCACAGATTGAACCGCTTTTAGCTCAGTTAGATTGGCCAGGGCAAGGCATTCCTTACTTTAAAGAACCTATCTTTCAAAAATCTTCTCTACAGCCAATTTTCTATAATCTTTTCTATAGCTTGACAGTACCTAATTCTCGGTTAAAACAACAGTCGCTGCTGCTAAATCTGTTGTCAACGCTATTTCAGCTCAATGCTGAACATTCTGTTAGCGTTAGACCCGCTAAACCAGAATCAAAAGCGGTTGCCCATGTGCGTCGCTATCTTGAAAACCGCTACACCGAAAATGTATCCCTGGATGAGCTGGCGCAGTTGGTTAATCTAAGCCCCTACTATTTGATTCGCTGTTTTCGTCAGCAGGTGGGCTGTGCGCCCCATCAGTACCAGAGTCACTGGCAGCTAGCACAAGCAAAACGGGCACTTGGCCAAAACTCTGGGCAATCGCTGGCTGCGATCGCAACCAGCCACGGTTTTTACGACCAAAGTCACTTTAATCGAGCCTTTAAGAAAACCTACGGCGTTACCCCTGGTCAGTATCAAAAGGGCAATTCTGTCCAATACGGGTTAGCATAGCCATCCTTACCCTAGAAGCCAAGTCGTGCATCTAGGGAAACCATGACCTTTCTAAAAGATTTCTCACTCTCGGCGGTCATCTCAGGCTTTGTCAGCATCCTGGTTGGTTTTACCAGTGCTGCGGTAATTGTTTTCCAAGCAGCCCAAACGTTGGGGGCAAACTCGACCGAGATCGGCTCATGGCTGTGGGCCCTGGGCTGGGGTATGGGGTTAACCGGAATTATTCTCTCTCTGCGCTATCGCGCCCCCATTGTCATGGCCTGGTCCACACCGGGTGCCGCCATGTTAGTGACAACAACGGCTGATGTGAGTCTAGCAGAAGCGACTGGGGCCTTTATGATCTGCGCCGGACTGATTGCACTGTTTGGCTTTACCGGCTGGTTTGAACGGATAATGGACCGGCTGCCTCTTTCGCTGGCCTCCGCCATGCTGGCAGGAGTGCTGCTACAGTTTGGCCTAAATGTGTTTACCGCGATGCAAACCCAGTTTTTGATGGTGTTTGCCATGTTTGTTGTTTACTTGGTGATGCGACAGCGCTATCCACGCTATGCCGTGATTGCTGCTCTGGTTTTAGGCACGTTGCTAGCGGGCATGCAGGGGCTGCTGCAAATAGAGACGGTGCAGCTACAGTGGGCGACACCGGTCTTTATTGCACCCAGGTTTTCTATAAATGCGCTGGTGGGCATTGCCTTACCGCTCTTTATTGTGACGATGGCCTCGCAAAATGTGCCGGGTGTGGCCACTATTCGTGCCTTTGGTTATCAGGTACCCACCTCCCCTTTGATTAGCTGGAGTGGGACAGCATCGCTAATCTTGGCCCCTTTTGGAGCCTATGCCATTAATCTGGCGGCGATTACGGCGGCGATTTCCATGGGGCGAGAGGCCCATGAAGACCCGGATAAACGCTATATCGCAGCGGTAACGGCTGGAGTGCTCTACATTGTGATTGGCATCTTTGGCGCAACCGTCGTCGGGATTTTTTCGGCACTGCCGGGGGAATTGGTGGTTGCGATCGCAGGCTTAGCCCTACTTGGCACCATTGGCAAAGGTCTAGTCAGCGCCCTAACCCAAGAAAAAGAGCGCGAACCTGCCCTGATTACCTTTCTTGTAACGGCGTCAGGGATCAGCCTATTAGGAATTGGTTCAGCATTCTGGGGATTGCTAGCAGGTGGACTGGCGACGCTTGTGACTCGGATAAACTATAAAAAGATTTAGGCGTTGCTGATCTTTGGCATGATTTTCTCTAAGGGCTTGTTAAAAATTAAGCTCATGGTTTTAGGTAATAGCTTGAGCGACTGGTGTGGAGTTTAAAGATGTTGCTTGGGGTCCCTCCGAGTTCCCCAAACCCCCT
>ERZ1740070.1410-NODE-1410-length-15117-cov-5.151242_pt1 | contig 15117 bp, 17 predicted proteins | sample MGYA00581734_ERZ1740070 | MGnify/ENA primary metagenome ERZ1740070 (study PRJEB43018, sample SAMN04849744) | marine metagenome | isolation source: floating plastic debris | place: Pacific Ocean | collected 2008-09-01 | study: EMG produced TPA metagenomics...
AAAGGGTGCCTGGCCCCGCTCCACCGGATCGATCCCCAAGAGCAGGTGATGCATCACAGGGTTGCAGACAAACACCGTCTCCATGATCAGCTCTGGTGCAATATCGCCTTCCTTGGCAATCTCTTCGGCCAAGGTATTGATCGCCTCGCGCACCGCGCGGGTCATCTCTACGTCGCCGCCGGGGTTCATCATCGCATATGACACCCGGCTCATCAGGTCTTCGCCAAAGCGGATTTGCGGGTTCATGATGCCGGAGCTGGCCACCACCTCTCCCGTGGCCAAATCGGTCAGATGCGCCGCGACGGTGGTCGATCCAAGGTCAATCGCCAGCCCGTAAATGCCGCCTTCATAGGTGCCCGGCCAAATTTCAAGCACCCGCGCCACGCGGTCCTGATGGGATTTGTTGATCGCCACGGTCACCGTGAACTTGCCCTTGCGCAACACCGTCTGCAGCTTGCCCAGCATGGACAATTCAGGCAGCAGCATCTCTTCGACACCTTGCGCCTTGAGTGCGGCCTCCAAGCGTTCCAAGTCGCCTGAGGGTTCGTGCATATCCGGCTCTTGAACCGTCACGGTGTAAAGCTTCGTCGCCGCATCCATCTCAATGATCCGAGCGGACGCTGCCTTGCGCACGACCTGTTTGTGGACCTGACTTTCGGGCGGCACGTCGATCACGATGTCGCTCATGACCTGCGCCTGACAGCCCAACCGCCGCCCTGCTTTTAGGCCGCGCTTGCTGTCATAGCGTTCTTCCACTTCGTTCCAGGCGCTCAGCGCGTCGTCTTCCACGGTCACCCCATGCTTGGGGAACTCGCCGTAGCTCGGCGTGATCTGACATTTGGAACAAATCCCGCGCCCGCCACAGACGCTATCAAGGTCCACACCAAGCTGCCGCGCCGCGGTCAAGACAGGTGTGCCCACCGGAAAACGCCCACGCTTGCCCGAGGGGGTAAAAACAACAAGAGGATCGCTGGACATCGCCGCCTGGCCTTTCGCGCTTTAGTCTCTGTCATAGAACATAGCAAAGTCACGACGTTTCAACAGCCAAAGAGCGGCAAAACCGGGTCGCAGACCGTCATTTTTCCCTGTGTCTGAACGGGGTTGATAAAGGTTATGAACGCCGCTCCAACCCAGCGCCTTCGTCAAACGATGCGGCTGCTAAAATCAACATCGCCGTAGGGTGGGGTTTCACCCCAGCGTGGCCCTTACCCCCGTCGGATATCCGCGCCCAAATCGCCCATCAGCTGCTCAAAGATCGGAAAAGACGTGGCAATCGGTCCACCATCATCAAGCGTCACCGCGTGCTGGCTCGCAAACCCCAAAACCATGAAAGACATGGCAATCCGGTGATCGAGGAACGTCTCCACCGTCGCCCCGCCAGTCACACCGCCGTGGCCCAGCCCGTGCACCGTCCACCAATCCTCACCTTCATCGATACGCACGCCACAGGCGCGCAGGCCCCGCGCCATCGCGTCAATGCGGTCTGATTCCTTGACGCGCAACTCCTTGACCCCGCGCATCTCTGTCGTGCCTTCTGCGCAAGAGGCCACGACCGACAGGACGGGATATTCATCTATCATGCTCGCCGCGCGGTCGGGCGGCACCTCAATTCCGTGCAGGTCGGGCGAGAACCCTGCGCGCAGATCGGCCACAGGCTCACCGCCTTCTTCCCGCAAATTCTCATAGGTCAGATCCGCACCCATCTCCTTGAGCGTTGTAAAGAGCCCCGCCCGCGTGGGGTTGAGCCCGATACCCGGCACCAGCACATCGGACCCTTCCGTGATGATCGCGGCACAGACCGGAAACGCAGCAGAGCTGGGATCGCGCGGCACCACGATGGTCTGCGGCTTGAGCTCTGGCTGGCCGGTCAGAGTGATAATCCGCCCTTCGTTGGTGTCTTCCGTTGCAATCTTGGCGCCAAACCCCGCCAGCATCCGTTCTGAATGATCCCGCGTCGCTTCTCGTTCGATCACCACGGTCTCACCCGGAGCATTGAGGCCCGCCAGCAGCACGGCCGATTTCACCTGCGCTGACGGCACCGGCACATCATAGCGCACAGGCACCGGCATCTCGGCCCCCACAACCGTCATGGGCAATCGCCCGCCCGCGCGCCCGACCGTGCGCGCGCCAAACAGCGCGAGCGGGTCTGTCACCCGCGCCATGGGCCGTTTGTTAAGGCTCGCATCCCCCGTAAACGTCGCCGTGATCGGACAGGTCGCCATCGCCCCCATGATAAGCCGCACGCCCGTGCCGGAATTGCCGCAATCGATCACCTGATCCGGCTCGGCAAAGCCACCCACGCCGACCCCGTGGATGTGCCACATCCCGGCCTCGTCCCGCGTCACCTCCGCGCCGAATGCACGCATCGCACGCGCGGTATCGAGCACGTCTTCGCCCTCCAGCAGCCCTGTGACGCGAGTCTCGCCCACGCTGAGCGCCCCCAGAATGAGCGATCGGTGCGAGATGGATTTATCACCCGGCACATGGGCCTCACCCGATAGGCCCGTCGAGGCGTGAGAGGTCATCTTGATGGGGGTGCCGTGGCCGGACATATCCGTCTTCCTTTAAAAGTTCTGCGCCTGATAGCGCAGGGGTCAAACGGCGTCCATGGGGTCAATCACACGCGCGCCAAAGGCAGCGTGGCACAGCGAAACGACCCACCTGTGCTGGGGACGCCGTCAAAGACCACCTCCTCAACCCGGTACCCGGCTGCGCGGAGCGCCTGGTTCACCCGGGCACAGCTGGGATCAGACCGCGCCATGATCAGGTCGGGCGCGACCGACAGCACGTTGGTGGCCAAGGCTTGTGCCTCCTCCCGCGTGACCTCAATCCATTCGAATGCCTCCATCGCGGCGGGCACCTGCGCCAGCCCTTGTGGATAGATCAAAGCATGTCCCAGCCCAAGCGGGTTGAACGCGCAATCGAGGTGCAGCACTTCTTCGCCTTCGGCCAACGACCGTGTCGGCACCGAAAGAACCTGATGATCTGGAAATTGCGCCGTCAGAAACGCGGCCCCCTCGGGGTCACTCCGCTGGCCCGAACCGACAAAGACCTTTGCGCCATGCACAACAACATCTCCCCCCTCCAACGTCAGGCCTTGAGGCACGGGCACCTGAGGCCCGTCTACTGGCGCCTAGATGCGCTCAATGGCCTCGATCTCCTCCACCCGTCCGGCATGGCGCATCCCCGCCCGCACAAAACTGTTTCCGATGACAAACCCAATATCGCGGGGGCATGTTTGATCCTGCACGCTCTCGGGCCCCAACTCAGGCTCATGCACGCACACGCCATGAGCCTCCATCGCCGCTTTGAACCCCGCAAATTCGCGCGTCACCTGCGCCTCAGGGGGATGCCCGCGCGCCGCAAGCGTCTTTTGGTGGGTGCTGTTGGCAATCTCCACCCGGTCCGGCACGCGGTGATATCCACGGCCCAGCCCCATCACCACATGGGCGAGAGGATCATATTCATTGCGGACGTCGAACTTGGGCATAGCATCTATGCTGACCGCATCGGTGATGGATTGCAATCACCCCGCCCAACCGGCTAATTCCCCGCCTATGGCCAAGCTCTATTTCCACTATTCCACCATGAATGCGGGCAAATCCACGCTGCTCTTGCAGGCCGCGCATAACTACGTGGAACAGGGGATGGAGGTCTATCTCCTGACCTCGCAGATCGACGATCGCGCAGGCGTGGCACAGATCGCGTCGCGCATCGGGATCAGCCGGGAGGCGGATACCTTTGCGCCGGACGAAGATCTCTTTGCCAAGCTTGAGACGCGCCTAAACAAGGGCCCTGTGGCCTGCGTGTTCGTCGATGAGGCGCAGTTTCTGTCTAAGGCTCAAGTCTGGCAACTGGCCTGCGCGGTGGATGATCTGCATGTGCCGGTGATGTGCTATGGGCTGCGCGTGGATTTTCTGGGCGAGCTCTTCCCCGGCTCTGCCGCGCTTCTGGCTTGGGCCGATGAAATGCGCGAGATCCGCACGATTGATCAGACCGGCAAGAAGGCCACGATGGTGGTCCGTAAGGACGCCGATGGCCGCGTGATGACCTCGGGTGATCAGGTGCAGGTGGGCGGCAATGAGACCTATGTGAGCCTCAGCCGTCGTGCGTGGCGCAAGGCCATGGGGAAGTAGCCAAAGAGAGCGCCTTCGTCAGGCCGTGGCATGGCGATCTGACTTCGTTCCAGGGCACTTTATCGTGACGTACCGCCGTGTGGTTGAGCGGCGCGCTGGCCGTGATAATTCGCCAGGCCCTGGGTTGGGCCTTGCGAGGGCGCGGCGGGCTAAAGCCCTTGCTTCCGCGCCGCGTGCCGCCTCACGCCCGCTCCACCAACACAGACCCCACGGAATACCCCGCCCCGAAGGAACAGATCAGCCCTGTCTCCCCCGGCGCCATGTCGGCGGAATACTTTGAGAACGCGATGATCGACCCCGCCGAGGACGTATTCGCGTAATCCTGCAAAATATTGGGCTGTTCCTCCGGCTCCGGCACGCGGCCCATCACCTTCTTGCCGATAAAATCATTCATCGTCTTGTTCGCCTGATGCAGCCAAAGCCGTTTCAGGTTTTGCGCATCAACGCATGCATCCTTCATATGTTCTGAAATATGCGCCGACACCATCGGCAGCACTTCCTTGAAAACCTTTCGCCCCTCTTGCACGAACAGCATGTCGCGACGGTCCTCCATGTGCCCCTCGCGCGTGCGTCTCAGATAGCCATTGTTGTTGCGGATATTGTTGGAAAATTGCGTCGCACAGCGCGTGGAATGCACGATGAAATGATCCCCCTTGGCATCCTCCGCCCGCTCCAGCACCAACGCCGTGCACACATCACCAAAGATGAAATGACAATCCCGGTCCCGCCATTCCAGATGCCCCGAACAAATCTCAGGGGAGACGACGATTGCGCAACGCACCGACCCAGATCGGATCATGTCGGCCGCGGTCTGAATGCCAAAAGTGGCCGAGGAACAGGCCACATTCATATCAAACGCAAACCCGCCTGCGCCCAGAAGCTGTTGAATTTCAATGGCAATCGCCGGGTAGGCCCGTTCATGATTGGAGGCCGCACAGATCACCAGATCGACCTCACCGGCCTCCCGCCCCGCCTGTGCCAGCGCCTTACCACAGGCATCAAGCGCCATCTCCGCCATGATCCCCGGCTCATCATCGCTGCGGGGGGGCAAAAGCGGGTGCATTACATCGGGGTCCAGCACGCCGGATTTGTTCATCACATAACGCTGCTCGATCCCTGAGGCGCTGATGATGAATTCCGTTGAGGAAGGCGCCTTGGCCTCTACCTCCCCTGCCGCGATCGCCTCGGCGTGCTCAGTGTTGAATTTCTCCGCATAAGCGTTGAAAGCCACCACCAATTCATCATTGGTGACAATCTCCTCGGGCGTGAAAACACCTGACCCTGTGATCGCTGGCATGTACATCGGCTGCTCTCCTTGGTGGACGGCACCCCACACCTTTCAAGCACCCACGTCAAGGCGAACGCTGCGACGCATGGAACAAAGAAATTCCGCGCCCATACTTCCAAAACCCGAAGCCCTGGCCATCCATCCGTAGGGTGGGGTTTCACCCCACGAAACCTCAATGCATCCGCGACCCGAGCGGGACCTCCTGATCCGGCGCGAGGAGCACAATCCCGCCCTCAGCATCCGACACGCCAAGCACGAGGATCTCCGACCGGACCGGCCCAATCTGCCTCGGCGGGAAATTGACCACCGCCATCACCTGCCGCCCGATCAAACTCTCCGGCGTGTAATGCGCGGTCAGCTGGGCAGAGCTTTTCTTCTCCCCAATCTCTTCGCCAAAATCGACCCAGAGCTTGATCGCTGGCTTGCGCGCCTCCGGGAACGGTTCCGCCCGCACCACGCGGCCCACGCGGATATCGACCTTCATAAAATCATCGAACGTAATCTCATCCGTCACGCTTTAACTCCCTTGATCGCTCTGCCGCCGCGCCAACCGTGGCCTTCATCAACCCCGGTAAGCCCTTGGCCTCATCCATCAACACCTCAAGCCCCGCCTGCGTCGTGCCATTTGGACTTGTCACATTCACGCGCAGTTGCGCGGGCGTCTCCTCTGCGGCTTCGGCCAGGGCACCTGAACCTGCCACGGTGGCCTTGGCCAGTTGCATCGCCAAATCGGGGGCCAACCCCTCAGCCTCCCCCGCCGCGGCCAAACATTCAATCATGTGAAACACATAAGCCGGTCCAGAGCCCGACACGCCGGTGACCGCATCCATCTGATCTTCGGTCTCAAGGCGCACCACCTGCCCCACCGCGCTCAGCAGCATCTCCGCCATGTCCAAATCCGCCGCTTCGGCCGCAGTGTTGCCAATGATCGCCGTGATGCCTTGGCCCACAGCGGCGGGTGTGTTGGGCATGGCCCGGATCACCCGCGCGTCGGCCCCAAACACATCCTCAAAGGAGGCAATCGATGTGCCCGCCGCGACCGACAGGAACACCGCGCCCTCCATCGCCGCAATCTTCGGCAGCGCATCACCCATCATCTGCGGTTTCACGGCAATCAGGACAATCGCAGGGCGTTCCGGCAATGGGGCATTCACATGCACGCCCGTGCCGCGCACCCAATCCGATGGCTTTGGATCAATCACCCAGACGGAGGACGGTGGCAAACCTTGGCCAAGCCAGCCTTCCAACATGGCTGAGCCCATTTTTCCGCAGCCCAGCAGGACAAGGCCACTCTTTGCAATCTGGTCCATGCTCATTTGAACTCTCCCCACACAATCCTGCAACGTGGTACGCATGCAAGAGACTGGTTGCAACGGGATAGAGGAGGAGCCGCCTTGGACCTGACAAACGCCTTCGATGAGGGGCGCCATACGCGCGCCAAGATCGGTTTCGTCCTTTTGGCCACGGAACAGACGATCGAAGATGACATGTTCCGCCTCTGCCCGCCGGGTGTCGGTTTGCATTTTACCCGCGCGGATATGCCAGATGCGATCACGGTCGACACGTTCATGACCCACGCCGCAGAACTGGCCCCGGCCGCCGCGCGCCTGTTGCCGGACAGCAGTCTTGATGTGATCTGTTATGCGTGCACCTCCGGCAGCCTCGTGATTGGTGAGGATCGTGTCATGGCGGAACTGTCCAAGGGTGCGCCGACGGCAAAACCCACCACGCTCATCACCGGGGTTCTTTCAGCGCTTTCGGCCATCGGGGCGCGAAAGGTCGCTGTGGCCACGCCTTATCTTGATGAGATCAACCAGCGCGAAGCCGATTACATGAACGCCGCCGGGTTCACTGTGACGAACATTCAAGGCCTGCAATTGGAAAAAGACAGCGACATGATCCGCGTCCGACCAGACTTCATCGCGGAATTCGCGCGATCTGTGGATACGCCTGATGCCGATGCCCTGTTTGTCAGCTGCGGCGCGTTGCGGACCATCGATGTCCTCGATCAATTGGAACAAGAGCTGGGCAAGCCGGTGATCTGTTCCAATCAAGCGATGATGTGGGATGTCCTGCGCAAGGCCGGCATCACCGATCCCATAGACGGATATGGCACCCTTTTGCGAGAGCACTGAACGGTATGTTGGGTAAGGCGGGGTTCACCCCGCCATCCGTTCGTAAGGTCAGGCCGTCCCGTAAGCCTCACAAATCGCGACCTGCATCGCGTTTTGCGGATCACGGTCGCCCCACACGCACAGTTGAAACGCCGGATAAAACCGCTCCGCGCTCAGCACGGCCGCGTTGATCAGCGTGTCGATCTGTTCGGGGCTCACACCAGGCGTGCCCGGCATTACAAGGCCGTAGCGATAGACCATCAGCTTGGGCTCTTTCCAATAGGTGAACGAGCCCGCCCAGCATTGGTCATTGACCTCATTGAGCATCTCATAGAGCGCGGGCATCTTGTGCTCCGGCGGCTCCATCTCAAAGGTGCAGACAAGCCGCAGGGTTTCATCATAGGCCGACCAGGCCAGCGTGATGGAATAGGTCCGCCACTGGCCTTCTACGGCCATCGCGATCTGGTCGTCAGCGATGCGGTCAAAATCCCAATCGTGATGCTCGGCCAGATGTTCGACCATATCGATGGGATGAATATCTTCTTGATAGAACTGCTCGGAAAGTGCCATGCCGCCACCTCATTTCTGTGTAGCGTTGAGAATTGGCAGAACCTCAACGCTTTGGTGCCTGCTCTAGGACGGGGGCGTCTCCCCTCTATCCATACAACATATGGTGCGGGAGATGATTCGCGCTGTAAAGCTATTTGTTGGGGATAACCGCAATAAGTTGTGGATGACTTGGAACTGTCATCAAAATAAGGGGGCAAAGGTGGCGCGCTTTGAAACGTCCTAGCGTTTGAGGACCCGTAGGATCACACCACCGACCATCCAAATCGCCCAGATCACCAGCATGGTGAGGATCGCGCTACCCGAGCTTAGCGCAAGTAACTCGCCAAATCCCCGCACTTTCCACCCCCAGAGGGTCGGTGTTCCAAAGAGGCCGTAACCCACCAAAAAGGCGACCGTGAGCAACGGCCAAAGCCAGGCAAACAGCCGATCCTGATCGCCGCCCGGGCCGAAGAAATGTGAGAATAAGTCGTGCATGAAATCGCGTTCCGAAAGTTCGCCGCAGGCTATCCAACACTGCATCCGGGTCCAAGACCAGAAAATAGGGCTGCCCCAGCGAAAACAGCCAATTATGCGTTGCACTTTGCGCGGTCTATATGCTGTAAACAACTGATAAATCGAGCTTTTACGCAAGTACACCACGAAAGACTCAATCCGAAATGCGATTTTTCGACCTTCTATCACGCAACGGGACCGATCTGGGCGCGGGTGGTACGGCATCTGTCCACGCGCGAAACCGCATCATCAATGAGGCGTTTTCTCAGCTGCTCGGTGAAAAGGCAGATGTCTCAGAAGCGGCCCGGCTTCTCTATGAGCTGTCGGAACAAATTGATGATGTCAGAGACATGTCAGGCCTTTTGGACCAACCTCGATTTTACGATTGGGAACGTGAGAAACACGCGGCGGCGTTGGCAGGGTTTGACGATGCTGTCTTGTCCGACCAGACAGCCTTTGAACGCAAACGGGGCGAGGTGTTAAGCCAAGCGTTTTCACAAGACTGTCGCGACGGCGTAGATATACAAACGGGCGCTCGCACGCTGATCTTATTGCACAAATACATCGAAGACATGCGTCCGGAGTATGCCGAAACCCAGCCCGCGGCCCGCTCTGAACCCGCGCCGCAACCCGTTGAGACACGTGCAGCCTCATCCGCAGACGCCGCAACAGATGATCGCACCGACCAGAACGGTTGGGGGTTCTTGTCATCCAGTCTGGTCATGCTCTTCATCGCGGCGGGCATTCCGGGACTCGCGGGGATGTTCATGCTTTACGGTCTGCCCACCCCGATCGAGCGGGAACCTACATGGACCATGGCCGCCATCACCATCGCGTCCATCGTGGCCGGCATTGTGTCTTGGTTTTTCACGCGGAAAAAACCAGAGGGCCTCGAATACATGGCCTTTGCGGCCTTAATCGCCGGCATCTTCTCAAGCGGTTTCTTCGTGGTGCAAAGCCCGGATATCGCCAGACGGATTATTGAACGGAATTTGGGCGAAGGCTTTGCCGAACTCGTTCGACGAGACAAGGCTGATCAACCGAATGCCCAGTCCGGTACAACCAACGGACAAACTGCCTCCACAACCGCAACGCGAAACACCTCCGAGGCCAAGCCGCAGGTCGCGACCATCTCCCGCGCCCCGGAAAAATACTATAGCGCCGTGATGCATCTCGCAGTTGACGAGTCCGAGCTGGAGATCGGTGTCCGGCGCAAATTCAGCGACCAGATCAACGTCACGACCGTGGGTGTGGCAGAGTTTTTCCAAGTGACGAAAGCGCAGGATTGTGTGCGTTGGGGCAGCTACATCGTCTTTGAAGAATTTGAAGCCGACCCAGACGCCTACTCCAAATACCCGCAGGTCTATGACAATCAACGCAAAGCTTTGGTCGGCAATGGGCCAACCATTGGAAACAACTCCGTCTATGCCAGCACATTCAAACAGGTTCTGGATGCCGCGAGAGAGTTTGAAACAAACGAGTCTCGAAAAACGTATTGGTACCTGCAACAAGCCATCGATAATGCGTCGAACGGCGCGTGTGGTGGTCAGACCCGTGAACCAAGATACACAATACCCATCGGGCGTCAGAAATAGAAACAACTGCAGATGCCAGAGGCGATTTATGCAAAACGCGTCTGCTAGGTGCACGAGCAGCCCAACTGGCGCTATTGGATCTCACGGCTCACCCGACAGCCAATAAAAAACGACGGAACCCGTGGATTGCAGCGTTTGGTATCTAAGTGGCGGGGCCTTGTAGGGCGGACCGTCGACCAGACTCTCAAACAAGGACCAACAAAATGCACCATGTTTTCAAGCCCGTCGGCGCAGTGCTCCTCTCCTGCTCACTGGTTGTTCCATCATCCCTGCTTGCGCAAAACAACGAACTGGCCGCACAAAATTTTAAACAGGCTGACGCCAACGGAGATGGAAATCTTGTCTATGCAGAATTCGTGAATTTCATCGATCTCAACGCGGCTGATGGTCTTGGAAGAGCCGCAAAGGTCAGTTCAAAGGGGCTCCATGCAAAAGCGTTTGAACGTGTAGACGCAGACGCCAACGGCGTGGTGACACCTCAAGAACTTCAAAAGCTGAGCCGCTGATCAAACTTGACTAAGACGGTGATCCTTGCCCCTGGGCACGGATCACTTTTTCTTGGCTTTTTCCAGCGCCTCAATGCGGGCCATCAGCGCTGCGTTCTCTTCGCGTGCCTTCTGGGCCATGGTGCGGACTGCGTCAAACTCTTCGCGCGTGACGAAATCCCGATCGGCAAGCCACCGATCCACCATGGATTTAAACGCGGTTTCCGCCTCTTCCCGTGCGCCCTGGGCCACGCCCATAGCATTGGTCATCAACTGGCTGAGATCATCGAGAACTTTGTTGCGGGTTTGCATGGGTCTGGCCTCTTGAATAGCGTTACCCCCTATATGGTGGTCCCGCCCGCGCGGGGCAAGCTTGACTTCGCCGCACCCATCACCGCAAAGAGGCGCCATGTTGGCCGCCATCCCCTTCCCCGATCTCAGCCCTGAGATCTTTACCATCTCGCTTTTCGGGTTTGATTTTGCCCTGCGCTGGTATGCTGTGTCCTACATCGTGGGCTTTGCGCTTGGCTGGTGGATCGTGCGGGATACGATGAAACGCCCCGCGCTTTGGCCGGATAACAAGCCCATCCTTACGGTCCAACAAGTCGAAGATCTGCTGACGTGGATCATCGTGGGCGTCATCCTTGGCGGGCGGCTGGGCTATGTGATTTTCTACCAACCCGGTTACTACCTGCAAAATCCGCTCGAAATCCCGGCGATCTGGACGGGTGGGATGTCGTTTCACGGTGGGCTCTTGGGCGTAACCGTCGCCTGCATTCTCTTTGCCCGCAAAAACGGCGCGCCGTGGCTGTCGCTGGCGGATGTGCTCTGCATGGTGTTTCCGGTGGGCTTGCTGCTCGGGCGGTTGGCCAATTTCAACAATGCGGAGCTTTGGGGCCGCGCGACCGATGTGCCCTGGGGCGTGATCTTCCCCGGCGACGCGGCACAGTTTTGCCCCGGTGTGGAAGGGCTCTGCGCCCGCCATCCGTCGCAACTCTATGAGGCCGCGCTCGAAGGTCTTATCCTCGGGGCGATCCTTTTTTACATGGTCTATCGGCGCGGCGCGCTCAAACGCGTGGGCGCGGCCACAGGCGTGTTTTTCATGGGCTACGGCCTGTCGCGCTTTGCGGTGGAATTCGTGCGCCAACCAGACGCCCATTTCGTGGCCCCCGGCAACCCGCTGGGCCTTGCGCTGCAAATCAGTGAAACCGTGGGCCTGACCATGGGGCAGATCCTGACAATCCCCATGATCGTGCTCGGTCTTTATTGGTGGTGGCGGTCTCGTACGGCCTCCACCCTCGCATCGCCGTGACGCTTGAGATCCTCACCTCAGAGGCGCTCTTTGGTCTGCGCCATGGGTTTTTCACCCGCAAAGGCGGGGTGTCATCGGGAATATTCGAAGGGCTGAACTGCGGACAAGGGTCCAGCGATCAAGCCGAGGCGGTGCGCCTGAACCTGGCCCGCGTGGCCGAGGCGATGGAGGTGGCGCCCGAGGCGCTCCACACGCTCTATCAAGTGCATTCCGCCACCGTGATCACCGATCCTGCCGTGATGGCGTCTCGCCCCAAGGCCGATGCGATGGGCACCGATCAACCAGGCGTCGCCCTGGGCGTGCTGCCCGCAGCTTGCCAGCCCGTGCTGTTTGCGGAAGCAGAGGCGCGGGTGATCGGCGCGGCGCATGCCGGGTGGCGCGGCGCGCTCGACGGGGTGCTGGACGCGACGGTGGAAGAGATGGTCAAACGTGGGGCCACCCGGGAACATATTCACGCTGTGATCGGCCCGTCGATTTCCCAGGCCGCTTATGAGGTGGGCCCGGAATTTTTCGACACATTCACCGCCGAGGATGCAGACACGGACCGGTTTTTCATCCAAGGCAAGGGCGACCGGTTGCAGTTTGACCTACCCGCCTACGGCCTCAAACGTCTGCGCGACGCGGGTGTGGGCCATGCGGAATGGACGCGACACTGCACTTATAGTGATCCCGACCGTTTCTTTTCGTTTCGCCGCACCACCCATGCGGGCGAGGCGGATTACGGACGACTGATCGCAGCCAGACGACTTTAACACTCGGTTAAGATTTGCGCTCACGCGCTGCACGTCTTTGCCCTATTTTGACCCAGATTTGACTTGGCTGCTGACCCCGCAGATGCGAAACCCCAATGTTTTAAAGCGCTTTGACACGTTGTGCAGCTCCCATAAAAAACGAACTGGCATCACAAAAAACCAAATGCAGCCCAATCCGCGCCGCAAAGTCCGGTGATAGTGAGGCCATAACAAATGCGCCTCGCAAAGGGGCATCGAGTAAAGGAACACGACATGAAAACCCGTTGGATGAAAGCCGTCCTTGAGAACAGCGCAGCGCCGGCACCGGCTATGCCCTTCCATCGCTCTGTGCGGTTGGCCAAGCGCGTGGCACCGGCGACACGGGCCGCCTGATCCTGTCGACCACCTTGTTTCGGGTGGTTTGATTCGGGCATGCACGTTTGGAATTTGTTCCAAATGTGGCACGATATATGGGCTGGGGGCGACAGTCCCGTCTGCGGGCGGGCATTGTGCTGGAAGTTGGGACAGTGAAGTCTGAAATTTGACTGAACTGTGCCGAATGTAAGAGGTTTTTCCGGCACAAGAAGAGTAACTAGTCCTTCTGTCGTTGTCGGTGGGGGCCGACGCGGATGTGACGTCCTGAATAAGGTGACGTAACACATGGTAGCCCCGTCCGACGCCGCGTATTATCCGGCGCATCGATCCACTTTCCGCTCTCGCCAAGAGACCGCAGCAGCGCAGCCGCCGGTCCGCAAGCCGCTGTCGATGCGCAAATACAACATTGCCTCGCTCACGCCATCTGGTGATGTGAAACGCTCAGATCAGATTGGCCCGGCCATGCCCATCTTTGAGGCGGCCTTTTCCGCCTTTGCCCACGGCACGATCATCGCCACGGAACACGGACCTGTCGCCGTAGAAGACCTTGAGCCCGGCATGCGCATCCTGACCATGAATGACACAGCAGAGCCGCTGGTCTGGATCGGCGCAATGACGCTGGTGCCGCGCTCCGATGATCTGCCCGATGGCGGCAGCCTGACGCGCATCATGTCTGACAGTTACGGTATTGGGCGGCCTCAGTCCGATCTGATGGCAGGCCCCGGGGCCCGGCTCTTGCTGCGGCGACCCGCACGGTTTTCTGTATCCGGTGATGAGCGCCCGCTGACGCCCGCCAGCAAACTGGCCGACGGGATGAACGCCATTGAGATCGTACCGCCCACCCCGGTGACCGTGTATCATTTGTGTCTGCCCAAACACGCGATCATCTCGGCCAATGGGATGGATGTGGATAGCTTTCACCCCGGTGCGGGCTTTGAACGCAATATGGGTCCGAACATGCTGACGCTGTTCTTGTCCTTTTTCCCGCATGTGAAAGACGCGCGCGATTTTGGCCCTCTGGCCCACCCGCGCCTGCCCTTTGGCACGTTCGATGCCTCCGCCGAATTCGCTTAGGCACGAAACACGCGCACCCCGGCCTTGATCCATGAGCCTGCATCGGACCTGATCCGGTGGGGCCTCATTACTTGACCGTCGAGGTCCCGGATCAAGTCCGGGACGGGGTCACGCAGACCGGCTCATCCGCTCTTCGAGCACGTCAAAGGGCACGCCTGGCTCATCCTTGGCCCCGCGAATGACCAGAGACGTCTTCACGCTGATCACATTCTCGGCTGCCGTCAGCTCCTCGGTTAGAAACCGCTGAAATGTCGACAAATCGGGCGCTACGCATTTGAGAATGAAGTCCACCTCACCGTTGAGCATGTGGCACTCACGCACCAGGGGCCAGCCCGCGCAGAGCCCTTCAAACGCGCTGAGATCCACCTCGGCCTGGCTTTGCAGCCCGACCATCGCGTAAACCTGCACCTCAAAGCCCAATTCGCGGGCGTCCACATCGGCGTGGTAGCCTTTGATGTAGCCGCTTTCCTCCAACGTGCGGACACGGCGCAGGCAAGGTGGCGCGGAAATGCCCACGCGTTTGGCCAGCTCCACATTGGTCATCCGCCCATCGGCCTGCAGTTCCGCAAGGATCATGCGATCAATGTCGTCTAGTCGGGTTGCAGGCATGGCGCGCTCCTGAAAATTCGCGTTTGTTATAGCAGCCCGCGTCGAGCGCGCAATAATATTTCACGATCGCGAAAGATTCTTTTGCGATGGATCGCGATATGCTCAATTCCGCGCCACTCTAGCGGCCTTTCGGACAGCGTCGGGAACGGGCACAAAGGCGCTGCACGCGATTGTGCGGCACGCGGGGTTTTACCGCTCTGCCAGGGTCGCTATATCTGCCCTCCGAGTCACCTCAGTTCAAAGGCCCGAGTGCATGTCCGAGACCCGTCACACCAAACCCCAGATCATCGGCTCCGGCCCGGCAGGCTACACCGCCGCTGTTTACGCGTCGCGCGC
>ERZ1740070.1411-NODE-1411-length-15116-cov-14.784344_pt1 | contig 15116 bp, 14 predicted proteins | sample MGYA00581734_ERZ1740070 | MGnify/ENA primary metagenome ERZ1740070 (study PRJEB43018, sample SAMN04849744) | marine metagenome | isolation source: floating plastic debris | place: Pacific Ocean | collected 2008-09-01 | study: EMG produced TPA metagenomics...
CTAAACTCTTTTTTTTTTTTTGCTACTGCTACTTCATCTTTTTTCATTCTTTCCCTCAAAATATTGTATAACAACTAAAATTCCCTTTCTTTAACCCCCCCCCCCCGGTCGGTCGTTTTGTTGTTTTTGTTATGTATTCTCAACACTTTCAGTGGACATTCATTGCTGAAAAAAAAGACCACTACACATACACTATTGCCATGTACAAGCCCCAAAAAAAAACAACAAAACAACCAGGGGCCACGTGATAAGGCTATAACCAAAACCCAACAAATTCATTATTCTCCAAAGCAATATTGAAGCCAATTTCACATCATAAAAAATGGTTTCTTTCTGAAATCTAGTATGTTTTTTCACATCACTAAGTGAGTAAGCTAATATTTCTAAGTTGAATTTTTTCAGATCCTCTACAAAACAGGCAAATTGGGGCAAACTTCGAGGTATTTTTTTCGTAAGATGTCACGCCACTGTCAGCCAAAGGACAATCATCTTTTTATACCTAACCACTGAGTTAGGTAGAGACGACGGCGTTTTTGATTAATTTAGCTTTAAAGGATTTGAGAGCATAAGTGTCGAAAATTGCACAAAACCGTGTTTTAGAGATGTAATTGGCTCAGTTATTATCCCATGAACTGGTATATGGAAGGAAAATGACAGATGTAAGAGGCATGCAATTAGGTACAGATGATGCCTTGATCTGGTTCAAAGGTAATAACATTTGAACATTTCTAAAAAAGTTTTATCTCAGATTTCACTGGAATGCTGTTGAAACGGTTGTTGGCAGTTTATATACCAGGATAGGGTAAGAGTTGTTAGACCTTCGCGCAACATTATTTTACTGTCGTTTCCTAGGCAGCTGCCCGTTGCTACCTACACAAATAACATAATATTTGTGTCGTCAAAAACCAATTGCACAATTAAATATTTTAAAAATTGAAATTCCGGTTTTAACATTTATATATATATAGGCTTCTTGTGTCATTGTTTAATTAACGGGTCATTATACCTTACTAGCTGTTCAAAGCCTACATTTGCGTTAATTAGAAAAGAAACTGCCTAGAGTGGGATGCAAACCTAACCAGCAGATAGGTTCACTGGCGTGCTAATAAGTCATTAGATGTTCAATCGCAACAGTTAGGATCGAACAGCTAATAAATTCCTATGTACACACAGAAAAAAATTAGAATGAAATTGACTGGTGCTATACATAACTGTATTTATTTTGTTCAGAGGTGGCGTAATGACTTATGTTGCTATAGCCTAAGCTTTAGGCCAACCTCAGTCAAGATAACGTTTTCTATTTACACTGTTGCTGCTTGTCTTGCACTTGTTTTTCTATTGCTACAATGAACTTGGTTAGTGTAATGCTGTACCATGTTTGATTGTTGCAGTTGCTGGTGGTTGGTTTATTGTGTTTTGATGGGATGAGCTGTAATTGGAAGCTAATGTTGGGGGCGGAGTTTGGTTTGTTTTGGTTTTAGTACTCCATGTAAACCACAAGTGTGACATATACATCCAGGCTACTACTATTCAGGGTTGCTTTCGAAATATTTTTCTTCAGTTTTCAACTTAAAGATTTTAAGGTATAGCGTTGGCACCTCCAAATCTCAATAAATTGTATATCATTGGAAAGCTGTCATCACCCTGAACTCAAAAATCAACTTGGAAATTACGTTGCGTCAAATGACGTAACGTCATCGCCAATGATAGGGCATTGCTAGGGGATTTTAAATATTAAATAACTTTTGAATGAATGGTGATAGAATCAACATTCTTTTTGCAAAATACTTCTTTTTCAATGGTCTGATCATTTAGATGCCAATGGGTAATGGTTGATGGCATTAAATGCGTTTTCGGGGTATATCTCGTTATTTTGCCATTTAGACTAAAATTGGCAAATAAAATTGATCATTTCTGGCCAGAATAAACCCTCAGACAGTTACGAGAACTATCAACAACACCAGTTTAGGTATCGGTAGATTAGAATCTGGTCTTGGTTGGCTTCTAGGATGGCTAGGTTTGGCTATTCTTGATGCACAAGTTGGGCTTATTTGCTACAAAACTTAAAAAAAAATTACGCAAAAACGAGATATACCCTAAAAACTTGTTTAATGCAACCAACCATTACCTATTGGCATCTATATGATAAGACCATTTAAAAATAAGTATTTTGCAAAAAGAATTTTGGTTCTACGACCATCCATTGGAAAGTTATCAAAGATTTAAGGTTCCCTAGCAACGACCAATTATTGGCCATGACGTTACGTCATTTGACACAACGTAATTTTGGAGTTGATTTTTGTGTTCAGGGTGATGAGACCTTTCCAATGATATATAATTTATTGAGACTATACTATACTATACTATACTATGCTTTATTTGTACTGATTAAATTATGCTGACTCAACCACTTAATCATGTAGTTTCCCTGCGTTTTGTTGGGAAACTGATGGAACAATAAAGTTTCTCTTTGAGAGCTCTGACGGTTTTACTCAGGCCAACCCTCAAACAACAACAACAACAAATCTGAACCAATCACAGCTCATCACATCAAAACACAATGAACCAATCACATGAACCACAACAAATGCACATGGTACAGCATTATACCATTAGTATGATTATGCTAACCAGGTTCATTGCAGCAACAGAGGACTAAATGCAGCCAACTCACTCAAAGAGAGAGAGCCAGACAAGCAGCAACAGTGTAAATAAAAAACATTCTTGACAGATCAAGCATCATAACTGACAAGGTTGGTCTAAAGCTTAGGCTAATGTTGCATGGGGTTGCATCATGTAGCAAGCACATAAAATTGCACCTTATTATATTCAGTACTATGATATATAAGAATAATAGATATTGACTACATGACCCACCATTGTTCACACCATGTGTAAGTGCTTCTACATTCAGTCATTCCATGTGCTGACATGTTCTATGGCTTTTGTAAAGGTGTGACTGCTTGAAGAGTATTTTCCCTTGTGGAGACAAACTGTTTGAGATTGTATGCTGCACTGCTGAGGAAACATGTAATCAGCCGGAGATGATGTTCATCCATATTTTATCTGCCGCATCCGGATTGATGGGCAAAAGTCTCATACATACTCACAAGCGGAGGATTAAACTGCAAGCATGTAACGTGTTTTGGGGATGTGTTGTAGCTCCTCCAGGTATGTGCAGTACCAGTTTTTTACTTCATAACTATTGAGTTCTGTTGCGGACAGTTTATATAACACCCCTTCCCTAAAACTTAAACATGCGATTGCATTGCAGATTGATATTCTTGTGCAATCTTCCTTACATAGAAATCCAACAAAATCCGCCAAATTCGATTGTGATGCCTGCGTGATCCCTCAACAAAATTGGATAAATTGTAAAGCCTGCCTGATGTTCCCACTTTTAGAAAATGAAAATGTAGCAATCTAAACTATAAATTGCAGCCAGCCAAGCAGTAATTTTTGCCCATGTGAAACAGCTAATCATATAACGTAACAAGTCTGCTATTGCTCGCTTCGGTCACAACATCATTGTTGTCATGATTTATTATATTTGAGGATATACCTGAGTTATTGGGATAGCTGATGTTATGTGTCTGTTTGTGATGGAAGGAGTAGGATGCTGTGATAAAATAAGAATCACTATGGTTGGCTATATGAGAAATACACAGTAATATTTCTGTATAACTTGTTGTTTCTCAATGTGTAGCCCCCAGTTCTATATCAAGAATGGAAATTGCATTCTCCTAACCAACGTTACATGAAAGAGAAGCTAGGTTTCTCTGCAATGTCACATCTTTGTATAAAATTAGTTAAGCTAGATTCAATGGATTATAAAAATAATAGTAATGACTCCCTGTGAGACAATAAGGATATCACCCCATGAAAAAATTACTGACCATCAGAGTACGCCAACTCGACTTCACGTAATCCATTCGGCAGGCTGTCAAACAGGAAGCCCAACAAAAGGTGCTAAAGTGAGTGTTAAGAAATCAAACTGATGCCTAAAAAACCTAACCTATGTGTTATTGTTTGACAACAAACAGAGTGAGATGATCTTTGGAAATGATTCAGTAAATTGTACTGTCTGTTCAGGATTCGGGGCTGTCTTTCTGCTTAGTAACAGCAGCTTTAATATATAGATAGGAAAGCCTGAGCCAAAAAACCCAATAAAATGAAAATTAAGAGGGTAAATGCTGGTCCCAAGTTCATGGAACAAATTGTAACATATGGTCAGTCCATAAAAATTATGAAAAAATATGAAATATGAAAAAGTATGACTAATGTAAACTAGTCTTCCCTGCCAACCAGCTCCCCTTAAAGCCCAAAATTTAGCTGTCAATATTGCATAGACCTAATCCACAGTCTATTTTATATGGTATATGAAAACAATCTATTTTTGGTCATAGTCAGTCAATTTTTCATCCTGAAACAATGAGCACAATCACACCAGCATTCAGTGAAAAATAAGAGTGTTGCATATGGAATGGTAGGAGAGATGCTCGCGACTCATTTTTAGAGTTTTCCAGCGAAATTATGCAATTTTGATAAAATGTGAATGTTTTATTTATTATCCTCAGGTAGTAAAAAGAGTTCAGCGCTAGACAGAGTTATCGAGGCCCTCGCCGCTGTTGAGGAAGAGTTTGCACCAGTGTCAAGCTCCCAGGATGATATTGTGCTACCCGATGGGAATACGCCCCAATCACAGGCATCACAAGCTGTGCTCAGGAAAACAGGCTTCAGCATTTTCAGGTCCAACGAAACAATCACGATGGCAAAACTCCATGACACCCTCTTACATAATCAAGGCTGTTATTTATCTCTAGCTGATGAGATGGAGTGGATGTTTGATGCCCTTGATGGCAAAGCCCGTCACGACTCCTTAGACAGGCAGATATGGCTAAGCCTTTATGGAGGTGGAAGTTGGTCAAGGGCATCCCGAGCAAGTCAGAAAACCCTATCCAGCACCAGGCTGAATTACACCGGTAAATATGAATTTCTTATCAAGGGTCAAAAAATTGACTTGTTTACTTTTGAAAACGAAACCATTCACCATCATATATGGAGCAAATTGCGGAGAAATCTGTATATACAATTCCATACGCATAGCATTGAAAAAATATTACATATAGTAGCAAGTAGGGGAATTCATATAGATACGGCCTGCTTAGTATTGTCGCTGATGAATCTCGTATTGGAGGCGCAGTGTGGCAATGATGATCATTGGGTACATGTCGTTGCGGGTGAAAAGCCTGGTGCAGAGCAGGAAATTGAAATGGAAATTCACCATCGGCATTCAATACTTTATCGATCATAGGCCTATGACAAACTACCCCATAGACAGTAAAATACTTGGATACCACCTAGCTGTAGTCATTTTTAGCCGGATCTGCCAAAGCCAACAAGTGGGCAGTAAATACTGAGAGCAACAGGTGTTTTTGGTGGCAATAAAAGTATTGGTTACGGCTTTGTAGGGATTCGTATTTGGCATTGTGCTTGATTGACACCAACAACAAGCCGCACAAAAGAGTTTGGTAGACTAGCCTAAACATTTCTTATTAACACTTGACTTTGATCCCTTTGCCAGCATTGTGACCATCTACTAGTGATGCCCAAGACAAGTCAGTTCTACACACAGAAAAACCCAAGTTCAAATTAGAATCATTATGATTCTCCACGAGGTCCCCAGCATAATGCTATCATAGTGATACTTGAGCTGTAAAATAACCTGCTGATTGAGACATCATTGATTTGATTGGATTTGATTGAACAATAGTATAAAAATTTATTGATTCTCCTGTTATATTAAAATGATTTCTTGTCAGCGTTAAATGGCCTCTAACATTATGCTGCCCTAGCATTATTATAAGCGCTGTGTAGGAGACCTTGCGCAGAATCATATTAGAGGTATAAAGACGCTATTTTTACGCTATGGACCCTTTTGATAACTTAGCAGAATAATTTGAGATTTGACTTTTTTCTGTGTGGAATTGTATTATAATGGTATGATTATCATGCCTACCAGAGCTGAGAGCCATTGTCGTATGTTTGCAATTAAACTTCATAATATTTTATAGAAATATGCAAGCTTGGGTCCAGCAATGAACTGTTTTTCATTGGGTCAAGTCACTAAAATAGCCTATCATGTACTATATGGCAGAAAATGGGCAAGACCAGGGCAAGAGGATGAATCGTGATTTAATAATTCCTTATGCCTTTGCATGCCCTTTATGGATCTTCATGTATTTCAGGTTGCACACAGCCTAAGATCATTAGGAGACGGCTTGAGAAAGAGGATCTTGATGGGCTGTTCGAACGCCATACATTCTGTCGAGCCAGTCGTCTTGAAAGGTACTTTGATGACCTGGCCGACAGAGATGACAAACAGAGATTGGAGATGCTGTTAAAAAACGTGTTTAGGAATCACCATGATGGCATTGAGGTATGATGGCCTATGGCCTACAGTTGTTAGTGCCTCAAATCATAGATGTGCATCTTGTGCATGAGCACTTGAAGCAAGCAGTTCAAGTGTATGGTGACTAATTTCGTAAGATTTTTGGCAAAAAAATCAGCAAAAGATAGGCTTGTCGTATTAGGCTATATCGGTACACCAAAAAATGCCTCGGTCTTGGTGATCAGCCTATGTCGATGAAATCGGGTCATATAAAATCACACGCAGCCACCTCATGTCATAACTTGACCAGGTGTTTTCAGTGAAATTGGTCACCAGGTCCAAAACCTAGGCACTTTATCAGTGTAGCTTTACGTAAGTCTGATATATGGAAATCGGCTTCCTGGTGTGTTTCTTACATTCATAAATTTTGCACCAGGAATTCTAGACTGAGAGTAACCATTTTGTGGCGTTGTCAACCATCAAGGTTCAGAGATGGTGCAAAGAAAAAAAAGCCTGTCTTGTCCATAACTACATCATATGTGGGGACATATTTAGGGACCCGCTCACTCAGAAAACTGTAAGGAAATGCCTCAATCGTACTGAATCCCGACCCAAAAAACCTTACAGGGACAGGGGCTGTAAGTGATATAAACCTATTATGACCATTTTTCAGATTATCATCAGCTGAAAGTTCGGACATCAAACACCAAAAAAAGGTGTCATTATAACAATGCCTTACTATTCTATCCTATACTTTCCCGTACGGATCAAGGATGTCATGGACAGTGGTACACATGTCACATACAGTCCTATACAGAGTATAGCCAAGAAAAAAATTGGCATTGAAAAACATCGCTAGCATATACATGCACCCTAAACTTGCCTCTAAGAACTGACCAATTGATGTATAAAATTATGGTGGTCTGAAGATGTGAAGCCTATCTATTTGTAACCGGAAATTATAAGCTCAATCAATAATGAGAGGAATACACCGGGGACCCCAAGTGCAGGTTTGAGAATATGAAAGTAGTAAGATAGTAAAATACTTAGTTATCGAACAGACAGAATGTCTAGAAGTGGTTACCTGTGTCAGCTTTTGACTTAAAGAAAGTATGCACAATCTGTTGTGCTTATCCATTGCAGGTTCTGAGTTGGTCTTAAAAACCTGCAATCTTGGATTCATATTTGCCATGACAGTGGTTAAATTGGCAAAGGCATGGAGAAGAAAAATGTCATTAGTGCCGGTATAAGTAAATCTCTCTGCACCGAGGCAATACCAACCATTCAATGGTGTGGAAGCAGCCGTAAAACCTCTGTTAGTCTAAGCCCCACACCTCCAGATGGATCAGTTCTCTGCGCGAAGACTGTTTTTGTGCATGCCAGCCCGTAAGCATCATATAAATGTATTATGTATATTGTGATGGGTAAGTAAAAAACCTCTGTTGATATAATTTATCTCGCGTGCTTTTTTTACCTATTACCTATGCTGTTGTTTGTTGACAGGATAATGAAACACAATACCGCCTTTGTGATGCAGCTGGTGAAGTATACAAAAACTTTTATGACATGTGTGAGAGTGATATAAAGGCAAGAAAAGAAGCTGGTAAAACCAATACGGGCTCAATCAGCAAAGACCAGGTAATTAGAATGCAAGCAGCTGTATATTAAATCAGTTATCATGATATGGCCTCTTCTCCATTAAGAATGAGGGGGGGCTAGAATATGTCACAATAGCCATATGACACAAAGCTTAGCTGTCAGGGACCAAGCAAAGCAATAAAATAGGGTGGTGTCCAGGTATAGGCTTTATGCTATGACTGTGAAGCAATATTAAATTGTCCCTACAGCAATTATCATTGTAGGCCCACCCCAAACAACCAAACCGCTGATTATCACAAAAAAATTATAACAATTTTTATCCCAAACAGCCCTTATGGTGTTTCAGGTGGGGATTCGATACTGGACTGAATAGCCAGTTTCCTAAAGCTTTGGCACTCATTGGGTCCCTAAATACATGTACATCTGACATTACCACTGACATTCAGTCTTATTGTGAAGAACTGAGGGGCATGTCTATAATTACATAGAAATGCAACCCTGATCATAAATGTGACCTTCCTTCCCACAATGCGCATATCACCATGGGCCGAGGACACAGTTAAATGCTTTAATCATAGGAAACTCATAAATAAGAGTAATAAGGTTATAAGGTGCATTTGAGGGTATTCCCGGGCTGGAAGAATTGTTGAACATCGAAGTTTTTAGAGAGGTGCACGAGCAAATGTTGGGAAGAACAAATTACATATAGTGTACATGCAGATGGCTATTTTGGAAAGAATATGGATCACCCCACACTCATCTACAGTATTGATAATAATGATCACATTCCCATAGCGTGCGTATGGGCTGGCTTTGCTGCTAAGAAGGGCAATGAATGCAATGAGGCATATGCCCAACCACTTGCAGCATCCAGAAAAAGATAGAGACCCATCACTATTTCTGTGTTTTACAAAATTGTTGGGAAGCTTATTCCGTTAAGATTTGTTTTAATGTTAAGTTTGTTGCGTATAGAAATTCCATTCTAGAGTTCTAAATTACAGGCTTTTGCTGTTGTTACAGGGTCTGGCTTTGAGGATCAGCCTGATACTCCAGGGTTTGTACAACGCCATTCATGGCATGAAACAGAATCAGGAGGGAGAAGTTATCGTTGATAAATACTCAACAGTCATAGCAGTCAAGCTAGTGAAATTCTTTAGAAAGGAAAGAGAAGCCATCAAAGCGGGTGATGGAGACGGCTGCATCGACCAGGTGAATATAAATCAGTATGCCTTTTGTATAAGTATAATACAGATGAAAAAGTACTCAGTGTTGTGACTGCGAATGACAGTGTTTATCAAGTAGTTTGAGACATGAGCCATTTATTAGCCAGATTATACCGTGGTCTTGGGTTATGACCAGTGGTTATGTAAGGCCAGCAAAACTTATGCATTACATCTGGGTTACCTCCCTTGTGTATGAAATCAAGAGTCAAAGACAGTAAAACCTCCCTCACCGTATACCATGTGATTACATGCAAAAACATAAAATTTCCTCCATCATGCTTTGCAGTGGCAAAATACATGTATAAATGGAAACAGTAAAATCCACCTCCCTTGTTGTCGGACCGAATGAGCCCTTGGAAACTATAAACTGAAAAGAAAGCGATCAAAATCTGCTGTGTGGCCAGTTAATCTGACAGAAATATAAATGTGTCTTTGTGTCCAGGAGGAGGGAGGTAAGCTGAAATTCACCATCGTGGTAGGCCGTCTCACGGCAATTTGACCTCAAAAATCGCTTTTCTGATATACTCAAAAGGCAACACCTTTTCACTATGGAGTTTGATGAAAAATGTACCCAGCTCCACATTTATTCTCTGCTCAGATGACCAAGTATGGAATTTCACTTCTTTTTCCAATTTCCAGTTGCAGGTTGAGTCCGTCATTAAGGCCACTCACACTTAATTCCAACTTCTGCCTAGCAATTTCTGAATTTAGAACGTGTGGGTATGTGAGTTTTTATTTTTAAATTTCATTATTTATTACACTCAAATTGAAGACATGGTCTACTAGATTTTATATTTTATTTTGGGCTTACCTGACAGAGGAAGCATGCAGGTGGCAACAGTTTATGTTTACGTGTCTTTCACCTTATCTGATGGTAACGATCGTGTAAGGAGTTGGCCCATTGGAGGTATTCACACTCAGTTCATGTAATCAGCTTTTGAGGGCCAGGTTGAATTCAGTATTCTTCATATTCAAAAATTCAATAAGTTTTTGAATGACGGAACATGCACTATACAGAAGTTTTTTTTTTGTAATCATGTTTTGACGTTTCTGAAAATAAGATAAAAAGAAAAATTGACTACGTGACACCATGATTTATGCTAATGATTATGCCCACTCGGGAGGGTGTCCTTTAATTTTTTGTTTTATTTGCAAAATCCAATAAAATTTCATGCATTTACCAATTTTTGGAGGAGGGGGACTATGACACACAAGTTGAAATTAATTTTGCGTGGCCTAACACACCTAATACTTGTTTTTGGGCTGTGTATGATGGGGTATTTCAGGGTGACCTTCCCTCGGGCTTTTTCGCCCCCAAACAATCTTTGGATGGATGCATCTTTAATTATGGTGTCAGTTTTAAAAAGGACAGCACAAGTTTATGCAATCATTATAAGTAGCCTCCAATTATACCCGTACAGCAAAACTCAATGATTCGCTTTGTCTTAACTTCGTTGTAATCACACAAGCTTGCTTTCACGTCACTGCGAGAAAACACTTATTGAGTGATCATAGCATCATCATAACAATAAAAATACATTCATATTTGGAGGCCCCCCAGGATTGATACGTTGCAAAGTTTACCAACCTGGCTGGGCCCTCACCTTCAAAACCCACCCCACCCACACGGTTTATGGGGGATTTATGTCGTGAGAGAAATTCTAAAAAAATTTGGAGCATTTCAAATGCTCCACTTATGAGCCATTGTCGAGTCTAAACAACCAAGAATTCAATGTACTATGAAAATGCAATGACTATCACGGCTCTTAAATCGGGTAGGTGTAGAAAAACACCGTTTATATCTGCAAACAACTGTGGATGAGTATCAATCCTGGGCACGCCCCATAGCATGTTCATACCAATTTGGTCGGCCAAGGATAGATGTACACATATGTTATGCACACTCAAAAACAAATGTAGAGCAAAGGATTGTTCTGGTTAGAACTTGGCGTAATAATAATATAAATATATTATTAAGTCGACTAGACTAGGTAAGGCGTCGGATTTTGAGGTTGCACGTCAGATTTTGAGGTGGTTCGTTTGAATCTTCATGTATAATGTATTTAGAAGAAAAAACCTTTTTTTGCAGGACGATGTGAATGCCATGGAATGTGGAGAGTTCAAGGACATGAGCATAGGTGATATGCTACCACTGATGAAGTCCTTGAACCATAGCAAGGCAGATGTATTCGCTCCACGAGACATCCTCTCAAAAAGAATCCTGCCCAAAGCACAAAAAGGTTTGCTAATGCTCTTTATTTGTTAAGTAAACTGTATTGCGACACATGTTTATTTTTGTGGGGCTCCAAATCTAGCCTGGGATTGATGCAACAGGAGTCGATCTACTGGTGAAAAAAATGGAGAAAATCCATCCAGAAATAGCAAAAATATGCCCCCGAATTGAACCATTCCGGCACACTTTCTTTCGGAGTTCCCCAAGCTTGTGATTTTTCTGCCTGTAGGAATCCCAAAGATGATTTTCTTAGAATCCTCTAAACACAGCTTTGAGGATATGAAGGGGAACACAAGTTGTTTTTCAGAAATTTTTTTGAATTTTCGGAACATGGTGCAAGTTGTCTCAGAGGATGTAATATATCTTGTTTGAAACTGCCTCACTGTCATTAGGGTAATTTGGGTCTCCGAGTTCATTTCTGGCATTGAAAAGTAGCTCAGAGTAGCTGCTGCCGAGATAATGCGACAACGCCACCAAATTTAGGGCGGGGATAAAAATTTAAAAATAGTTAATGGGGAAAGGGAGATGTTCACTCGGGGTAGTTTTGAGTCTCTGAGTTCATTTCTGACATCTAAAAATAGCTCGGAATAAGCCCGGCCGACATATTGTGACATTGACAGAAAACTTAGGGCTGCGCCGATATTTGTAAAATAATTTATGAGAGAAGGGAAAAATGCATTATGGGTAACTTTGGGGCTCCGAGTTCAATTCTGACATCTAAAACTAGCTCAGAATAAGTGCTGCCGAGATATTGCGACATTGACAGAAAATTTAGGGCTGTGTCGATATTTGTACAATAATTTATGACAGAAGGAAAGATGCATTATGGGTAATTTTTGGTCTCCGAGTTAAATCTTGTCATCTAAAAATAGCACAGAATCAGTGCTGTCAATATATTACGAACTCAACTTGTCTCATAAATAGGCCACAAATAATTTTAAAAATAGTAAATTATTTCTAAAATATTGGCGCAGCCCTAAATTTCCTGTCAATAACACAATATTTCGGCAGCAATTATTCCAAGCTATATTCTATGTCAAAACTGAACTCGGAGACCCAAGTTCACCCATAATGCATTTTCCTCTTCTCTCATAAATTATTTTACATATATCGGCCCAGCCCCAAATTTGCAGCCAGTGTAGCAGGCTACTCTGACCTAATTTTAAATATCAGAAATGAACTCCGAGACCCAAGATTACCCTTAGTGAACCTCACCCTTTCCTCCCCCTTTCCCCGTAAACTTTTTTTTAAATTTTTGACCCCGCCCTGAATTTGCTGCCGGTGTCGCAGTATTTCGGCAGCAGCTACTCTGTGCTATTTTTAGATGTCAGCAGTGAAATTGGAGACCCAAAATTACCCTAGTGACAGCAAGGCAGCTTCAACAAAGCTATATTTTCTGCTCAGTGTACACTGTACAACTACGATATTACATCCTCTGAGACAACTTGCATCATGTTCCAAGAATTCAAGATGATTTTTGAAAACAAAATTGGGTTCCCCTTCATTTCCTCAAAGCTGTGTTTGGAGGATATCAAGAAAATCCTCTTTGGGATTCCTACAGGCAGAAAAGCCACAAGGTTGGGCAACTACGAAAGAATGTGTTCCGGAAAGGGTTCAGTTGAAGGGCATATTTCCGCTATTTCTGGATGGATTTTCTCCATTTTTTTACCAGTAGATCGACTACTGTTGCATCAATCCCAGGCTAGATTTGGAGTCCCAAATTGCTCATTCTCTGTAAAATCGGGTTGTAAAAAAAGGTCATAATGTGGATAAACCCTTTCAGATACAATACTACTCATACTTTCTTTTACATATAAATGGCTATTTAATGAGATGAGTTTATTGATACCTACTTATTCCTTTAATTCTATGGTCCTCACCAGATTATTTAGGGTTCTACCATGTGACGATATTCGATGTCGATAGTCGATGTTGTCCTCCCATGAATAATAATATCGAAATATCGTGCCATAACGAACCAATGGTTCTTTTAGCAATATCAAACCATTTCTTTACGCTTTTCAACAGAGGTTTTGGTTCAATATATCAGTGATGATTTCATCTATCCCACAATTCCCTATACTAGTCATTTCCATATATTCTGTATAGTTCCTGTGTTCAGAGCAGATGGCAAACTAGGTGAGGGGAATGAATAACAGTCTAGTTAGGCCTAATGGGGTGAAGTCAATCATTTTCTACATGACTTTGCTGTTGAAGTTGCCTAAGAGGCTGTTGCCATCTCATGCTTTTGTTATTAAAACTTACCCTCCTCCTTGTACAAGGCAGCTGCAACTTTTCAACATGCAAACTCCATGTATTTTTGTGCTGATCTATTAAGGAGTTTTCCTCTCGATATTTTGATATGTTGAGGGGACAACTCCATTGATATATGATTATGAATGAATTTCAAAATTATTGAATTAAAATTAAATTTTACTTCACATACTATACTTAAACTTGTGGTCAAGTTTCAGAAAAAGGTAAAGTTTGAAAATTTCAACTTCTCTCCTCATGCGGTGAATGAAAAACTGATATGTATTGGACACGCTGTAATATCAGCAAGTCAATTCTTTCACCGGATATTGGAGTCAAATTTGAATATTAAGCACTTAGTGAAAGTTTAGGTATAGGATGTGAAGTAAAATTAAATTGTTATACATACATCCCTCTTTTATATACATTAGGCCTACATGTAGTGGCTTTAGGAGTAGAATGATAAACTTAATAGGTAGGTGGCAAGTAGGTCTGGGTGTTTTCAAAGGTAACGGTAAAAATACATGTAGCTTTTTTGTTTGTCATGTCGATTGGATTAAATGAATTTACATTTACATTTATACTCCCCATGTTTTGTATTAATCTGTCATACCGTCAAGTGTCGCTAGATGAAAATATATAACTGTTGAATAAAATTCTTGCAGGAAGTAAAGATCCTGAGGTCAAGCCGGCACAGAGGGCAAAAAGCGCCATGGTGTGGCTTGCCCAGCAGCAGTATGGCAGGCTGGCACTTGCAGGGAATTCCCTCACCCTGAAGAAAAACAAAATAAATGACATGCCAGCTCAACTAAGTCGGGCACTACTGTCATAGGCTGCCTACTTCAACCCCTACCATCGGGAAGCATTTCGGCAACGAGTCAGGCAATACGTCAAGCTGCAGCAGCCTGACCATTAATTACAGAATTATTGGTGAAAACCAATGCTTCCAAAAACACAACTTTTTCTTAGAATCACCAAAACTATACCTTTTCATTTTATAACAGCAGAAAGGTTTTCTGGCATAAACGAAGTGCAAAAACAGGCATAATGTGGAGATTCCAACCTGTTAGATACTTTGTTGTATGTATATACAATGTAGATATTTTCTTTGGCATAAACTTCATAAGTAATAGTAGTGCTCTTGTAGATCTGGACGATCTACACATTGTTTTAAGTCATTAAACTGTCATGTCATTGTATGGGTACAATTTTGCAAGTTTCATATATCTGTGAGTACTTTTTATAAATAGTCATATGTAAAAAAATACACTTTATTTTGAAATTAACATAGTAATAACATTGTTAGTTGTTGGATTGAAAAAATATCTTGGCGGAATGCTAGCAGCTCTTTTAGGTCTACCTCTAGCTGAACAGAGTAAAGATGGAATGTAATGCCACAGACAGTCACAGTCTTGAT
>ERZ1740070.1412-NODE-1412-length-15112-cov-5.148569_pt1 | contig 15112 bp, 16 predicted proteins | sample MGYA00581734_ERZ1740070 | MGnify/ENA primary metagenome ERZ1740070 (study PRJEB43018, sample SAMN04849744) | marine metagenome | isolation source: floating plastic debris | place: Pacific Ocean | collected 2008-09-01 | study: EMG produced TPA metagenomics...
CGCGCCAAGTTCGAAGAACAAGCGCAAGCCTTGCATGAGAAGGCGCGGGAAAATGGCGCCGCGGTCAGCATGATCATTGCCGATCTCGACCATTTCAAGCGCATCAACGACACGCATGGACACGCGGCGGGGGATCAGGTGATCGCGGCCTTTGGACAGCTTATCGCCGGCGCTCTTAGGCCCAACGATATCTGCGGTCGGATTGGTGGCGAGGAATTCTGCATCCTTGCCTATTAGTGCGATGGGCAAAACGCCCGGTCGCTGGCCGCTCGTCTGCGCGCCGAAACGAACCGATTGATGGTGCCATGGTCGACGCAGGAACTGCGTGTCAGCGCCAGTTTTGGCGCCTCGCAATGGGATCTGCACGAACCCTACACCCAAGCTTTCAAGCGCGCCGACGCGGCCTTGTACACCGCCAAACGCGCCGGACGCGACTGTGTGGTTGTTGCCGGCGATGATCCTTCGCCAAGTCTGTTTAATGCCCCGGAAAGCGACTTCGAGCAAAGCGGTCGCGACGAAACGGTTGAGGCGCGCGCGAACAAGCGTTCAGCGGCAGGCGGCGCCTGACCCGCTTTCCCGCGCACGCTGGACACGCTTGATAGAGCGCGATAGCGCTTCTCGGCATGAACATTCATCCGATCTACGCTGCCGGTTGTCTGGCTGTCGCCTGCGCCGTTCTTCCCGCGCTTTCCTCCGCCGCCATGGCGCAGTCCGCGTTCGAGGCGGCGCAGGGGCGCGGGCAAGAGGAGGCGGCGCAAACCCGCCTCGCCGCCACGCCCGCCTCGCTTGAAACCATCGCCAGCGAAGCGCTGGACCGCGACACGATTGCGTTTGATTTTGTCGAGGGTATCACCACCGAAGTTGGCCCGCGCCAAGCCGGAACCGAGGCCGAAGCGCGCGCCCGCGTTTGGGCGATGGCTTGGCTGAAAGCGCGCGGCTTTGAGAACGTGGCCGCCGAACCCTTCGACATGGAAACATGGGTGCCGGGCGATACCCACAAGGCTGAGGTCATCGAACCCTTTCCTCAGCCGATGGTGGTTCAGCCCTTGGGTAACAGCGCTTCGACCGGGCCGGAAGGTGTCGAGGCCGAAGTGGTTGAATTTGAAAGCGTCGCGGCGCTTTCCGCGCTTGAAGAAGGCGCGCTCGACGGCAAGATCGCCTACATCACGCACCAGATGCGCCCCTCGATGGATGGCTCGCACTATGGTTTTGCCGGGCCCGTGCGCTGGTTTGGCCCCAGCATCGCGGCCAGCAAGGGGGCGATTGCGACGGTTATCCGCTCGGTCGGTACGGATCGCAGTCGCAACCCGCATACGGGCGGCACGTCCTTCCCTCAGCGCACCAGCCCGATCCCCGCCGGCGCGCTGTCTTTGGCCGATGCTGATAATCTGGAACGCATGTTCGATCGCGCTAACGGCAAGCCGATCCGGATGAAACTGACGCTGACCCCGCGACTGCTTGGCACCACGCAGAGCGCCAATGTCGTGGCCGAGATCGTGGGCCGCGATCCCAGCTTGCCGCCCGTTCTTTTGGCCTGTCATCTGGACAGCTGGTGGAACGCGCCCGGTGCGTTTGATGACGGGGCAGGCTGCGGCATTATCACGTCGGCGATTTCGGCGCGGATCGGATCTGGCGGTTCGAAAGCAACTTTGCCGACGGCAATCCCGGCTTGCACAAGCGTTTGAGCGATGCGGTCGCGCGCTTTGGTGTCGCCAATTCGACGATCAACGCCAGCGGCGGGGCGGATATCAACATCAGCCGCGATCAGGGCGGCGCGATCATCGATTTGCAGCAAGACGGCACGCGCTATTTCGATCTGCACCACACGCCTGATGATACGCTGGACAAAATCGATCTGGCCCAGCTGCGCCAGAACGTGGCGGTTTGGACGACCGTCGCCGGCGTGCTCGCGAACGAGGCGAACCCGATCCTGACCGGCGCACCCAAAAGCGCTTCGGCGTCCGCCGAATAAGCCTTAAGCTCGGATCAGACCGCTCAGCGCCGCGTCGCTGCGGCCCGGGAACAGACTGGTCATCGCGCGCGCGGGGTCGAGGCCGAAATGCTCCGCTACGCTGCCCGCTAGCACGCTTTCAAGCGCGGTGGTGGGGCGCAGGTCGCGGTTTTGGTGCAGCTGACTGTCGCCAAGCCCTGGCCAATCGGCCAGCACCCGCCCACCGCGCACCGCGCCGCCCATGATCAGCGCCGCGCTGGCGGTGCCGTGATCCGTGCCATTGGTTCCGTTGTAGCGCGCGGTGCGTCCGAATTCGGTCGCGACCAGCACAAGTGTGTTGCTCCACGCCGGGCCCATCGCCTTCGCGTAGGCGCCCAGCAGAGCGTCAAGACTGCGCGCGGGTCTGGCAAAAGCGCCGCGCTGGTTGGCGTGCGTGTCCCACCCGCCAAGCTCAATCATGGCGATCCGCGCTCCATCGGTATCGCGCATCAAGGACGCAGCAAGCTCGCCCGCTTTCTGAGCGTCGCGCAGGTTGCGGATGCCATCGTCAGACGCCATCGCGCGGGTTTCCAGCGCTTTTGCAAACAGGCCTGCTAGTTGATCGTCATCGGCGTAGAGCTTGCCGACGCGGTCCATGAAATCGGCGCTGGCTTCGGGCAGAGCGGATGGTGCGTAATTCGACGCAGGGGCTGAACCGCGCAGCGCCAGCGGCATGGTGGGCGCGATGGCGAGCGCGCGCGGTGTGTCCCCGCCCGGCATCATCTCCACCAGCCGGTTGAGCCAGCCTTCGCGGGTCGTGTTGGGCCGCGCCGCCCCGCTTTCAAGCAGGTCTTGCCCGTCAAAGTGCGAGCGCTCGCGATAAGAGGTTGCGGTGGCGTGCACGAACAGCGCTTCGCCCGCTGCGTAAGAGGCGCCCACTTCGGCAAAGGCGGGGTGCAGTTGAAACATCGGATCGATGCGCGCCGCGCCTTCGTAATCGGGCAGGGCCACGGCGCGCAGGCGCTCATATCCTGGATCGCCCGTGGGCGCGAGCATCGCCATTCCGTCCATCGCGCCGCGCAGCAGAACGAACAGCAGGTTTTGCGTTCCCGCTCCCTTGGCAAACGCCATGCGCGGCATGGCAAGGTTTGTGGCTCCCAGCGCGAGGGACCCGGCCAGCATTGAACGGCGATTGAGGTGTGCGATCGTCATGGCCTTATCTCCGCATCATTTCAGGGGCGACCAGGAACAAGCCCATCGCCTGCGCGCCGCTTTCCGCGCGTGAAAGCCAGGTCCGCGTTGGATCGCTTAGCGCGTCGGGGAAAGCGCTTTCGGCCCGCGCCAAAAGGCCATCGGACGGCACGTTGCGCGCGATCCTTTCGGCCAGTTCGACCCGGCGCAGCAGCGCGTCAGGCCCCGCCCAGCTGTCCGCCACATCGTCATACCCGGCTGGCGATGGCGCGCGCCAAGGCGATTGCCCCAACTGGCGCAACACGCCGTTGATGCGATTGTCGTTCAACTGGTCTGCACCGGTGAAGCGCAGGACCGAAGTGAACCATTCAATCGGTTGGCGGAACTTGGTCGGTTCACCGCTCCAGGCTTCGGGTGCGTTTACCAGCGTGCGCGCAAGGCTGCCCAGATCCCCGTTGGTCCGGTTGAAATCTTTCTCCAACCGCGAAACAAGGCTGGCGGGGGGATCATCGGCGGTAAAGTGGCGCGCCAGCTTGGTGGCCACAAAACGCGCGGTCGCGGGGTGGGCGGCCAGATCGTCAAGGATGGCGATGGCCTGATCAGCGCCTGTGTCCTTGTAGCTCTTGCCCAGAATGCGCCGGGTTCCGCGTTCATGCGCCACTTCGACGAAAGCTGCACCGCCGGGCTTGTCGACCGCGAAGCGCGCGATGCGCGCCAGATTGGGTATGGTCCAGCCGGTTAAAGCGCGAGCAAACTCGGTGACATCCACCTGCGTGTAGCCGCCATCGACACCGAGCGTGTGCAATTCGAGGATTTCGCGCGCGAGGTTTTCATTCAAACCGCGCATCCGGCCGTTGTTCTGCGCGCGTCGGCGTTGGCGCTGGCCAAAGGTTGAATTGGGACCGATCGATTGAAACTGGTCAAGGTAAAGCAGCATGGCCGGGTGCAGCACCGCCGCCTTGAGCATATCGGCAAAGCGGCCCGTCAGGTTTGGACGGATCGCGTTGAATTCGTGATTGCCCACTTCAAACGGCGTGCCCGGTTTGCCCGATGTGACCGAGAAATGGTTCGACCAGAAATGCACCAGCCGCTCGGCAAACGGGGTGGGCGAGGCCACGCTGACCCGAACCCGCGCCGCTGCGTCCTTGCGATAGCGGCCATAGGCCTCTTGGAGTTTGGAGCGATACTCAGGCGGCAGAGCTTCCAGAATGGCGGAGCGATTGCTGCGTCCCGGCCTTTCGGCATTCTCGCTCATCGAGCTGTTCATCGATGGCGGCGAAGCGGTCATTGAAGGCGGGTTGCTCTCTCGTTCGCGTCGCCCGCGACGAATGATCTGTAAGAGTTCGCCCGCTTCACCGCTTGTGTCCGGGCGGTTCGCCAAAGGGCCAGGGCGCGGATCGAACTGGGCCAATTGGCGAAGCAGATCAGCTTTGGGATCACTGGGAGCGCGCTGGCCGGGCGTGATGCCATAGCCGAAGCGATTCAGTGCGATGCTTGCAGCGCTCATCTGTGGGTGTCCTTTGCGCAACGAGGCCTTCTTAAGGCTCGCCGACACGTTTAGCGCCGCAAACCTTAATCAGCGATGTTGCGCAAAGCCGGCTCGAAGTCACGTCGCGCCGCGTCGCAGATTGTCACGTCCCCCCGAAGCGGGGAGCAGGCTACGCGGCCAGACTGGGAGCGAACACCGCCTGCGCCGAAAACTGGTTGCCTTGCCCAATCTGGAAGTGACTGACCGTCTGCCCTAACTTTTCCGCTTCGCTGGCAAGGGATGCCGCCGCTGCGGTGCATTCCTCGGCCATGGCGGCGTTCTGCTGCGTTGAATTGTCGAGATCGCGCACGGTGCTGGTGATCTGAGAAAGACTGGAGGCCTGCACTTCGGTGCTCTCCGCGATCGCGTTGATGGAGGTCGCCAGTTCCGCGACCCCTTCGTTGATGGCGGCAAAAGCTTCGCCCGAACGCTTGACCAGATCGACGCCGGAACTCACATGCTCGCTGCTGGCGCTGATCAGCGATTTGACCTCATCCGCCGCTTCGGTGCAGCGCTGGGCAAGCGCGCGGACTTCGCTGGCGACCACAGCGAAGCCTTTGCCGGTTTCACCCGCACGCGCGGCTTCGACCCCGGCGTTCAGAGCCAAGAGGTTGGTCTGAAACGCGATGGAATCGATCACCGAGATGATGTTGTTGATTTCCTCGGAAGAGCTTTCGATCTGATCCATGGCGGTCACCGCTTGCGCGACAATTTTGGCCCCGTCGCCCGCTTTCTGGGTCGCGGAGGCGATGGTGCCGCGCGCGTCCTTGGTGGTCTGAGCCGTGTCCTGAATACGCTGGTTGGTGTCGGCAATCGCGGCGGCCGTTTCTTCGAGGTTGGCTGCTTGCTCTTCCGTGCGGCGCGCAAGATCGTTCGACGCGCTGCGAATTTCGGCGGAGCCTGTGGTGATCGACGTGACATTTTCGACCACAGCGCCAATCGTCGTTTGTAGAGTGCCCAAAGTCGTGTTGAAGTCGGATTCAACCTTTTCGTATTCCTTGGGCAGGGTGACTTGCTCCACGGTCAGATCGCCATCCGCCAGACCAGCCAAGGCGATACCCAAACCTTCGTTTACAGAAGAGACCTTGTTCTTCAGGTCAAAGAAGTAAGACGAGAGCGCCAGCTCAATATCGAGCAGCGAGACCTTCACGAGCGCCACCGCGCGCCTGGCCTGCGCGCGTTTCCATGGCAGATAGCGTTGCCACCCAGGCGCAACCGTTTCTTCGATCAGGTGTTCAAGCATCCGCGCGTAGCTGCCGACATACCATTTGGGCTCAAGCCCAATGCGGGCGTGCACCGCGCCGATATGCGCGGCGCGATCGCGAAACCGCTCATCAACGCCGTCTTCAAACACCGATTGCCAGTGGCGCGCCTGCGCCTTGCGGGCGCGATCCATCATCGCGGGATCTTCGAACATGGCCGACAGATTCTCACGCGAACGCAGTTCAGCGTAGAAATCGTCAAGCGCTCGTTCGATGCGGCGGTTAACCGCACGGCTGACGCCTTTGTGCGCCGGATCCTGGGCTGTGATGCCGTAAAAGTTCAGTCGTTCGCTAAGCGGGCGGTGGGCCATTCAGGCTCTCCATTCAAAGGCAGTGGGTTTCAAGGATAGAGTCTTGGGGCAGCGCGGCTGGCCTTCGAAGACCTAGGCGGCGAGTTCGGTGAGGGGCAGTTGGTGGTAAGCGGGGTCGCCCGCACCGTTGTCCACTCTGGCGTTGGTGCGAAAACGGCTGACGGAGCGCGCCAACCCTTGCGCTTCGCCAGCCAACGAGGTTGCCGTGGCGGTGCATTCTTCGGCCATCGCGGCGTTTTGCTGGGTCGATCGGTCGAGCGAGTGCACCGTCTCGTTGATCTGCGCCAGCGTCCCCGCCTGCGCTTCGCTGGAGGCAGCGATCGATTCAATCGTTTGGGTGAGCTCGGACACGCCCTTGGTGATAGCGGAAAAGGTCTGGCCCGATCGGTTGACCAGCTCCGCGCCGTTGGACACGTGTTCGTTGCTGATTGTGATCAGCGATTTCACTTCTTCGGCCGCTTCGGTGCAGCGTTGCGCCAGCGCGCGCACTTCGCTGGCAACAACGGCAAAGCCCTTGCCGGTTTCGCCTGCGCGGGCGGCTTCAACGCCCGCGTTCAGAGCCAGCAGGTTGGTCTGGAACGCAATGGAATCAATGACGGCGATGATGTTCTTGATTTCTTCCGACGATTTCTCAATCCGCTCCATCGCCGAGACCGCCTCAGCAACCGTCTTTGCGCCGTCTTGCGCTTCGGTGTTCGTGGAAGCGATGGTGGCTTGGGCGGACTTGGCCGCTTTGGCGGTTACGCTGACCCGCTGCGTCGTCTGGCTGATCGCTGCGGCGGTTTCTTCAAGACTGGCCGCCTGTTCCTCGGTGCGGCGCGACAGATCGTTCGAGGCCGAACTGATTTCCATCGTGCCGGTGTTCATCGCTTGGATGCCCTCCACCACATCGGCAATCGCTTTATCGAGGGCGCTCACACTCGAATTGAATTTCACTTCAAACTCGCGATACGCCTCGGGCAGACCCCGGACCTGCACGGTGAGATCGCCAAGCGACAGGTCACCCAGTTTTGCCTTAAGCGCGTCGAGCGCGGCCTGTTGTTCCCGGCTGGCGGCCTCGCGCTCAGCGGCGCGATGGGCTTCTTGAGCGCTTTGTTCGTCCTGCGCTTTGGCCAGACCGGCGACCAGCCCTTCGATCCGAAGGCACAAAACCGCGAGAACACCGCTTTCCATGACGACAATGCCTGCGTGCATGAGAACGCGCGTGAAGCTGGCGCCGTCGGGAAAGACGAAAGCGGGCGCGATAAAATTGAGCGCGATGTGGTGGAGCGCGATCACAGCGGTTGCGCCAAGGATCGCGCGCCAGTCGGCCATGATTGCGGTCACCGCGAGGTAGGCAAAGAACAGCATGTGCAGGTCTATCAGCCAGCTGGTGTCGCGGGCGATCGCCAGCAACAAGGCCGCGTAAACGGGAAGCGTGGCCGCAACGATTACGCGCGAGGCTGCATCGTGTCGTCCCGATAGGGCGATACTCACTGGAATGACCGCCAAAACCGCGCCCACGATCCCGTAGGTTACGCCGCCCAGCCAAAGACTGACTGCCAACACAAGAACCGCGCTGGCGACGATCACGCCGACGGTCACTTGCACCCCTTGAAGGCGCAGCTGCTCGATCTGTGTCATGCGATGGTACTTTCGATTGGCTGGCCGTCCTTCGCGGCCGTGCAGGTAGAAATATCGGAGGCGATGGGGACGAAGCCGTAGGCAAGGGCGCGGGCAAGGCTCAGCGCGCTGGGCGCAATCACCGTGGCCTGGCCTCGCCGATGATCGAACGCCAGCCACTGCCCGTCTTCGCTGGCGACCCAGTGCGAGGCCATGCGCGCCGCGTCTTGCGAGGAGATGGGACTGATCGGGATCAGCGCGCTTGCGCGCCCGGGCTGCGGAGCAAACACCGCCAGAGCGATGGCCGCGCACAGGCCAAGGCTCTGCGCCGCCACGCTCGCCAGGATGAAAGGCCGGTTACGCGTCATACGCCATTCGCAACTGATCTTGCAGATCGCCCACGCGCACGTCGTTGATCGCTTCCTCAGGCACCGGCGCGCGCAGCACCTTCGCCAATTGTTCAAGCGATTGCGCGATGCGGTCGATGCCCTGGAGTTGATCTAGGAACTGCTCCGCAATGGCGGGCTCTGTGCACAGCGCGGCTCCCAGGCCTTCGACGTCGTGCGAAAGCGATTCCAGAGCGTCCGCAGCGCCGATTACGAGCCCGCGTGAGATCGAAAGGGCCTCGCTCATGCGGCCAGGTCCAGTTCGTCGCTCGCCATCAGTTTGGCGAGGTCGAGCACCATCACCATCTCTTCGCCAAGCGGAGCCACGCCAAGAAGATAATTGCTGATTTCGTCGTGGCTGACGGCATCGGGCTGCTGCAGGTCTTCCGCCGCAATCGAGACGATATCGTTGACGTCATGGACGATCAGGCCGCGTGACTGGTTCTCAAGTTCAGTGACGATGATCGGGTTGCGCGGCGTCGTCTCGGTCGGACCCCAGCCGAGTCGGACGGCCAGATCGATGACCGGTAAGACCGCGCCGCGCAGATTGACGACCCCGGCGACGTAATTGGGAACGCGCGGCAGACGCGTGACGGGCGACCACGCCCGGATCTCACGGATCGCCATGATATCAAGGCCGAAGAGTTGGCCCGAAACTCCGAAGGTGATCAATTCATAGCGCATGACGGCGGTCTCTCTGTCAGAATGGGGCGCGGTGGCTGGAATACTGGCGTGCGATGGTAGTGGGTGACTCGGCGAAGCGCGGTGGTGAGCTTGTCGGCGTCGAACGGCTTGACGATCCATCCCGTGGCTCCCGCTTGCCGGGCGCGCTGTTTCTTTTCATCCGAGCTTTCCGTGGTCAGCACCAGGATCGGCCGATCCGCGTGCATGGCCGACGTGCGCAGCTTTTCGATCAGGCCGAAGCCATCGAGACGCGGCATGTTAATGTCGGTGATGATGACGTCGACTTCGTTGCGGGCAAGCCATTCGAGCGCCTCTTGGCCGTCTTCGCATTGCTCGACATTGAACCCGCGCGAGGCCAGCGCGCTTCGCAACAGCGCGCGCATTGATGCGCTGTCATCGACGGTCAGCACGCGAACTGTCGGCGCGGCGCTGGGCGTGTCGCTGGACTGGGACGCGGAGGCGGGGTCAGGCATAGGGTGTAACTGCATGAGCTGGGGGTCCTTTGAGCCTCAGAATAGTTCGACATTGCCAAGGGCCGATTGCGGTCGAACCAGTGGTTTATCCGTAGGTGCGGCAACAGGAGCGACCTCGCGGCACCGCACCAGGCCGGACGCTGGGCGAAACTGAATGCGCCGAGCGCGCGCGCCTTCGAGGTCTTCGAAGACCTTCTCAATGCCCTCTCGTGACAGGAAATCGCGCGCGAAGGCCGCGTTGGCGGACCCGATTGCGCCCAAGTCCGGATTGATGTTGGCGCCGCCATACAACCGCCCCTTCAATCGCGATTTGACCGCGCCGAGTTGCAGCATTTCATTGACCAACAACTCCATCAGGTAGAGGCCGTAATTGCTGTCAAAGCTGTCGGCGGCCGCGCTCTTCGGAGGCTCGGCGAGGAGAAAGTGGTTCATCCCGCCGATGCGCGCCACCGGATCGAACAGACAGGTCGCAACGCAGCTGCCCAGAATGGTGTTCATCTCGACCGATGGGTCAGCGCTGGCCCGCGCTTGCCCTTGCACAACAGTGATGCGGATCAGTCTTTGCGGTTGGTCATTCGGGCTGGACTGGTCCGCAATAGCAAGTTGTATCGGAGAGTAGCTGGACATTCAGGGGGGTGGCCTTTTGAGTGGAGGAACGCGCGTTACGATGCGGCTGAAAGCGATGGGACAGCGCCGAAAACGTGCGGCGCGATCTGGTCTAGCGGCAGCACGGCTTTGGCCGCGCCCAATTCGATCGCGGCGCGAGGCATCCCGAAGACCACGCAGCTGTTCTGGTCCTGAGCGATCGTTCGCGCGCCGCTTTTCGCCAAGGCCAGGAGGCCCTGCGCACCATCGCGGCCCATGCCGGTTAGTAAGATGCCCAGCGCTTTGGCGCCGACATGCTCCGCGGCTGAGTGAAACAGCGCGTCCACACTGGGACGGTGTCCGCTTATCGGGTCGTTGGCGCTCAGCGCGCAGCGAAAGCGACTGAATGGGTTGGAGCGCGGGCCAACAACCAGATGATGCGCGTCGCCGGATGCGATCACGACTTCGCCGGGCGATAGCGCGCGATCCGGATTGGCTAAAGCAACTTTGGGCGGAACGTCGCTGTCCAGTGAGTGCGCTATGGCTTTGGCAAAGCTGCCGTTTACATGTTGCACCACCAAGGTTGGAGGGCAATCGACCGGAAAGCCCGACAGCACCGCATGCAAGGCTTCGACCCCGCCTGTAGACGATCCGATCACGATCAGATCAGGCCTTGGCAGCGCGGATCGTGAAGCGGTCGCTTGTGGAGCGGCGGGGTTGGGGTTGGGAGCAATACGGGCTGGTGCAGGCGCGGCGCGTTTGCGAGCGGCTGGCAGCTTTACCTGCGCCGCTTCGCGAACCAGCCGGACCAGAAGGCCGCCATCATCGTCCGCGATGGACCGCTCGCTGGTGGATTTGGCGTAACAATTGATCGCGCCTAACTGCATCGCGCGCGCCGTCGCTTGAGCGCCCGGTCCTGTCGAACCCGAAACGATGATCACCGGGGTAGGCCGCAGCTCCATGATCTTTTCGAGGAAAGACAGGCCGTCCATTCCCGGCATTTCGACATCCAGCGTCACGACATCGGGATCAAGCGCCTTGATCAAGCGGCGCGCTTCGGCGGCGTCGCGGGCGGTGCCGACGACTTCCATGGCGCTGTCCGCTTGCAGCTTGCGCGTGATTAGGGCGCGCATCACCGCGGAATCGTCGACGATCAGAACCCGAACGCTCACGCCTCGCCTCCCGCCTTCTGATAAATCGTTGGTCCGACACAGCGCAGCAACGCGCTCGCTTCGCCAGAGACACGCTCGGAATGGCCGATGTAGAGGAACCCGCCGGGCCGCAATTGCTGGGCAAAGCGCAAGACCAGGCGTTCCTTTGTCGGATCGTCGAAATAGATCATGACGTTACGGCAAAAGATCACGTCAAACAGACCTTCGAACGGCCACGCGCGCAGCAGGTTGAGCTGGCGAAAGCGCACCAACCGCCGCAATTCCGGGCCAATCGAGAGCGCGTTGTCCTTTTGCTCGCACCACAGCTTGCGCAGCGTTTCGGGCACCGGGTCCATGGCCTCGACAGGATAGGTGCCCTCTTGCGCGGCGGTCACTGCGTGATCGGCCAGATCACTGGCCAAGGTGATGATGTTGCGCCCGGCGATCTGGCGGCCCGCTTGCCGGTCATCGCCCAGAAGCACCATCATCAAGGTCCACACCTCTTCGCCGCTTGAGCATCCGGCGGACCACAGCCGTACCGGTTGGCGCGCTTCGGCTTGCTTCAGCAAGACGGGCCGAACTTGCGCGGCGAAATGTTCGTAATGATGCGGCTCACGGTTGAAATAGGTGTGGTTTGTCGTGAGCGCGGCGATGGTGCGCGTTTTGAGCGCGGCGTTGTTTTCAACCCGCTCGAGGTAGTCGGCAAAGCGCCCAGCCGCGCTTTCGCGCACAAGCGGAGCGATGCGCGAATAGGCCAGCATGGCTTTGCGTTCGCTCAGCACAATGCCCGCTTCGGTGTGAACCAGACTGGCGATCCGTTCAAAATCGGCGCGCGAATAAAGCTGGGGGCTCACACCGGGCACGATTGGGTCGGCGCCTTGCGCAAGGGCAGGGAATGACGCGCTCATGCGGCAGCATTTTCTAGATGTGATGGCAGTACAGGCACGCTGCCCTTGGCACCCGATGCGCTTTGCACAAGGTAATCGACATCCACGATCAGCGCGACTTTGCCATTTCCCAGGATCGTGGCGCCCGCCACGCTCTCGACCGAGCGATAATGCGCGTCCAGGCTCTTGATCACGAACTGGCGCTGATCGGTGATCGCGTCGACCAGCAAGGCCGCGCGGCCAAAGCTTTCGGTTTCGACAAGGACCAGGACGCCCTCGTACGCCTCGTCCACCATGCCCTGGGCACCGGTCATGGCGCCCAGCGATACGATGGGCACAAACGCGCCGCGAACGTTGAGCATCTGGCGCGCGGTGCCAAGGCCCTTGATCGCATCACGCGCGGGGCGAAGGCTTTCGATCACATGCGCCAGCGGGATGACCAGCGACTGGTCACCCACCTGCACGATCATTCCATCGGAAATAGCCAGCGTCAGGGGCAGCGCAAGCGTAAAGGTTGTTCCTTCGCCAGGCGTTGAAACAATCGTGATCCGGCCGCCCAACTCCTTCACATTCTGCTTGACCACATCCATGCCGACGCCCCGGCCCGAAATGTTCGAGACTTGCGCTGCGGTGGAGAAGCCGGGGGCAAAGACAAGCTGGTTCACCTCATCATCGGAAAGGTCGGCGTCTTCGGCGATCAGGCCGTTCTTGATCGCCTTGGCCAGCACCTTTTCGCGATTGATACCGCGGCCATCGTCGCTGATCTGGATCACGATCCGCCCCGCTTTTTGTTCGGCGGCCAGCGTCAGGGTTCCTTCGGCGTTTTTGCCCGCTTCGGCCCGCTCGGCAGGAGTCTCGATCCCGTGGTCGACCGCGTTGCGAATAAGGTGGGTCATCGGTTCGGACAGCCGTTCGATAACTGTCTTGTCGAGTTCGGTCGTCTCGCCGCTCACTTCCAGCTTCACATGCTTGCCGGTGTTGCCCGCCAATTCGCGAAGGAGGCGCGGCACACGGCCAAAGACTGAACTGATCGGCTGGGCGCGAAACGCCATGGCGTGCTCCTGAATGTCGCGCACCAGTGTGTCGAGCATGCCGAGCTCTTCGATATGGGCAAAGCCTTCGTTCTCGATCCTTTGAGTCAGCATCGCCTGCGCGATCACCAATTCGCCCACACCATCAATCAGCTTGTCGAGCTTCTTGAGGTCGATGCGGACGCTTTGCGAGGTTTGTGCGGCTTGGCTTGAGGTTGCCGCTGGCTTGGCCGCGGCTGGCTTTGAGGAGGACGGAATAGGGGTGGGCGCGCTGTGCGGGCCACCAGCATCATCCGTTTTATCCTCCGCTTCGGAGGAAGGATTTGGTTCTGGATCAGTCGCGCTGGGCTCATCAGTCAGCAAGTCCAGCGGTGGCATCGGATCATCGCCAAACGCCAGCGCGCAATCATCGCCCACAAAATCGAAGATCTCTTCCACTTCGCCTCGGTCCACCGTGCCGGGCAAGCGGAAGGTCCAGCCAAGATAGCTTTGCTCTACGTCCAGCTGATCAATTGGGGGGATGCCGGAGGTCTCGCAGTGCACACATTCGCCGCCCAGAGCCGCGATATCGCGCAGCCAAAGGATCGGCTCGGAGCCATTCGCCATGCCGCCTGCGCGTGGACGGATATGGACAAACCAGCTTGCCTTATCGGGTTGGGTGGCAGGTTCTGGTTCCGTCAATTCATCTAACAGCGCGTCCAGATCATCCATCCCCTCAAACTCGTCCGCTTGCGCTGCTGATTCGCTTGGCGACGGGGTGGCAGGCGGGGAAGCCGCCGGGCTCTGCGCCCCAGGGCGCGCGCCTTCGAGCCGCGTCATCAATTCCGCGTCATCGGGAGCCTCGCCGCCGGTGCGCGCAGCTTCGACGTGATTGCGCAAAAGATCATTCGCGAGCAGCAGCAGATCGACCAGCGCGGTTTCGATAGGGACTTTGCCTTCGCGAACATCGCCCAGCAGGTTTTCAAAGCAATGGGTGTAGGCCTGCAGCGCTTCGTAACCAAAGGCGCCCGCTCCGCCCTTGATGGAATGGACGCCGCGAAAGATCGCGTTGATTGTTTCATCATCGTGCGTGCCCGCTTTGCACGCGTCGAGACCCGCCTCGGTCGCCTCAAGCGCTTCATCGCATTCGACGAAGAAGATTTGTTGGATATCGTCGTCGTTCATCATGCGCTTGACTCCGTCAAAAGAGGCTCAAGTCCTGCGAGTTTCACAGCGTCGCAAAAGGCGGGGCTGGGCTGAGTGATGACGATCCCGCCATCGCTGGCGTTGGCGGCGATCAGCACTTGCAGCATGGCCTGGCCGATCTTTTCGACCCGGCTTGCATTGACGTCGAGCGGCGCGGGGCCCAATCCCTCGCAAATGTCAGTGTAAAGCGCTTTGGTCGCGGCCCGGTCGCAGCTGGCGGGAAGGGATATCGTGTTCACGCGTGTTCCTCGGATATTCAGATGTTCTGTCGGCGTTGGTCGATCCCGTCAGAACTCGCTCCAGTCCTGATCGTCTTGGGCGCTGGCTTCGGGGGCGGCTGGCGCGGGAGCAGGCGCTGGGCGCTTGACCGCGAGATTGCCCATGGTGAGCACGTCGGCATCGGTCATGGCTGGCGGGGCGGTGGGTTTGGCCATAGGTTTGCGAGACGGGATCGGCGCGGACTGTGAAGAGACACGGTCCGTTTGCGCCAAGGCTTTGGTCGCGGGTCTCGCGGCGACCGGCGGGGCTGGCGCGGCCGCGCTTTGAACTGTGACCCGTTCTTGCGCGACCCGAAACTTGGCCACCAATTGAGACAGCTGCGCGGCCTCATCTGAAAGACTGCGCGAGGCAGCGTTCGTCTGTTCGACCATGGCCGCGGTCTGCTGGGTCAGCGTGTCCATGGCACCGACCGAACCGTTCACCTGATCAAGATTGTTCGATTGGGTGATGGCCATTTCGGCAATCTCCTCGACCTGCGCCGTGACCGTGCCGATCTGGCCGACTATCGCATCGAGCACTTGTCCGGTCTCTCCCACAAGGTTCACGCCTTCGTTCACGTGCCCGGTGGACGTGCCGATAAGCTGTTTGATGTCGCGCGCCGCGTCCGCGCTTCGTTGCGCCAACGCG
>ERZ1740070.1414-NODE-1414-length-15095-cov-6.412035_pt1 | contig 15095 bp, 14 predicted proteins | sample MGYA00581734_ERZ1740070 | MGnify/ENA primary metagenome ERZ1740070 (study PRJEB43018, sample SAMN04849744) | marine metagenome | isolation source: floating plastic debris | place: Pacific Ocean | collected 2008-09-01 | study: EMG produced TPA metagenomics...
TTGAGAATTTTGCCGTCTTCTACAATGCCATCGTGACCTTCTGTGCTGTAAGGATCGAGCGCAACATCGGTAATCACGATCATGTCAGGGACGGCTTGCCGAATAGCTCGAATGGCACGGGGCACTAGACCTTGAGGATTGTAGCTTTCGGTGCCAGCGTTGTCTTTTTGGTCGTAGGGGATGAGTGGGAAAAGGGCGATCGCAGGTATCCCTAGCTCAGCGGCAGCGGCGATTTCGCTCAGCAGTAAATCTAGCGAGTAACGATAACATCCGGGCATGGACGAAATCTCTTCTTTTAGATTGCTGCCCTCCATGACGAATACCGGATAAATCAGATCGTTTACGGTCAAACGAGCTTCCTGCACCATGCGCCTGAGCCCATCTGTGCGACGCAGCCGCCGAGGTCGATGCTTAAGATTAAGCTTTGTGGAGGTGGGTGGAGAGGCTGTTGAGGAGCCCGTTAGAGAGGTGGGTGGGGACGTTTTAGATGACATTAGTGACCTCGCACACTAAAATGAGAATGATAATCATTGTTAGTTTATATACCAGGATTGCGGCCCCTTTTTCTGTGTGGCTGCAAGGCTAAACAAGTTGTTACATTCTTTGTTGCGAGCAGGCATCTTCTTATGAAAACCACTTCTTCGCTCAAACCGCATCTCACCCGCGCCCAAAAGCAAGTTCACCTTTTGCTAGAGCAGGCAGGTGAAACGCTGACCGCTCAGATGATTTACCAGCGGCTGAAAGACGGAGAGAAACCTGTCGGCCTATCAACGGTTTACCGATCATTGCGATCGCTCCAGGTAAAAGGACTCGCGCAGGCTAGAGTACTGCCCAATGGTGAGTGGGCATATGGTCTGGCCTCTGATGACAGCCACTACCTGACCTGTGTAAACTGCGGTACTTCTGTTCCGGTTGAAGATTGTCCTGTACATTCTTTAGAGGAAAAATTAAGCCAGTCATCCCACTTTCAGATTTTCTACCATACCCTAGAATTTTTTGGGCTCTGTGCTCCCTGCACTGGTCAGCTAGAAGCTGAGAGCCCATAGCTCGCTAGCTACACCGGCACAGAAACAGGCGCTAAGCAGTCTTCTAATAGCTGCGTGATAGCGTCTTTGTCTATGTTCTGACCAATAAACACGAGCTGGTTACTCTGAGGGCCCGACCATTCGCTATCTTCTAGCTGAAATCGCTTGCCCGTAAGCTGAAAGAAGTGTCTGGCTGGACTTTCTTGAAACCAAAGAACGCCTTTGGCCCTGAAGACATTCTCGGGGAGGTGATTATCTAGAAACTGTTGAAATTTCTTGAGGGCGAAGGGGCGATCGCACTGAAAAGAAACAGACATAAAACCATCATTTTCTAGATGCCCTGAGTGATCGTGCCCTGAGTGATCATGATGGTCATGTCCAGAATGCCCATGCCCAGATTGATCGTGCTCTGAATGATCGTGATGATGCTTTGAATGGTCATGTTCTGAGTGGTCATGTTCTGAATGGCCGTGCCCTGAATGATCGTGCCCTGAGTGATCATGATGGTGAGCGTCATCGACCTGATCTGCAAGCGCCTCAGTCGCTTTTTCCTGATAGGCTCCGGCTTCTCCTACTTTGACATCAATAATCAGCGGCAGCGGCACTTTCCCTTGCTCCGCCCGCAAAATTCTGGCACCGGTCTTGATGCTACGAATACCTTCCTCTAGCTCTTCTAAGCGCTCATCGCTCACCAGATCTGTTTTATTGAGCACAATAATATCGCCATAAGCTATCTGGCTGTAGGCCGCCTGGGAGTCAAAAACGTCTGGGGCAAACGTCTCTGCATCTACCAGGGTCAAAATTGAGTCGAGCCGCGTCATATCTCGCAGTTCTGTGCCCAAAAAAGTGAGCGTAATCGGCAGCGGGTCGGCAACGCCTGTGGTTTCTACTACTAAGTAGTCAATTTGGTCGCGGCGATCTAGCACCCGGTATACCGCATTGCGCAGGTCGTCGTTAATGCTGCAACAGATGCAGCCGTTGGTCAGCTCAATCATGTCTTGGTCGAGCTGGACGATAAACTGGCTATCGATATTAATATCGCCAAATTCATTTACCAGGACCGCCACCTTAAAGTCTTCAAAAGTCTCTAAAACGTGGTTGAGCAAAGTGGTTTTACCACTACCCAAAAAACCCGTGACAATCGTGACCGGCAATCGTTTGTCATCAACAGACATTAGCGCTGCTTCATCTGAAAGGACTTGTGACGAAGACGGTGTGCTTGAATGTGTGGTCATCTTACTTTCTCCCATAAAAGCCTATCTACAAAAAATCGCTGTTTCTCGTTTTCTATAGATAGGCAAAACAAATTAGTTCGAGGACGAGCAGGCAAGTATTTCTCAGGTGTAAGGTTCTCAGGCGTAAGCAGGTATTCAGCTAAAAGTCGCCTGATGAGACAGGAGACTCATAAACTCCTGACGAATGCTGGCGTCGCTTTCAAATACGCCCCGCATTGAGCTAGTGACCGTCCAAGAGCCGGGCTTTTGGACGCCGCGCATAACCATACACATGTGAGAACCCTCTACAACCACGGCCACGCCTTTAGGCTGAAGCACCTCTTCAATCGCTTTGGCAATATCAGCCGTCAGCCGTTCTTGAACCTGTAGGCGGCGGCCATACATTTCGCAAATACGAGCGATTTTAGACAGCCCTATCACCTTGCCATCGGGAATATATGCGACATGCACTTTTCCTAAAATAGGCAATATATGGTGTTCGCAGGAACTAAACAGGTCAATGTCTTTGACCATCACCATTTCATGAGCATCTTCGTGGAAAATGGCACCATTGAGTAATTCTTCTAAAGACTGATCGTAGCCAGAGGTCAAAAATTTAAGTGCGTTGACTACCCGTTTGGGTGTATCCACAAGACCTTCTCTGTCAGGATCTTCGCCTAGCCCAATGAGTAAGGTTCGTACAGCCTGCCGCATTTCTGCATCTGAAACGCTGGGTTTGTGCACAGCGGATTCGCTTTCAGAAATGGATGGAGACAAAGGATCTAAAGCAACAGAACTAGATGCGGTCAATGCAGTCATGGAATGGCCTACTTTAAAGGGAAAGGTGTATGAAAAAATATCGAAAAGAAACTCTTAGGCTCAGCTAAAAATCAAGTGCATAGCAAAGAAACGGGTTGACCCGTCAAACAATTGTTGATCTGCTGGTGGAGCTGTAGCGGGTTTAGCTGGTGACCAATAAACACGAGCTGGTTTTCACTCGGTCGGGTTTTAGGGTCGGGTAATAAGCTACATCGCTTGCCTGCCAGCTGAAAAATATAGCGCTGTGGCTGTCCTTCAAACCAGAGAATGCCTTTGGCCCTGAAGATATTTTCAGAAAGCTGCTGCATGAGAAAGTGTTCAAACTTGGTGAGGTCGAAGGGGCGATCGCTACGAAAAGGAATCGAGACGAAGCGATCAGCTACTAAGTGGTCAGAGAGTTCTCGTTCTGAAAGCGCATAGGTCTCAGTATCCGCTAGGCCGACATCTAAAATTGCCGATAGCGGTAAGTCAGACGTACTTTCTAGACTACAGCTCAAAATCCGCGCGTCAGATTTCAACAGACCAATCTCTCGTTCAATATTGTCGAGTTTATCGGCATCCACCAAGTCGGTTTTGTTCAGCAAAATCACATCGCTATAAGTCAGCTGATTGCCATACACTGAGTGCTTCAACAGCTCGGGGCCAAACGTCTCAGCGTCGACCACACCCAACACAGAATCTAACCGGGTCAAATCTTTTAGCGCGGTCCCTACAAACGTCATCATAATCGGCAGCGGATCGGCCAGTCCGGTGGTCTCTATCACTAGGTAATCAATTTTCTCTTCTCGCTCTAGCACCTGATACACCGCATCGACCAAGCTCTCGTTGATGGTGCAGCAAATGCAGCCATTGCTCAGCTCCACCATCGTTTGATCGGCCGAAACCAAAAGCTGAGTGTCGATATTGATATCGCCAAACTCATTCACCAGCACCGCCACTTTCAGCCCTTGAGCGTTATTCAAAATGTGGTTGAGCAGCGTGGTTTTACCACTGCCCAAAAAGCCAGTAATAATAGTGACCGGCATCCCTTGCTTAGGCAGCGCTGCCACACCGTCTTCAGTACTGGCCTCAGCATAGGAGGGAACTGTCCGGTCGACTTTTGAAGCTGGCATAAGCAAACGCCAAAAAAATGATAATGATTATCATTCTTATATCACATTTCCGGTCGTTTGCGGCTCCTTTCACAGACTGTGCACTGGCTATCCGACAGCGTCAAAAAAATCTGCTATGCTTGCCCATAGGTTCTGATAATGATTATCATTTCAAGATGTTAGATGTTCACGATTTATCGGTTAGCTATCGAGGTATCGAAGCCCTGACCGGGGTTTCATTGACTTTGAATCCTGGTGAATGGGTTGGACTCATCGGCCCTAACGGTGCGGGAAAAAGCACGTTGGTAAAAGCGATTTTGAGTCTGGTACCCTACAAAGGACAGATTTTACTAGATGGAACAACGCTAAAGCGACAGCGGCGGCAGGTAGCTTATGTGCCGCAGCGATCGCAAATCGACTGGGACTATCCGGTTACCGCCTGGAATGTGGTGATGATGGCGCAGACTGCGACATTGGGCTGGGGGCGCTCCCCAGATGCCAAAGCCAAGAAGCGGGTCAGCGCAGCGCTAGACCGAGTAGAAATGTTGCCGCTGCGACACCGACAAATTGGTCAGCTCTCGGGTGGGCAGCAGCAGCGGATTTTTTTGGCCCGTGCGCTGGCTCAAGACCCAAATTTATTCTTGCTAGATGAGCCTTTTAGCGGCATTGATAAAAAGACCGAAGCAATTATAATGAGCATTTTCGCTGACCTCAGCGAGCAGGGCAAAACGCTGTTAGTTTGCAGCCATGAGTGGGGCGATGCGCTGCTTCGCTATCACCGCCTCTTATTACTCAATCGTCGTGTATTAGCCAACGATACGCCCCAAGCGGTAATGACCATGGAGAATATTCAGCAAGCCTACGGGGCCAATATTCAGTCGGTGCTAAACGGCGGTGCGTCGATACCCTTTGTTTGCTAGCGTAGGTTCTAGGTGAATCCCTAGAAATGTTGCGCTGGCCAAGATAGCTGCGGCAAATCTATACGTAACCCGCCCGTAGCTTCTGAAGGTTCTGCAAGGCAGGTTTTAAGCAATTTTGAATGACAGGCTTAGCGGCTGGGTGAACGATACTCCGCAGGTGTAGCCTTACTATCGCGCCTTCTCAAATCGCGGGTCAAAATTCCCTGACTGGGACTGAACAACAGCGTCAACAGAAAGCAGGTGAATAGGGTAAGTGCGATCGCAGGCCCAGAAGGCGTGTTGAAATAGTAGCTAATGTACATGCCAATCATGCAAGAAAGCACACCTATCCCTGAGCCGACGAGCATCATCCAGTGCAGCTCTTTGGTAAGCAAATAAGCCGCCGCTGCTGGACTCACCATTAGCGCTATCACCAAAATCACCCCGACTGTTTTGATGCTGGCCACAATTGTCAGCGTAATTGCAGCCATCAGACCAGTATTAATGGCAATGACTGGCAACCCAACAGCTTCTGCTCCCAACCTGTCAAACGTAAAGAACAACAGCTCCTTGTAAAACACTTTAATCGCGAGTAAAACAGCGATCGTAATCAGCCCGATTTCTCTCACATCAGCGGGTGTAATGCTCAAGATGTTGCCAAAGAGCAATTCTTCTAGATCTAACCGGCTGCGCAAACCGGTGAGCAACGCAACGCCCAAGGAGAAAAAGCTAGAGAAGGTAATGGCCATGGCCGTATCGACTTTGACCTTGGATTGCGAACGAATCCAATCGGTGACGAAGGTGCTAAACATCCCGGAGACAAAGGCCCCGGTCAGCAAGGGAATATTGAGGAAGTTGGCGACAGCCAACCCCGGCAGCACCGCGTGGGCCACAACGTCGCCCAGCAGTGCCATTCGCTGCACAATGAGATACGTGCCAATGACCGGACACAAAATGCCGATGAGTACACCGGCCATTAGTGCCTGACGCATGAACTCGTAGTTAAACGGATCTAACAGCCAATCCATACTTTTCTGTTGTCTTGCTCTGAAGATATGAAGGGGGAATACACACGTGCAGCGTCAAACCCAAAAATATGTGTTGACACCGCACTAACCTGTTAAGGCTATTCCAAAATTGCCAGCACCGTAGCCTCGTCACAGGTACCACCCAAACCATCAACAATAGTGCAAGTGTTGGCCATAAGCATACCTTGGTAGCTCGCAGCCACTGTACCCTCTTCACCTAGGCTATCGGCATAAATCGGATCTTCTGAGACGGCAATATCTGTCTCTCTCGCAACCGCTTCAATCAGACCTGGATTGCTAGTCGATTCGACAAAAATGCTTTGCACGCCGGTTTCTTTAACGACCTCTACAAGCTCTCGAATAGCGGCGGCTGAAGGCCGGGCCTCGGTGCTAAAGCTATCGAGCGCGGGCTCAATCTCAATGCCATAGGCGTCGGCATAGTAGCCCAGTGCGTCGTGGGTGCTAATGAGCGTACGGCTATCAGCGGGCACCGTATCTATTTGCGTCTGAATCCAGGTATCTAGCTGTTCTAGCTGAGCAACCAAGGCTTCAGCATTGGTTGCATACAGGGCTGCATTCTCTGGAGAAACTGCGCTGAGCTGAGTTTGAATCTCTTTCACCATGGCGATGCCGTTTTCAGCATCGTGCCAAACGTGAGGATCTGCCTCCATGTCTTCTTCATCGCCATGCTCATCATGGTCTTCGTCACCGTGTTCATCATGGTCTTCGTCGCCATGCTCGTCATGATCTTCGTCGCCGTGCTCGTCGTGATCATGGCCTCCTTCGTGACCTGCTTTGCTTTGCTCATGGTCATGATCATCATGGTCTTCATCACCATGTTCGTCATGGTCTTCGTCGCCGTGTTCGTCATGATCTTCGTGGCCATGATCATCATGGTCTTCATCGCCGTGCTCGTCATGATCTTCGTGGCCATGATCATGATGTCCGCCTTCTAGCGGCTCTGGGACAGCAACTTCTGAGACAGCGACTTTGGGCGCATCAGTCTCAGTAGCTTCAATCATCTGAATAATTGCAGGTTCAAAATTGTAGCCACCGTATAAGACCAAGTCCGCATCTTCTATGGCTCGCCGGTCCGCAGGAGTGGCACTGTACACATGAGGATCTTCGCCTGCACCAATCAGACAGTCGACGTCTACGGTAGACTCAGCGATTTGCTCCGTCAAATCGCAAAGCACGCTGTAGGTTGCAACTACTTGAGGATTGCTTTGCGCGTGGCTTGCCTGGGTATGGCTGACGAGACTCAATGCAAAGGAGAGCGCAGACAGCTTGATAAAAAGGCGCGAGGATGACAGGTTCATGGGCATTTGGTTTTGATAATGATTATCATTCTTTGAGATATAATACCGTACAAACCACGCCTAATCCGGTTAATTTTGTTTCTGTAATGTCAGTGAATGCCTGCAATAGAAAACCCAAGACGTTACGCAGATACAACAGAAATGTCCTTGGCAGGCGATGCCAAGGACATTTCTTACAGCACTATTCTTACAGAACCATTGAGCTGGTGTTTGATTCGGCAAGCGCTAGCTGTAGGCACATGCCAAAGCTGCGGATATCGCTCAAATGCTGATGATGCTTACCACTTTTTGTAGGGTAAGAACTTGCCACACATGATTACTTTTACGCGATCGCCCTTCGGATCTTCTTCTCTTTCCACATCAATCGAGAAATCAATCGCGCTCATAATGCCATCGCCAAACTTCTCATGCACTACTGCTTTCACGGGCATACCGTACACCTGCATAATCTCGTAAAAGCGATAGATTAGCGGATCTGTTGGCACCAGCGGATCGAGGCCACCCTTCACCGGACACTCTGTCAGCGCCTCAGCGTACTCTGGTCCGAGTCCGATGAGTTCTACCATTTTTTTTGCCTCTTCTTCAGAAGCGCTGGCCTGCCGGTAAAACACAGAAGCAATCCAGACTTCATCAAAACCGAGCTTCTCTTCTAGATCAGCAAAGCTCAGGCCTTTCTCTTTCTTCGCAGCCAACAGTTTAGACGTGATTTCTGACATAGTCATATTACAAATTCCTCAGTGAAAAGATAGTTTGAAATGAAAAATCTAGATTCTCTCTGTGGCTACCATGTACATATAAGTCTGAGATAACGACTTATGTCCACAGTTACCGACCCACCTCGCCCTGTGGGCACTCCTGTCTTGGTAGGCATTCCTTAGCGCCGCAAAGCGACGCAGGGTCCTACCGCTCCGAGGAGGAGATTTGTCTCGGCTGTGTTTTTTAGTGACCGCCCTCTCTATCCTCATCTCCTGAAGTAGATCCCCTCTCGGGAGGGGTGGCACGCAGTGACGGGGTGGGTCGACAACGTAGGCACAAACCGACGTCCCACAGCCACGTCGTGGACACCAAAAGTTAACGCAACCGAGATGCCTCCACCGCCTGAGTCTCCCGGAACAGGTGACTTTCCATCTCAGCCTTTAGTTGGTGATAAGCCGGATGCTGATCAATCGTCTCGCGATTACGAGGCCGCTCAAACGGCACCTCCAGAATCTCATCGACCCGCGCCGCTGGTCCCCTCGTCATCATCACAATCCGGTCAGAAAGCAACAGAGCCTCTTCAATACTATGCGTAATCATAATCACGGACTTACGCTGCTGCTCCCAAATGCGCTCAACCTCGCTCTGCAAGAAGCCCCTAGATAACGCATCTAGCGCGCCAAACGGATCGTCCATGAGCAAAATTTGCGGGTTGATTGCCAGTGCGCGGGCGATGCCAACTCTCTGCCGCATGCCGCCAGAGAGTTCGTGGGGATGTTTCTTCTCAGCGCCTTCTAGCCCCACCAGCTGAATCTGTTCTTTGATAGTCCGTGTCATTTGCTTGGGTGCAAGCTTCGGATATACCGTCTCTACGGCAAAGCGAATGTTCTCCTCTACTGTCATCCAGGGCATGAGAGCGTAGTTTTGAAACACCATGCCCCGATCCGGCCCAGGCCCTACAATCGGCTGGTCATTGAGCAATATCTCTCCGCCCGAAATATCGGAGAGTCCTGCAATCATGTTCAGCAATGTGGACTTGCCACAGCCTGACGGACCAATAATGGAGACAAACGTATTGGGCTGAATGTCGAAAGTAATGTCTTCAATCGCTGTGAAATCGCGACTGGTCTTTTTAGTTAGCTTGCTGAACAAGTCTTTTTTCCCCGAAAAGACTTTCGTCACGTTGCGAATAGACAGCTGAGCTAGCGGCAGCATAGACTCATCCACTGAGTCTGTATTTACGGGATTCACAGCGGCAATACTCACGTTTTACGACCAAATTCAACAAACTTTTCTAGAGCAGCAAAGATATTATCCAAAACCAATCCCATCAGGCCAATGATAAAGATAGCAACTAAAATATTTGGAATGTAAAGGTTGTTCCATTCATTCCAAATAAAGTAGCCAACCCCTGAACCCAAAAGCATTTCAGCGGCTACGATTACCAGCCAAGCGATGCCCATACTGATGCGCATCCCTGAAACAATATTCGGTAGCGCCGCTGGAATAATTACCTTGAGAATAGTTCTCAACCTAGAAGCACCCAGTGTTTTAGAGACATCTAAAAACTGAGGATCAACATTTGCGACCCCAAAGGCCGTATTCGTCAGCGTCGGCCAAATGCTGGAGATCATGATGATGAACACGCCCGTTTGCTCAGAGTCTCTAAAGATATAGAGACCGAGCGGTAGCCAGGCTAAAGGAGAGACCGGCTTGAGGATTTGCACATACGGATTGAACGCTTTGTACGCAATGGGTGAAATGCCAATGAGAATGCCCAGCGGTATAGCGATTAACGAGGCTAGCGTGTAGCCAATGGCAACTCTACGCAAGCTAATCAACAGATTCCAGCCAATGCCCAAATCATTAGGACCGTTGTCAAAGAAGGGATGGGTAGACCACCACCAGAGTTCTTTGAGCGTGGTCGAAGCGGTTGGCATTCCCTTGGCAAATAGCTTGAGGTTGGCACCGATTTCCCAGAAGCCTAAGAATAGGATGAGGGATAGGAGAAAAAGTGCGATCGCCTTCGTGTTCTCATTCAGCAAAGGCGGCTTTTCCTCCTGCGTGCCGACGCTACTCATACTTGATTTACTGACTACCATCGACCTCAAACCTCAAGCGCTATACACCATACTTATCAATCTGTTCTTGGACATAGGCCCCTGGATTTTGTGGGTCGAACGTGTCGAACTCCAGCGTTTCTTCCCGATAAATATCTGAAGGTGGATTGAGGCCCACTTCTTCAGCAAGCTCTCTGGCTAGGTCAGTCAAGAAAATGTCCTTACCTACCGTGTCGTAGCTCTCATCGGTAATCTCTTCAGCGGCTTTGCCATCGCCCTGCAAGTCCCAACGCACCAGCTGCGAAGAAATCCAGTTAGCAAAGCTCTGCCAAGGATAGGGGTCAAAGTCGATTCGGTCGGGCACGTTCAAGGTGTTGCCTTGACCGTCATCAAAGTTACCCGTGAGAACGGCTTCAACAACCTCAACTGGCTGATTGAGGAATGCTCTTTCAGAGATCGCCTCGGCGATTTCTGCGCGATTAGCTGGGTCACTGGCATAGCCCGCCGCTTCAACAATGGATTTGTTTAGGGCTCTAAAGGTATTTGGATTGGCGTCAATCCACTGGTCGCTGGCGGCAAATGCGCAGCAGGGATGACCTGGCCATAGGTCCTTAGTCAGCTTGAAGATAAATCCAGCTTCTTCGTACACGGCCCGCTGGTTGAACGGGTCGGGCATGAGGTAGGCGTCAATATCTCCAGCGACGAGTTGAGCGATACTGTCTGGGGGTGGAACAGGGCGGATTTTAACGTCTACATCTGGATCGATGCCGCCGGTTGCCAAGTAGTAACGCAGCAACAGATTGTGCATGGAGTAGGGGAATGGCACGCCGATGGTGAAGCCCTTGAAGTCGGCGGGGCCGTTGATCTGTCCGAGGTACTTGTTGGCGACGGTGATGGCCTGACCGTTGATATTCTCTACGCTGGCGAGCTTGACACCAAAGGAAGCTGAGCCTAGACCTAGGGTCATGGCAATCGGCATGGGGGCCAACATGTGGTAAGCGTCGAGTTCTCCGGCGATCGCACTATCTCTCACCGCGCCCCAGCTTGGCATTTTCACCACTTCCGCGTTGAAGCCATACTTCTTATAGAAGCCTAATGGCTCCGACATAATGATGGGCGACGCGCAGGTGATAGGAATAAACCCAATCTTTAAATCTGTTTTTTCTAAGCCAGAAACATCGACTGGCGCACCCGCATCTTCTGTGGCGGCAGGGTCGTCTTTTGGTCCGCAGTTGGTGAGTGTTACCATAGCGGCCCCAATGGCTAGGTTCCGCAAAAACTCTCGGCGGCTAAAGGCGCTGTGGCGTCTGGTGTCTGCAAAAAACGCACCGGCCTGAGGACCAAAGGCAGCGGCAAACGCGTTTTCCAATCCGCCTGCTTCTCTGGCTAGGGCTAGAACCAATTTCTCTCGCTTAGGGTCGCCTTTGCCTGCGGCCTTTAGCATCAACGCCTTTCTGAGTTCGTAGGCATTAACCTTGTCACCCGCAAGCATCTGCTGGTCTTTATAAAGGCCCATGCGTACCAGATCACCGACCATGTCTTCTGGTTCCTGGGGCATCGTCTGAAGAAATTCCCAGTGGTCGCGGCTGAGGTGAGCGCCGCCACAAATGATGCAGGCCATCTCGAAATCGGAGAGGTTACCTCGATCACTCGTTAGGTTGTTCCAATTTGAACTACCCGGAGAACCACCCGGTTGAGCTGTTGACGATGTTGAAGCCATGTGTTGCTTACCTAAAGCTTATGGAAAAATGCGTATCGGAAGGCAATTTTTATTAATGTACCAGGCGAGAGAAGGATTAAATTGGACTATCTTTCGAGAAACTAGGACTTTTTATCAGAACTCTCCTACTCATGGCTTTGTTTTGTTGTCGTTGTTACCGTTTTTGTTGTTTTTGCCCAGGCTAGATTTGCCACGCCACTTTTTGGGCGTCATGCCATGCAGCTGCCTGAACTGTCGGGTAAAGTATCCAGCGTCTGCATAGCCTGAGGTTTCAGCGATTTTCTTGATAGACTGAGCCGTTTCTTTTAGGAGATGCCTAGCCTGCATCATGCGCCGCTCGATAATCCAACTTTTAATGGTTCGCCCTGTGTAGCTCTGAGAAAGATTGGTTAAGTAGGCAGGAGAATAGCCTGCTGCTTTGGCAACATCGCTGAGATGAATGGGCTGCTGGTAGTAATCTTCGATGAATTTGAAGACTGTTTCTAGCTTGGGGCAGTCGGGGAAAATTGTGGAGACTTTTGGATCGGCTGGTGGTTGTGCAGACTTGGCCAAAACTGATTGGGCAAGGTCTGATCGAGCAAGACCTGATTGAGCGTAGTCATGCTTGAGCGCATCCTGACGGGTGAAACGAGCAGTGATCGCATCTAAAAACTGTTCTACCGTACAGGGTTTGGTCAAATAGTCGTCGGCACCGAGTACCATACCTGCTCGTAATTCCTGCATGGTTGCTTTGGCGGTTAAAAAGATGAAGGGAATGGCACGGGTTGCGGGCTGCGATCGCAGGGCTGCAAGGACACCATAGCCATCTATATCTGGCATCATAATGTCGCAGACGACCAAATCAGGACGGTGCTGCCTAGCCATTGAGATACCGGCTGTCCCATTTTGAGCGCCAATTGCATCAAAACTTTCAAATGCTAAACAGCTTAAAAAGATGTTTCTCGTTTCGGTTTCATCTTCGATGACGAGAATCTTTTTCGGCATAAGTTCCAAAGAGTTTCCACTTTCCTATCTTTTGGGCCTTTCGTTTATGATTGATATGACTTCCCTAACTTCATACTTAAGCGTTCGAGAATAGTCTGTGGTGTAATTCACTACAGTCTCTGCCTATTATTTGATCGCATTCACAAAACGACACGTATGGAATCTCACGAAATAGCGAACGAGACCAGTCGCTTAGTTCCTGATCATCTATCGCTGGAAACGCTACGTCGCCAGCATCAGCTTATTCTCAACGCGATGGGCGAAGGCGTGTATGGGTTGGACTTGCAGGGCAACGTTACCTTTGTGAACCCAGCAGCGGCTAGCATGATCAATTGGGAAATGGCAGATCTTATTGGCCAGTCAATGCATCAGGTGCTGCACCATTCTCACCCAGATGGCAGCCATTACCCCAGAGAATGCTGTCCCATTTATGCCGCTTTTCGAGATGGCAGCACTCGCCGCATTACCGATGAGGTGTTTTGGCGAAAAGACGGCACTAGCTTCCCGGTTGAATACATTAGTACGCCGATGCAAGACGAGCAGGGCCGGATAATTGGAGCAGTGATTACTTTTCGGGACATTACTCAGCAAAAGTGGGCAGAGGCTGTCTTGCAGCAGGCAAATGAAGATTTGGAAACAAAAGTAAGAGAGCGTGCGGCAGCGCTATATGAGGCTAACGAGCGCCTCCGAGAACTCAGTGCGCTCAAGTCTCGCTTTGTGGCGATGGTTTGTCACGAATTCCGCAATCCGCTGAATAACATTGCGCTTTCGGTGTCTGCGTTGGGCCGCTACGACGAAAAGCTTTCAGTGGCGCAAAAAAACCAGTATTTGCAGAGCGTTGCGGCCAATGTGGAGCGCATGACGCAAATGATTGATGATATTTTGGTGCTTGGCAAGCTAGAAGCAAAGCGGCTTTATTTAGAACCAGAGCCAGTTGATTTGGTCGAGTTTTGTCAGAACCTTTTAACCGAGTTGCAACCACAGCCCCAGCCTCAACACCAGCCTCAACATAGGGCTTTGAGGTTTGTGGGGCGTCACAAGTCGCTAACCGCAGAACTTGATCAAACCTTGCTGCGCTCTATTTTGATCAACATTTTATCGAATGCCATTCGCTACTCTCCGGCTGATAGTGATATTCAGCTTTCTCTCTCTCGGCGCAAGCAGCGGGTTATTTTTCAAGTGACCGATCAAGGCGTTGGTATCTTGCCAGAGGATCGGCCTCATTTGTTTGAGCCCTTTCACCGGGGAAAAAATGTGAGCAACATTCCAGGGACAGGGCTGGGGCTGAGTATTGTCAAACAGTTTGTAGAATTGCAGCGAGGGGAGATTCAAGTTGAGAGCGAGCTAGGCGTTGGTACCGTCTTTAGAGTGATACTGCCGCGATCGCCTTTGGCCTGATTCTATTCTTGGAAAAGTCCTATTTAGTTCAAAAGATCGTCCTACATGGGATGAAGCTGTAGCCGGTATAAGTGAATAAAGGCTAAATCAAACCTAGGTTAGCTAAAGTATTGTCTTCGAGATCTTTTTTTATGGCTCCTCCAAAACTGGTTCCTCCTTTTACTGCCGAAACGGCTGCGCAAAAAGTACGCATGGCTGAAAATGCTTGGAATAGTCGAGATGCGGAGCGCGTTTCCATGGCTTATTCTGTGGATAGCCACTGGCGCAACCGAGCTGAGGTGTTTCAAGGGCGCGACAATATTCGTGAGTTTTTAACTCGAAAATGGAACAAGGAGCTGGACTATCGGCTGACCAAAGAGATGTGGGCTTTTGGTGAGAATCGGATTGCTGTGCGCTTTCAGTATGAGTGGCGTGATGACGCTGGCCAGTGGTATCGGGCCTATGGTAATGAGAACTGGGAGTTTGATGAAGAAGGACTGATGCGGCGGCGCGAGGCCAGTATTAACGATATGCCGATTAAAGAGGAAGATCGTCGGTTTCATTGGCCTGTGCCGGGTCCTCGCCCGGACGATCATCCGGGACTCATTAATTCACCAGTTTGAGGGTCGGATCAGTTTGAGACTTGGATTAGCTATTCCAGGTTACAGGTAGAAGACTTTGTGAAAGTAGTCGAGTGTCTGTGTGCACTATGACTATGCACAGCAACTCGATTTTAACTTTGAAACCCAGTTCCTCTATTTGAAGGTGACCATATAATTAGCTCACCCTGACTGCCGCCAGCGGCTAGGTAGCGGCCCTGGGGATGCCAGGCGATCGCACTAAACCCGTCTTTTACCCCCCGC
>ERZ1740070.1417-NODE-1417-length-15079-cov-9.224507_pt1 | contig 15079 bp, 22 predicted proteins | sample MGYA00581734_ERZ1740070 | MGnify/ENA primary metagenome ERZ1740070 (study PRJEB43018, sample SAMN04849744) | marine metagenome | isolation source: floating plastic debris | place: Pacific Ocean | collected 2008-09-01 | study: EMG produced TPA metagenomics...
TGTTTTGCCGCTGCCCTGCGGTCCACAGATGAGGACTGATGGGTAATTACGGAATAGTGCCCACCACTGGGATTGGGGCGTTGGGCCATCTTCCAAAAGGGGCGGATCGGCGGGGGCCAATTGGGCATTCACCGTGTCCCACATCCCAGATACGGCGGCGGTGCCTAGCTCCGCTGTGGTTTGCAAAAACTGGCCGTAGGCGGCTAGTTCGTGTTGGGCATAGACCCCACCAAGGGGCGCGTAGCGCTCGTATTGGCGGCGTTGTCCCCAGGCAGCTCCCAAGAAAATAGCAGCCGCGCCGGTGGCGATCGCCTTACCTATGCGCCCCATTGGCGGCGGCGTGCCCACCAAGAACAGCAGCACCGACAATCCCAATAGGCATCGGCTCTGTAGCAGGAAACGGGCGCTAACCTCACGCGGGTTCATAACACTATCCCCCCGGCTAATCCAAGGGCGATCGCCAACGCATCTAACAGCCATTCCGATAGCCGGAATTTCAGCAACATCGCCATTCCCACGCCCACCAACAGCACCGCAAAAACGGCACTAAACCATAGCCCTAAATCGAAGCTGTGGTGTAGGAGAAAGCTGATTAGCTGAGTGACGATGCTGGTGCCTATGGCGATCGCCCCAGCGCGGTAAAGGTGTAACTCAAGATTCATAATCAAAACCCCAGCGGACACTGGGGCGGTAGACGGTGGGGAGCTGCTAAGCCTGCGATCGCCGGAGCATATACCCCACTGCGTTACCAGCGGATAAGGCAACGGTGCTAGGCACAATCTGATCAGCGGGTACGTGCCCGGTGGCCGCGGCCACTACCAGTGCAGCGGGGGCTCCAATAGCCAGGGCGGCGTGTTGGTTGGCGATCGCCTGGGACCGTTGCTTTTTCGTAGGAGCGGGCGATCGCTTAGATTTGGCGGTGGTATTTCGCTTTGAGGTGCGGGGCTTGGGATTCTGAGCCTTAGATTTAATTGCCATTAGTGCCCCGCCGTTTTGCAAAAATTCTCAATTTTCTCCCCAGTGGCAGCGGCTTGGGATTCCAAGATGGCGACCTTAGCGGCGCTACCTGATTCCCCAGCGCCTACACCAGCGCGATAAGCAGTGAGCCCAAGGGTGGCCGCTCCCAGGGAAAGCAGCAGGGCATAGGCGATCGCTATCTTTGGGGCATCCTTGGGAGCTGGCGTAGGGGAGGCGGCGGGCGGTGGGGAGGGTTGGCGATAGATGGGAATCGGCTGCCACGCCACGCTGTCAGGAATGGGCGGGGCTTCCGGGTGCCGGGTTTGATTGGGGGTCATGGCTCAAAATCGTTAATTGCACAGCAGGATTCGTGATGGAGTTGGCGCAAGTCTTGAACGTTTTTTGCGATCGCCGCTGGCAGTACCAAAGCGCTGAATAAGCCTTCGGGAAAGGGGGAAATTTCCCCTGCAATTTCCAAGGCACGGGGGGCGCTTAGTCCAGCTCTGGATAAGGCGATCGCATGGGTCAGGTGCGCTAAAACTTGGCAGGCTTCGGCGGTATCCAGAAGCCGAAATTCATACAAAAAATCTTCGAGTCGGCTCATGGGAAAAGGGATGGTGAAATTGCCCCTAGCTTGCCAGGGGCGGGGTACTGGGGCTTAGCCCAGCTCTTTTTTCAATTCGGCGATCGCCTCAACAGCGCTGTCGGTTTCCTGCGAAACGGCGGGCACATCGCGATCGCTTAGGTTGCTTAGCCCACGGTCGGCTGCGTCCTTGGCGGCGGAATCGTACCCAGCGGCTCGGTATTGTTGGGCGCGCTTCAATTGGTTTTGTGCGTAAGTTTTTGCCATGGGAAAATACTTGGTGAATTTGGATTGATAGATTCGGATTCAAAGCCTGGGCTGAAAGGTAAGAGAGTTAGCCCAGGCTCCTAATCAGTTGCCGCCTGCCTGAACCCCGGTATTTGGGGGTGTAAGGGAGGCGATAGCGGCGGCGGGGCGTTACCATCCCCAGCGGTGGGAGATTGTGGTGGTATGCCATGTCGGTGGATTGGGGCGATCGCAATACCAGGCTCTGAATGCCAGCGGTTGCCAGGGCGATCAAAGCGGATGCGATAAGGGTTTGGGTTATAGGGCGCATAGATTCCTACAAAAAAGGGTTGAACTGCCTGCAATTGGAGGCGTTAATCAAAAATTGAATCGAGGGCAGCGGCGGCGTCGAAAGGCTCCGTGGGGTCAGGGGCGATCGCTGGGGAGCTGGGCGTCGTTGGAGCACCGTTAGGCCAGCTCTCCGCTTGGGTACGAATCAGCCCCTCGACGACGTTTCGAGGATTTATCCCTAAGCGCAGCGCAACAGCAATCACTTTTTCCCAGCAATCAGGGGCAAGCTTCATGGCTTTGTTGGCGGGCATCGTGAGGGTGCGGGGCATTACCGGTCACCTCCCAAGCTTTGAGCCTGTACCCATTGCCAATTGCCGATGCAATTAGCGCGGTGCGGGGCGTCGGGAATCACGAACCGGGGCTTACCCGCTACCAGGTCGGACACCAAGTTCGCACCGCCGCCGGTGACCAGAATGCGATCCACCATGCCCATCTGGGCTTGAAATTCGGCGGTGGTAGAAGTGATGAAAGATTTAAACCAGCGATCGCGAATCGGTCGCCACCAACCACCCCAGCTAATCCCGGTGGATTCGTAGCTGTGGGAGCCATCCTGCAAGCCTTCAAGAATGGCAGAAACTTTGGGGTGAGTGATGCCGTGGGCTCGCAAGGGCTGGGATAGCTTTGAGTTTTGGGCGATTAAATACGCCAGACGCAGGACGCCGCTTTTATCGCTGGTGAGCGATCGCACGGTGATTCCGTTGGTGTCGATAAGCCGCGCCAAAACGGTGCCACAGCCCAGGTCTAATCCCAAGGTGAGCCCGCTACCCAAGCGCCCCTGGTTACGGCACAGGGCCCAGCTCCCAAACAATTCGTCCAGTACGGTGACGCTACGAATATCGATGTTGTAGGTAACGCCGTTGCGCCGGAAGGTGAACGGTCCGGTTAGATCAGCTTTGATTTGCTCACGCACCAAGTCGTGAGAGTGGTGGCACAGCACCAGGTCCGCTTGATTGGTTTTGGATTTTGTGGGTAGCCCAGCCGCTACGAACAGGCGAATCAGCTCGGTTTTGTTACCGGTGGCAGCGACTTGGCAAGTGTCGTAGTAACTCGCTTGCTGACCGACGTGGTACCGGGCACCGTCTACCTCGACGACGGGGGAATTTTTTACCGCCTGGATGGTTGGCGCACCGTCGGGAATGGGAGCATATAGCGCCCGGATTAAGCCGTAGGAGCGCCCATCGTAGATCTTGACGGCGGCGTTACCGGCGTCGATAGATACCAGCGGCACCAAGGGCGCGGGGGCTGAAAATTGCGCAGGCGGCGGCGCGGGGGCGATGGTTGCCCCCCTTTGAGATTGGGTCATTGGGGTTACTTGAAAGCTTTAAAAATTACGACGATTGATAGGTGCGCTCTAGCAAGTCGCGGCTACAGGGTGCCAAGTCAAGCGGCAGTAGATATTGCAGGTCAGGGTGGACGTACCACACGACATGACGGGTATGGAAAGTTAGAGCGATCGCCTCAACACCTTCGGGAAATTCCCATAGGCGATCTCGATGAAATCGACGAACAAAGTCAGGATAGGCAAGCGTCTGGATCTGACTTGGGATGTCTGTGGGGACATCGCTCAAAGGCACAAGAAAGCCTTGCACATCACCAAAGTTTGTAATCGCAATGCGAGTTTTTCCCGTTTGAATGAGCCTTCTCAATTTTGGAAGGTATGAGGATATTTCTTGAATTGGTAACTGGATAAATCTAGCCATTGGTCATTTGAAATACTTGAAAGCTTTAATTGCGCGGGGGACTTGCTGAAACAGCCGGTGATGCTTCTATCGCAGGGACCGGTATCCGTTCGTTTGCAGTCAATCCGCTTCAAATTCCTTCACATTTAGCCAGCGGGCAAGGAGAAAACGCTGGAACAGCAGGCGGCGCAACGGTTTCGCGGGCGTGTGGGTCTTGTTCAGGGACGCCTAGCGCGTGGGGTGCGTTTGTTTGCTGTTGAGACAATAATATCATTATCGTCTGCAATTATCAATGATAATCGTATTATCGTCTACAATAAGAATCAAGGGATCAGCGATAGTTAGACGAATGAGATAATTTAATCAGCAATAATCTCATTGGCACTATGGCTAAGCCTGATACTCGAATTACGGTAACCCTAAGCCCCTTTGCCCACAGCCGAATCACGCGATTAGCTGACGCAATGCAATCCACGCCAGCAACTCAGGCGGGACGCCCTATCGAAGATTGGGTGATTTCTGCGGACTTTGAGAAGCTGCTGGAAGAGGCGACTAAGGACGATGCACAGCGGAAAAAGGAGTAAGCCATGGCAGAGCCCAAACGGGGCACCGACGATAAACCGCAAGAAAATTTCCATGCCGCTGTTTCTAGGAAAGATTGCAGACGCATGGGCAAGCGCAACAACTGGGATTTAAAGCGTACCGAGTCCAGCGGAGACCCCATTCTTAAAGTCTGGTGCGTTTTCAAGGGGCCACAAACAACCTTTGAGGATCAAACTTATGACAACTAATAAGGCAACTCTTGTTATTTATCTCTCGCCAGAAGACGAAGATGAAATGCTCATTACCTCCGAGCACGATCCAAGGGGTCGCTACACTCGCATCCTTTTAGAGTCCTATTACTGGAGTGACAGTCGTACTGTCGATGTGGGAGAGCGTTTAACCAAGCACGAAAAAGTAGGGGACTGGCAGTGCAAAGTTATTCCTGATGAGTGGGTCGTTGTGGAAGTCGAACGCTTTGATCCTTCTGAACGTTCCAGAGAATTTACTGACGTAGTGCTGGCATATTGCGAACGGCAACCGCTTTCACCCCAGGAAGTGGAGGAACGTAGCTACGTTGTTGAGGTGAAACGCCCCGCCTTGGTTTAGGCGATCGCCCACCCCAGATTTTCGCCAATTGGCGACGGAGAAAAGCGTGAAATTTAAAATCTTTCCATCCGCTTTGTACAAGGGGCTGGATTTATCCAAACGATGCAAAGGGAAAGTCTCTCTGGACAGCGCCGAAACCTTGGTTGTTGCCTCCGTCAAGGAGGGCTGCATTTTCGTGGCTAACGGCAACAGCGATATGGATGTGCAGGTGCGAATCAAGTGCGACGTTGTTGAGGATGGCTCAATCATTGTTCCCACGGCTCCCCTTTGGCGACTGCTACCGAAAATGCTTAAGGAGCTGGTGACGATTGAACGTGTTGCCCCGCCTGACGAATCGCCGCGCCTGTTAATTGAAGCCACATCATCCAATTGGGTTATTTATGGTTCTGATGAGGGGAAATTGAGCCTGGCTTCTTATTGCGCGATCACCGGGTGAAATAGAAAACACCCTTTTCTTGACCACCTAAGTTCGGATCCAATCTTTATCGTGGAAATAGACACTTAAAGATTTTCGTTTGGTATTTTTTTACGAAAATTCTCTAGACTGAACTACTTATTCTCAATAGCAGTGAGATCAGATGAGATCAGCGCGGATCAAGTCAGCTTATTGACAAAACCTTTGGTTTTTCGGGAAAAGAAGATCTGTTCTCATAGATTTCAGGTCAATTCGTCCCCATAAAACGAAGTACAATTAACAGCAAAACTAAAAATAAAAAGCGAACGTCCCCCGCAAAAGGTACGTTCGCCAGTTACATATAAAAATCTATGCTTAGATTATTGCACGAAAACAAAGCCCTGACACCTTTGGCATTACTCGCTAACGGTGTTGGGGTTTTGTTTTGCGATAATTCTAATAGAAACTCCGCCGCTAAAATTGCTAGCCAAGTCTAATGCAATCCAAGTACCCTAAAAACACAAAGACCCCAGAAACACCGCATAAGCGAATCTAGGGTCTGTGCAGAGCAAATAGCTCTCAATTAATTCGGAGTCCGTGTCTCGCGACCAAACTTGCCACGGCCCCTCAACTCCCAACCGCCCTAGAAAGCTGTTTTTATCAGCCTTGCGGGGTTTTGGTTGGCTATCCACTAGCCACCTGAAGGTGCAGGCAACCAACGTGAAACACTCTTAGCCACCTGAAGGTGCAGGCAACCAACGTGAAACACTCTAATAGTAATGCCAATCCTTGTGTAACGTCTCAGCAACTTTTTGAAGGGATACAGGGGACACAGAAAATTGAGGGGGATGTAGCCCACGCGCCGGGACACCAAAACATTGAGTCTTTCTACCCCTATTCTAGCTCACCCCCACAGAGTTTTAGTAAAACGTACCAAAACCTAAATTCATCTATTGACCAGGGCTTTGGCGTTTGTCAGAGCATTGAATCAGAACCTGAAATCTGGGCAAGCTTAATTGCTGAACACTGCAATCGCAGGGATAAACACCGGCTGCGAGAATGCCTAGATGGACTGCGATGTGACGAAACCCTAACCCAGGGCGATCGCCGGGAAATATGGCAGGGGCTAAGCGCTGAACAGCGGGTGATGTGTAAAGCGATCGCGGGGGGTGAGGCTAATGGCTAAATTCCCTTATCACCAGTTCAGCAGCGCCGCCGAATTTAAGAATGAATGCCTAAAGGGGAGCGCGATCGCCCCTGAATTTTGGGAGCTGGCGATTAATGTCATTGGAGAGCAAGAAATTAATCCGCTCTCCCACGAAATTGAGGCGCTACCCATTCACGATGCCCTGGGCTGGGACTACCCCCGGTTTGTTCAAGAAATTGAGAAGTCTTTAATTGCTGGTGCATTTTTGCAGGCGACAGGTGAGCCATGGCAACTGAAGCTATCGCGGGCGCGGTTCGATAAGAAAAAAGCCAAGCCCGTTAAGTACGAAACTCCCAAAGGAGCTGGCAGTAGAGCCTACCTGCCATCAGTGCCCGAATCCATACAACGGCGCATCCTTAACCAGCACGCCCTCACCGGGGTTCAACCCGTAGCACCGGCGCACTGGTGGCACCTGGTAGAACAGTGCCGCGACCTACCCATCGTTATTGGTGAGGGTGCCAAGAAAGGACTGTGTGGGCTCTCCCATGGCTATGCGGTGATCGCCCTCACCGGCTGTCACGGCGGGTACACTACCACCGACGGCAAACGCAGTCTGAACCCAGACCTAGAGCGGTTTATGGTGCCAGGGCGGCGAGTGATTATCGCCTTTGACCAGGACGCCAAACGCAAAACCCGGCACACCGTGGGCAGGGCAGTACAAAAGCTCGGAGAACTGCTACAGACGCGCGGCTGTGAAATAGCTGTTGCCACCTGGGACTCCGAAAACGGCAAAGGCATCGACGATTTAGTCGTAGGTTCTGGTGCCCACCTACTCCACCAGGCGATCGCCAGCGCCAAAACCGTAGGGAATCAGGAACGGGATGGCCAGTATGAGGGCGTTCAGTGGCGTATTGCCCACAAGCTAGGGCATTACGCGCCAAACATGGTGCTGAAGAGTCCAGACATGGCGTGGTCTGCCAGTGAAATTTTGGAGTCCATACCCGACACCGGCGTAATCGCCATCACCGGACCAACAGGCACCGGGAAAACCAACCTGGTCAAAGAGCTACTGCGTGACACCCCCACAGTTTTATCGCTGGGACACCGAGAAAGCCTACAGCGGGGCATGGGAGCCCGGCTAGGGCTAACTTACATCTCAGATGCGGATTTAGCAGCAGGACGCTACATCGACGCTCAAGGCGGTCCTACGCATCGCTTAGCCCTATGTTTTGACTCGCTGCTAAAAATCCGAGAATCGGAATTTCCCGCTGGTAGCTTCGACCTATTTCTAGATGAGGCTGATCAAGGGCTAAAACACCTACTCTTAGGCGGCACCTGTGGGAAAGAAGGGAAACGTCCCGCCCTACAGGCAAAAGCAAAATGGGGCGTCCAAAATGCCCGCCGTATCTTTATCGCCAGCGCCGGGCTATCAGAAGCGGAAATTGACCTGCCTTGTACCTTGCGCGGGGAAACGCCGTACGTCATTCAAAACCAGCACCAGTCCCAGGGCTACCCCTGCACTCTCTACACCGACAATCCCGACGGGGGCGATCGCAGATTGGCGCGAGGTCAGGTTTTTGCCCAGCTACAGCAGGCTTTAGCCGAAGGGCAGCGGGCTATCGTCCACACAGACACAAAAGCCAGCGCCTACCTGGTAGAAGCCTTAGCAATGGAGTGTGGGGTATTGCCTGACCAGGTGCTGCGCTACGACGGCGACACCAGCTCAGAACCCCTACAGCGGGAATTTGCTGACAACCCAAACCAGTTCTTAACCGACCACCCTATCCAGTTAGTGGTGGCGTCTCCATCCCTTACTAGCGGCGTCTCCATCACCGGCGACTTTTTCGACGTGGTGTTTGGCATTTTTGAGGGACAGACGATCGCCCCCGACGACGCCATGCAGATGTTGCACCGGTACCGCCCCCTGGTGCCGCGTATCGTCTTTGCGGCGGCAAAAGGAAAACCGGGGCGGCTGTCACCCCTTAATCACCTGGATTACCAAACCAAGGCAGTACACCGGGCGGCGCTCATTCAACACGTACTTGATAACGACCTAAGCAGCCAGCTCGACACCACCTCACCCTTTGCCCAGTACGTTGCTCGCGTCGAGACCAACCACCATTGGGAAATGATGGATTTCGCCCTCTACCTACGGGGTCACCTAGAAAGCAATAATCACCTAGTGACCTATGGGGAGCTGCCCACAGAACGGGACGTCAGTGGCATCCTGGGGCAACTTAAAGAGCTACGAAAAATCGTTAAGGATGAACGACACTACGCCAAAGCGATTGCCGCTGCAATCTCCGAACAGGAGGCGGAAAAGCTACGGCAAAAACGAGCTTTAACCCTCAAAGAACGTCGGGAGCTGGATAAGTTCGATATTGAGCAGTTCTATGAAGAACCCGCCACCTTCGAGCTGGTGCAGTGGGACGCCGATGGCAAAACCCGCCGGGGGCTACAGCAATTGCTGGGTATTTGCCTACCCGGCGTAGCCCTGGACCGTGACCGGCGATCGCTCGACCGGCTTACGCGCTGGCAACGACCAATTGCGCTACACGACCTACCAGAGCGAGAGCTGTACCGGGAAACCTTAGAACGCACTGGCATCCTCAAAGCGGTAGACAAGGTAGTCAAAGGCGCGGTGTGGAACGATTCCACCCCCTGGGTAATTGCCCTAAAGCAGCGGTGCCTACAGTACGTCAGCGAACTCAAGCTAGCCCTCAACCTTACGGTGACCGAGAAACAGACCCCCTGCCAGTTTTTTGGGATGATTCTCGAAAGCCTTAGCGGCGGTACATTTAAAACTAAGTCTTGTCGCAAGGGAGGCAAGGGAGACACCCGCCAACGCGATTATTGGCTCACCCCTGAATCATTAGGGAAAGTACGTTTTTACCTATCTAAATTAGCTAGCAAAACCTTAAAAAACAGCACTTTTCCTCTATGTCCACACCTCTTAAGCTACTCGTTATTAGAGGGTGTGGACTTACCCACAATTGCAGGCTTGGAAATCGTAGAACCAGCACCGGCGGCGGCTCCATCACCACCGATTTCGAGAGGGAGTCCCCCTGAGACCTCCGATCTAAACCCTGCGATCGCCTAAATCACCCTCAAAAGCACACCACAATCCTCCGATTTTTAGCCAATTGGCGAAAATCGATCCCAGGTGATCCCAGGTGATCTGCGGTGATCCGCTTTTTCAGTGGACAGGAATATAGCCCTACGCCAGCAATACCGAGGCGATCGCATCACCAGGGAAATATATACCCCCCAGGGGGATATGGAGGTGGGGAAGTAAGGGGATAGAGCAGGGGACCAGGTGAGAGAACACCGCTGGGTCAGGCGCTTCCCCGTTCGTTACGCCATAGCCTATGGGGGGTAGCCTAGGGTCAGAGTTGAGCCAGCGCCGTGGTCATGAGCATCAAGACTCTTTCAAGTTGGCTCACCCGGCTTTCCAGGCGGGCAACTTTAGCGGGGACACTTTCCCCCGTTTCGGTGTCTCCCAGCTCACGGGCGATCGCCGCTCGGAGAAACCCCGCGCGATCTTGCCCCCGTGACTGGGCCAACTCATCCACCTCATGGGCCACTGCCTCATCGACCCGACAGGCAATCGGAATTTTCGTCATTTTCCGTTAACGCTGTTAACGCCCTTTCTGTAACGCTTTTCTATGTCAATTATGGCAGTCCGTTTTCAATAAGTTCTCTGAGAGACACTTGTGAAACCGTCCAAACCATCAAAACCCTTGTGAATACTGCATAGCGTTCTTTATGTTGATAAATAACGCTATGATGTTTGTGGGTTAGGGGCGCGATAAATGGCCCCTGCGATCGCCACAGAGAGGATGGATATGAATGAGATTTGCGATGCGTGGATTGCTCGGGCCAGAAGTGAAGCTACCAAGAATAATTACATGTCTAGCTTGCGTCGGTGGCACCAGGCTTTTTTTGAGTCTCCTGATGGCAATAGGGTGTCTGAAGCTGAGCTAATTCGTTTTGGCGATTCCATGTCAGCGATGGCTAAGTCATCGAGAGAACAGCACTTGCGCAATATCAAAGCGCTTTTCCGGTGGGGGCATGAGTTTGGGCATTGGCAAGTGAGCCCAGCGGTTTTGAGGTTTCGGTTATCGGCACCGCCACCGGCGGCGGCTACTCGCTATCTTTCACCGGCGCATGTGGAGGCAATTATCAACGCTGCCCACTGCGATCGAGATCGCCTAATGATGTTGATGCTGTGGCGGCTGGGGATTCGTAGTGGTGAATTGCGGGGGCTTACCTGGGATTCCCTGCATTACGACCGGTTAACGGTAACGGGCAAGGGGGATAAGACGCGATCGCTCAAGGTGCCGTCGGATTTGTTGGAGCAATTGAAGCTGTGGCAAATGGCTACCAGTGGCGCTGGGTTGATGTTTCGCAGCCATCGCAGCGGGTCTAAGCTTTCTGCTCAGGCGGTGAATGAGGCGATCGCCAGAGCGGCAACGGTGGCTAGGAAGAACGATGCAACGATTCCGAGTGGGGTTACTGCCCATTGGTTTAGGCATTCGTTAGCCACGGCGGCGCTGAATAATGGTGCGCCGGTGCATCAGGTGCAAACTTATTTGGGGCACGCCAATCCAGCTACGACGTTGGGCGTTTATGCCCATGCGGATCGGGATGTGGCGATCGCTGATTTTGTGTAGGAGCGCAGTTCTAGCCGCTTTGACTTTTTGCCTGCATACGCTGGAACTCGGCTAAGCCATTCGCCATATCAGACGGGAAAATCGGGCCGGGCTGCCTGCCCCGCCTGGGCTATCGAGAAGTTTCCTGAAGCCCTGCCAGCGCCTGATCGGTGCGCCCCATCGCTTCATGCAATTGCCCAAACAGCGATCGCAGTTCTGCCAGGAATGCGAAACCGATGGCAATGCGACGGGGTAGGACCGGCAACACCCGGCGGTGGAACCAGGCGATCGCGGTCTCGGACCAGGTGGTGACCACGGGGGCGGGAGACGGCAGGGCGGCAACGGTAGCGGCGGGGGGCTCCACCAAGCTGGTTTCGATGCGCTCTAGCTCAGCGATTAGGGCTGCTTTTTTGGAGTTGAGTGCGATGGTTTTAATTCCGGCGGCGCGGTGTGCTTTTAGAGCTTGCTGTAGTTCGCGATAAGAAAGACTGGAAAACATTGTGGCTACCTGTAGTGAATCGAGGCGGTGTAGTGGTTGCCTCGTTTGGTATGAATACACTATAACATAGAGTTAGTGACCATGCAATAGTTTTGCGGGGATTTATTTTTTCATGGGAGCTGGTAGTTTCTCCAGCCCCCGCCCCGCTTGGGTTATCCAATTCTTTGCGCCGCGCCGGTGGCCATAATTACCGCCTGAAGTAGCAGGTCACGTTCCCCCAGGGCTTCAAGCGCTTGAATAGCTTCGGTCAGGGCATCCACCTGGGCGTCCACTTCGGGCGATCGCTGTACCACCAGGCGAGTGGTGGACTGATGGGCGGCTAGGGCGGCGAGGCGGTCAGTATGCTGGGCTGCGGTGTTGTAGCTCATGTTTTTTCTCTGTAGAGTTCAGGGCGGTGAAGTGTTTGCCCTTTCGATGAATCTACTATAACATAGATTTAGTGACTGTGCAACAAAAATGGCAAAATTAAATCGAGTTCAGCAACTGGCGATAGAATTTCCCGACCGTTGGAAGCGCGATAACGATGGCAGTATTATTTGTGAATATTGCGATTCCTCTAACCTAAAATCCGATGGGAGGGATACTAGCGTAAGCCCCCCTTCGCCCCGTATTCGCTGTAAAGATTGTGGCAAAACTAGCACGGGACAAACGCCGGGACGCCCTAGGGAAGAAAATGTAGGTCCATCTGCTATCAAGATGCGACGGCTAAGGGCACGGCGTAAAGGGCAAACTAATTAGGGGCGGACGCACTAATTCAATTATTATCTTGGCTTTAACGGCTGGGATATTTTTTTGGAGAAAATGAAGCACAGTCACTAACTCTATGCTATTATATATTCATGCACAAAACAAACAACCCCCGCCAGAGTTTGGACGCTGCGGCGGGGGTTGTGAACCCAAATAATTAGGTAATAGCAATGGTCGCACAATTCACTCCTCAGCAGCAAGCCCAGCGCCGCCAAGATGAAGTCCCCACCGGCGTCGTTATCGAGCGCACAGACCGCACCTGGCCCAGCAAATTCAACGAAAACCAGCTCCAAACCGTAATCAAAGTTCGGAGCCATATGGGAGAGCACAAGCTTTGGGACGACGTAACCATCATTGGCGGGCTACAGACTGGCGATGAGGTGCTGTTGGAGCGCAATCGCAACGGAAAATGGCGTGTATGCCGCGACGGCAAGATGCCGATGGTTAACCTTGAGCGCCGCGCCGCACAAGCTCAGCAACCCGCGCCGGTGCAACCCCAACAGCAACGCCCTGGCAACGGCAACGCGATCACTACAGAAATCACCGCCCTGACTGAGCTTTGGGCTAGCTGCTACCAGGCGGCTAAGCGATCGCTGGCAGGCACCGGCGCACCGGCTGAGGCAGTCCAGGCGGCGGCTAGCAGTGCCTATATCCAAATGACTCGCAACCATGGCATTGACCGGCTGTTGGGAGCGGCGGCTGAATCCGCTAAAGCTGATTTGGGTTGGTAGGGAGTCACCCAAGGTATCACCCCGGATAGACTAGGGTGATATCGGTAATCACCCTGGGAGACACCCACTAATGCCAAGCAAGCGTAGAAAGTTTCAAGCCTTCCCTAGTGACCGCGTATGGGTAGCGCTGGAATCTGCACGGGGCAATACTTCTAAGTCCTGGGGTGAGGTGTTGGAAGAGCTGATACTGGGTGATACCCAGGGTGATACCCAGCCCGATATTAGGGGGCAATTAGAGGCAATAGAACGGCGTTTATCGGCACTGGAAAAGGCTAGGGAGTCACCCACTAATCACCCTAGGGTGACACCGGGAGCCACCCAGGTATCACCCGTTAATTCTACTAAGGAGTCACCCGGTGATACCCAGGGAATCACCCAAGCTGAGTTGTGCGATCGCTATGGGTTGGGTGCTGCGAACATTGTTCGTACTGCCAAGGCGGCGGGGCAAACCTCCCAAGAATATTTGGAATCAAAGACCGGTTGGCGACGGCAGGGGCGCAAATGGTACCCCAGTCATGAGTAAAAACATGATTTCGCCAATTGGCGAACAGAAAACCCCCTAAGTTGCTCTGAACCTAGGGGGGTATTGATTGGTAGCTGGTGTAAGTCTTATGGCTTTCGATCTGTGTGGGTCATGTGGTATAGCTCACGTTCGATGCCTCCCAAGCTTTCAAGCCCCGCATCAAATTGTTCTAAAAGCAGTTCCACTAAGACTGAATGCAATACCTCAAGTTTGCCTTGAGATTCTGATTGAAGGAGAGAGCTTTGCAGTATCTCAAGAAGCGATCGCACTGTCCAAAATTGTGCTGAGCATTCCTTTAATTTCTCGTAATTCGGCTGTGTTTGTTGTGTAAGCATGGTCGATTTGGGTAGTTGATTCTTAAAAGGTTTGGGGGGTGATCGCCGTGCTGGGGTAGTTGGCACTGTTGGCGGGGTGTTGGCATTACCGTAGGCACCCTGTAGACGCCGCCATTATTGAGTGTTGGCGTTGTTGGCACCGGTAGACGGGGGATGCCATTTAAGCGCCCCATTGGCTCCGTTTAGGGTGCCAACACCACGGGAAACTAACTTTTCAAGCAGGGCGTTAATCGCTTTGGTAGGCACCCCTTTAAAGGGGCGTTTGAGTTGTTTTAGATCCCGTGCCGCAACCTCATTTTTATCCGCTCCAAATTCTTGGATAGCGATTAGTAAAACCTCATCTTTATCCCTGTCGATAATCACCGGCTCATCCAAATCAAGCAATGAATTAAGCCCAGAGATAAAGGGATTATCGGTAGGTTCTGGGACTGGGGCTATCGCCTCATCCTGCACAGCAGGTAACGCCAACAGCGGTGGGCTCCATTGATCAATCGCTACCGATTCCGCATCTTTCAGTTTCACAGCCGGGCGCTTTAGCTCACCCAAGAATGCAGGGCGCACACCGTTCGGAGCTGATGGGTCTGGGGTTGCCAATAGCTTCAGTTCTAGCAGGGCATCATCCCGCGTTTGGGCCATTCCTTTCTTGCCGCCAACGCACTCGAGCGATCGCCCGTGGGAGACGAATATCACCGCCATGCCCACCTTGCGAATATCGGATAGAGCCACGCCTAGGAATACGGCAGCGGCTTTGCACCGGCTAGCCCAGTGGGTAAATTCTTCGCACACGATGGTGACGGGTGGAAAGCTTGTGGTTCCTTGGGAACGGGCTTCATAGCGCTCCTTAACTGTCTGGGCAAATTCGGAGATCGCCCCGTCTACAGCGTCGTAATCCATCCCAGCTCCCACGATGGCAACGCCAGGATATTCCCAATCGCCTTTACTCCAATGCGGGTCGCAGACGATAACCTGGTGCCCACCTTGCAATCGTTCAATCACCAGGCGGTTTGCCTGAGTTGTTTTGCCGCTGCCCTGCGGTCCCCAGATGAGGACTTATGTGTAATTTCGGAATAGTGCCCACCACTGGTATTGTGGCGTTGGGCCAGCTTC
>ERZ1740070.1418-NODE-1418-length-15069-cov-7.332490_pt1 | contig 15069 bp, 17 predicted proteins | sample MGYA00581734_ERZ1740070 | MGnify/ENA primary metagenome ERZ1740070 (study PRJEB43018, sample SAMN04849744) | marine metagenome | isolation source: floating plastic debris | place: Pacific Ocean | collected 2008-09-01 | study: EMG produced TPA metagenomics...
TTGGCTTGAGCCATTGGCTTGAAAAACTCTCTATTTTTTAAGCCTGAGTAGTTACGAGAAAAGTTTGACTGATGCGGGGTTTGCGATTGATTACCAATGGCAACCGGATGATTACAAATCGCCTATCGGTAATGCGAAAATTGTGTTCATCGTGGCGAAGAAAGCTGAATAGAGTTGAAGGCTGAATCCTTATGAATAAAATCGCTGTATTTGGCAATACGGGTGGCGGTAAATCCACATTAAGCAAACGGCTGGCTGACATGACAGGTCTACCTTGGGTGCCGCTTGATTTATTGCAGTACCGGCCCGGTGGCGACGAAGTCCCCCACGAGGAGTTCAAAGCGGCTCACAATGCTCTATTACAACAGGACCAGTGGATTGTGGATGGCTTTGGCTCAATGGATACCCTATGGCCGCGTTTAGCCGTGGCCGACACCCTGGTCTATCTGGATATGCCCGTGCTGCAACATTACTGGTGGGTGACGAAGCGCTTTCTCCAAGGGGCTTGGGTCACCCCCGCTGGTTGGCCAGAAAATAGTTCGATCTTACAAGGCACGCTGAAAAGCTACTACATCGTCTGGCTGTGCCACACCAAACTGACGCCCAAGTATCGAGACCATGTGGAAACGGCGAAAGCCACAAAGCAAGTTTTTCACTTGCGATCGCGCCAGGACATCGCTCAGTTCTACGAAACCATAGCAGCACGACCGTAGATGTCGCCACTGCTTTCCATCAACTGAATTGAATCCACGAAGCGTATAGCCCTCTGCAACAAGAGGGCCGATTTAGTCATGCCATTAAACACAACAATCCCCACATTAGACTACTGGAGAACAACTCCAAACATCAAAACACTAAGCTCGATCTACGATCTAGCTGCCAATCAATGGCACGACAATTTAGCCCGTCTGGGTCAGCTCCACGATTATCAGCTTCTGTTCAAAAATCAGGCCGTGCGCAATCGCTTGCGTCATCTTGACCAGACGTCGCAAATTCTCGACTGTGGCATAGGAACAGGAGCCTTCAGTCTGGCGCTTTTAGAAAGTATCAATCAGTCAGCCCATGTCTCCGGTATCGATATTTCCTACTCCATGTTGACCCACGCTCAACAGAATCTGGAAAATCACTGCACGTCTCTCGATTTGAGATGGGGAAATATCAGGAGCTTGCCCTTTGTCGATGACTCCTTCAATGCGGTTATATTTGCCCATGTTTTGGAACATATGGCTGAACCCGTGGAAACGTTACGTGAGATGGTTCGAGTCCTAAAACCGGGCGCCCCTCTGATCGGCTCAGTGACTCGCAAAGGACTGGGGCCAGTTCTCATGTCCCTGCGCTGGCAAAATCGAGGATACGCCCCCAATCAGATGGACGCTTTCCTGCAAGCAATAGGACTTGAAGCTGTAAGGTCGTTTGACTATGGCACTGGTTGGTCGAAATGGATGTGTCTAGCCACAATCGGTGTAAAATCGAGATAATTTATTTCCTGGCAGATAGACAACAAACTTTAACCCGAGTTCACATGAAAGTGAAACATATTGCTTAACCATTCCCTCGCAGTGGACTGTTGAAAACGACTGATGACGCGGACTCTTTCTTACTAAAGAGAGAGTCCGCTGCTATTGTTTAGCTAATCTGATCAATCAATCAATCAATCAAGCAGCAAAACCACCTATTTTATCGAAACCCAAATCTCGAAGCCGCCCAGACCTGTTTCAGAGTCAAATGTGTCATCATATTTCTCCAACGTTGGGCCTTCTGCAGCTTCATACCCAGACTGAGGTAAACCATCACACCAAATGGCAGAAATCACCGAGCGGATCTCGGAAATGTGGCCATTGTGGCTAAATACGGCATACTTCTGCTCTGGCAAATTGAGCTGCACTAACCCAAACGGTACATCCTTCTCTGTTTGAACTTCGACCCCACTAAGATAGTCAAACACACCATCTTCCGTGTAGTTGTAGCAGACGCCATAGGCAGCACTGCCCACTTTGTTAGGTAGGTTGTCAAGGTAAGGGACAAATCGCTGCCACTGACTGGGAATCCCAGCGGCTGAGTCTAGGTTGTACCGTTCAACCATGCCAACCAGTCGTTTGTTGGCTAAGGTCTCTACTCGTGGCGCAGTTAGTTTTGGTAAAGGTATTGTTGTCATGGCAATTGGCTCCATTAGTGATAAGTTGTTGAGGTGCCCTTGCGATCGCACCATTTCAGGTGTGAGATGAAACTCTTCTTTAAAGGCACGTGAGAACGCTTCATGGGAACTGTAACCGTGGTCCAGGGCGACTGATAGGATATCCGGTGCTCCATCAGCCAACACTTTGGCCGATTCCGTCAAACGACGACGACGAACGTATTTCATTAACGACATTCCCATAACTTCTGAGAATGCGCGTGTAAGATGAAACTTTGATACGTGGCTAGCTCTTGCCACATCTTCCAGGCCTACGGAATTACGAAAGTGGCTTTCGACATACCAAAGTCCCTTGTGTACTACGTTCATCTAAGCTCCATTTGCGTCTTGTCTAATCGTAATCATGCCTACAAGGTCATACTTGATAGTTCTTGCGATCTCTATGATTTTTGCGATTGCTTATAATTTAATTGAAACTTTTCCAGATGCTTTAGAATCAACACTCCAATTAGGGCACTCACGGCAGCTGTTGCCCATAGTCTACGAGTAGTTTCCTCATTCTGAGCCAATGCCCACCCCATGGATATCATTAAGACATGCACACGTCGATAGGCTTACATTGCCCACACAATGGGTAACTGAAATAGTGCAGCTATCAACACATAGCCAGAAAACAAAATACCTACATTTTCTGGAGCCATACTGGACACCGTGCTGTGGTGAACAAAGTTAGTCAAGTAAAGCGGCATTGTGCTTTCCATCAGATTGATGTAGGTGACAAACAAAACGTTGGCCATGGCCAATACTGAGAAAACAGGATTCAGTAATGCTTTACTCCATGCCATAATTCCTTGAACCTCTTCTGAGAAGGCTTGCTCATTACGATTATCCTTGAACACAAATGCCAGCACACTCAGAAAAATGCAAAAGGTTACACCATCGACGACAAACAGCCGTTGATAAGAATTGCCAGGGGTCCGCAACAATCCCCAAGCACGATCCCTAGACCTGCCCTCAACGAATCAACTAACCCCGAAACAGCAAAGGCTTCGTCTCGCTGATGAGCTTGCGAATTATCAGTAATAGCGGCTCCTGAAGCAGGCCAATAGAGGCTGTCTCCCAAACCCATCAAAACATTGGCCAAATTGAGCCTTTTTAAGTAGGCGTCTTTGAATTCAACTGTGAAGGTGAGCTATTATTTGATTCAAGTCAGATTCTTTTAAGGTTCACACTGCCCACAAATCTGACTCAAGAAGAACTATCGTTGTTTCTCCGCCTATTCTGCCAAAATCTGGTTCCGGCCCCATTGACATCTTAATCAGATATATCCAGGTATCAGCTTCAGAACGATAGCTTTCTACAGTGCCTTCTCCACCGACAAAACGCACTCGTTGATTGTGGTGGAAATTGGGGGCATTTCCTGCAATTACAGTCATCAAAAATCCTCCGGTTTAATGATCGTCTTGGCCGCTGAAAGGCCAATTTATGGTTTATGTTATTGTTTTGCTAACAATCATGAAGTTGAGGAAATAGAAAATGAATATTTGGTTTTTTACATCCTTAGCTGCGTCAAAGAAAAATTCAACGTCAACCAACAACGATAGGTCATAATTATTTGATTTTCGGAATGCGTTGATTGATTAAGCTATAAAACACAATTCAACACAGCAAAGAAGACTTTATGTATACAATAAAGTCTTCTTTGTTATATCCCAGTAATCCTATATAAAGTATTGATTAATATCCCCATGGGTGACGAACTAAAATCACCCACGGAGGTATTAATCAAGGGATGATGGGCTAGGGAGGGATGCCCCAAAGCGTAAAAGGTCTAAGAGCTTTGCCTAGTCCATCTCAAAAACACTTGGTCTACGTTCTATCTATGTCAGCGACGTTGGCTGAACAAACAACCTGTGATGAGCTTTACTGCTGAACATCGTCCAGATTAAACAAGAAAGGTACTTTAGCCTGATCTTTTTCTCCCATAATCAATACTTTAGGCATTTGAGCGCCTCCGTCTTTCCAGGCTTGAATAGCTTCTTTTTGCAACACAAGCTGACCACCTTGAGCTTTCAAGGTATCGGCTAGTAGTCTTTGTGCCTCTGCTTTACCCTTGGCACGGTTGATATCGGCTTGAGCTTCCTGTTCAGCTTCTTGAGCCACATAGATTGCTCTTTTGGCGCTTTGCTCAGCAATTTGTTTTTCTTCTACGGCCTTGGCAAACTCTGGGGAAAAGTCTAAATCAACGACACTCGTATCTAATACGATGATTCCATATTTTTCTAACCGTTCGCTTAGAGCCTCATCAAAATCTTGCTTGAGATCGTTTCTTTTGGTAATTGCTTCTTCTACAGTTCTCCTTGCAGCGGCGATTTTAAAGGATTCCTGGGTTTGAGGCGCAATAATTTTAGAGACAATATTTGCTAAGGTTCCTTGTGTTCGCCGAATCTCAACGACTAAAAACGGATCAAGGCGAAAGTTAATGGCAAAACTGGCCGATAAGTCCTGGAGGTCCTTTGTGGAACTTTGTGCTGGCACCTCAAATTTTTGTACGGTCAGATCGTATATATCTACAACGGAAATTAAAGGTGGTTTAAAGTGAATGCCTTCTAGAAGCACGCCATCCCTGGCTTTACCTAAGATGCTGATCACCCCTGCTTGACCGGGATTAAGAACAGCAAAGCTGTTGAAGGCCAATAAAAGGATTAATCCTACTAAAATGACGGGTGTCAGCAGCTGATTGCTAGGAGAGAGTTGATTTTTCAAGTATTCCTTCTAAGTTGCTAATGAATAACAGGCAAATGATTTTGAACATTTACCTTAAAGCAGACGTTCTCATGGGGACTTTTTAGTTCTACGATATCACCCTAAAGTCTGCATTGCGTAGAGTGGAAGAAACGGTCATTTCTCCTTCATCCAGAATTAAAAACTGTGCTCCTGGAGTTAGAGTATATTTCTGATAATTTCAAAGTATTATTATTCACCTATCAATACAGACAAAACTAGACAGTAATTCCCCATTATTTCAAACACTATTGCTTAAAAATGATTGGCACCGATATGGAGGAGATATACGTTCGTTTCAATAAGATATATATTGAAGTCAGCATATACCTCCTAGAACTGAAAGGTTAAAGCTATGCTTTTGTAACGGGTAATACTCTGTTTATTGCTGTGATGAACACTGTAAATTGTTAACAGCTTATAGTGCTTACTTTTTCCAGGATTTGATCGATTAAGACTGGTACTTTGTTAGCACCTATATAAGGTTAACGAGCTTTCTTGTTTTTCTGATTGGCATACCTCTCTCCGAACGTTTACTCTTCACTTTTTTATTTTGGAGTCAATTTGTTATGTCGATTTATGTAGGAAATTTATCCTATGATGTTGTAGAAGAGGAGTTAACAGCTGTCTTTGCAAAATATGGAACCATTAGAAGTGTCCATATGCCCACCGATCGTGAAACAGGTCGTTTCCGCGGCTTTGGTTTTGTATCAATGGGTGCCGAAGCTGAAGAAAACGCTGCCATCGAGGCCCTGAACGGGACAGAATGGATGGGGCGCGAGTTGAAAGTTAACAAGGCGAACCCTCGTCAAGGACGTGGTGGTGGGCTTTCATCGTAATCGTTTCTTATCTAGCGAAAAGATCATTAGCAATCGCAGTGCCCAATAACACTAGCCCACAGCCCACCATCATTGACGGCGTCACCACCTCATTGAGAACCAGGGCACCCCACAGCATGGCAAAGAGCGGAATCAAGTAGGTGACCGTCAGCGCCTTAGTAGAGCCGACATTTTGAATCAATCGGAAATAGAGAATATAGGCAGCGGCTGTGGATAGAATAGCCAAAGCAAAAACCGACAGAACAACCTGAACAGAGGGAGTCTGTTGAGGAATGGTAAAGGGCAACATCGGAATCATCATCAGGGCCGCACCCAGCTGGCTGCCCGTGGTAACCACAAGAGATGGCACACCTGCGAGATTTTGCTTAATATAGGGTGCAGCAATGGCATACATCAGGGCCGCTGATAATGCCGCTGCGATCGCAGTTAAAAACTCCGGTGTTGTTTCAACCGCCTTCCATCCAACTAAAATAACAACACCAATAAATCCAAGCATAAACCCAGCCAGCCGTGAGGGGGTAATTTTTTCATGAAGCCACACTGACGCCACAACGGTACCAAAAAGAGGCGCTGTGCCATTTAAGGTAGAGGTAAACCCGGCAGGTAGAGATACTGACGCAAATGCCAGCAATAAAAACGGAATGGCCGAATTTAAACACCCCACAATCAGCAGCGGTATGAGCTGACGACGCATCTCGCCCAAATGGCCCAATCGAGCCAGTACCGGCAGTAAGACTAACCCAGCTAGCAGGACTCGAAACTCAATCAGCCAGACGGGTCCCAAAACGGGAGCCGCCATCCGCATAAACAGAAACGACCCGCCCCACAGAGCGGCTAACAATAGCAGTTCAAAAATGTCCGATGGCTTCATAGAGATCTCTCATTTTGACCCTCGCTGAGCCCCGCTTCCCACCCCAAAAGGGCCGCTTTACGATCTAGACCCCAGCGATAGCCGCCAATCTCACCCGAGCCACGAATCACCCGATGACAGGGAATCAGATACCCCACTGGATTGCACCCAGCGGCATTGCCAATGGCTCGGGCTGCCGTCGGTTTGCCAATAGATTGAGCCAGCCCCTGATAGGTGGTCAGCCCACCAAACGGAATTTTTAACAGGGCTCGCCATACCTGAACTTGAAAATTTGTTCCTTTGATGTGAAGTTTCAAGGGAGACTTTTCAGAGGTATCAAAAATACGGTTGTAAATCGCCCCTGTCGCTTCTTGGTCATACATAACTGTGGCATTGGGCCATTCTTGATACAGCTGCTGTTCAGCCGACTGTTGATGCTCTGTATCAAGAAAGAGTAAGTTGCAGATACCCCGCTCGGTCATAGCAATTAGACACGTCCCAAAGGTGGACTCGTGAAGACCATAGCAAATCTTTAACCCAGCCCCTGCAGCTTTATATTCACCCGGTGACATCGCCTCTAGGGTGACAAACAAATCGTGCAGACGGCCTGGGCTCGATAGCCCCGACTCCAGGGCAAGCTCTAACAAGCTATTGGTTTCTGTAATTTTTGATTTGGCATAGTCCAGCGTCAAATATTGAGAAAATCGTTTAGGACTAATACCCGCCCATTGAGTAAACAACCGTTGAAAATGATACTCACTGAGGTTGACATGCTGGGCAACGGTGGCCAGACTGGGCTGCTCTAAATGATGCTGACGAATAAACGCGATGGCCCTAGCGATGCGTTGATAGGTTTCACTATTGTGAATCACAGTTTCTGAAGAGGGCATGCTATTGATGAGCTTGCAGCTTAAACACATCCACCACGGTAGCGATAGTGGTCTTTGAATACCACCCGTTTCTTGCTATCTGATGTGTGGCGATGTTTGCACAGCAATTGCACAATCTGTGGACTAATTCTCTACGCAATTTGTTCCAAATTATAAATATGCGAATAACTCAGCATTTTGATTATGTATTTCGCTTACATCAAGACTTTCAGGTTAGTAAAAGAGAATGTTATGGTTTCAAATTAAAAAAAATGAGTTTTGTGGCGCACGTAACACTAGACAAATTGCTTGGAAAGTATATTTCTAATATGAGCACTCGCGATAGGGAGTACTCTTAGTAAGAGTTCTGAAATATCATATTCACATAACAAACAATCCATCATACACAGCACTCTCGTGGCAAGCATTTTAATTATTGAGGACGAACCTCGCGCTGTCTCTTTTATATCAAAAGGGTTGCGAGAAATGGGGCACCAAACGTTGGCAGTGACTAGCAAAGAGCGAGCTATTCCACTTGCTCGTTCTGAAATGTTTGATTTAGTTCTGTTGGACTTGATTATGCCTGAGCTAAACGGTGTGTCAATTCTTGGCGCAATCCGTGCTCAAAATACGCAGGTGCCTGTAATTGTTGTTACAGCACTGTTTAATAAAGAAGAGCGTATTCGTGCCCTATATATGGGTGCCAACGATTACATCACCAAGCCCTTTGGCTTTGACCGTTTACTGGGCTATATCCATAGCTATGCCTAGAGTTTAAGCTTCGGGTATAAGCTAAAAGTGACGCTTCACAAACTCTTTAGCTAGTACTCATTAACAGTTTTCCAAGCTTTGATTAATTTCATCACCTGATCATCTAAAACATCCTTGAGTTCGCTACATCGGATGCCATATTTTTCATGCCGTGCCCAATAGCCATCGGCAGATCTGGCGTTTAATTCAATTGCAAAAGAATCAAGATTGTCGCCTCCATTCTCTCCATCTGCCTGAAAGGTATTGTAACTGTATAAATTTAGCGACAGACTGCCAACTTTTTTTTGCCAGAGACGCTCACAGTAATTGAGCACAGCTGCACTAGATGAAAGCTCTTTCCAGCCCTTCTGGTCCAGCCATTCCGCCAGTTCTAAAAGGGTAGGGTTTGTTACTATCCGCGCTTGCATCTCTCTCTTCTAATGGCTTTTCAACGATCTTAAAAATAGCGATGCTTTATCTAGCATAAAGCTAGTCAATAAAAAGAGTTTTCAGCAACAGTGAAAATACGCTATGTGGCGGATGCCAATAGGTAAATTTGCGTACAAACTCTAGGACACATAATATATCACGTTGTAGTTTCTGGGAAGTAATTAAATCAATTTCAGCAACGCCGAAAGTCGCCAGTATTAGCAGCGTGACCGTGCGACCCAAACGTCATTAGCTGTAATCTTCGGCATACGTTTAGTCTGCCGTCACCTACTAGGGGTTAACCCATCCGTCTACAGCAGTTCTAGAAGGCTTTCTACTGAAGGCGTCTTGTTTAACCAGGTAAGTTCATAGGTTAACTCGTACAGGGGGGCTAGTTTTAGAACTGAAACACCCGGGTAGTTGAGACCGGGGGCAACCGGGGCGTTGCCAATACCCACTCCGCCCGCCACCATGGCTAATGTGTCAGAAAGTGTTGAAACATCCATCACAATATGGGGCTCAAAGCCGTATTCGGCGGTATGTTGACGATAGGTATCCCAAATGATGGGCTGGCGATCGCGGGCGGGAAAAATGATCGGTTGATCAGCCAGGTTTTCTAATGTTACGATATCTTGCTCTGCGAGCGTATGGTCAGACTGGACTAATACAGAAAGTGGAATCATGCCAAGATGCTGGCGATGAAGACCGCTGGGGATAGAAACATCCCATGCGATCGCAGCGTCAATGTCGCCATTGGCCAGCGCTGTACCGATAGAACGCTCATCTAGCTGACGCAGACATACGCGAGTTTCAGGGTGAGCGGTCTTAAATTTGGCAATTAGACTGCCGACAAATGGCTGGGCTGCACCGATCATCATCCCGATGGTGAGGGAATCAATCCCATCAATAGCCCCAGCTTTTGCCGCCCGGACTGCCATATCAGCATAGGCAACGGCCTTGCGAGCAGAGGTCAAAAACCCTCTGCCGGCATTGGTTAACGCCACCTCGCGCGATGTGCGATTAAGCAATTTGACCCCCAGCTCAGTTTCTAGCTCACTCAGCAGCCGACTCATGGCCGGTTGAGAAATACCGCATTGCTGGGCTGCGCGACCAAAGTGAAGCGCTTCGGCAAGAACGATAAACGAGCTTAGAGTTCTTAAATTCATTGATATCAAAAATGAAATCGTATAATTCAAATTCTATATTGGTTTAATTATTAATATCGTGTTAGTTATGAATGGGTTCGATATCAATTCGTGTTTTTATGAAATGAGTCAAAATTGAGAATTTCGGCTCATTTTTGCTGTTAATTGCCATTTACGTTTGGGTCGGCCCCTAACTATGTCAGCAGCTGTATGAAGCTAGGGAGATTGATGATGGAATATGGCTTCACGCATAGGTCATTTGAACTATTGGAAGGGCTGGAGACTAATAACGAGAAAGCCTGGTATACCGAGCATAAGAACGATTTTGAGACCCATCTTCGCATCCCCTTTGCCCTGCTGCTAGAGTGGGTAACTGAGTGTTTGGCCGACACAGATGTTCCTCTGATGGGCAGTGCCAAAACCATGTTTCGTCAAAATCGAGATGTGCGGTTTTCGAAGGATAAATCCCCCTACAGTACCTTTGTGGGTGGGCTACTCACGCCCTCAGGCACTAAGGCCGAAAAAGACGGCGTGCTCTATGCGCAGCTCAACAGCTCAGGTGGGATGTTAGCCTGTGGATTTTATAAGTTTAAGGCCGCAGACCTGGCTCAGATTCGTGACAGGATAGTCGAAGAACCAGACGAATTTTCTCAGGTGCTGCAAGGATTAGAGAATGCCGGTCTATCGCTAAATGAAGACGATACACTGATCTCCATGCCACGCGGTTATCAAGATCAAAAAGATCACGTCCATGGAGACTATTTAAAGCTGAAGAGTTTTATTGTCCAGATGCCGCTTTTAAGACAAGCATGGTTGGACTCGCAGGTGGTGGAACGCATGGTTACCCTGGCAAAAGGGTGTGCACCACTGTTGGAATTTGGCCGTAGTTCAGACGAATAAAGCCATACACCAGCTGCCCTGTATGGAACACTGCTGACTGAGGAGATGACGTTAGCCATGAGACCGGCCTTAGCTCATCCCCTAAATCAGCACATTTAGAGTGTGCAATAGTTTCTTAATGCTGACTGAGCTATGAAACTGTTTGCCTCTAAAAGTGATTCTGTCGTTTTGTATTTTGTCGCGAGGTTTTAGTCATCGCTTTCCAGCGAGCTTTTGAGTTGCTCTGGGCCTGTTTATCTTGCTGACGGAGCACATAAGCCTGCTCTTTTTGCAATTTTTGATAGCTGCCCAGACGTTTGGGTGATAGCTCTCCTGAGGCTAAGGCCGCCTGGATTGCACAGCCGGGTTCTGCCTGATGGCGACAATCCCGAAAGCGACATTGTTGCGCCAGGGTTTCAATGTCGGTAAATGTTTCATCTAGACTGTCTTCTGCCAGCCACAGCTGTAGCTCACGCATCCCCGGAGTATCGATCAGCAAAGACCCCGATGGCAACCGCAGCATAGTGCGACTGGTGGTGGTGTGACGACCTTTACTATCATCATCTCGCACAGTCTGGGTTGATTGGATGTCAGTCCCCATCAGCTGATTTGTCAGGGTGGATTTTCCCACCCCCGAAGAGCCCAGCAACGTTATGGTATGCCCCGGTTTGAGATAGGGATTTAATGCCTCTAAATTGTCCTGTTGTAAAGCACTAAGCGGAATAATAGGCACCCCAAAGGCAATGTCTTCCACCGCCCTAATTGTCTGGTCTAAGTTCTCGCAGAGATCTGCTTTATTTAGCACAATCACCGGATTGGCACCGCTCTCCCAGGCCATCACCAAATATCGTTCAATCCGACGTAAATTAAAGTCTTGATCTAAACCGTTAATCAGAAATAGCGTGTCAACATTCGCCGCAATAATCTGGGCCACTGTACGCGTACCTGCGGCCTGACGAGAGAATTGGCTTTTACGCGGTAGCACAGCTTCAATTAATGCTGGGTTTGTTTCTGCAGGCGTCTGAATAACAACCCAATCCCCCACAGTGGGAAAGTGTTCAGAAGCTTGAGTTTGATGTCTAAATTTGCCGGTTAGCTCGGCTGTCATTTCACCCTGCTCGGTGTAAAGCCGATACTGGCTACGATAAACCACAGCAACTCGACCGACGCTATATCCCTTGGCAGCGTAGGGGACAAAGCTGTGAGCAAACGTATCGCTCCAGCCTAAATCAATTAAATTCATGATAGGAGAAAAATCCTCTAGGGTACTTAAACTAAACCCTGCAAGACAGTTGTCTTGAGAGCTGCACCGTAGAGAAATACTGGAGAAAACTGCTTAGAGTACTAGCGCAGCTTCCCTAAGGAGGTATGCCCTACGGCGAACATAGCGAAAAGGATTACCGACTCAGCCATAAGGTTCACCTCCCGAGGTTAAAAGAGACATCGTTGCCCACAAGTATAGCGAGGATAATTTAAGTTGTGAGTAACGTTATGCGACACAACATGCTTACTAAGGTACTAACACCATAGAATGTGCCCCTCGGGTGACGGGGACAGAATAGCGGGTCTGCACCAGCATGGGCTGTGGATTAAGCGGGTCTGTAGCAATTCGCCAAAAGTCGATGGACCCACCGGAGATGCGATCGTCAAAGTGATCGTAATTGGCGATCGCAACAAACTCACCAGACGCATCAAAAGCAGCGGCTTCTGGCAAAATGCCATCGTAGGGGTAGTCAGCCACACGATTAAGCTGCCCTGTTGCAGGATCAAGGGTAACCAGCGTGAGTGATGAAAACCACGTAATCCGCTCGTCATCATAGGGAAGATAGCTCCGTTCTAGATTTGTTGTCACCACATAACGGTCATCGGGGCTAATGGCTAACCCTTCTGGGCTGACTCCAGTGATAGCCCGCGATACCAGTGCATGACGGGGTGACCCATCTGTCTGGGTGCCAGCTTCTAGACGAATGCTGACAACACTGCCTCGGGGAGCTTCACTCCAAAGACCTTCGACATCAGCCCCCCAGTAAAGGGCATTAACAATTATGTGGCGACCGTCCGATGTAAATCTGGCCATATAGGGTGCTTTTTCGGCTTGAACAACATTGCCCCACGTCTGAAGACGAATATTGTTATCTTGAGCGATCACGTCTACAAACGAGACCTCGCCCCGCGACTCATTGACCAATGCCAATACGTTGCGAATGGGATGCCATTCCGCATGAATCAGCCGCTCTCCAGATGAAAACCTTGGCATTTCAGGAAAAACAGGTTCTCCTAGCTGACCATTATTAAATGGAATAATCGCTAGCGGGGTTTCTTGACCAATCCCATTGGGATGAAAAGAGACGGCAATCAGCGTGCCATCAGAGTTGATGCTAACCGAGTCAGGCCGTTCGCCGATGGCAACATCCTGGATGCGCTGGGGCTGGGTCGGGTCAGCTAAATCAAACACCTGCAGCCGATTACTGTGGCTCAGATCGGCAAAGGTCTGACCGGTCGCGTCCCCATCAGGACGAGGGGTAAATGTCTCAATTACCACCGCATAGCGACCATCGGGCGTTACTGCCACAGCCACTGGCGGGCCTGCTACCGAATTGCCCGCATTGGTCTCGTAAGCTTCTAAATCTCGCACATGGCCATTAAGCGGAATCACACTGAGCGCATCCTCACCCTCACGGGGACCGAGCTGACCGTCCACATAGGCCGAGGCCACCATGTCAGCATCTGAGATAGATACCAGATAGCGTCCTTGAAAGGTCATGGGGGCCGCGCGATCTTGGGCCAAACTGGCGGTTACATTAACAACAGGCAGCAACAGTAAACCGATCGTCACCGATCGGGCGAGAGATTTAAACGCCATAGTGTGATTAAAACCTGTAATGTGATGCGCAAACGCCCTTATACATCGGCATGCTTGCGGTATCACCACAATAGAAAGTCTGGCTATAATTTGTCCAATAGATTTTTAGCTGGCTATTAATAGTCAGAGGCTATTAATATGATGGACCTGGCGGCGACATCGGTTGAGCTACGACATCTGCGATACTTTGTTGCAGTGGCCCAAGTCTTGCACTTTGGGCGGGCGGCTGAGCACCTGGGCATTACCCAGCCGGTGCTAAGTGACCAAATCCGTCGTTTGGAAACACTGCTAGGGGTACAACTGCTGCATCGGACAAAACGTGTGGTGCAGCTGACAGAACCCGGTCGTGTTTTTCTTGAGGATGCACTGCAGATTTTGGCACAGACCGACAGCGCGATCGCAACCGTCCGTCGAGCGGGTCAGGGTAAATTTGGTAAGCTCACCATTGGCTACACTGGGCCTGCACTGTATACGGTGCTGCCTGAGATTGTGAGGACATTTCGCGATCGCAACCCCAATGTAGAACTCACTCTCTATGAAAACTGCACACCGCAGCAGGAGACAGCACTGCTTGCCAATGAAATTCAGGTAGGGTTTTTACATCCCCCCATTGATGCCCCGTTAACGCTGCAAATCGTCTGGCAAGAGCCTATGGTGGTCGCCCTGCCAGAGAACCATGTTCTTGTTAATCGACCCAATCTCTCAGTCAAAGAGTTAGCCCACGAGTCATTTATTCTCTTTCCGCGTACTGTTGGTCCCCATCTTTATAGCCAGATTGTCTCCCTGTGCACCCAGGCTGGTTTTAAACCCAAAGTTGTGCAAGAGGTAACCCCCCAACCCACCATGATTGGTCTGGTGGCAGCAGGTATCGGCATCGCATTTGTCGCAGACTCAATGCAAAAAATCAGTCGGCCCGGTGTTGTGTATCGCCAGCTTCAAGAAGACACACCCACATTAGAGCTTGCCATAGCTTGGAAAAATGAACAGCAATCACCAGTGCTTCAATCATTTTTAACTGTGGTCAATGATTGGTTAGGGCTTGTTAAAAATTAAGCTCATGGTTTGATTATGGCTATTTTACTCAACAGAAAATTGGATAACTTCTCTGTTTAGAATTTTGTTGCAGCGCGCAAAATTCTAAACCACTTCGCCGAATGCCCAAATACGCTATCAGGGATATCACTAATATTTTTCCGTGGGTTGTAGGGCGGCGGAACGCCCTGCCCAGGGGGTGTGGGGAACTCGGAGGGACCCCACGCAATAGGTTTTGCACTCGGCCAGTATCTTAGAAATACACTTGTGAACATTGGCAAATGGCGAACAAGGTGCTCAGGGGTTTCCTCCGTCCTGGAAGTATCCAAGTTATCCCGTTTAGACATGCTGGGGTTTTCCCGAAAGATAGGATGTCGATTGAACTTAAAGATAAAGCTTCTGTATTCTTGTTATCCCATTTTTAACCAGTCAAATACTTGTGGCTCTTCGGGATTAATTATGCTTTTTGAGAATTAAAAATGCCAGCAAATGAGG
>ERZ1740070.1419-NODE-1419-length-15062-cov-9.207037_pt1 | contig 15062 bp, 14 predicted proteins | sample MGYA00581734_ERZ1740070 | MGnify/ENA primary metagenome ERZ1740070 (study PRJEB43018, sample SAMN04849744) | marine metagenome | isolation source: floating plastic debris | place: Pacific Ocean | collected 2008-09-01 | study: EMG produced TPA metagenomics...
GTGACCCCGATGACCAAAACCAGCGATGCGATGCCTGGCATTTTGAAACTGCTGGTGCCGCTGCTCTTCAAATCCCCAGACAAACAAGCAGCGAAGATGATCCATGCGGCTCAAACGGACAGCTATCGCGGCCAAACCGGCATCTACATCACGAACGGCAAGGAGAAGCCTCTCCCAAGCCTCGCTCAAGACGCCAGTGTTCAATCCAAACTGATGGCGAAGCTGTCAGAAGATGCCGGTTTTTAGCATCGGCGTGCTGAGTCTCCCAAGAGCGCAGGTTTGCAAAAGAAGGAGAGAACTCATTTTGAAGTTAATTCTAAAGATCGCCGTCACCGCCATCACCATCTTCTATGGTTTGGTTCCTGCGATCGCCGACCTGAATGAGACCCATCTTTTCAACCCTTTGTGGAGCCAACACGCGCGGTTTCACGGCACTTGGTTCCTCGCTTTCGCTGCAGGCATCGCTTTGATTGCACTGTTTTTGATCTGGGTGCGCGACGATGTGTTTCTACCCATCGCCTTTGGCCTGATCTTTGTGGCGGGTTTCTGGGTCGCGATGGTTTTTGGTCCGATATACAGCGGGGCGTTGGTCGATGAAAATGGCTATGCGCAAACTGTGCTCGGCTTGGATTCTAACATGTTCTTGTTTTCGCTCGTTGGGGTATTTCTGCTGATCCTCGGTGCCCTGGCCAGGCGTGTTTCCCGGACAGGTCAATGAACGACAGTAGATCACTTATGGCGCTGGTGCTGGCGTTCGCCTTGCTGTGGATCCCACTGGGACAGCACGACTTTCTCACACAAAACTGGATGAAAGTCGGAACGTTCATGGCCCCGTTCCTGGTCTTGGTAGCCGCCAGCTTTTCAGACAAATCAAGACGATTGGACGCCCGGGGCGTCTCGCTCGCCTTGCTGGTGGCCTACATCATCCATCAATTCGAAGAGCATTGGGTCGACATCTACGGGCGGACCTATGCCTTCAAACCGAACCTCAACGAATTCCTGTCGGGTCTTTTGGGACATTCAGATGTGCAAGAATTCATGTCCAATACATCGGTCTTTGTGATCAACACATCCTTGGTATGGCTTGTGGGCGCCCTGGCGATCTGGCGCGGCTCGCAGCACGTGTTTGCCGCGCTCTGCATGGCCTCAATCGTGGTCTTGAACGCGATAAGCCACATCGGAGCAGCCCTTATCGCGGGAAGTTACAATCCAGGCTTGCTGACCGGCGTAGTGCTATTTCTTCCAGTGGGCATTGGGGCCTACGTTTGGCTAGGGCGTATCTCAAAGCCGCCCCTCATGATCATTGCGGCAAGTTTCGCCTGGGGACTAATCGCTCATGTGCTGATGATCAGCGGTGTCCTTGCTCTGAATCGTTTCGACCAATTGCCGGAGAGCGCGTACTTTGCAGTGCTGATTGCGTGGTCTTTGGTGCCAGCTTTTGCACCCTGGCGCAGACGGAGTGATTAACCGCTCATAGCAGCTTTGGTTGCCCTTCTCGTGCTAGGCTCAGGACCCATTGATTTTGGGGTTGGTGCGTGATTCACGGTTCGAAAACGAGCGGTGAATATGTCTGATCTGTTTTGGTTGAATGACACGCAAATGGCGCGTCTTGAGCCCTTCTTTCCCAAGTCCCACGGCAAGCCACGCGTTGATGATCGTCGTGTCCTGAGCGGTATTATCTTCATCAATCGCAACGGCTTACGATGGCGAGATGCGCCCAAGGAGTACGGTCCCCACAAGACGCTTTACAACCGCTGGAAGCGCTGGAGCGATAAGGGGATCGTTGCCCGCATGATGGCAGGTCTGGCCGCGGAGCACAGTGAGCAGAAGACCGTCATGATCGATGCAACCTACCTCAAAGCCCATCGCACCGCGTCCAGTCTGGGCGTCAAAAAGGGGGGCGTGGGCGTCTGATTGGGCGCACCAAGGGCGGCATGAACACTAAGCTGCACGCCATCTGTGACAGCCAAGGACGCCCGCTGGACCTCTTTGTGACCGCCGGGCAGGTCAGTGACTACATGGGAGCAGCAGCCCTGCTCGGAAGCCTTCCGAACGCAAAATGGCTCCTTGGGGATCGCGGCTATGATGCCGATTGGTTCAGAGATGCGTTGAAAGGCAGGGGGATAACGGCCTGCATTCCGGGGCGTCGGCAGAGGAAGGTGCCGGTCAAATACGACAAGCGCCGCTACAAACGACGGAACCGCATCGAGATCATGTTCGGCAGGCTCAAGGATTGGAGGCGTGTGGCAACCCGATATGATCGTTGTCCGAGGGTTTTCCTCTCCGCAATCACACTCGCCGCACTCGTCATCTATTGGCTATGAGTCCTGAGCCTAAGACGCGCGCGGCACATATCAGCAGTTATTGTGTGTGTGTGTCTTAAAGGGTCTAGCCCAATTAGCTGCATCTAACGTCCGCTTTAGCGGTGGATGGGTGCGGATTCGCACTCGCAGCGAACGACCGCTTCCTGCCCTCTTTCCCGGAAATACGACCTAAGAGCCTGCGACGCCCGCTACCCTTCTGGGAGATCGTACAACGTCATTCCGCCGTCAGCCTCAGCCTCCAAAACCTTATTCACCATCATGTCGGCCGGGTCGCCGAGTTGCTCCAAATAGGCAATGGAGACTTTGATAAGTGCCTTCGCTTGAACCCTACCGAGGCACGGTAGGATGATCATGCCAGGGTGGATTTCAGCGCGTGACGCAAGTGCACGAAAGTCGCGCGCATTCTCGGTGACAATGATGAGGTCATGTTTGATGCAACGGGCGAGCACGGTATGATCTGCTTCACCGAGCCCACCCTGATTGCGCGGATGAACGACATAGTAGCCTTCTTCCGCCATAAGCTCGTTCGCCACGCGCGGTGACAGGCATTCGTCCAGAAAAAGCCGTATCAATGAGGCTTATGCGGCCTTGCGCCAAGGCTTGCCCGCACTGGGTCTTCCCCGCGGCGGATGCGCCTTCGCATAAACGAGTGCCGCCTCGAACGCCTCCCTGCTGATCTCGGGATAGTCCTCGACCAAGTCGTCCAAGGTCTCACCGCCCTCAATGCGCCCGAGAACGGACTGGCAGGTAATGCGTGTCCCTTTCAGGATCGGCTCACCGCCCAAGATATCCGGATCTACTGCCAAGTGCTCATGCCTGGTTTCAAGATAGATACATGTCCGATCCCAAACCTCGGATACAAGCGGTTCAAAATGAAGTGTCAGGCCGGGCGATAGCTCCAAAGTGCCAAACTTGGCTATCTTCGAGCTTCGCAGGAATTTCCATACCAGACGCTTGGACTTCTTTTCCATCTTGATACCATCGAGAGACTGCATGGCCCGCGCGTAAGCGACCGCATGCATTGGCACATGTGCAGCCACGGTCTTGCGCATCCAAAGCTTTGTCTTTCGCCTTGGAACAATACCTTCTTCGCAATCCTTCTCGATCCGCCTTGGGGCGACTCCAGCAAGATGTGCGGCTTCTTTGATTGTGAGGTCTGCTGATACTTGCGTAGACATAATCCTTCCCTTTGGAGGGATAAATAAAGGCAGGCAGCCAATTTGTCAAGATTTCGCGTGTCCAGTCATCCGTGATCTCGCGGATCCAACTCAAGCTCTGGCAAATCCCGCAAACTCTGCAGATCAAAGGTCACGAGGAACGTCTCTGTCGTCACGAATGTATGCGGGGCCCCTGGACGCGGCGACCGAGGCCCAGAGGCGATCAGATCCTTATAGAGCAGTCGCGCCAGCAGATCGCGGCTCACCTCCTTGCCGAAGATGTCCTTAAGGCCCGCCCGGTCGATGGGCTGGTGATAGGCGATGGCGCAGAGCACCCCCATCTCCATCTCCGTAAAGGCGAGTGACTGCTCGCCAAGATCGGCCGCCGCCTTGATGGCATCGGCGAACTGGGTTTTTGTCCGAAACATCCAGCCACCCGCAACTTGGGCCAGCTCGTAGGGACGACCAGTCAGCTCGGCTTGGATGTCATCGATCAGCATCTCGACCGAGACCCCCTGCCCCACCACCCTGACCAGGTCGTCGCGGCCGACCGGCGAGGCGCTTGCGAAGAGCACGGCTTCGATCCGCCCCATCCATTCGCGCCAACGCAGCTCCTGTGGCAGGTCGTCGAGCTCCCGGTCAAAGACGGCACCGCCTTCCTCCGCCGGTTTCCGTTTCTTGGTCGCGACATTCATGATGCGATCCCATAAAGCCGGAAGGCCGGCCGCCCAGTCAGTTCCTGCGCCACGTCCAGTTCGACCAACCGGTCGCAGAACCGTCGCGCGGCGCGGTCGGTCATGGGGATCGACGTGCCGCGAATGCGCGGCGAGAGCATCGTCGCCGGTGCCACGGCATCCTCAGCCAGAAACAGCGCAACAGCTGCGTCCGATCCTTTTGCCCTCAGCTTGGGCGAGACGGCACGAAGAGCCTCACCACGGCGAGCGAGGTCCCGTGCCAACGGGATCGTCTCTTCGAGGGACTCCAGGATCCGTAGCTGGACTGACAGCTCGGCCGCCTGCCCGTCTGTGGTCAGGGCGCGCAGCATCGCCTTTGTGAGCCGCTGTGCTGAGACCGGCAGTACGATCTTCCAGTTCAAGGCTCGCGCCAAGACGACATCGGACAAGAAGCATGCGGTGCGCTCCGCCCGGTCGTCAGCCTCGAGCACCACATGCATGACAGCCACGCAACCCGCTAGCGGTCCATGGGTCCGGGCCCGCTGCAAACCCGCGTCGAGCCACACACCCACCTCGCCCGCGAAATCGGCACCGACCAGGTCGGCGACCTCGCGCGCACCGCATGTCCTCACGCGCACAGCCTCCCGCCAGAAGGCCAAAAGATCGCCATCGGGGCCCTTCGCCTCGCCCGCCGGTGTCAGATGAAAGGCGTCGCGGATATCCGCCTCCCGCGCCAGCCGTCCTTCCAGTTTCGAGGTCGCCGTCGCCGCGCGAAGCGCCAGCTTATTGGCCAAGAGCTTAACCGGCACACCATGCCGCGGATCGCTGACAAGCTGGTCGAGCACCGTCAGTGCTGCCCCCGACCGAAAGGCCACAGTTTCAAGGGTTTCTGGACGCCCGGAGGTGACCCATCCCGGCAGCTGCGGTAGGTTATTTAGGTCGTCCGAAATGGCAGTGGGCTGGTATGTCATGCCACAACACTATCCCACGACGGCGCTTTTGCCTACCATATAGTGTTGAAACCGCCCCACCCTGCAGCCCTCAGCTATGTCCAATAAGTTTGCATTATCGGACATATCTGGGATAGGCTCAAAAACATGAGCAAAACACCGGAAAACCAGCCGCCAGCGGCCGATAAATCGCGCTCAACAGCCACCGATGCGAACAATCAAGCTCAGCGCGACGAGAGAGACCAAGTCAGCACCGACCCGATCGCCCTGCCCGCACATGTCGCGGGCTCCGGCGCGCTCGACCGCCTCGTCGACACGGCGCGCGACTATGCCAAAGCCTCGACGGCCAAGAACACCAACAAGGCCTACGCCGCCGACTGGAAGCACTTTGCCCGATGGTGCAGGCTGAAGGGAACAGACCACCTGCCCCCGTCACCCGAAATCATTGGGCTTTACCTGACCGATCTGGCCGCGCCAACCAATGGATCCCCTGCCCTGTCGGTCTCAACCATTGACCGCCGTCTGTCCGGCCTTGCCTGGAATTACGCCCAACGCGGCTTCTCGCTCGATCGAAAAGACCGGCACATCGCCACAGTGCTGGCCGGGATCAAACGCAAACACGCCCGCCCCCCGGTTCAGAAAGAGGCCATCCTTCCCGAGGATATCCTCGCCATGGTGGCCACGCTTCCCTTCGATCTGCGCGGGCTCAGGGATCGGGCGATCCTGCTCCTTGGATACTCTGGTGGGCTGAGGCGCTCCGAAATCGTGAGCCTGGATGTTGGCAAGGATGACACCCCTGACTCCGGCGGTTGGATCGAGATCCTTGAAGACGGTGCTGTGCTGACCCTGAACGCCAAGACGGGATGGCGGGAGGTCGAGATCGGCCGCGGATCCTCGGACCAAACTTGCCCGGTCCACGCCGTCGAAGAGTGGCTGTACTTCGCGAAAATCGACTTCGGGCCGGTCTTCGTCCGGGCCTCCCGCGATGGAAAGAAAGCCCTCGAAGCTCGCCTGTCGAACAAGCACGTCGCGCGGCTCATCAAGCAGACGGTTCTCAGGGGCGGCATCCGGGCCGATTTGCCTGAGAAGGATCGGCTCGCCCTCTTCTCCGGTCACAGCTTGCGTGCCGGCCTCGCGTCTTCCGCAGAGGTGGACGAACGATACGTCCAGAAGCACCTCGGCCACGCCTCGGCCGAGATGACCCGCCGCTACCAACGCCGCAGAGACCGTTTCCGAGTGAACCTGACCAAGGCGGCAGGGCTCTGAGCTTTCCATCACGCCGCCCGCCCGCTGAGCCGGCCGTAGAAGCTACGCTCAAGATGCAGCTCCCCAGCCCCGGCCTTTTCGACCATACCCCGAAGATATCCGCCGGGGGATTTGATCTCACCGTTGGTAGATTTGTCGATGATCAGCGCGATTGACGCTGCCGCTACAGCGGGCCCAAGTACACCGTTCGCGATGTTCCAAGCATCCTCGGAAATCCCAACGATCGGTCTGAGCTTTGCTGCTGCACGATGCACATCGTTCCAATCCCGCAGGTATCCCTGGGTGCTGCGCGCCATCTCCGCAAAATGTGGGCAGGAGGCCATCAGCATCGGGATATCCACGTTAGATCCCCGCGTCTTGCCATGCGTACTCCAATTTATGGCTAAATCGACATCTTCCAGAGTCTTATCAGGCGCAGTCCTTTCAATTTGTGGCGCAACGCCCGCCGCGTGCTTTGTTTCAAAGCGATTACTTTTTACAGGAGCAAGTTCATTTGTAGTTAGTATGTGGGTCTCATTTTCGAGACCCGTGGGTATCATGTTTCTAGAATTTGGCTCACTTGCGACCGTGTCCGAGACCCGTTCTGCATCTGAACTCTTCGGCCAATCAAAGGCTGCCTCGAAGGCCTGCTCGACGGACGTGAGAAGAGCCTTGATCTGTTTCAGGAACACCTCCAGCCGCCTTACCCTCTCGGAGCGCGCGGGAAGCACATCCAGCAGCTCGCAATAGTCCTCCTGCAGGTCGCGCCAGGGACCCCGCAAGCCGGTCTCGAGCGCTTTCTCGATCTTCGCGCGGATCATCCGGCGCGCAATCGTGATGGCATTGCGAAGCGTTGCGCATTCCGCGCGTTCTGCCTGAAGCTCAGCGTAGAGCGCCTCAAATTGCTGAGCGCGGGCAGCGAGCGGGCTCAAGTCGAAGCCGTAAGCCTCAACGATCACACCATCCTCGTCCCGCCGCCCCCAGCGTTTCCCATTGGGGCTGTCCTTCATTGAGATCACGCCGACCTCACAGAGTCGCCGCACGTGACGCCTCAGCGTTGCGAGAGAGAACCCTGTCTGCTCCATCAGGAAGTGGTTGGAGGCCCAGACAATGGGCCGACGGCCCTGCTCCCAGTCCTGCGGCTGCGTGACAGCTCCGAACGTATCCAGGAGCAAGAGATCTTGTGACTTGAGCCCGATCGCGGCAGCAACTTTCTTCACTGCTACGATGGCTTGTGATTTGGGAACAGCTAACCGTTCACCGGCTTGTGCAAACTTCTCGGCTTGAACAAGACCCGGCGTTGGCTTGCGCCAGCCTGTATGTGTCATAGTGTAATTTGCCTCCTTTGCTCGACAGCAGGCAAAAGAATCCCGTTCGCTCAGGAGCGTTCATTGTTGACAGTGATTCGCCGGAGACCTATCTTTACAGTGACCAAACTTTTACGGATAGCTCTCGGGCCCTCAGCTCGGGGGCTTTTCTTTCGCTGTTATCTCAACGCATGTACGCTCCTGTTTCTTGCCTTTCCTGGGGCTCTTGCACTGTCGTTGCAGTGCTTGCCTCTTAGTTGGCCCCTTTGTTATTCAAGTAGTCTGCAACGAGGTCGCCGAGACCTTCGAGCTGCGCTTTATTGATCTTCAATCCAGTGGTCTTGATTGAGAGCTTTCCATCGGTCGTTTCGACCGAAAGGTTCCGACTGCCGACTTTGCGAACAACTTTCAGTTTTCGCGCCGTTGCGGTTGGTTCCTTAGCCGGTTGCGCGCCGTTGTCTGACAGCTGCGCGAGCACCTTCTGGAAGTCGTTGAAACTCAGGTCGTAGACATTCTTGAATGCATTCAAGATTTCGTTTCTAGCCTTAAAAACAGCGCGCGCGCGCGACACCACGCTTTCATGGACGCCTATCCGCTCGGCGAAAGCCTTAGCGGTCAGTTTGGTCTCAGAAGATGATCGGAGCTCCTCATACATCTGACCAATGGACAGCTGACGTTCAAATGCGCTTAGGTCGTCTCGCTTCTCGTTTTCACGAAACCGCAGAACAAGCATCTGAAAGGTCGCTTCCGGACCGTCTCGTCCCTCCTGTGAAGCAATCACTGCCCGTACCGGGCGTCCCAACAACCGCGCTGCCTCGCACCGCCGGCGGCCCGCCAATAGCAAAAATTGAATGCGTTCAAGATTCTTCGGCTCAAGCGCATCTGGACGCCAGTTTGAGTTTTCAGGCCACACCAGAATTGGCAAGTCTTGACCGTTGGCTTTGATGCTCTCAACCAGCTCCTTAAAGCCCTCCTGCTTCATCCAATCGCTTCTGCGATCGGTCCCAACAGGGTCCCGGATCATATTCGGATCGATTTCGAGCACCTGGTCTCCATTCAGTACATCGGACACAATCGCTTCGCGTGCCTCGTCGAGGCCGGCTTGTGTTTCGGCCAAGGCTCCTGCTTTCCATGCACTGCCAGCACCTGCACTGGCACGCTTGAATGCCGTGGGTGACGCGTTCGGCGTACCATCATCAACAGGCTGCTGTGCCTCATCAGCGTCAGGAGTGGGCTTTCCAATATCTTTCAGGAGGGACCTCTTCAGACCTCGAGCCACTATGCGTCCTCCTCATCGTCTTGGTAAAAGTCGTCCATCCACTGCTCAGCGTAACCGCGCTCCAACCCCGGCCAGATCCGACTCACAATGGCGTCGTTCACCGCATCCGCGTTCTCAACAAACCGGTCGATCCCTTTGCGCTTGCCGGGCGTATCGGCCTGATACTCATAGGCAGATTGATAGACATCCGACGCGTTGGAGATGGAATCTGAGCGCAAATAGAAAACGGGCAAAACCTCAGCAGGGCAGTGCTCCAGCAGGTTCGAAATCTGGTTGAGATCCTGATTGTTGGTGCGCTGCACTATGGTCGGCAAGAGCATGTTCGCGCCGGACCCTATATCGATCCTCTCGTTCTTGAGTATCTGCTGCAGCATCCCCAGCAGCCCATTCACAAAAGTCGACAGTGTCGCGATGTCGAAGCCTTTCATGGTCTGTGGGATAACCAAAGACGTCGATGCGATCACATTATTGAGCTGGAACAGTGTCAAAGCGGGCTGATAGTCGATGATTATGCAGTCCAGCGTTTCGGTCAGGGCGCTCTCAAGCTTTGCGCGATCGACCAGACCGTCAACGACTAGCTCGCTCGGCGTCGTCGAGGGGATGTGGTGATCGCGCCACCTCTCGACGGCGTCCCGCAGGTAGCGATAGAAGGTCTTTCCCTTCGGACGCTCACTCACCAGTCGCGCGATCTGAATCTCGCCTTCTGACGTCTCTCCATGGGCCGGGACAATGCGAATTCCGGGCCACTGGGTTTGCAAGAAGAACTGATCCAGTTCTTCAGCGGAATAATCAGTGTACGGCGCGTCTTCGTTGGCAAAAAGCCCTGCAAAGTCGACCATGGACGGGGTGTCTTCGGTGGGCATCGCAGGCAAACCCTCACCACCCACAAAATAGAGCGTGGCCGTGCTTTGCGGGTCCGCGTCCATAACACCGACGCGCATCCCGTGGTGCAGACTGAGATACTGTGCGAAATGGGCAGCGCTGAGAGACTTGGCTGTGCCGCCTTTCTGGCTCGCAAAAGAGATCACAGGCAGCGGGTCATCCGGCTTCCGCCAAGCCAAATAGTCATACGGTCGTTTGGCATTCGCGGCCAGAAGAGCGCGCATATGCATCAGCTCCGCGATGGTGAACACCCGCTCGCGTCCGACATACTCTCCTTCGGGGAAGTCGTCGCTTTGTTTGGCGAACTTCTGAAGATAGATCACACTGACATTGAGAAAGCGCGCACACTGCCGCATTGACCAGGTTCTCTGGATGCGTGTCCGGAGCGTCATTTCCTTGTTGACTGACACCATGGTCTTGTCGAGGCCACGGGAAAGCTCCGTCAGAAATTGCTCGAGATTACCGCTCATCACTGTGCCTGCCATGCGACTCGATCGAATTATGTGTCGATTCTGATCGATACTATATCGATTTTGGGCGGTTTGTGAAGGGAATGCATTACTATGCGATTTCAGGCTATGATTAGGGTCCGGTATGCATCGCAATCTGCTATCCAGTGAACTTTCTTGAATGCATTCAAGATTTGTCCGCAACCCGTAGTGACCGACAAACAGGACCCCGTCATCATCATGCCAATCACGATCGCCACGCACAATAGCTGGCATCTGCGAGCTCAGTGTTTGACCCAAGCGAGCCTGCGGGTCGTGAGGTCCGAAAGGGTGTTGCTTTGTGGGCAAGGGGGTCAGTGCGGCGGCGGTCACTTAACGCTCTTTGAGGCTGTTAAGCATTGGATAGGTTTGCGGGACGTGGGCGAATGCCTCGGGAACGCACGCTAACGGACTACGATCTCAGGAATGTAGAGTGACCGGCAATTGGTTTCGCAAACACTGGGGGAGGGGGAGTTCTACGTTTTCTTGGTACTACAGCCGCCCCGATAAAGAGCGGCCCCTTCGCAGAATCAATCGGCATTCAGGATCACCCCTGGCACGAATGACGATCTTCAAGTAGCGCCCAAGGGTTCATCAAGCCTCTGCCTGCAAGGTCGGCGAAGGTCTACTCTGCGGGACTAACCCGACATTGGTGCTTTGTCCGCTTTGAGGCCTGAGGACATCTAAGGTTGCTCAGGAAGAAAGAGCGATCTCAGGCTCCCGGATCGATCATTAGGCCCGCTCATTAGCCGTGGGACTGCCATTCGCGATGGGTTCGATCTGTCGGGAAATCCATTTAGGGTTGTCGCTCAAATATGGCGGTGGTCGCATGCGTTTCTTCTGTAAGTTCGCCGTTAGACTTTCTAAAACGTCGCCATGTTTCATTTTCGTCGAGGACGGGCTGCATGTCATCCAAAACAAAAACAGCTATCGTAACAGGTGGCCTTTCGGGCATGGGGCTTGCGATTGCCCGGCGGCTTACTCGGGAGGGCACAAAGGTGTTCGTGGGCGCGCGCAGCGCGGGCGACGCGGCGCACGTGCATGCCAAGCTCGGTCCGGATGCCGGGACCATTTCGGCGGCTGTTTTGGACGTTAGATCACCGGCCAGTGTGGATCACTTTGTCGCCGACGTGGTCGCCGCGCAGGGCGGCGTGGACATCTTGGTGAATGCCGCTGGGGTCTATGACGAGGCCGCAATTGTCGCACATCCGGAGGATGTCTGGATGGATCACATCGACACCAATCTTAGCGGCACGTTCCGTACGATCCGGGCTGTGATGCCGCATATGGTTGCGGGTGGCTGGGGCCGTATCATCAACATTGCGTCGATGGCGGCCCATACCGGCATGGCCGATAACGCCGCCTATTGTGCCTCGAAAGCGGGTTTGCTGGGACTGGGCCGCTGCGTCAGCCTTGAGGGTGCCCCGCACGGCGTCACCTGTGTTTCAATCAGCCCCACTTGGGTCGAAACTGAAATGCTGCGCAAGTTCATCGACGCTGATATCGCCGCCACTGGCCATAGCGTCAAAGAGGTCCGGGCAGATTACGCAAAATCCAACCCGCAAAACCAGCTTGTGCAGCCCGAAGAAGTCGCCGAGCTGGCGGCTTATTTGGCCAGCGACGCGGCGCGGGCGCTGACCATGTCAGACTTTGAGGTCAATGCAGGTTCGCCCTGGTAGGCTTCAGCACGGCGGGCCAGCAGCATGTCCGCATCACACAGCGTCTCGAAGGGCTCATCATTAACACGAGCCCATGCAGCCCTGGCCTGCACGGTTTCAAACACCGCATCGGCGCGCAGCGTGTCGGGGAACTCGGCGATGACACCCGCGATACCCGGATCCAGCGTGACCTTCTTCAGCCAGTCTTGCGGCGCGATGGGCTGGGGCTGCGTCGGCATGACCCGCCCATCCGGGATCAAGTTGTAGATTGAGGCAATCGGCGTGGTGATGTCGCCCAAGAGGAACGCCGCGATCGCAGTGACGTCAATCATCGGAAACGCCAGCCCTCGGGGCATATGGCCCGCGCGCAGACCTGCCTCTAGGATGATCTCATAAATGTCGCGCGGGTTTGGCGCCTCCAGGTCATACAGCGAGGGCAGCCGGACAATGGCCGCAGGAATGTTCGCGTTGCAGATGGTCGCCTCGGCTGCGATCTTGGCCGCACCATAGCCGGTGCAACCCTCCCACGTAGGGATCAGCCCCTCGGGCCAAGGGCCACCGCGATCCGGGACCACAGAGGTCGAAGAGGTAAAGCGCAGGTCGGCTCGCGCATCGCGGCAGAATTCCAGCACGGTGGTCATGCCCCGAGCGGACCAGTCCAGCATCTCTTGGCGGCCAATCGCCAGGTTCACCATTGCCGCGCAATGGATCACGCGGGTGACGGCCTGCGCCAGCGCCGCATATTGACCGGGGTCTAGCGAAAACTGCGGCGCATCCAGCGTGCCATTGACGATCTTGTAGCGGTCTGGGTCGATCCCGTGGGCGTTTGCGACTGCGTCCAGGCGGTCTCTGGCAGCCCGGTTTTTGTTCCGCACGAGACAGTAAACAACGTCACCTTCGGGAAGAGATCGCGCGGCCCCTGCCAGAACATGCCCGCCGAGGAACCCCGTCGCGCCAGTCAACAGGATGCCTGGCTGGTCAAAAGCCTGGACCACAGCCGGCGCATCTGCCTCTTGGGTCAAAAGCTGGTCCAGCCGGTGCAGAGGCACATTCATCGCCAGGTCGAAATCGACAGGCATGCCGTAGATTTTCTCCAAATCCAGCATCAGGTTGACGCACATCAGCGAGTCGCCGCCCAGATCGTGAAAGCTGAGCGCTGGGTCTAGATCCGTGGGCGCGCAGGACATCGCGCGTGCGGCAGCGGTGAGCACAAGATCCTCGGCGGCACTGCCTTCATGCACAGTGTCCTCAATCGGTGGTAGCGCGCGCACATCCGCTTTGCCAGACACGGGATGCAGCGGCAGCGCGTCAAGCTGAACCACGAAGGACGGAACGCAGTAATGTGGCAGCACTTCGCGCAGCTCTTCGGCCAGCGCGGGGGGCAGACGGTTAGTTCCAGGCTTCAGACCCCACGCATCCGCATTGCGCTTTGCCTGCGCGGCATCGGCGGCAAAGTAGAAGATCAGGCTCTGCCCACGCCCGCTGACCTCGGACACCCACGGCGCGGCGCTGGAAAAGCCAATCCGGTCGCGCATCGTTTCGATCAATTCTCGGGTCTGGATCGAATAACCGCGCAATTTCAGCATATGGGCGATCCGGCCCTCAATGTAGAGCGTGCCATCCTCGTCCTGCCGTGCCTGATCGCCGGTGTCATAAAGCCGGACCTGACGGCCATTGATGTCCATCTCGCGAAATCGCAGGCGGGTTTCTTCCGGGCGATTCACGTAGCCGGGCCCGAGCATCCGTGGCCCCTCGAAGAACAGCTGCCCAGACGTGCCAGGTGCGCAAGGCTGCTCGGCCTCGTCCAAAATGACCGCTTTGAGGTGCTCCATCGGAATACCAACCGAAGCGGGCCGGTCGCCCGCTGGCGCGGTCAGTTGCGTCATGCAGATATCATGGGTCTCGCAAATGCTGTAGAGGTTCCACAAAGCCGCGCCTGGTAGCTTGGCCAGCGACGCACGGATCAAATCATCGCTGACAACCTCTCCGTTCAGGACAACGCGAGACAGCGGCAAAGCCGCCGCTTGCTCAGGGCCTAGCGCATTCAGGAAGGTGTCATAGAAGGATGGCGTGAACAGCATTTCGTCAATGCGGTTCCGGGTCAGGAAATCTGATAGCTTGGCCGGAGCAAAGAGCGTTCCTGCATCGGGGAACCATAGGCTGGCCCCTTTGCGAAGAGGGCGGAACATCTCCCAAATAGCGAACACATAGATGCCCACGCGGGTATCGGGCGCGTAGGGCGTATACGCATCGCGCCACCGATAGGACAGGAAGGCCGCGTCTTGCGAGACGGGTATGCATTTCGGGCGACCCGTGGTGCCCGAAGTTGCAACCAAATAGATCGGATCGTCGGGCGCAATAGTGGCTGCACGCAGCTCTGGCAGTTGGACCTTCAGCGGTAACTCTGCTAGAACCGTTTCTGCCTCGATCGTAAGGCAATCGCCCGGCAACTGCCCGGGCTTGGCCTTTTCGCAAAGAACAACCAAGCCGACATCAAGCTCGGATAAGATGTTGTGCAGAACCATCTGCGGCATGGCCGGATCAAGATGCACGAAAGGTCGGCCATGGATGACGCAGGCTATGGCACTTGCCCCCATCGCAAGACCCGGGGCGCCGAAAATCCCAATGATCTCATGCGCAGTCAGGTCTTTCTTCAGGATCGAAACAAACTGGCCAAGCTGCGCATAGCTCAGCTGCCGATTGCTGTCGGACAGGGCGAGGTTATCGGAAAAGATCTCCATTGCGACAACAAGTTCGGCGGAAACGGTGTGGGACACGTATGGGGTGCTCTGATTTAGAGTGACGATGGGTCGCTAGCTGTGTCGGTTATGAAGCACAGGGACCGCAGGGTAAATCAACTTTCATTCTTGTCGATCGAAACTCCGCGCCTGCCAGTTCCGGGCCTTCCGGCCCGGTATTGCGTCAGAAAACAGGAGTGATCGCGGGTAATCTGTAAAGCACAAGAGTTACCCCATATGGTTGATGTTTAGTTTGAAGGAAAGCCGAACCAGTCATTCGCTGCACTGCATCCGAAGATCGGACTGGGCGTATTTTGTTGAAAAACTCTTCCTTGATCGGGGAGTAAGTCGCTGATTCAA
>ERZ1740070.1420-NODE-1420-length-15061-cov-4.582167_pt1 | contig 15061 bp, 14 predicted proteins | sample MGYA00581734_ERZ1740070 | MGnify/ENA primary metagenome ERZ1740070 (study PRJEB43018, sample SAMN04849744) | marine metagenome | isolation source: floating plastic debris | place: Pacific Ocean | collected 2008-09-01 | study: EMG produced TPA metagenomics...
CCGGTCCTCGAATGGTCCATTGTAAGGTTGTAGTTCCCGCACTGGTATCAGCGAGATTTAAACCTGTAGTTGGTGAACTATCATCCAAGATGGTTACCCCTGCATTATTTGAACCCACGATACTCCATGTTCCAACTTCCCCAGGATTGGAAGGTGCATTGGCATTTGTTGTCAGTGTTCCAGAACTATCAGGGCAAGAAGCGATGTTATCACCTGCGTCTGCAATTGTAATGGGTTGAACAGTAATCACCACATCTTGAAACTGCGTAGAACCATCTGTACAGACAGCGCTTAGTCTAAAGGTGTAATCATTTCCACCTACAAAACCGGTTACCGAAGTATTAACGTCGGAAGGATCGTTGATTAGCACTGATGGGCCACCTACCTGAGACCATGTAGGTCCGCTCTGAATTAATCCAGCAGCGGAGCCTGACAAACTGAACCCCACTGTGTTTTCGCAAATTGTTTCTGGAACACCGGCGTTTACGGAACAGTTTTGTCCGAAACCCATTTGTGTACCTAAAAACAATAGAATTATAGCGACAAAAAGAAGCCTTTTTTTGAGGTTGGTTAATAAGAGGTTCATAATCAACAAAATGAGGTTATCTTAAATGTAAGAATATTCAAACATATCCTTGAATGATCGACGAATGGAAAAAATGTTGTATTTCATCGATCGTTTGTGGTGAATCGTCGATAAATCGATGAGTAACACTCTAAAATTTTAACAATATTAGCATTTATTTAATCAGAATTTTCTGATTTTGTAATAAATACCCTTTCAATATTGGAACCTCTTTTGCTTAAAAAGTCACATGAACCCAAAGAAATAGTTGGAAGAAATTGAGTACAAATCATTGATTGATTGCATATTGCTCTAGGAAAGTTCTAGGCATAAAAAAAGCCAGAACAAACTGTTCTGGCTTTTGTACCTTGGGTGGGAATCGCACTTCTACGACCAAAAGCAAGAATAAGTAAGGTTTATTGACTCTCGGAAACATTAGGGTAGCCTTTTAGGGTAACCCTACTTACTTATTCTTGCTCTTTCTTATCAATTTTAAGTCACACATTAGTCACACCATGTCAGTTAACATATATAAAAGACCCTTAAAGTCAGGGGCAACCGCATTGTACTTGGATATACGCCATGATGGTAAAAGGTGGAGAGAATCGCTTAAAATCATAATCTATAAGGGTGATGAAAACCGGGGTGAGAAAATGCAATTGGCCAGAGATGTCCGAACAATGAAAGAAATGCAACTTCTAAAAGGAGAAATCGACCAGATTCCAGATGATATAAAAAATATCAGTTTCCAAAATTTCCAGGAATCGTTTCTGCAGAAGTATCCAAAAAAAGATATGCGAATCATCAAGGCATCAGTATTACAATTCCTAATTTTTTCAAAAAACAAATCACTACGGGTAAGAGATATAACTCCAATTATGATGAGGGACTTCATGTATTACCTAAACCACGATGCAGGGTTATCTGGAGAGACCGCTCACAATTATTGGACAAGATTCAAGAAGCTTCTAAAAGACGCGAAACTACGAGGAATATTAGATAAGATGCCTACTGATGAAATTCGGTTCGAGAACCCAAGCAAAAACGACACGCTAAAGAAATCGGTGCTTACAGCCGAAGAACTTCAGGTTTTGGCCAACACTCCATGCGGCAACCAAGAAGTAAAACGAGCCTTTCTGCTGTCTTGCTTTACCTCTCTGGGACTCGCGGAAATTCGTGATTTGAAGTGGACTGATATCTAAAATGGACGATTAGTTTGTCACAGAAAAAAAACCGGACAGCGAATCAACAATAGATTGTCAGCAACGGCATTGAACATCATTGGCGAACCTGATGGTCCTTTTCCTTATGTTTTCAGGTTGCGGAAAATAAGCACCAATGCGGTAAACAAAAACATTAAATTGTGGTGTTCCAAAGCTGGAATCGATAAGAGTATTACCTTTTATTGCGGGAGACATAGTTTTGCATGCCTACTATTGATGAACGGAGCCAATTTGAAAACAGTTGCAGATTCAATGGGCCATCGCACGACAAAATCCACTCTCAAGTACCTAAACCACGTCCAGAAGCTGCAAGATGAGGCGATTGATAATTTACCTTTGATTGAACTATGAACCAGAAAAAAAAATGCCTTAAGAAAGTTCTTTACTGTTTCGGACAAAACGTATTTGAAAACAAATTCAACGCGTTGCAGCTAGAGTATTGCTTTGAAGAAAGCAAAAAAAAAGATGTACTCCTTGAGTACAGAAAGAATGCAATCACTGAACTTTCATCAAGAATAGAGCAGTTACAATTTTCAACCATTTTAACCCCAAGTATTATTAAATTCATACCTGATTGTAATTATTGGGCTATGTCATCTGAGGGATATAATCCTAGCGATGACACCCTAGAAATAAAGGAGATTACTGAATTTCATCTTCTGGACGTTCTATTCGAAAATTGGATATCCTCTTCAATCAGTTTTGATACAAAAAGACAGATACACAAATTCTTAGACGGTTATATAGGAACTAGAGACCCACTTGGAGAAATTACTTTCGACGTAAATAAAAATTTCGGGGCGATATATTTTAGCATCAATTTGGATGAAATCATCTACGGATTAAAAAGGATTTCTGGAAACAATTTGCTGTTCACCCTAGGTAACATTTTTGGCTTGGCCATCTTTTTGCGCGAAACAAAGGAAATCAAGGATGAAAAAGATTTTCATTCCAAACTACTAACCGTTAGTGAAAAGGCCTACTTACTAATCTATCTGATGATGTCCAAAGAGGACTCTATAGTAGTCAACGCGAAACATGATTCTGAGCGCTTCCGAAGGGTAGTTGAAATCTGTAAAAACGGAGACCCAAACAATGTTGCAAAAGAATACAGAAGGAACTTCGCTGATGACATTTATAGGCAAACCAGGCCCGACGCTATTCGAATCATAAGAAACGTAGTAAGGTTTTTAGAACTTAGGCGCTTTCAGTTTCCGGAAACACTCCTTATTGCTAAGCGTGACCTCACTGCCGCGCTCAAAAAATCAGGGTAACAGTTTAGGGTTACCCTACCCACTTATTCTTTCTAATTCTTATGATTTTTGATTGTCCTTAATAGTTAAGGGCGGCTTTTGCGCAGGGCCATAACTTATTTTAAGACTTTCAAAATGACAACAAATGATACTTGGTTTCTAAAACCAATTCTTAATCTAAAGGAGGCGTGCCGTTACTGTGGACTATCCGAATCCAGAATGTACCAGCATACCGCGAGTAAAAAAATCCCTCACTACAAACCAGAAGGCAAACTCATTTATTTCAAACGGGAAGACCTAGACAATTGGTTACTCAGTAACAAGGGGTTGAGCAAGTTACTGGTAAAGGGAATGGCCACCTAAATCTTGATGGCTTAGAAATGAATAGAGTGTATCTGACAAATCTAGAATATGATTATCTATTTCGAATCGGTGGTGATGGATTGGTAGCTTTTTTCGCAACATTAAGAAATTCCAAAATCTCCGAGGTAATCAAAAAAAGCGGCAAAAAAAAGACCTTGAGGTTAATACAAGACGCTACGGGAATGTCTAGAACCATAGTGGAAAAACACCTGCCCCTTCTTTTGGAAGCAGGCCTTGTCGAAATCCATAAAAATGGAAACGTGGCAGTTCACAGCAGGAAATGGAGTGATAAGTATCTCCCGAAGCTTGGAAAGCGGAAACTAATTCCAATTACAGTGTATGAAAGTTTCATAGACACAAAGCTTTATTCGGCATTTGTCAGAATACATTCAAGAATATTAAAGCAGGAAAGGCAGATTGGTAAGAAAGCTAAACGGATAGAGGTAATGGAAGCATGTTCCAATGATGAGCGACTATCCAAGGGCGATTACAGGATTTGGAAAAAGTTGTACCGCCAGGGTATAACGCTTGAGGAATTAAAATCAAAGTTTCGTTCAAAAAGCACACTTTCCAATCTCGCCTTCCATAAGATACTCAAAGATAGTAATATACCTTCAGATTGTAACGAATCATGCGGCAGAGATTTCAAATCAAAACTCATCAACCTTGGCTTGATAGAACAAAACAGAATTTTTGAGTTGGTATTACCTGGGGTAAACAACAATGAATATGTTTTGAGAGAAAATGAACTTTCTGGTTACGGAGGTCTTTTCCAAGGTTCACTAGGAATATATCATGAGATAAGCCCGGAGATAATATTAAGTAATGCTCTAGTAGGTGCGGAAAAAAAGCAAGTTGAGAAATGAGAAATGACAACCTCGAGCTTATAAGACATATAGACAACACAAGCACAAGGACTTTAGCGGATGTGGTAACCAAAAGACATTCGGATGTTCTTAGGACAATAACCGCGCTTGAAAGAACCTTAGCCGACGCAAATCTGCGTTCGCTCTGGAAATCAAATACTTACATAGATTGCCAAGGAAAGAAGCGGAAAGAATACATATTATCCAAGAAGGGATTACTGCTTATAGCCTCCAAATACAGCGATAGACTGAGGCTACAAATCATTGAACGACTGGAACAACTAGAAAAGCTAGCGATTGATGCGCAAGCGGAAGAAAAAAGGAGCCTAGAGTTAGAACTAAGCCTTTTCTGGAACAAAAGCGACTCTCAAGACCTATACAGATAATGAGTACCAAAAAACAGGTTAGATACCTATTAAAGGAACAATTTTGAATTGAAAATCAGGTGATTAGGAAAAAGTGTTACCAAATGTGTGACGATTTATTACCAAGAAACTAAAGTAGTTTAAAATAGTTATGGCAAATACAACAGGAAAAAAGTACGGTGGACGGAAAAAAGGGACCCCAAACAAAACAACAATGGAAATAAGGGAAATGTTCCAATCGCTAGTCGCGAACAACCTGGAACGACTCCAAAATGATTTGGACGAACTGCATGCCAGACAAAGAGTAGAAGCAATCATCAATATTGCCAAATTCGTATTACCTCAACTCAAGGCAACCGATATACATGTGGATAAGGAGAAAGAGATAAACTCATTTGTAATAGATATGTCCAAATGGAAATAAACACCCTTCATAAGCTTGAAAACCTCATCCTAAAAAATGAAATGACTCCGAAACAAATCTCAAAGGTGGTGGAAACGGCAATAGGCGTTTATATCTACCCCGAGTACTTGGATAAGGCGTTACTGGTTAAAAGGATTCGGGACTACTTGAGCAAATGGCCTTTAGGAACAGAGAAGGAAAACCCTCTGTTCATGGATTAATAGCACGGATTGCGGTACTCTTACAGATTCCTCATATTGGCTTACTCATTTCTTTCACTGAACCAGAGCGAACATAATACTATCAACCGTACTAGTCTTTTTTACTATCTTGAATAACATATCCTGAAAAAGCGAGTAGTCAAGATTTATGTTGAGCTTTAGAAAATCAGAGTACCAAAAACTAAATGATGAATTAACGAAATTAGGGGTGCCGGATTGCGAATTCATGAGCATTAAAGGGAGTCCCGTCGATACCCTAGTCAATACCAACTGGCCCAGTAAACCTTACACTGAAATATTGCTCGAATACCTGCCCAAGCTTTCGAATAACGGACAGGACATGGTGGTTAGAGCGCTCACTGTTAAGGGTAATTACAAGGCAAGTAAAACATTACTAGCAATGTTTCGATCAAAATCAACTTACTCAGAATCACTTTTATGGACAGTTGGTAACGCAATTGCCGTCATTAGAGACAAAAGTTCCTACGCCGAAGTAATCGAAATATGCAAGAACAAAGAACTTAGAACATCAAGACAAATGCTGTTTTTTTATGTTTTACCCAGAATAAGGACGGAGGAATCATATCAGGTGCTATTAGATGGCCTGAGTGATTTTGGCGTTAGGGGACATGCCTTGGATGGTTTAGGAAAATTTGGAAACGTCGAAGCTATTGAAATAATAGAGGCACTTGAGGTTGAAAAGGGAAAGAATGAATTCAAGGCCAAACAGCGTGCTCTAAAAAAACTGAGAAAAAAACTAGAGTTGAGTAAAGCTGACCCAAAATGATGAGCGAAGATTTATGAAAACCTATCGTCCTTTATTAATTGTGCTAACGATATCTATTTGCAATTCCGGCTATTCACAACAAACCGATTCAAACATGAAATCACAAACAGATTTGAGCAATCCAAAAGTCAAGAACCATACTTTCTTGGAATGCATGTACAACGACCCCTATTTTCCAAATCATTTGGTGGACAAGTGTAAGAACATTCTAATTAATCTTAGTCTCCAAATTGAAAACGAAAAGCCTGAAGGTTTGACAGAGCTTTATGCCTTGACACATAAAGCCACCGACCAACTGAATGATTTACAGGAAGAATTTTATGAGAATGACAGCGAAATTGAAACAGCTGCGAGAGAATGTTTAGCGGCAGAATTTGAATTCATTTCTGTTTCTTACGGATTTGAGGCAGATATAGAAGAACTAATCGCTACCAGAGATTGGTAAAGTCAGGTATATGTGCAACACTGTATTGGCAATAGCACTTCAATCAAAGCTCTTGGCAAACACAATTGCTGATAAGAAGAAATAAAAAGTCACAAATAAATTTAGCATCATTCGTATAGTTGGATTTAAGGAATCATAGGACTTTTTCATTTTGATTTTAACGCTGGTCTGGGTGAAATAGTGATAAGAACCAAAGAAAAACAACATCAATACTACTGTAGCTAGCAACCATGAAATATTCTCCACAGGGTAACCCATATAATTCAGAATACTACCAATGTTGAAGAGAAAAACCAACGAAAATAGGAAAACCGCTCTGGAATCTTCATTTGTCAGGCCCATCCCGGTATATGTTGTAAACTTTAAAAGACAATAATAAAACAATCTAACTATCAACATATACGGTAAACTAAATACGCACACAAAATAGTAAACACAGGTCAATAATTGGTTGGTTATAACCTTCTAGTAAAACAACCAAAACAAATCAGAATCTACTAGAATCTAGGAATTAGGCGATAAGAATGCATAGAAGAATATCAGATATTGTTGATGTTTGGGCCTTAGTTTAAACCAAGGCCCTTTTTTTTATCTTATTAGTTCTATTGTTATATCGGAATATGCTCGACCAGGCTCAATATCATTACAATCCAATGACCCACAATTGAAATCGGAAAAAGTAGGTGTAGTGGTTCCGTTGGACACATCAAATATTGTGATAACAAAACTGTCGATAGACTCATCACCTTCAAACGAAATTTGAAATCTACCATCGTTGCCTATATCTTGGAATTGGCTGGAAATTATATCCGCTATTGGAAAACTTCCCTCAAACCCAGTAATTCCTATCTCTCCTCCAACAAATGGCTGCTGCGTATCTTGAAAAACAACTATTCCGGAAAAACTAGTCGCTCCTATGACCTGAGGGTCGGAATCATCACTTTTACAGGCGGCAAAGGCAATTACCAATAAAGCATAAAACAAAACCTTTTTACAAATCATAGTAACAAATTATTGAATAATTACTTTCTTCTGAATTTCTTGATTCCCCGCTTTTATCTTTAAAATGTAAACGCCGTTTCTCAACTCTTTGGTATAGTAGGTTTCCTCATATTGACCTTTTGGCCTAAATCTGTTGGTAATGGTAATATCCTTACCTCCAAGATACTCCATTGGCACCAAAGAAATAGCAACATTTCCCTCACTTAACAATTCATAGTTGACGTTCAGAACTCCATTAACCGGATTTGGCCAAAACTTTAAAGTGCTTTCATTAACGATTTCAGTGTCATCTACTAAATCCAAGTCAGCAGAAATTTCCCCTACCGAGGATTTAGCAGAACCACCTGGTCCAGTCGAACCTCCAGAACAACCGTTTCTTGAATCGTTTTTGGAGTAAACAGTGAAAGTAGTGGAAACAGATCTTGAACCAGGTCTGAGACCACTCGATGTATCAAAGGATCTGGTTAATGTCACTGTATATCTTCCTGGCCTTAAAGTCCTATCCATTGGAACCGAATTTCCATTGAAATTAAATGTAACAGGTCCGGTCACACGCCATCTATGAACATAAAGATCACCGATTGCTGCGTCATTGTCCACGTTTAGGAAGGTACTATTACCCTCGCACATTGAGAATCTAGGACCGGTAATCCTGGGTGTAAGAGGAACTGCGGAGCCGGCACCAACTGTACAGGAAAACCCTCTAAAAGGCAGACCAAGTTCTTGTGAGAACAAGGAATTCCAGCCCAGGTTAGCCGAACCAAGCGTGCTTACGTGCAGTGTGTTTGAATTTGACCCGTATATCCTATCGAAGGGACTCCAATTATTGCTTCTTAATTGACTTTCGGTCCTATTTAAATCTGATTGTCTGGTTCTGGGTGCTGTGGATGAGGTACTACTGAAGAAAGGAACAAATGAAAATGCGGAATTACCATATGTCGTACTGGAAAGTCCGAGGTCGCTCAAATTAATTGGCAACGTTCCGCTTTGCGACTCCAGGTTGAAAGTACCTCCGGTTGCTAGGTCATAGTTAAACGCATTGAAGTTGTAAGATGCTTCTTTATTCGTTGTCCTTATAATGCCCAGGGTTCTAAGCCTAAGCCAAGATACAAGCGTTCTTGAATTGAGTTTATTCGTGAAAGTGGATGCCTTAACATTTATAACTCCCGTTATTGTCCCGCTTAGTGAAAAGGTTCTATCCCCAGGATTATATTGAAGGTTGGTTTCACTAATAGTCCCGTTGAGGGCGCCATTCGTTACGGCAATATTCCTTATACCTCCTTGTCTTGGAAAACCGATGCTATTCAATTCACTCTGCAAAGAATAAAAATCGGGGTGAGGATTTGGTCCTTCATACCTCAGCAACAATTGCTTTGCGGCCTTACTGGATAGATATGTATCTCCCTCTCTTACTGTGCTTGCTTGAATATTGAAAAGATCTCGAATCCCTACACTCTCATAACTACGGAAGAGACTTTGTAAACTAAGTGGAACGTTTGCCCCTTTATGTGGTGCGTCGAAACTAATGTAATGACTTACATTATGGGTGATTCCATTCATCTCCATCAGTTTTCTGAGCGCGTATCTTGCCACTAGGCCACCCATACTTTCTCCAATGACTATTATATCATTGCTTCCTCTTTTCTCCCTATTGACATCTACAATCAAATCTCTCACAACCCTTGCATTTGTTCGAATATCACCCCCTCCGTCATTGAAATCCACATAAATTACATCGTAACCATTGTTCCTAAATGATGATTCGATACGGCCATCCAAGTACTTTCTTCTAATGTCATTTGCATTATTGTCGTTGGTAGGGTCAAAACCTTCAACCACAATAACGGGTTTGTCCAAAACACCATCACATCCTGCGTACAAGGATGCACTTCCTCCGGTTAACGAGGATTTACTAGCCTCACTCCCTTTTTTGGAGACATCCCTCCCTACGCTAAATATCTGTGTTGGCGTTTCTTCGTTCAACGTGACCAAATCGAAGGAACTGTAGGAAATGAAATGTTTGTTCTTCAATTCAAATTTTACGGCAATAACCTTCTCTCCGGTTGATTGGTATTGGGCTGTTATAATATCTCCCTCACTTACCGATTGGAAACCCATTCCATCCGATAAATCAACACTGATGGAACGTATCCTATTGCTACTCTTGATATAAAAAGCCTCGGGAATGATTTCAAAGTTTACGGTTCCAGAATATGCCTTTCGTTTCAGTACACTGGCATTAAAAACATCGATTTTCGAATACTCTTTGCTGAGGTTGTAACCATTGACTTTTGCAGATATGTTTTCATCCAACTCATAAGTCTCCATCCATTCCCCTCTGGTTTGTATTATACCAATGGGAATTGTGTTTTGCTTGTTTCGGTAAGTCTCCTTGATTTGCTTAAAGTCTATTCTGGGTATTTTTTGTTTTTTACCAGTGTAGGATTTTCTTAGCCCTCTATAGATTCTCTTGAATACCCCTTTCCTGTTCAAAATGAAATTGTCCTCCTTGTTTGACTTGAACTCCATGAAATCTTCTAAAAGATCGGGTATCATAAATCCTTTGTTAAGGAAGTATTTCGTTGACAGTTGGTCAACCTCAACACTATCCATTTTCTGGTTTACTTGTTCAATAATCTCTTCTACGTCGTTTTGCCCATATGTGCTAAAGGAAAGAATAGTTAAGATAAGTAGTAGTTTTTTCTTCATCGTTGCCTAAAATTTTTGCCGTTAATTCTTACTTAAATATATCTTAAAACCCTCAATAACTATGTTAAGGCAACATTTAGAAATCGTCAAGTAAGACCATAAGTCCCCTTTCACCTCAGGTCTTAAAGTCGAACGTACAACACCAATGTTGAAACAGTATGTGTAGCGGGTTTGATTTTAAAGGTCCTACAACTGATGATATTGGAAAAGGTAGTTTGCTGCCAATGTGCTTTTTGGCTGAAAACAACTATGTGAAGAAGTTGATAGAGTAATTGGACTACTTGAAGAATCGATTTCGATTTAATTAATCTTTTTTAATTCTTTGCCTTACCCGCTATAATTTACCGACCCGATAAAAAAGGAATGAAATTCCTAACTATCAATCTTGAAAAAATCTTGAAAAAATCTTGATTAATCAAGTTTAATCCAGTCTGTAACGGTATTTAATTGCCATTTATCGGATTTATGAAAAGAGGACAAGATAAAATTGGAAAAAAGGCACCTAGCCGCTATAATTGCCAATTGAATAAACTTTCCAAATGAAAAGAATTAACCTACTCTTGATTTCGAGCGCATTCTTAATCTTTTTTGGATGCAGCAGTGATGGAGGTGACACAGAAAACCCAACTAATCAAGAGGAACCGGATGTAACCTCAGAACCCATAAACTGCCAAATCAGTACCGAACTGGGGAACGTCTTTGCAATGTCAGATCAGAGTGATTTGTTTGTTTTCAAGGAAAGATATGGTAAGTGTGAGACCGTAGACGGTTCGATTATGATTTTACTAAAGGGTAATTATGATACGGAGGATGAATTTGCGAACGTCAGACATATAAATGGAAATCTTACATTAATCAACATTGATCCTACCATTGATTTGGGTGGTCTTGATAATCTTGTTTCTGTTAGCGGGGATTTGATATATGAGTCGGTCATGCCTTTGAATGGTGGTTTTGAATCTTTGGAAACCATTGGTGGAGATTTGGTTTTCCTTAAATCCGATGTTACAGAGATTTCAGGGTTTCCATCCTTAACTGATATTGGTGGTAGTCTAATTATTCAAGAAAATGAAAACCTACTTACTGTCAATGGTTTTCCCTCTTTAAGGACTTGCAAAAATGTAAATGTATCATTTAATGGAAAACTGGAATCGTTGGAAGCCTTTAATAACTTAAAAATTGTCCAAAACAACTTTTCCTTAAATACAAATGTCAAACTCACCTTACTTAATGATTTTTCTAATCTGGAAACCATTGGTGGTGAAGAATTCAATATTGAGTTGCATCCCTCATTGAGCATCTTTCCGAAGTTTGAAAGGTTAAAAACAGTGGCTGGAAATATGAGGTTGTTCGGTTTTACATTCGACATCATAGATTCTTTTCCAGTATTGACTTCAGCAGGAAACATTTATATTTCTCCCGACCGTGATGCTTCGCCAATTTTGAATGGATTTAATGCCCTGGAAGTTATAGAGGGCGCCTTAGGGTTTGCTGGAGGGTATGAGGAAATTAATGGATTCAATAAACTCCAGGAGGTAACAGGTGACTTTTATGTAAGTGGTCCGAATTTGACTAATCTCGATTTTGCCATAAACCTGAAACGTATAGGAGGCTATTTGGACATTTCAAGGTGTCCTAAATTGGAAGCGATAAACGACTTCGAAAATCTAACTTCGGTAGGAAACTACATTATGATTGAAAGCAACGATGGCCTACAATCAATAACTGGTTTTGAAAGCCTGGTAGACTTCGATAACGACATATTCATCAAATCCAACCAAAACCTTAAATTGATAAATGGGTTCAATGGATTGAGTTCTTTTGAAATCCTAAATATTCTTTTCAATGAATCATTGGAAGTCGTATCCGGGTTTGATTCCTTGACTACTATGACTGATTTGAGAATTGGTGGTGGAAGGGGACTTCAAAGGATAGACGCTTTTCAAAATTTGGAAAGTGTTGCCAATTCCGTGGCATTTGGAGGAACTTACGATGGCAATCGCCCAACTATTTTAGGGTTTCAAAAATTGAAAGAGGCTTTCACCCTTTCAGTGTCAAATACTGCTGTAGAGGATGTATCATTTTTAAGTTCCTTCACGAGTGTGAGTAGTCTCAAAATTGAGGGAAATAGTGACCTTTTGAATTTGGATGGCCTATCCTCTTTAACCGGAAACTTGGGTGGTATTGAGATTAAGGATAACGTAATGCTCGAATCCATTGAGGGGCTGAATAATGTTGCTGTTTCGCAAAATATAAGGATTACGGGTAACACCAGTCTTTCTGAATGTAACATTACCTCCGTTTGTGAAAACATAGCACAAGATCGTGGAGTATCCGTATTTTTCAATGGGGCGGGTTGCTCTGAAATTACGGAGATTGAAGAATCATGTAATAACTAATCCGAATTTTCCGCGCGCGCGAGGGATGAGGTAATTATAGATACTCCTTTTAGTTCTAGGTTATATGCCAGGTAAGTTTGATTAATCAATATTTATTCAATCTGGAACAGTCTACTTTATTCAATCAATACAAACAAAGGGAAACAATACGCGCGCGCACGCGAGAGAACTACGGAATTCTAGTATTTTAGATATCGGTTCAATCAATTGAGACCTGAGATAACTGAAGTTTAAGCAATTCACCTTTCTTAAATCGGACAATATTTACATTCCCCTATTTATAGGGGCTGTTTTGTTTTTAAGTGTTTTCGCCTCGATAATTTCCTTTTTGTTATTAGTACATATTAAAGGAAAGTTTGATTAATCAAGATTTTTTCAAACTGTTGAAAGTAACTATTTGCCATTTATCGGTTTTATAAATTAAGTAAATTATAAACTTGGAAAAAAGACACTTGGCCCTTATACTTGTGTATTGAATAAACCTTCCTGATGAAAAGAATTAACCTACTACTTTTTTTGAGCATATTTTTGGTCTTTCTTGGTTGTAGCAGTGATGGAGAGACGGTTGAAGAACCCAATCCAGAATCTGAAGAACCTCAACAAGAAGAACCAACCCCAGATGAAACCAATTCGGCTCCTAATGCTTTTGCATTAATTGGGATTGCTGATGAATCGATGAATACAGAACTTTCCCCTTCTTTTTCCTGGGAGGAAGCCACCGATTCGGATGGAGACAATGTAGTTTATGATTTATATTTAGATGATAGCGGGAATCCAACTACTCTGATTGTTGAAGGCCTTTCTGAAACTGAATATTCGTTCGATATAAGATTGGATTATGCAAAAGAGTATTTCTGGAAGGTAGTTGCCAAAGATGATAAGGGGAATCAAACGGAAAGTGGTGTGTTTAGTTTTCAAACCGTTGGTCTTTTCTCTAAGGCTGAACTAACCAACGATTTCCCAGTTCGTACTGATTTTTCATCTGTAGTCTATAATGGTAAGTTATGGTTGATAGGAGGTAAAAGAGCAACTGATAGAGTGTACTACAGTGAGGATGGGTTGACCTGGGAGTTCGCAACGGTTTTTACGCAGTTTCGGTATGTAGAATCACACACTTCATTGGTCTATGATGATAAGGCATGGGTCATAGGGGGATATTATCGAACAAGTAGTCCGAGCGAAGAAGTATGGTCAAGTACCGATGTTTTTACCTGGGAACAGGCAACAAACTCTGCGGAATTTGGAGAACTTATATTCCATTCTTCCGTTGTCTTTGATGATAAGATATGGGTCATAGGTGGATTTATTTATGCCCAAATCCAAGATGGAGTATACAACAGTATCGATGGCACGTCTTGGGAAAAAGTAGAAACAATGGGTCTTCCTAAAATCGGCAGGCAAAAGTCCGTGGTATTTGATGACAAGATATGGCTTATAGGGGGATCTATAGAATCTGGAAGGACTAATGGTATATGGAATAGTTCAGATGGTGAAAGTTGGGAAAAAGTTGGAGATGGACCTTTCAGTTCCCGATATTATCATTCTGTTGCAGTTTTTAATAATAAGATTTGGTTAGTTGGTGGTTATGATAGTGGAAGCAAGTCTTTTCTGAATGATGTCTGGAGTAGCAATGATGGAATCAATTGGGTAAAGGAATCAGTACCTGAAACTTTTGAAGCAAGGGGTAATCATGAATTAATAGAGTTTAATGGGAAACTTTGGATTTTAGGTGGACAAGGTGATGGTTTCGACCCCCTGAGTACCGTCTGGACAATTAACTAATTCATATACTAGTCCAGCCCATATCTTCTCTTAACCCGGTTACCATACTTTCTGGCGATTTGGATGTACTCCCCAAGTATTTGGCTCTGCAGCACCTCATCGTCGATATTGTTTCTTCTTATCGGGACCATCTCTTCCATCTCCGTTCTAAAGTTCCGTATCATATCAAGTAACCTCTTTTCGGCCTGTGTTGAGGTATTGTAAAAGAACCTGTCCTTGATATCATTTCTGAAATCATTGTAGTGCCTTTTCAGCACGATTTGGCACAATTGGCGATATTTTTCTTCCGTAAACATGGATATAATCCAAAATTATGGACATATTCCTTTAATTGCTACTTGGATTTCCCAAAAGATCGATCTAATTTGAAAGCACCAACCAAACTAGACTATGTGTTACGACGTATCTGCGGTAATGCAGACCCAATTGAAAAGGGCAAGACGCGATGGTGATATACATGCCATCAGGGAATTGACCCAACGACTTGCCAGGGACACGGATTTGCCCTTGTTCCATACCTCTGGATTTAGTCACCCAAAGATGTTGATTTATACCAATGACAGTCCAAACATGCCTGTTGTATCGCAATGGGGATTGATTCCCTTCTGGGCCAAGGACAAAAAGGATATCTGGAACAAGACGTTGAACGCGAGGGGAGAAACCATATTCGAAAAGAAT